>Ga0209208_10005094_pt1 | contig 18395 bp, 15 predicted proteins | sample S1TSphfallax_3_FD_187694 | JGI IMG/M metagenome (GOLD analysis project Ga0209208, IMG submission 187694) | Host-associated microbial communities from peat moss isolated from Minnesota, USA - S1T2_Fd - Sphagnum fallax MG (SPAdes) (version 2) | ecosystem: Host-associated > Plants > Peat moss >... | reverse complement strand
ATTATAAATTAGCGATGGGTGGTGCACCACAAGGTGCGATGCGTGTCACATCGCAAATATGGCAGGTTGTTTTTGCTTCGCAAACCCTTCAGGTTTTTTGTTTGGCCTTTCGCAAAAAGGCACAATATGTAGTAGTGTAGATAAGAAGCCTGTGCACTTGCTACAACACACATGACATTAGTATAGAGAACCCCAACCCCTTGGTCGTGAAGCCACAACTACACATTCCGGAGCCAACACTGTTGGTTATCATTGAGCACACTGAACATCTGGAGCTGGGTCTGGTAGGCATAGTACAATAGATGATCTAGTGTGGACTACCGTAGTCTATCATAATACTTGAGAGTTTGTTGCCACTAGAAATACTCCAATGGGTACCTTCCAAACTCCCCCAACACAGCAAAAGTGCTTGTTGTTTTATTGACCCCTAATATTCTTCTCAGGAACATTCTATGTACTTGTTCTGCTTGTTGCAACCCTTTTGCCCCTGTACAACCTGTCCACACCTCGCATGCATAGCTCAATACTGGGCATACAAGTGAGTCGAACAATTGACACATTACTTTCGGATCTGTTATGCTCAGATCATTGCATCTGCAGCGTAATGCAAATAGTGCCTTCTTCCCAATAGCAGTCAGTTTGTCTATGGCTACTACCATGCCTCTTGTATTATGTAATTCTAAGCCTAGGTATCTAAATGATTGAACCCACTCAATGGTTGTCCCTCTGTATGTGAACTCTGGCGCTGCACTACGACATTTTTCAAACACCACCACCTTGGTCTTGCTCACATTGATGACCAATTGTCGTTCAACACAAAACTCAGACAAAACATCTATTTGTTTCTGCAACCCTTGTGGGGTCTCTGACATTAATGCCAAATCATCTGCATACAACAGAAATTTGACTGCTATGTCTGCCAACCCCATCGAAATGGCTTTGTCAAAAAATAAAGCAAATATGGACACAGCCCCTCACTAATTAATAGAAACATGAAAAAGTACACTCAATGTCTCCCCTACACAAATTATATTTGTGTATAGCCATCACCCTCCAACACCTTTCCTTTACAAGTGCACTATCACCAGAAAACACCTTTATGTCGATAACTTCTTTTTGGTCAGAAGATATATTAACATTTTGGGAAATAACCACCTAAATTTCACCTTGCGACTTTAAAGAATAGCCAAAAAGTGACTGCAGTGTAACTCCTCGCCAGATTATTTCCTTCTCATTCCTCTGGCTGGCCTAATTATATTTGCTGTCAGAGACCCTGATTTAGTGTAAGCATTGGATATTTGTAATAGTTAGCAATAACTTAAATGGATGAGCGGCCATACGAAGCCCAAATTATGTTAGATTTAAACTCAAGGACCTTGATTTAGTGTAAGCAGGAAATTTAATGATATTTTGTACTATTAAACGCATGCAGGGTTTTTTTACCATGGTATCAACGTGGGTGCTGGTTCACCCAAGGCCTTGGGAACCACATTGGCTGTTTTTAATGAATCCTAAAAGGAACCCTTTTTCAGCTATTGCAACATTTTTTTCTCCAATTCTGTCGTTTTGAAACATTTGCCAAGATTTTCCATTTTTCAAAAATCTTTTTTCGAATCTACAGTGAAAACATGCAGATTTCCCTGTTTTGCTTTTTTTTTTTGATACCCACAGTGAGAAAATTCGCCCCAAACAAAATCACTAATTGCAGCAACCATTTACTTCGATGACAAAGCAACATCAGCCTATTTTACTGGCGAAATTTCGCCAAAAAGAGGAATCAATTAATGAAGAATCAGAAATGAGGCAATTTTGGAGGTTTTCAAACTCCTAAAGTGAGAACAAAAAGAAAAAACAAAAATTGCCAGATTTCTATAGTTGTTAAATTAAGTGTGTAGCAACAAATATAGAAGGATGCTTAAAAATCTATATTTCATATCTAGCTTATAGCCAAACTTGGCTATTTATGGGTGATCGCCACCTTTTCAACACCTTCCTATGGATGATAGCCACTTTGGATCGAAACAAAAATTGCCAAAAAAATCCTAAGCTGAATTCCAAACTGTTGTGCTTGGTTCCCTGTTCTTGAATCTTGAGGGCCTGTTCTTTGGAACCAAGCCTAGACAAACTTTATCCTCAGAGCAAGCGCTTGTTGGTAACTCTTAGCCAATCAGGAAGTTTGCAACACGTTCTGAAACCATTATCTGCATTGCACGTGACTTGATTGTGGTACAAGTCCCTGACAACAATATCGACACTCAAATATCTCAACCTGACCAGGTTTTCTCGAACATTGTGACACAGCCTACAGGTAGGGGAAATGCACGAACTAAACTAATATGGAAGTCAAAACACAAGTGCTCAATATTTAATACTATTGTGCACCCCATCAATGCCCCAACGATAAGCATAGGCCAAAATAGGTCACCCATAATTTTGATTCTGAAAATTACATCCAACCAACGAGAAGGTTTAGCATCCACTGAAGGAGCTCAATTTTGTCCTTTTGGGTTGGGTGAGGGAGAGTTTTTTTCTTTTTTCCCTTTGTTCCCAATGTGCTCCCACTTTGGCACAATCAAGTTTTCAATGAGTTCATATCAGGTCCCCAACATGTCCCCCAAGTTCCCATGGTGTTCACCAATGTGTTCCAAATAGCACCTCACCTATCCCATATGCTTTGGCAAACCTCCTTTCACCTATTTAGGTGAGGAACTCCATACTTGAAAAATAAACCTTCTATTTTGGGTAGCCTGAATAGTTTCAGTTTTCTTTTTTTTGGTGATGGGCCAATCAAATTGCCTCATTGCAACCCAAGAAAAAGAACTTGGCAAGCACTCCATCTAATTAAATCAAACTATGCACACCACTAATTAATATGGAGAACAAATTCGGTTAATTAGCTTGAGTTGACATTTTGGGGCTTTTACACATGTCTTCTGCAAAATGTAAGATTTGCAAGAAACAAGTTTGCAATTTACTTGTTCATTTTTGGCAAGGTTTTTATTGGAGTGAATACTTTATTTAAGGACTGGAGTTTTGGGTTTCAAATTGTAAACTTCCACTCTCTCATAGAATAGCAACAAGGGGAACCTTTATAACTTTTTTTTGGCATCTTCTATATTTGGGATGTCCTAAAGTTTTAATATTAGTCTTTTGTTTGGGGTGACTGGCCAATGAATGAGGCTTGTTTCTATAAAAAAACCTTCTATTTTTTAATGCATGCACAACTAGTCAAACACCAATCACACCATACATATGCTCAATATGTAATATAATGAAGCACAAGTCATAGGGAAATCTGGCTGTTCGTTGGCAACAAAGGCCAAAAAAAAGGTGTATGGCACAGACATTTTCCAAGGGTAAGAAAACAAAATTCAATGAGACTATAGACCCCTGCCATGTACTAAGGGAGATAGAGTGAGTAATCATACAAAAAATCAATTCAAATAGAACATCTACTTGCAACAACTTGCTACAGTTGATGCTTGCAAATGCTAGTAACCCCAACAGCATAGAGCGTTTTACCATATGTGTATCAATGTTTTATTAAAGCGTTCATTTATATAGCCAAAGCAGCGATTATCCATGCAGAAAGGTCATGTCGAAAAAGTGGCTACGTTTCCTAAGAAGATGTAGCATAGTCTGCATATAGACCAGATATGAATTGTGAATCTTTATTTATGGATACTTCCTGAAAACCAAATGTAAATATGAAAAACAAATTTGGGGCATTTCTCGCTATTGAAACTTTAAAAATACATTTCATATTCACATTTTATATTTTATATTTTGCTAAGGATGAAGGTTAATATGCACCATCCAAATAGTTGCCAATTGGAGCATGGTACAAATCTTTTCATGTTAGTATTGAGTCCAACACAAAAAACACAACAAAATTACCATGAATTGAGTAGATCAATAGGCTTGAAAAGGTATCTTTAAACCTTTGGGCAAAAGTTTGCCTATTGAAATAAAGGTGAGACATGTATTGTCAACCATTAGCTTATGATAAAGTACATCAATTATCCTATGATTGGACCATAGGGTAAGATGCCAGTAAGACACTTGGGACTTGTGGTGAGCATTTTTTTCCTCAATTTTATTATATTGGTGTTAAAATATTGATAATTTACCTAGATGAAAATCAGGTAGAGTAGGTAGGTTATCAGATTTTTTAAAATCCAAAAGTTGGTTATCAATGTAGTTAATTATCAAAACAATCTAGAACCAGCTGATAGGCTATTATCATAGTACCTTGCATGGTCAGTTCAACATATGTTCATCAAACATTTAGTTAATTTTGAAATTTTCATTTCAACAAATGAAATATTTTTCACAATATTTTGTGATTCGAAGGAAGTGATTTTTGAAATTTTCAGCATTTTTGAAAATAATATAACTAATGTTGAATTGTCCAAGGTACAAGTGTAATACCCAAGTTGATAACTGGATTGAAAATTGGGTGAAAACTCAATAACTCACCAACACTGGTTACTACCATATTGTGAGTTTTGAATTTCTTCACCTTGAGCACAATCATGCTTCTTGGCTTCCATTTGTTTGCATCTATTTTAAGTTATATGAATTCATTGCAGTCCAAATAAATGAATTGTTACTATTCTGACTCAATAGTTTTACAATAAATAATAAATACAAGTTGCAAATATTACATCAAATGTGGAAGTTCTTTCTAAGATTTCTTGGAAATGCATCCTAAAATGTTTAGAATGTACGTTTTCATTGGGTAAGATCAATGGAAGCCAAGGGGGGTCAATAGTTGGTGTGGTACTTTTCACATGTGATAGTCACTCTACATGCACTTGCAGTCTCTGGTGAACTAGCTTGGTGCATTGATACCTTCACCTCTTTGAGTGGGGCCTACTAATGTGTAGTGTAAAGCCCTAGGATGAGGGCATTCTCAGAAGAAGGGGCCTATGAGGAGGTGATAGTTGAGGCCATTTTGGGAATATCCCCCATCCATGGGCTTTACCTACGGTGAAGCATGAGGCAAAATTAGAGACTACCAACACCTCTCCTATTATTTAGATGAGATGCCTCCCACATAGATTTTTCTTGCAACCAGCCAATTTGATTGGTCAATCACTCAAATAAAATGAAACTATGGATGTTCTCCATAATGGAAGGTTCTATTTTGAAGTATAGAGTTACCCCCATTTAGAGGACAACATTTGCCAAACCATATGGGATAAATGAGGTACTATTAAGAAGACATTGGTGAACACCATGGGAACTTGGGAAACATGTTGGGAACCTGATGGGAACCCATTGAAAACTTAAAGGGAATAGAATGGGAACACATTGGGAACAATGAAAAAATCCTTCCCCCCCCCCCCCCCCCCCACAAAATAAAAAAAAAAAATCCTCCCCCCCCCCCCCCCTAACTTAGAAGATAAAAAAAACAAGGCGCCTTGAGTGCATGTTTGAGCCTTCCTATTGGCTGCATGAAATTTCTCTTCCCGACAGAGTTCATCACCATTTTTGGCCTAGGCTAATAATACCCCTTGCAAAGAACACACTATATATTAGGTCTGCACAATGTTAATATTCCAAACTAGTTGGTTGATGTAGTCCATTTCTGCAGTTGGACTGTGGTTTTTGAATGTTGTTCAGGATATTTTCAGCACAATTTACAACAGGTGAAAAATGGTAGAAAACACAGGGATTAAAGACCAAAAGAAGAATGGGTGTGTCACACCATGGCCTTGCCATTTACATGAATGAAACAGTATCTTAAGGCAAAAGAAGAATTATGAAAACTTAAATATTTCACCATGCAAAAATATAATCTTTAAAAAATCCTCTTAAGAAAAAAAACCTTCGTGATATTATAACTCTACTATTAAACTCAAGTTTTAACAAAAGCCAAAATATCATCTTTCAAAATCCCTCATATAAAAGTAGACCTACTACATAGGGGCGCTATACTCTATAATGAGTGTAAACACAAAATCCTTGCCGGGACGCTAAACACTCGCCCCCCCGCCCCCCAAATTGAGACGTCCGGCGCCCTTCCTGGGCCTGATAGTGCAGCCCTGCGGAGAACCATGTGGTTCTGTCGTAGGGTTTGACCACTGGCTATAGCACGGTCTATACCTAAAGGGCTTCAGTTTCAAGTCCAATGAGGTGCTGCAGAATGTAAATTAATAAATTAATTAAAAGACCACCATTGTTAATTTCCTTTGCAGAATAAAAGGAACATGTAGAACCATGCTGCATGGTTTTTATGCAGGACCATGTAGGGGCCGAAAAACATGTGCAAGAAGACAAGAAAAACGGGCGATAGACAGTATTATTTAGCGCCTCACATATCCTTGCCATGATAGGCAAACCCAACAAAAAATTGAAATGGGACAAAATGGATTTTTTCCTTCCCCCCCACCTAAAAGCTCCCATTGTACATGTCTAGACTCTACATCCTTCACGACCCATCTAGATTTGGCTCTTTTACGATTGCAGTACTGTAGATTACAGTATTGTATCTTTTGTATTTTGCTTCATCCAATAAAAAGACATGGCACAAAAGTTTATTCCCCACGTGTCTAATTTTTTCCTGTCACTCTGGGGAATGTTTTTGTGAATGAACTCTTTGCTAAATCACAGAAGAGGCTCCCAGATTCACAATTACCGACAATTCACTTCTCTTACCTATTGTGTTTCATATTAATCAGTTCATGGGTGCCCTCACAATTTTTTTGTTTTTTCTAAGGAGCCATATTGATTGGCCCACCAGCATTTTTTTTGGAACATTGGGCATGCCCCAACAGAAGGATCTCTTTTGACCCCGAGTTGTAAAACATAAACAAATGTGCTCCCCTAGACTTCAACTGTTCAGTTTATATACATGGGAGTTGAACTATGGGCAAACCATATGGTGTTATTGGGAGCATCTTGGGGAACATATTTGGGAACTTGATGGGAACAAACAAAAAATTTCCCACCTCCCCCTGGATTGGATGGTTAATGAGTGCATGCTGAGCCTTCCCATTTGCTGCATGAAATTTTTCTTTCCAGAACTGTTCATCATTGTTTTTTACCTGAGCTAATACCCCTTCCAAGAGCTGGGGCACCAATCTCTATTTAACCCCTAGGAACACTTTACTTGTTCATTACAAAGTTAGAAACTATGACACATGGTTTTTTTAGGAATTTTTGTCAACACCCAAAGTGGCTATCATCCATATGATTGTAGAAAAAGTGGCAATTGTCCCTAAAAATATTTCGCCAGATCTGAATATAAGCCAGATATGAAGTTTAAAATTTTAATCATCTTTATGTATGTTTGGCTACACACTGAAAACTAACCATATAAATCTGGAGACTTTTATGGATTTTATTTCTGGATTTTGGCGATTAAAAACCACAAAAATCACTTTATTTTCAAGTATTTTAATTTTTTATTTCGCCCTTTGGCAAAATTTCGTCAGTAGAAATTTTTTGTTATGAAACCTTTTGTTGATTCAAAAGTGAGATAGGGGTTTTTTGATATGGATTGCCAACTTGATTTACTATTTCTTTGTGAAGCGGCTTCTTATGAGGAGATAAATTCAGGATAGGGGATGTTAGCTATAATTAAGTTTTGAAAGGCTTCCACAGATGGGAAACCTCTTGAACCAATGAAGTTGTTGTCATCAGCAAAAAGCTCTAGTAGCATGCAAAATAGTGTGTAGCCTATTCTACACCATCCACAAAATTACCATACAATAAAACACTATTTTTCTCTTGTTTTGTGTAACTTCATTCTCACTGTTGGCAATCCTAAGGCCACCTCCCACCAAATAGGGGGGCCCTTATTCTTGAAATGGTTCATGAGAATGATAGGGGTCTGGACTTTGGACTCATAGGCCTTGATTTATTTATTTTTTGGATATTTGTAAATTTAGATGTCATTAAATTTTTTTCGATGTTTTTTCCATGTGACCATATTCACCCACAACCTCAAGGAATATTCCCCCTCTTAGCAAGGGCATTACCTTAGATAATAAATACATGTCCCCACATTCAGTACCCCTGGCATAAGCTTGTGAAAAAAATGATGGGCCAAATTATTTATAGATATAGTTTTCAAGTAGTAAAAGGAGACATCCCAACCAATTTTACATTGTGGCCACCCCAAAAAAAAGAAAACAATGGGAATTTTTTTGGTTTAAAATTGAGAAAAAAACTCCAAACATGGGGGAAAATCATCAAAGTTTCAAAACCACGAAATTTGAGAACAAAACATTGACTATATTTGTTTTTATTAAAAACACTTTCAAGAAATTTTGGAACATTTCAACATGACAATTATGGAAAGAAAAAAAACAATGCCCAATATAGTTTTCTTTTCTAAGATTGATGATGAAGACGTTTGAAACATTATGGGCAATAATATTCTTTAACATGCATTGCTCAAAATGTAAATAGGTACTTATGGAAGCTGCACCTATCAAGGGTTTTTTTAAGGGATTTATTTTTTGAGCCAAGGTTGCTACCATCCATAGGAAAATGTAGAAAACATGGCAATTATTTCTAGGAAGTTCTAGCCAAATTTGGCTACACATCATAGATGAAGTGAGAAATTTACATGATCTTTTTATATTTTTTGCTACACACTAAAAACTAAGTTTAAAAAAATCATATTTTTACTACTTTTGCTAGGTTTTGGTGATTGAAACCTCCAAAATCAATTCAATTTTTGGATTTGTAAAGGTTCTACTGAAAATTTGCTAGAAAAAAAAACTTTGGGGCCCCTACACCTTAGTGTGTACGGCTCTAAATGGCATCCAAAAGAATACAAATAGTTGCTTCTATATTTTTTGAACCATTTCATTATCCTTGCACATTTAAACAAATTACACAACATCAATTTTCACCTAAGGTATAAATACAATATCATGTTTATGCATGAAGGGTGATTTCAAGAAAACCAAAAGGGCAGGAGGAGATTGCAGGAACAAGATTTTTAAACCAATAAATTTCCAAATCTATTCATGCAAAAACATCCTTTGTGAATCTCTTGATTTGTTTTTGTCATTAAATGACATTTAAGGAGCCTATTAGTAGAGTGGCGATTCCGATCTCTCAAACATTATAATTTAAAAAAAACATGCCAAGCCTTTTGAGCCCAAAATCGATTAGTGGACTCAACACTAAATGCTTACAAACACTAAAAGGGTCTTTCAGTTTCTAGGCGGTCGATTGGAGATTTTTTTCAGACATCATCAAATAGATTGGCTCGATGTTGAATGGCGACAAATATTTCGAGAGTTTCCAATGTGTTCTTCATAAACATCCGAGCAAAACCAACAAGGTCGAGGAAGAGGTAGCAATGGAACTAATGAACACAAGATTCTTCTCCTCTTCCTTATTTTTCTTCTTCCACATAAATGAACGTGAACTAGTTTCCTATTTGTGCACTTTCATTTCGCTCACTTTGGAGCAATTTTCAAGCATTTTTGGTTTCTAATTTTGTATTAGTAAGTTTTGCAACAAATGTGATTGTATTTTAATTAGTTGGGCTTGGAACAAAGTGAATGGCGTCATTGGTTAAAAGCACAAGTGTTTAAATTCTAGGGCAAAGTGAATGCCCTTTGTTTGGAGTTGAAGGAAGTGCATGAACTTTTCATTACTCAACAAGCCCCATCAAAGAAATTTACCCATGTGCTAGTGTACTAAAGATTCAATGGGGGTGTAACTTTTCCCCAAGACCAATTAAGTATAGTATGACTCAAGACCTTGAACCTCCTTTAAAATCAACAGCTACCTCTTCGGAGCACGTGTTAGTAAGACCTCTGAAACATCCGCCCTCCAAGAAATTCCTACAAATACCTTAGTAAAATGAAGGCTTTTGAAGAAAATAGGACGAAAGTTGGTGGTGGCTATGGTTGATGGACAACAACTTGCGGTGGAGATTAGATTTCCATAGTGGGACAACTGGACCCAAGGAGGTCCAAAAAATGACACTTAAAGGTTGCTTGAAGATGACACCCAAATGCTACGAGGTGGGTCATTTGGTTAGTAGTTTGTTAGCACATGCAAGAAACAAGTAATTCCAAGGGTTTTTCCTATCTAGATTGTTGGTATGGGTTGAAAATGCTATGTTTTCTTAAGTGTCTACTGTGATTCTCATTCCTAGCAGTTATGTATGAACAACTTTAAGTACATTGGTTCTATGCATGATCTTATGCCTTGAAAGAGCAATGGTAGTTTTTGAGATTGCCACATGTCTTTTATTTGGTGATTATGAACTATTTTCATTGATTTTTGTAATCAATACTTGTAGTTTCCTGACTAATTATAAAAGTGTTGGGCTCAATTAATGATGTTGTTAGTACATTGGTATGTTATAATTGAAGCTTTCTGAACAATGGCAGATATGCTTGACATGCTCAAGTGATTTCATTATTTTGTTTGCATTATTACATAGTTTGACATGGATTGTGATTGTGATTGTGGATGTCACCAACATTTTGTAGACTGATTACTTATGATTAATGAACTTGGTAAACTTTTTACTAATAGTAACATTTTCATTTTCATGTTTTGAAGATCTTGCCATCCATATGACACAAAGGATTTCACCTTGTCAAAGTTGCCAAGGTTGTAGGTGGATAAAGTGAGATGACCCTTTGATAGAAATTGGATAATGGACAAAAGCAAAGGAAATGATCTAACCATGATCTTGTGGGATTTTCTTTGCAATTACTTTGATACAATGGCAATCCATGTTCTTTTATGTATTTTTATTTTTTACAACAAGTATGGGATTCATCATTGCCTCTTGGGTGTAAACCTACTATAATGATTGAGTCTTATTGCTGCAACCAGAGTTACAAAAACTTTTGACTCATATTTTACATAATGGCTTGCTTGAAGTTTTTTATGCATTATTGTATATATTTATCTACACCTACTATCAGGAGCCAACAAAGTCAAGATTGGTTAGCGATTATAACTTCTCGCTATCATTGATGATGAAGGAGATGACGATTTAACATTTTCTGGCTGACTCCGGAAGGCTATGACTGCACTAATTATCATGTTATATGTGCAATGTCACATATTTATTTATTTTTCAAATCATACCATTTGTAATGTATATACATTGAATTACAAGTTCATGCTTACCACAAGGTGTTTTGTTGAATGTTTATTTCCTTACCATCTAAATTCAATGGATTTAGGGTTGAGTTTTTTCTTGGTTATGCCCTGCTTATGCCAGGTATCCAAGGGGCTACCATATAATGGGTGTCTAGGAACACACGTAGCTTGGTAAGTATTATTTTTTCCTTCCCTAACCCCTAATGTTCCATCATGTATTTGGAACATGCAAAGGCATTTTCTTGCTAAAATTGGGTGCATTCATTTGTGGCATTTGGGTTGGTATTAGATTGACGGACCAAATAATTTTATTGGAGTTCCCTATCTATGTAATAGTCTTATGTTTTGTAGCTTAAACATTACTTGTAGAAGGAAAGAGCTAAACGGAAATAAGCTTATTCATGATTGAATCTTCCAATTGATTATTGAAATGTTGTAGAAATTCAGGATGTTTTAGTAATGGATTGTTTGAAAAACTATTCAAGGATTTTCAAATATTTCATCTTCACACAAAGTATTCGTGGATTGAATTATCCTACACAACATGTCTTGGGCTAGTATGTTTAGGTTCCTTACCACTCGGGGTGAAATATGGATTTTGATGCACTCCCAAGCTCCTTAATAGACTCAAATGTGACTTTGAAGTGAAAACAACAGAAAAGCAAGGAGTCAGGGACACACTTCTTGGCTCGCAGCACTTTGGGGGTAAAGGTGTGTACTGGAGCTTTGGGATGGCACTAGGAAGAATGACAAGCACTTAATCACTGACATGGACCTGCACAAAACTAGACAACAAGTTGGTTAATGCATAGTTGGAGCACTTTTGGTATTAGGAGGAGCCACGAGCAAACTCAGACTCACAGTACTTACCATGGCCCAAATTTTGGGGAAGCCACCACCTTCCCCCTTATAGTATACTCTATGCCTCTCCACGAGGCCCACATCCAAATGACATTTTGTCCCGGGACCCCCAAATGGGAGTCCCGAAATTCCCAAAGTTGGGATTCCCGTGACTTGGGGTTCCATAACTTTGTGTGTAGACCTCCGATTGAGATGAGGTCTAAAGCAAAGTTGTAGCCCTCATCAAAAGCTTTCCAACGGTATTTGGCACACCACCTAAATGCAAGGAAAATTGGGTCGATTCCCGACTTTTAGTGGTTGGGAGTCAAATTGTCAAATTGACTCCTAGCCATTCCTTTGGCCATAATGTATGTTTCAAGTGTCCAAATGGGTCATGCAAGACCAATTTGGACATCTACGTTTGAATATATTTCCAATGATATAAAAAACTCTTCAATCCATTGGGTTTTGACCTTTGCAATCGCTCTCTGAAGATTCGAGAGTCCACCGGGACTCCAAACTCCCAAAGTGGAAGCTCCCTTGGGAATGTGAGGGTTCATTCCCTCACACTTTCCTTCACTCCTGGGCTTCTTCTTGGCCCACAACCTTGCAAGCCCTTGCCTTGGTCGCATGCCCCAGGTTAGGGTTGCGACAGATTTGGAATGGCAAATGTAATAATGTTCTACGACCAAATCTGCATAGTTGGGGAAGGTGGCAACCAAAGGAATATACATAATTGGGATGTGTCATTGTGTGGACTTTATGGCTGGAAAATAATTGTCTTTGGTCACTCCAAGTTATAGTGCCAATAATGACAATTTTTCACACCTCTAGATGGTTGTATTTGCCTTATGACACACTTGAAGTTGTATGGTTTTTATTAAAACATTAGAACAACATTGCATCTCCAACACTTGACATTTCAACTATGATTAAACAAAGAAATTAATGTTAATGATGATCCTATGTGGCCCACCAAAGAAACCTATATGCATTGGAGAACCCATTTCCATTAGGTTATTGCTTCTATGTTTGAGAGTAAGTTTGGCAGAAGCTCTTTGATGACGATAGCATTCAAACTCTTCTAATTAACATTGTTAAACATTTTTTTGAGATCATGCATTAAAAGAGCAATGTTGTATGGTCCAGTGTTTTCTACATACCTAATGATTCAACTTTGTATGGATATGAACATTGTCACAAATTTATTTTCCCTTGTGCCATATCAACATTGTTGACTACCAATGTGTAGTGGTAGGATGGTTGCAGATCAAGTTCATTGGGTATGATTTTGTGAACCCATCACTTTTCATTAAGCATCTAAAGTCCTAAAATTATATCTTCCCACCCAATACCTCTTATGTCCTCATCTCTATCTTTCTTCATTATATCTTCCCACCCATTAACTTTTTTTGTTTATTTATATTTGTATGTCTTCCTCTCCCTTTGCCCCTCCTCCTTATCAATTTTGACATTGACAATATTCTAGAACATATAGACATTTGGGTACAAGAGTACTATCTTTGGCTCATATCATTTGAGTACAAGACATTTGGGTACTACTCAATTGAGCATTATCTTCAACTCATTTTGTGTAGCAAAGAAGGTGAATCATGCAGCCAAGTTGTAGACAATGATTTCAAATATGAATTATGTGTTAATTTCCACCTTTTGTTTACGCTAGCCCCTTTGTTACATTTGCCTCATTTGTTTCATCGGTGCTTAGTTCATGAAAACTTTGTTGGAATTTGGTTCTTATGTCATATGATATGATAATGTTGTGTTGTTAGGCACCTAATGAGGGTGATTTCCAAATAAAAGTGATGCATGATCTAAAAATGGGTTGAATTCCATATCTCAAAATTGTAAGGTCAATTTGGTTATAGAGGCTACAAATATGATCATTTTTGTTAAACAAAATGTGGGTCTATGCAATCACATATTGAACTTGGGCATGGGTTGGACCACTCCATGGGGATTCCAAAGTTCTTTGTTTGTGAATTAAACAAGTCTAGAAATGTTGAGACAACATCATTTGCAACATTACAAGACTTGTTGTGTGACAATACATTGGATGGAGGTGGGTTTAAGACTTTCCATGCTACTTTGAATTTGCTCCAATCCTTTAAGAGGTGCTAAACCACATACAATAAATACATCTCCATTCGAAAGTTAGCATATGTGATATACGTGTGTATAGGAATGTATATCAATGTCATCAGCCTATCACATTTTGCGGAAAACTTGGAATTTGCCATGTGATTGCTTACCAATGAATGATCATGTTGTGTGGCAAAGATACACAAATCTAACCAATGGAGTGTGGCTATCAAGTACAAGGTGGGTGAAATTTTTTGATCGAGCATTCACTTGGAAAGTAATGGATGATGATAATTGAACATAATGTAATGCATTCCTCTTCATGAGTTTTTCCTTATTGAGGTCTTGTTTCCTACAAGTCAATGGAATAGCCTAAAACACATGCATAAGTTATATGCAAGCATTGGGATCCAATCTTCAACATACATATTGAAAGATCATGAATTGTATTGTTTGATTTGCAATGGTCTTTATGTTCAAAGGCATTTGCTACTTATTAGGATATACATGATATGGGTTTCATACATAATTGGCATCTTGAAAGATGTCCCCAAACCTACATCAAATGATCCCAAGTGCATGGGTTTGATTTTGGACAAACTTTGGTATGTTAAAACATTGAGTGCTTGTGCTTTAAAGGGTATTTCCATGTAGTGTGTGCAATGCATGAACCCACTTAAACTATTGTTCTTTTGGTTTTGCTAGAACTAACAACATTTCAAAATATAGCTTACTACTTGCATGGTCTGAGTTTGGGCTGAAATTGATTGCCAAACTACTAACAAAAGGTGCCAATGCACATGTGAGCTAATGGAAGCCCGATTCTAAACAACCTACCCAAATATAACAAGAAATAATAAAAGTTGTTAAATATTTGTATGATAACCTTCACATCATCATCATATTGGAAGATCATGACACAGTAACAATGGTAGAAATTGCAAAAATTAGTTAGAGGCATGATAACTAACGAGAAATTCTAAAACAGATTGCACACCGTAGAAGTTAAAGTTACCACTCCTAGCTCCCAATTTACACAACAAACTACAACATGTAGTTTTGTTCATTATCATTTGAGGCCAAAAAGTTAATTGGTTGCAACATATAGTGGGGCTTCAATTGTTTAGAAGTGTAATGAATTAGCTTGGAAATAAGACGACACACTTAACATTGCAGGGAAATTGTTATTACATGAAGAGTTGTAACTTTATTGAAAGTGTTGCAACTACTAATTGCATAACATGAGGATGATGGAGCTAACACCCCCCAAGGAAAGCTCATGCCACATTGGTATACCACATGCTCAAAATCATTGTAGCATGTTGGTGCTCATGGTAACTATCCTACAATGTAATGTATAGACAATGACGATGGGAAAGACAACAAAACAAAATGAAGGTGACAATGGCAATGTTTTGTCAATGTTGGAATTGAATGATGATGCTAACAAAGCTCCATCTGATAATCCCTATCAAGCAACACACAATCATTGTGTTGTTGAGTTGCAAAAGGAGCTAGTTAAAGTAGGGCTTGCCGAAGTAGTTGAAGCACTGTAAGTTGTACAACCCTTCTTTTGCTACATGTTGTTTTCACGGCTTGGTTTCTATGTCCTCTATTTTTTTCATAAGTATGCAAATGTTTGCTTGGATAGTTTAGATTGTAGAGTGATACATTAGTGTGCAAGTAGCACGAAATGCCTAACAACAATTGTTTGTTAGGGTTTTTGGTTTTTACACATTCGGTAGGGTTTGTGGTTTTTAAGTAATGTGTGGCATGTGTCCAAATGAAATAATTATTTGGAGTCTATAGTCGTGGGTGCAAGTTCTTATAACTAAGGGCATATTGTAGGAAGAGAAATTCAAACATGACGCGCACCAAGAAGAATTTGAATAAGTCCATCCATCTTTGTGATAACAAGATTGTAAAAGCAAAAGCATAAAGGAGAAGTGCATGCACCATCAGGAAAACACGTAACACTATGGCTGAAAAAGAAGGGTCATCAACATCAACATCCACAGAAAGTGAAAATTACAACTCCAACTCCAAGTATTTATCAAAGACCCCTACTACATAAGAAGATGAGGACGAAAACATTGATGTCATTAAAAAGGTTGCTACACCACGAGTTGCAACATCCACTATGAAGGAGGTTAGGTGAATAAACCAATCCTCATTTGCGTGTATTTTTATTGATGTTAATGTAGGAAAACCCATGCCTTTATGTTCCTTTGCATGAGAAATGAGTTGAAACAAGTTGATGATGGAACTTTCCTACCTTTTTTGCCCATGTGTATTATGTTTCAACATATTGAACCTATAATCTTTGTTGCTACAAATTTTTGGTTTGGTTAAAGCTTCTTATGGTCTATGAAAGGCTTCCTTGCACCAACGTTGTTGGTTATTGAGATTGTTAGGTATTGTTGATTGTTTGTGACTCTATTAATTGGTGTGAAGATTCAAAATATGGTTGTATTAATTAAATGGTTTGTTAAATATAAATGATTTAATTTGTATGCAAATAGATTGCTAGTTATGGGTTTTGTAATAATTCTTGTTTTTTAAACAATAATGTCATTGTGATAACATTGCTTGTGGTATTTTAATGTGTGAGTTGACAATTGTTTACTTTGGTTGCTTTTGCAAAAGTGGTGTTGCAATGGTTTTGATATAGTTTGTATCATTATTGGATCATTAAGACCTCTTAAATAATTAAAGAGTCTTGTTCTGAATCCACTAATATGATACAAACATTGTGTTAAAAGGAATGTGATGTTGTTTCCACGTTTCTTTTCTAGCATGAGATTGCATAAGGAGCTTTTACATGAATTTGCATTCCAAATTTCCACAACTTCATGAGTATGGGATTTCATAGTTTCAACAAAATTACATCATTAACAACATAACATAAGCAATGTTATCATTTCCTTCATTTGAGCTGAGAGTTTGAACCTCACTGCAAATGTACCCATGATAAGTTGATGGTAAGATATTTTGGGAATGACACTGACAAACTTATTACCATGTTTTTATGCTTGTGTTAAGTTTGGTCTTTTGCATGAACTGATACAATGCTTACTTAGCATAAAGTTTTATCTACCATGTCAGGGATATTGATTTGACTTTCTTTCATCCAACTTAACTAGGATTCATTGATACATTGTTATCAACAAGTCACACACTAAAGGATAAATAAGATAATGATGCAACTTTTTACAAGACATCTTATTCATTCTTAGTGCTACAATTATAGAATGGATCACCATCTTCATTATATTGGATGGTTGCCTTTTTTAGAGCTTTTGGTGAAACAACTTCCTATGCTCCCTCTCCACCTTGCTTGACCATTATAGATTAAGTATTCATATGTCGATGTAACAATAGCCAATCAATTGTGCTAAATATTTGATGTGGGCACTTCACATAAGTTGCAACTTGTGAAAGTGCAACAACTTCTTGTGCATCATATTCTGCAAATATATCCCCCTTTTGTACATCAAGTTCAACATCATTGAAATGTTGAGTTGTTTTGACATTTGGAACAACAACCTCCTCAACATCATCTAGGATGACTATGTAGTTGCATATATTTCTTTTGCAAATCCATATGTTTTAGCAAAATATTGACTTGCTCTACTCCAAGCTTCATTCTAGCTAATTCAATTACCTATGTCTATTTTTGTTAAGCCTATATCATCTTCTTGTGCTATTCTCTTCCTCTCACGGCTCCAATGTGTTTTTGGTTTATTATGTTGACAAGATCAGTAGGGAGATCTTTTACATTACCAATTACTTCCTTTAATCTTTGATCATTAAAAGGTTAATGTTGTAATTATGATCAATTTGTGAATAGTAATAATTCTTATGGTAATAAAACATGAATGAGGTTGAAATTTCTATATGGTAATAACTTGTATGATGGTTATAATGGTAATAGTTATACCACTTCTTACATTATAGAATTCCAATATATTTCAATTGACCAATTGAGTTTGTCTTGTTTATTTTCCAATCTTTTTTCAAAGGAATTAGATGTGGTAACATGGCAGTAATTGAAAATGTTTTTCTTGATAATCATATCCCTTGGCATAAATAGACAATGTCATGAGTGACTATTCATTTTGTTTCTATAAATTAGAGAGCGACATGTTGTAAAGTTTTGTACAAAAAAAATCGACTTGATTTGAATTGATTTGTATACTTGTCGATACATTAGGTGCTAATGAAGTCAATGGGAGTAGTGATAAGTAGTCACATGCATTCATTATGCCTTGATGGTAGGCCAATTTGTTTTTTTTGGTCCATATTAGTTCTTCAAAAATGTGCTATAGATTATATTACTAGAAAGAATATTGCATGGT
>Ga0209208_10005093_pt1 | contig 18396 bp, 8 predicted proteins | sample S1TSphfallax_3_FD_187694 | JGI IMG/M metagenome (GOLD analysis project Ga0209208, IMG submission 187694) | Host-associated microbial communities from peat moss isolated from Minnesota, USA - S1T2_Fd - Sphagnum fallax MG (SPAdes) (version 2) | ecosystem: Host-associated > Plants > Peat moss >... | reverse complement strand
TTTCAAAGGTATATTTACTTAGCTAGTGAACCCAAACCTTCTGGTCCCCATTTTGTTTGAACCCAAATGGGGACCAGAAGGTGAATAAATAAGGAAAATAGAAAAAACCAAGTAGGTACCTGCCAACCTACCTACTTAGGAATAGCTTTACAAAAGCTGAGTTTAATGAAGGTGCTTGGTTTCACAAGGGACATGAGTTTCATCATCACAAGATTCCCATTGCTAGACTTGAAAAAGCAACCAATGGGCTCCATTGGTGTTTAGGTAGATCTCTCATTGGTCCTTATAAGTTGACAGTTTCAAGTTTCCAATTAGTATTGACAAATGGTAAGGTTTAGGATTTAAGGTTTAAGGTAATAGGGAAAAAAAAACCTCCAAACAAAAAAAAAACTTTTGAAGGGAATGGAAAAGTATTTCAATTTCATGGCCAATTATTTTGGTTTTTTTTTTTGTTGGAGGGCAACTTATGTTATTATTTTCAAATGTCTACAAATTGGACAATTGCACTTTTGTACACATAAAGATTTTTTTTGGCAATAACAAATTGTGAAACTTATGGTGCATTCACATTTGATGTTAAGTCAATGTTAAATGAAAATCTAGGTGGCATCCTAGGTGGCACCCAATGTTAAATGGTCGATAGTTTAATGTTAAGTGAATGTTAACTATAAAATGTTCATGGTAAATAGGTGTAACTTCTAAATGGCTAGCATGGTGTTAGGGGACTCAACACTAGAGTCCCTAACACTAAGTGTGAATGCACCTTTAGAATGATATACATCCATGTGATTCACATCCAAAGCTGAATTTTTTTTTTGGTGATGGGCCTCACTGATTGACCCACCACCGACAAATATATTCACTTTGCATAATCCCAATAGTAGAATAATTGTAATCTTCCCCACCTGACCCTGAAGAAAATAAACTAGGGGTTCTTGCTTGGGTGCATGCTTGCCTCACTTCATTGGCTATTAGCAATTTACATTCGGAACCATGTTCATCATGATCATATTCGGCCAAGGCTAATGGCAAAGGCATGGATCTTAGGGACATGGAACTCAAAACTTGACCAAATGTTGGTCTTGTTAGGAAATTGGCTCACAAACCCCAATCTGCAAGCAAAGGCTTAATAAGTCCACAAAATGGGCTATGATCAAATGTTGTTTAGGAATGTTTATAGCTAAATTGCAGAGATAATTTCACTCAAATGTAAAAGGCTAAGAAAGAGATTCCCTAATTTGTTTGTCCATTTTGTGATCAAGATGTTCCCATCAACTTTGTGGTAGTCAAATTTTGATTTCCAATTGATGCCTAATGCTTTTGTTGTTTATCAAATTTAGAAGAATCCATCTTACAATTGCTCTTAGTTTGTCATCTTTTAAAAAAAAGTTTGGTGTGATATGCAAATTATATATCCCCTCTTGTGTCCACTTTTGGAACATGTCACAAAAATAGATATATAGGTACAACTTTTCGGTCAACAACCTCCAATCCAATACAACAAGTTCCGAGATCATTGAATTTACAAAAGAAGAAGAAAAGATCACTCATTTACAAAAGGAATTATTATTTGGCAAATTTGGCTCCTTAAAACATCATTGTGCATTCAAAACCTACTTTTTGATTTTAGCATTAGCTGTAAGCACATCATTTGGCCAATAAGTAGCCAATTTGCCTAGATCTACTTCTCAGGGAAAACTTGTCTCATGAAACACTTGTGGTATCATGGGGGAAAAAAAAAAGCTGACTTGGGGCATTTTGGAAAATGAAATGCTCATAAGTGTGCGCATTATGTGTTCCAAAATGGCCCATGGGTTCTTACACTCAATAAGTGAGCCTCCAAATGCATTAGGAATCTTTGTTAGATACCAACCTTTGGTTTAATGTGAATCAATGATTGAGAACAAAATTGAAATTTGAATAGGTACTAAGAAAATTGGTTATGCTTTGGAACGTGTCTTGGAAGAACCCATTACCACCTAATGGAACCATGGCTCACCATGTTGGGCTCCATGTGTTCTATGTTGGAATAACCTGCCCTATAGTACATGGAGTATGTTAATAGAAAGCCAACATCAAGCCAAAATTGCTACCTGGACATTTCAATACAACAAAAAGGATTTTGTTATTTTTAAAGATGGGTTATTATGCTACTCCAATCAATGGCAGCAGAAAGTTGTTCCTAATACCTTCACTTTGGAATATTACACACCACTCAAGCCCTTTCAATTGTGGTTGTTCTGCTAGTAGTTTGATTTGGAGTAATTTATTATTATTATTTCTTTGGGGGGAAAATAAAAATAACAGGAGGTTTAGTGTTGTTTCCCTCTTTGAAAATCCCAATTATTGTTGCCCACCCATTATTTTGAATTTTGAGGAAAGCAAAAGATATTAGCCACCAACTTCAGTTTCAGAATTAAATGTTTTGTTGGCTCGAGTGCTTTTAAATCAATTTTGTGGTGTAGCCAAAATGGTGATTAATCATAGGCAAATCTGGCTATGAACCATATATGAAAGTATGAAAAATACACTTAATTTTTTTAATCATGCTGGAACAAAAATATACAAATTTGGTGATTTTCATTATTCTTAAAAAAATGATGATTGAAATCTACAAGAATCAATTCATTTTCAATTTTTTCCTCTCTATTTTCTATTTTTGGGCCAAATTTCACCAATAGAAAAGGGTTGCTCACTATGGAAGTTGTCATTTTCCCCTAAATGCTCATTCCTAATTTACTAATTTGCAAATGCACTTGACCTGAAGTCTGGTGATCAACCTTAAAGATAACTTTGTTACACATTATACTTATCGTGTCCCAAGTCTAAATCAAGGTCTACTAAATCCAAATTCAACATTTCATGGGTTCAATATAAGCAAGACCAACTCCATCAATGCATTGTATTGAAATATTTCTCACATCCAAATTTAGTAATAATGTTTGTTCCTCCCCACCCATAAATAATAAATAATTGACAATATACATAAAGGAACCATATTTTTTTATTCATGTTTGGCACAAAATAATTCACAAAAGGTTTGGCTGAAAATTTAATAAATTATTAGTATGTGTGAAAATCTTTGAAATTTGAACTTTCCACTTGTGAGGAGCTATCCATTGTCCCAACCATTAGGTTATTGTTACAAACAAAAAACATAAGGCTTACTTTGTGTAATTATTCTTCAATTGTAAAGATTTTGAAATATAAAATTAGGGACGATGAAACCTCCTTTTTTTTAAATAAATAAATAATTTGGAAAAAAAATTATTTAAAATTGTAAGTGTAGTATATGCCACATGTGGACCAATCAATTGAGTTCGCCAAGCAAAAGCAGTCTTTTTGTTTTTGGTAGGTTGAAACTCACAAAACCATGAAAATTGATGATTTTTTGAATTTCACCCCCCCCCCCCCCCCCTTGAATGTTAATGTAGTTTTTGGCAGGTATTTTTTTAATCTCACCCTTTGTATGACCAAACTCATGGTATCGGTGCTGTCTTTTCCTGAGTTTACAGATATTTCTATTGAGTGACAATTTTAAGAATTATAGCAATTTTACAAAAACCAGTACTAGTTTTATGTGTCTCTTTGTCATTGGACATTCATGCCTCAGCTATATCACATAGTAGGCTAACTATTGGTATTCTTGGACCTCTGTATCACTTTCCATCCATAACCTGATCAGCATGTGGATGCATCATGACCCCAATACACTGGTTATGTAACAAGTCAGCTTCATGCCAAGACTATTCAGGGTAACCAACAAGCTCAAATGGATTACCTAGTCCATGATTGTAGTGCTTTACTTGCCATGTGTGTCCTAAGCTACCCAGGGTAGATGATTGTTGGGACATTTGGGGAACTTGTGCACTTGTGGGTTACATTTGGGCTAAAATAATATTTATAGTGATATTAGTGTGAACAAATATAAGGAAGGAACATACATTGATTAGCCTCAAGAACCTAACCTCGAATTAAAGCATAGATCCACCAAGAACAATATAATGGCATGTAAGCAATAATTGGATGATGTTCAAGTTTTGAATAGTGTGAAATTGACCTTGGAATGGTAAATGTCCACATTATAAAATGTTTTTCACAAGAGTTTGTAAAGAAATGTGATTAACTTTGATTTATTAATAACAATGATTGTGTAAGGTAATGTTTGAGGAGTAGTAGGGCATTCCTCAAATAAGTGCCTACTTGAGGCGAAAACAAAAGCTGCTTCTTTTAGAAATGCTTCACTTTGAGTGTGGTAACCTTTGTAAAACATTAACAAAATCTTTTATAACCATTGCCTATCATGGAAAAAGAAGAAGGAAACAAGATGTTTGAAAAAGTGAAATGCCCATTGGAGTCATTTAAAGCAAGTTAAAGTGTTACATTGTGTATTGATTTCAATTTGTGAACAATTATCAACTTGTTAAATACATCCTCCCTCATGAAATGCCAATGGTACTCAAACATATATTCTTTGTACTTGGATCAAGTAAATGTATAAGGTATAACATCAAATGCATGAAGCTCATGCCAATTTAATGAATGCTTACCCAAATGGCACAAGTATACAACACCATCATGTAGTCACATCAAGTATAACCATGCACATATAACGCTTCACTATTCATGGCAATGCCTATCCACATAAAAACATTTTGTATTCACATCATGTAAATGTATTAGGTATAACATTAAACATAAGAGGCATATATTGTTTAATGAATGTTTATTCAAATGTCACAAGTTTACAACAAGGGCGTTTACTAGCATCAAGTTTAACCATGCACATAAAACGCTTTGCTTGTTATGCCAATGCATATTTACATAGAGTTTTTTTGCATTTGCACTAAAAATTTGCTTAAATTATAAAATTAATTGATTTTGATGCAATTTTTAAAAAGAATTATACTTGATGTGATTTGATGATTTCTTTTGCTGACTTGATTTACCTTTTGACAACTTGCTAGAAGTGAAATATGAAATGTAACAAAAGGACAATATGACAACAAACTTCATCATCCACAAGCAAAGATAAATAATTTTTAATATGGCTTTCTAGGGCTTGGCAAGTTTTGACAACCAAAGGAGCTTATTTGTGAGAAAACAAGACAATGGAAAAAAGGAGAAAAATTAAATACATGGGATTAGAAATCATGACATAAGAAAAACAAAAACTATAAAGTAGTAATTATCTCTATTTCTAAAAAGGAAATATCATTAGTACAAGTCCCAATAAATCATAAAAACACAAAATTAAATGTTGTAGGAATTACTACTTGGTGCCCACCTATATACTACCATCAAGCCCTACCCTACAACCCTTCTTGCAACATCATTTCCAACCTCCAACCCCACCTAAGGCAAATTCCAAGAAAAAACATGGAAACATAAAAAGACAAATGTTACATGCATTGTTGTTGTTATCATTTTGTCTATTGATTGTACAATATTGTCAAGCCTTAAAACCCTCTTATAACCTCATTTTTAGTTTACAAAAAGCTCATTTATTTTCTTGTAGCATGTTTCCAACCCCGCAATAAGAATGTTTACCCTAATGCAACCCATTTTTAGAGAACATAAAATAGTTCTTGCACAAACACCTACATTAAGGAAACATGAAAAAAACATGCATGAAATGCAAGGGAGTAATATCCATAAATCTCCACATTTTTTTACTCCCAAAAAACCCAAGTACAAAAATGTTTTTCCTTTTTTTCCAAACTTCCTTTGACATTTTTTCTAAGCCCTCACACACATAAATGGGAAAGTTAGGATGAGAATATGGTTCTCCAAAGAATATTTCCTCCACTCTAAATATCCCAACCTTCCCACCTTCCCACCTTCCCTCTCCTACAAATTAGTTGCACTCCTCAAATAATCCCTTTGCCAAGAATAGTTACTTGGTCAATTAATTAACCAAAATTAATTAGCTGATTTTCTACTTACCACATGTTAGAAATGTGATCCAATTCACTCCAAATCTTATCCTCTAAATTGGTAAAAATGTGGTGGCAAGTTGATTGTCATCACATCCTTCTAGAACTAACCAAATTTAATAGTTTCATTACATGTAGGTAATTAAAAAACAATAATTGCTTTCACCTACAAGAGGAGGTGCTGAAATACCATCTAGATCTTATCTAATCATAAAGATTAACTTGCCCATTAACCATAGCAACACAAAAAAAAAAAAAAAAAAAAAAAAAAAAACTTGAAGTAAACTTCGTAAGTGTTAAAACACATGTAGTTGTTGATTTGTTGTTACATTCAAGCTTGCACATCATAGTAGCAAGTTGAAACAATAGGTTGAAAAACACATATTGCAATATTAGGTTGGAGTAACATGTCTTAGCAACAAACTAAAGTAGCTAAATCATTGGCAACAAGTTAAAGATCTCATGATAGATTAGAATGTTGCAATAGGTTGAAGCATTGGTGTCACATTTCACTATTGACAAATTGTGTTGAAGCAAAGCATGGCAAAGCTCAATGTAGAACATAAAGGAAAGCTTGGTGTAGGTGAAATCACAACATGAAACAAAGCTTAACTAGGTTGAAGCAACCTTAAATGTTAATAAGATTGATGAGTGATGATGTTAGTGAACTTGGCTAAAGCCAACAACATCAACAAGCTTGTTAGTTGTGGTGACAAACTTGTTAATGATGTCAACGAGTGGGTTAACTTATACCAAATAAATTAACCTACCTAACTTGAGTTCATGTGGTATTTTACACTACAACACCTACCCTAACCTATAATACCTACTCTTTTAAACTCTTCATCCACGTTTGAGTGGTTAGGTCATCCATCCTTATAAGTTGGCACCAATGTAGGTGTTGGTTCACCCAAGGTTAAATCAGGGAAGGAATTCAAAAAGGAAAAATATTAACTCTATTTTAAAACCAAACACATCCATCCACAAACAATGAAAATACGTCTAAAATATGTGGCATATGAAATAATAATTTAAAAAGAGGAATAAATTTGTGTTTTATCTTGTGATAAAGTTAAAACCATCGAAAACATGGATCAAAAAAATCCTAACAACTTCTATATTCTTCTTTATTTATGAATTGAGATTCATCATGGTTGTATTTTTCTTTTGTTGTGACTAACTACCCCACCAATGTTCGGTTATAATTGGAGTCTAATTATAAAAAATAGAATATGCAATAAAATCATGGTGCTTTTGAATCTTTGTTTAAAGGTTTGATCTAATGTTGTGTGTTGTGTGCATTTGTTTATAATAACCCTACCTTGTTTCAACCCTTGTGTTATTATTTCTTATGTACACACCCAAAAAAACTTATATTAGATTTTGTGTCATGTAATTTAATTTAAACTCATAACTTCTTTTGTGCTAATTTTTCATTTGTCACACTAAACAATTGATTTGCACATTCCTTAAATATTGCCAATTACACAATTTTCAAGCTATTACCCAATTAATTTACCCCCCCCACCCAAATTTTTTAACAACATGATAAAACACCACTAGGAAATGTATCCTAGTTCACTTTGAGTTTCACTAGATTTTGCGTGAATTTGGACATTTTTACCAAGTGAAATCGTTTAACCTGTTAATGAACAAAGACCAATTGCTACGGACAATGACTTGTTCAGTACTACCTAGTGAAACAAGGTTACTTTCAAGTGAAATACAAATTTACCAAACCATTCATTTGTTAGTTAATTAACTAACTAGTATGAAAATCAATTAAATTTTAATAATTTAATATATAATATTATTGATAATCTCATGTTTTTTAAAGCCTATTATTTATTGACATGTGTCACTACCTACGTTAGTTATAAACCTAGACAATAGGTAGGTAGGCCACATAATCAACCTAAGTTCCTATTCTAAGAATTCGATAGGGGAATATTCGGCCAAAAACCATTGTTGACCACACACAACACCACCCATGAGGTTTGATCCTTTGACCTTTGGAATGGAGGCAAACACCCTTACCATCAAACCACCTCACTTGTTGTGAGAATATGTTATATTACATTCTATTTATCAAATATTTCATTTAAAACATTACAAAAACATAATCTTTAAAAATTCATATCTTATTGAGATTTTGTTCAAATGAAACGATTCAAGTTTTTTTTTTTTTTAAATTCAATAATGTACATAATTACATTTATTTCCTTTTGAAATTTTAAAATCATTTGAACAGAAAAATAAAATTGAATATCATTATTCAATGACCATTCTTTTGAAAAAGAAAAGTTTAATAAATGGATTATTTTTTGTTGATATAATAATACTACCTATGTTAAGTTATTTTCAATTATCATATGACTATTTTTCATTAATTTAAATTATTTCACCCTACATTATTTACCGCTATTTATGGTTATTATCAATTACTTTTGGTTATTTTTGGCTATTTCACCCTAAACTATTTATGGTTATTCTAAGTTATTTTTTGTTATTTAAATTTATTTCACTTTAGGCTATTTTCAACTATTGTAAGTTTTTTTAGCTATTGTAAATTATTTCAGTTTTGATTACTTGCAACTATTATAAGTTATTTTTGGCTATTGAAGGTTATTTCACCTTATGTTATTATTGGCAATTATAGGTTATTATAGGCTATTTCATTTTAAGTTATTTTTGTCTATTATAAATTATTTCACCTAAGATTATTTTTGGTAATCTGAAGCAATTTTAATATATGGCTATTGATTATTCTTTTATTAATGCTATTGGTGGTTATTAATGGTTATTGATACCTATTTTATTTGTAGTTATTAATGTTTTTCAATGATTATTTTATTATTAGGTTATTGGTGGTTATTAATGGCTATTGATATATATTCTATTTGTAATTATTAATGTTTTTTATTGATTATTTTATTAATGGGTTATTAGTGGTTATTAATATATATTTTATTTGTAACTATTAATGTTTTTAGTGATTATTCTATTAATAGGTTATTAGGGGTTATTCTATTAATGGTTATTGGCGATTATTCTATTAATGACTATTGACGGTTATTCTAGTAATGGTTATTGGCAGTTATTCTATTAATGGCTATTGGCGGTTATTCTATTAATGGTTATTAGCGGTTATTCTATTAATGGCTATTGGCGGTTATTTTATTAATGGCTATTGACGGTTATTGTATTAATGGCTATTGACGATTATTTTATTAATGGCTATTGGCGGTTATTTTATTAATGGCTATTGGCGGTTATTCTATTAATGGCTATTGGCGGTTATTCTATTAATGGCTATTGGCGGTTATTCTATTAATGGCTATTGGCAGTTATTCTATTAATGGCTATTGGCGATTGGTCTATTAATGGTTATTGGCGATAATTCTATTAATGGCTATTGGTGGTTATTCTATTAATGGTTGTTGGTTGTTATTTTATTAATGGCTATTAATGGTTATTTTATTAATGGCTATTGGGGTTATTTTATTAATGGTTATTGATGGTTATTCTATTAATGGCTATTGGTGGCTATTGTATTAATGGTTCTTGGTTGTTATTCTGTAAATGAGTATTGGTGATTATTCTATTAATGACTATTAATGGTTATTTTATTAATGTTTATTGATGGTTATTTTATTGGTGGATATTGGTGTTTATTAATGTTTATTATATTAATGCTTATTGGTGGCAATTGTGGACTATTATATTAATGGTTATTGATGGCTATTGGTGGTTATTTTATAAATGGTTGTTGGTGATTATTCCATTGTAAGCCATTGATGATTATTTTATTGGTGGTTATTTATGGTTATTTTATTAATGGTTATTGTATTATAAATTATTGTTTGATATTCTATACTATAATATCATAGGTTATTGGTACTTATTATATTGTAGGGTATTTAAAATTATTTTTCATAGGTTATTATTTTCTATTCGAAGTTATTTTTACCTTAGGTCATTTATTTTTGTTTTAGATTATTTTAAGTTATTATACATAAGATAAAATAATTTATAATAACATAAAGTAAAATGACCTTGAATAATTTAAAGTTTAACTCCAAATAACAAATATTAATTTATAATAAAATAACCTAAAGTATAACCTAAAGTTAATTGAATAATTTAATTTAAAATAATTTTAAAGCTTATAATAAACTAGTTAAGATACTTTAAGGTAAAATAACATATAATAATTTAGGGTACAATAATATATAATAGCCTATAATAACATAAAATATAACTTAACATAACTAAAATAGCTTAAAATAATATTAGGTATATCATACAGTAGCATGGATAGAATATTTTTAAAATCATAGAAATAAACCTATTTGTTATAGTAAATTGTAATGGTGATATATGATGTTAACTAATAATGAAACATGATGTCTACATAGTGATATTATAGTGAAATAACTTTCACTGGGGTGAAATCAGTAAAATGTAATGAAATTATTTCACTTTTAAGGTCCCATAGTGATTTAAGCTAATAATTGCACCCCATTTTGGTAGTAGTGAAATCTTATCTTATATAAAACATTGGGTTAATAGATAATATCAATATTCTAAAACGTTCAAAAAATCTAATGGGGATTATAATCATTACGTGTATGATACATGAATTTTGAAAACTACATATGAGGAAAATTTGTCATCAATAGTGATTACAATGATGGTAATAATCCAAAGGGCTATATTGGTTACAAATGTCAAAATAGACCCATCATTTTTTGGTAGAAATTTTTTTAATTAAATAACAACACAATCAATTTACAAAAAAACCCACTTAAAAGCAATGGAAATTAATGTGCATCTAAAAAATTAACGACTATGAAAAACATGTTTACACAACATATTGAACAAAACACAATATCACCAAGCTTATCAAAAGCTCACATAAATGTTTTGTTTCATAATCACACAAGTCATTTCCTTTGAAGGTAGACATCTTATTTAGGCTAAAAAGAACCAATCCAATCCCAAGTATATATATATGATCTTGCATCACCACCCTAATCCTCTTAACAATAGTTCACTTCACAAACATGACCATAAACAAGTAAAATTTCAATTTGTATAGAATTTCAAAGTTGTGACATAAAAGTCGACACTTAATAATGGTTATATGATATGCACCTCAAAAAATAGCCATATGCATTACAATTGATTAATAATAGTAGTTCAGAGAATCTTAAACTAGATTTAAATCAACAATGTTTCAACAATCTAAAACAATTTGGAATGTTTCAAAACCTTTACTTAATCCTTAAAACTTAACATGTTTACAAATCATTAGCCCATTCATCAAAGGTTTTGTTTTGATTCCATATGAGCATTAATACATAAAGCTATCGTCAAAGGCAACATGAATTATAAGCTCATTTATTATTGACATCTTATGAGCTCATTATCAAAGCTTTTGTTTCGATTCCTTTAACTATTGTTAGAACCTTGCTTGCTAGTTCAACTCTTTTGTACAAATCTTTCATGAGACCCACACAAAGTTTCCTTAAATTTTTAAAGTTTGAATTGAAAGATTGATGCGTTGTAGCAAAACCAAAAGCATTGGTGGTCACCTTCCACAACTTCAAAAAATGCTCCTATGGGACTTGCTACAAACACATGCAATACAAAATGTTTTATTTGAGCATTGATTAATTTGCATGTGATTGATGAAGAAGGTGAAAACAAAATCAAATTATTTTTGCCAACAATTCCCCTTGCAAAGGAGAACAAAAAGAGGAACACCAAAGGGTGAACTTGTTACTTAAAACTGCATAAAGGATTTGAAAGGCTAATTCTAAACACTTTTGAACCTTTTTAGATTTGTGAAAGTTTGAAAAAAACCACCGATTTTGAAGGAAGCATTAGTGTCACCAAAAAAAGGGTGCACACAAGTTTGTATACACATTGACCACAATAGAATAATGCTTAAATGTGTCAATACAACAAACATGGAAAACCCACAACCAATGTAACATCACCGCATCTATTTATAACTTAGTGACAAAATGATTCTATGGACTCTGATAGATCGACATGTTTTGGATTTCCTCTCTTTGTGGACTATCGTGGCCTTACATTAAGGTATCTCGACAACAAACGAGTTCTACACATAGCGTTCCCAAAATCCCAATAGAAATATTGGTTTGGAAATGGTAAATATATGGACAAGTAGTGTTTGCAATGGTCTTTTCAAAATTTCCCAAAAACTTCCCACTACAAATAACTTATTTTCAAACATTCAAGTACTTAGTATTTTCCATTTCCCAACATAATTCTCAAGCATGTTCAACTTGAGTAGGAATCCCATTAAGGCCAATCCAAATAACTCCTTTAAGCCTCATCACTTCTGTCTTAAAAACTCTATTGACGCATTAACTCCTAATATTATGCTCACCTACAACTTTAGCACAATAGAAATCCTAAAGCAAACATAAGTATCTTAGTTAAAATCACAAGCTTTAGGCATTCTTCTCGAAAACTTCCAAACAACAAAATGAAATTGAAATGAATTTGAGTCTAGAAAACCAAAGTGTTTAACTTTAGTTGTCATCATGTATTTATCTCGTTTCCCCACCAAACACATCTTTCCTCCATTCAATAACTTCACATCATCTTCCTCACACAACCAAAGAAAATCTAGGAAACAACACTTCGCCACCAACTTTTGATCTAGGTGTCGACATTCCATGAAGAATGACACACCAAATTCCATAACTTACAAACAACAAAAACACAAGAAACTAACAAAGACACTAAAAAAAAAATGTAGTTCCTCTAAAGTTCAGGATCACCAACTTTCCCCTTTCTTAGCGTTTTCTACCAATACATCCATCAATATAGTAAATCATTCATTAGGGCAATTTCACCCCCACTTCATCTAGTTAAGGCTTAGTCATCCAAAAAAGTTGTTGACAAAAATTTTGTGGCCATATTGGTGCAGTAAATTAGTGCATGATACTCTAATCCTAACATAGAACATCAAATTGTTTCATCCACTTATTGCCATTATTTGTGAGAGTTTACTTGGGCACTCCAAATCGACATATAATTTCATCTTCAAAGAATTTGGCTATAATAACTACATCATGTTCTTTCAAAAGACGTGCTTCACACCACTTGGAATAGTGGCCAATAGCAACAAGAACATATTTATTGCCACTAGATGTTTCGGTTAAAGGTCTTGCAATATCAAAAACCATTCAATAAAAAGAGATCACACATAGGTATGCTCTTCATACCTTCCATTTTGGACCTCATATTGCTAGTTTGTTTAGCCAATTGGCATGTATCACAAACCTTGACAAACTCTTTAACATAATGTGTCCTATCATGGTAGAAAAACCACTTTTTAATTTCAACAAGCATCCTTGCCTCACCAAAATGCCCAATCTCATTGTGCATATTTTTCATTGTTAGACATATGTTGTCTAGTTTAGGCACCATTAGGTTCTAAATATATATTGTATCCTCCTGCTAGTGATACCTCATCACATTTTTTTTTGCCCTTTCAATGTCAATAATAATGCAGGCATTTATGTCCAATGAACCACCAATGAGTAATTTCATACTCAAATGATCTTCCCAAATGTCTATGTAGTAGTTTTGTTCATCCCCATCCATCTCTGGTTCAATAATAATCTTGGTCTTGGCCTTATCAACCAAGGTCTATGCTTCATGGGCTAGATTCTAGTAATCTGGTAAAGTGTATTATGGTCCCTATTGTTCAACATTCTTCCTTTGATCATATTCCTCATCTTGGTAACAAAATGATTTATTTTCCATTATGAGTGTGGTCCTCAATGTGGTTCGGTGTTGCATCCCTTTCCATCACAATGAAAAAATTGTTCATAATTTCACTACCCTTAGTAGTGTAAGGCATGGAAACCTCTTGTGCAATCCTATTTAGAACCTAAAATTCACTTCCAAAGTCTTCATCAGCTTCATACTTGCAAACCATGTTTTTGCTCAATGCATCCACATTTGTCCACCAAAAGAGTAAGTGGTTCAATTTACTTGGCAATTATGACTTTTTTCTAATATTAAAAAATTACAATTGAAAAAAAGTAAAAAATGATATCAAGTCCAAGGTGAGTTGGTTGAGAAAAAAAAGTTTTCTACTAGTGATTCAGTTAACAATAGATGAAGGTAATTATGTTAACTTGAAACACCTTGACAAATTAAGTTCCTTGAATGCATTAAATTGGCCAACAAACATAAGTAATTATTGCAAGTTCATACATTCCCACAATTAAAACTTTTAGAGTGCATTTAATTGGCCAATGTACATGAAAATAATTATTGAAGGTTGAAACATTCACACAAATCAAGATTTTAAAGTGCATTCAATGACCAATAGATGAAAATAGTTTTTTGAAATTGGAACACCTTGACAAATGAAGCTTTTGGAATGTACTCAATTGGCCAATATGTGAAAGTAGTTATTTCAAGTTGGACACCTTGACAAATGAAGGGCTTTGAGTGCATTCAATTTGTTAATAGATGAGTACTTCTTTCATGATGTTTTCAAGTTGGAAAAGTCTTATAAATAAAGATTTGGAGTGCATTCAATTGGCCAATTGATTAAGGTAGTTCACTAGTAGAAACTCCCCTTTTGTGACTATGTTTTCAATTAGCATTCAAGTACAAACCAAGTCAAAAACTACACATATAGTTACAACTTGTTTTTTAAAATTGCTAACAAATAATGTCGACAAATACAAGTCAAGAATGAAATTTTAGTTGAAAGTGTATGCCATGTGTCGACACCATAGCAATAGCCACTACATGCCACTACTTGCCAATTTAGTTGAAAATTGTTCTACCAATTTAGTTAAAGGATGTTGTCAACTATATTTGGCTAATGGATGAACTTCATCCGCTAATTGGGGATGACATCACCCAAAAATATAATTACAATTTCAACTATGTTGCAATTATGTATATTGAACATTTGGCTAGTTGTTTAGTATAGTCACAATGTTGACATGTGGCACATTCACAAAATTTGGGGTCAACAAATAGTTAAATGACACTTGGTACATCCACATCAATAGGCTAAGCCACATGGTGCCTAATCATAGGTTAGGTCTATACCCATGTATTTAGGCTAAATTTAAACATAGGCCATTCAACTTAGGATTAAATTAGGGTTGGACATAGACACCTATGTTAGACCTAGACCTAGTCCATGTGGTAATTATTAAATGAAATCCTATTTCATTTGGTTGAACCTTTTTAATTGGTTCATCCCAAATGACTATTACATTTTCATATTTATTATGTTTTCCAACAATCTTAGTGCACTCCTTTATATAGTTTGGACTCATGGAATGGAAGCCAAACTATATGGGATAAAACCTTTAATTATAACCTAGTTGTAATCTAGTTACAACTTAATTGTGGTTCAAATAATTATAGTGTAGTTATATATGCTAGTCTAAACTTAGTTAGGCCTAGGCTTAAATTAATAATCTACTTAACCTAAGTCTAGTTATTTACCTTAATTACTTTTGGTAATTATTTATCAATTTTTTAATTGTATAGTTGTATAATTAAACAATTAAACATGTTATCATCATATTAAATAATATGGTGATTAATTAGTTTTAAAGAAAATTAGCAATTCACAGCAATTATCTATTAATATTATTGAGTTTTCTTAAAATTCGAAATCCATTATAACTTTTTGTTAATATTTTGTTAAAACAACGAATTATCTCAAATATAAATATTTAACAATATAATTAAAATGAAAAAAAGTAATATAATGATAATTAATAATTGGCTATAATTACAACGACAACATTAATAATACTATTGTAGCTAATAGTTAGGCAAGGCTAATTAATTATTTAATTATTATTATTCATATTTATATCTAACTTGTTGGAACTATTATGAACTAATATAATAGAGATTAAGTAAGAAAAAAATATTAAAAATGTATCTCAAAATATAGTAATGTTAAATAAAAATAATCTATGAAATTATATAATAATTAATTAAATATAATTTCTAATAATTCCAATCATTTTTATAATTTTATCATAAATAAAGAATAAAACAGTGATAATAAAATGAAAAAATGAAAAACTTAGTGGCACTAATAGCCAACATTAGAACAAAGTTTGAAATTCTAAAAAATGTTAATAATGTATTATTACATGATATGTTGTAAACCAAAATTGATGTACATGGAAATAATAAATTACAAATGTATTAAACATACATATTATGAAATTGACATGTATTTAAAAATTTCCTTAAATTTTATTTTCAAATTAAAGTGTAATATTTATATGCACAAAAAAATTCGTCTTACATAACCAATGAACCATTCATGTATACAAAACAATTCACATGTACCTAAGTAATTAATGAATTTTTATTGTAATTTAAAATATATATATTCAAACATCATATGTATAAAAATGAATGAACATTAAAGTTCCACAAAATTATTAATTATGTATCTTTACTTGATTTTTTTCATATTAGAGTTTGATTTACAAATAAATAATAAATTACATATATTGAACATTCATTATTATAAACTCATATTTCAGAATTTCTTAACTTTATTTGGATTAAATATTTATATGCACAAAAAGTATTTGCCATGTACATAACCATTCATTTAACACACAAAAAATTACATGTAATTTAATTTATTTATGAAGGCAAATAATTTGTTTTTTTTTGTTTTATTATGTTGAAATTTCCTAAACTAAATTGCTTCATGCAATGTTATTAATATCTTTGAAAATCTAACAATGAGTAAGGTGCACTAACTTGGGTTTAGAATTTTTGGAGTTACGATGCAAAGGTTATGGACTATTGAATCATTTTCTTAGTAAACATTAATAAAATCATAAATAAAAAGTGTAATAAAATCCAAAGGTTTACTTGGTGTTGTTGGAAAATAATTGTTCAGTTGAATTTAATGAAGTTTATTTAATAATTTTCATATTTAAAGTGTGGAAGACATTGAATTTAGAATGAATTTTGTTGTTGAAAATTCAATCAAACTACAAAAAAAATGGGTTTAAAAGGGAAAATGAGTTGAGTGTGTTCACACTTGGGGCCAACAAGACATGTTACGTTATTTATCCATGAACGAAAGTAGTTTGTTTTGTTTTGTCATAATGATATTTCCCAAACCGTTATGTTGTGGGACATATCATCATAAAGTTTTCAATGAATAGCGGTGCACCAACTTGGTTTTAAATGTTTGGAATTATGGTGTGGAATTTATCAATTATTGAACCATGTTTTTAAAGAAAAAAAACCAAGATTCACAACTAGGTTGGAATATGGGGGCATTCTTGTTATTATTGGAAAGCCCTCACCGAGTTTGATTTAATAATGTTGATTCCATGATTTTGGGACCTAAAATGTGAATTATATTATTCAAATATTAGTGGGTATTGTTGTTAGAAATTCAAACAAATTGCAAAAAGGGGTTAGGAAGGAAAATTCAATTGAATGCATTCAAACTTGACCCAATGACATAGGGTACATTAGTGTTTAATAAAATTTTATCATGATTTTAGAGAAATATTAAGATATCACGTATATAAAACCGAATAAACATTAGAGTTGCACAATATTATTAGTTATGTATCATTACTTGATATGTTGCAATGATCTACACAAAAATAATAAATTACATGTGGATTAAACATAACCATTATTACTAACATATATTTTAGATTTTCCTTAAACTTTATTTTGAAATTAAAGTTTAATATTTATATGCACAAAAAAACCATTCATTTATACAAATAAAAGTTAATTTTATCATGATTTTAAATAAATATTAAAATTAAAGTTGCATGCTAGTTGTTTAACCTAGTTGAAATATATAATTGCAACAAAGTTGCAAACAAGACTACATTTCATTCGTCCTTTGATACATTTTATCATCCATATATGTGTGTTGATGGTGTCACCAAAATTGCTAAACACTAATCAATGTTTTGATTATATGCCAGTTAAAGAACCTTAGATGCCAAAAATGTTTTGAAAATGGTTCTTTTGTTGAAACATGTTTCACATTGTTTATCAACATAGTTGGGTGTTCAACTTGGAGACATTATTGATGTTGGGAATATTCGATAATTGACCACCGAGTTGAAAAGTGCTTTGAATTATATACCAATATAGTAATTGGACACTTTCACAAATGAAGCTTTTGGAGTTTATTCAATTGGTCAATAGATGAAGGTAGTTCTTTCAAGTTCGAACACCCTTTCAAATCAAGCTCTTGGAGTGCATTCAATTGGCCAATAGATGAAGGTAGTTCTTTCAAGTTCGAACACCCTTGCAAATCAAGCTCTTGGAGTGCATTCAATTGGCCAATAGATGAAGGTAGTTCTTTCAAGTTCGAACACCCTTCCAAATAAAGCCCTTGGAGTGCAGTCAATTGGCCAAT
>Ga0209208_10005092_pt1 | contig 18399 bp, 18 predicted proteins | sample S1TSphfallax_3_FD_187694 | JGI IMG/M metagenome (GOLD analysis project Ga0209208, IMG submission 187694) | Host-associated microbial communities from peat moss isolated from Minnesota, USA - S1T2_Fd - Sphagnum fallax MG (SPAdes) (version 2) | ecosystem: Host-associated > Plants > Peat moss >... | reverse complement strand
ACAAATATGACCAACACAAAAAATAATTGCAAAAATGTCCAAATGTAATTGTAAATAACTAATAGTCACATGTAGTCGCAAATAGAGTGGTTACATTTTGGCCAATTTCTACTAGTGTCCCTGGTTCATAGCACTTCGGGGGTAGAGGGGCACGTTGGAGCCCTAGGATGAGACTAAGATGAATGACAAGTAGTTCAATTATTCACACAAACTTGCACAAACCAAATAACAAATTGGTTAGTGCGAAGTTGGAACATTTTTGGTGCATGGATGAGTCACAGGCAAACATAGACTCACAAGATTCATCACGGTCCAAACTTGGGGGAAGCCAACACATTCCCCCTTATGGTATTCTCTATGCTTGGTCACGAGGCCAACACCCAAATGTCATTTTGTTTCGGGACTCTTGGGTTGGAGTCTCGAAATTCCTTAAATTGAGACTCTCGTGACTTTGAAGGCCCATAACTTTGTGTGTAGACCTTCGATTGAAATGAAATTTAAAACAAAGTTGTAGTCTTCATTGAGAGGTTTTTAATGGTATGTGGCACGTCACCTTAACGTAAGGAAATCAAGGTGATTCTTGACTTTTAGTGGTTGGGAATCAAATTAGTAATTTGACTCTTGACTTTTCTTTTGGCCATAATTTATGTTTTAAGTGCCCAAATGGGTCATGTGAGTCCATTTTAGACATCTACATTTTAAAAAAATTCCAATGTATAAGGAACTTTTCAATTTAATGGGATTTGACCCTTGCAACTGCTTTTTAAAAATTGGGGAATCCATCGGGACTTCGACTCCCAAAGTGGGAACTCATTTGGGAGTGTGGAGGTTCATTCCCTCACACTCTCTCACATTCCTAGGAGCATGAAATGTGACTCTCAGGCTTCATTCTTAGTTCACACCTTTGCAAGCCGTTACTTTGGTCGTGAACCCAAGGCTAGGGTTATGACAAACATTCCTAACTTGACTTGGACATGTATCATCATTTGGTAAATCTTCTTCAATGGTTGGTGCTTGAGAAGATTCAACATGAACATAATGCTGATCAAGTCCATTAGGTGTGCCATCTGCCTTTGTTATGCTTCCAAATTTTGGTTCATCTTATGGAACCAAACCCATGAAATAGTTGTAGAACATGTAACATCTTGTGTTGTCTTTTCTTGAAAATATTTCTTCTTCATCTTGTCCCATTTATCACAACATTGAATTATTGTCCTCAGTTTTTGTAAGAATGTCTCACAAGCTTTCTTCAAATGTTTTCCCAATCCTTGATTCGAAAAGATCCATGGCCCAAATGCAAAATATTTCTCCTCATACAAATCTAACAAAGTTGACAATGTATCATTTGACCGTTGTATTGCCCTCACATCTCTCCTACTTTGATGAGATAGACTTGGTCAAGCTATGGCAAATGCATTTGTAGGTATGCGAGTGTTGTTATTTGAGACCCTCGGTAATTGAGACATGTTGAGAAAAGAAGAACTGTGAAGAAGGACTGTGTTTAAGGAAGGACACAATTTTTATATTTATTTTTTGAGGTTGTGGGCATGTGGGTTAGCATTATTATTTTTTGGATTGTGGGTCTTCTGTGGTAGTTTTTTTCTTAAAGGAACGGTGGGCTGCAACAATTTTTGAATAGGGTAGTTTGGCAAAAAAAAAGCTGAGCGGACGAGCTGTGCAAGACGGCTTGCACTTCGGCCTGAGCGGAGCGGAAGAACGGCAGTCAGGGCACTTTTTGTGGCTGAGCGGACAAAATTGTGTGCATGTGCGCAGGCCTTCTGAGTAACGTAGACGCTAAGGAGCTCCGCATCTTCTTCCCTCTTCTCTCTCTCTCTCGTCTCTCTCATCTCGTCGAGGAATTCGTAGCTATGGAAAAATCTTCACAACATTCGCGGAGTTGTGCATAAGAAAATATTGCCAAAAGAATTTGTCCTGCTATTTGGACGGAGGAGAATGGAGATTTTGCGGTTACTACCGTTGGTACTTTTATTTGTCATAGTGCAGCCATGGTATGTGCAAGGTTCTGGAATGCATGAGATGGGTGGCTTTTGGAAGAGAGCGGAAGCGGAAAGATCGGAGGCATCCGTTCAGGAGCGTGCAGCACGGGGCGTACTGACGAGACTTCTCCCAAATCATACTTCAAGTTTCGAGCTACGCATTGTGTCCAAGGTTTCAAAAATGAAAAGAAAAGCGTCGTCTCTTCCTCTCCTACTTTGCCTCTGTTCCTATGGCAGCAATATTCATCCCTACGTCATGTCATTGTCTTTGACTCTGAACTAATTCTTTGATTTTGGAACAGGAAGATTGTAGTGGAAAGTACTGCTTTCATATACGTAATCATCCTTCTTCGGGTCTGCAAGCAGCAGGAGCCGCACCAGAAATAAGGTCTCTTACCCTGTCAGCTCTGGTATTGACATCCCTATTATATCTTCAAGCTCCTCCTAGGAATGCATACATACATACATTCTTCCCACCTTAAAATGATGCTCCTCTCTTGTCACAGAATGCCCTGTGTCAATCAATGATGCATTCACATTGAACAAGAATGCAGGCTTGCAGAGATTATGATAATCCAAGCCTGGTCTTTGGATTGATCCCTCATTGTCTTTAAATATGTAAGTACAAGCCATATGTCTGGAACCAGAGCTGCATGACCGTTGAACTGTAAATGCTTAAACCCTAGACCTTCCTTCTCCACCTGTCCATTGGATGTGACATCCAGATGACTGTTTATTAACTGGTAGCAAGCTTGAGAGCATATGTATGTTGGAAAACAAGTTGGCTTAATTTGTTGTAAACTTCCAGCTCAACTAGTTCATGTCTAAACTCTGTTGATCTTATGTGTGAGACATTCTGACAATTCTCTCTTAACCCTAATGCTCTTCATCTTTCAGCTGGAAACCATACAGGATAGAAAATTTAGAGCTTAGCTCAACTAATTCATGTCTAAACTCTGTTGATCTTATGAGAGACATTCTAACAATTCTCTATTAACCCTAAACTCTACCTCTTTCAGCTGGAAGCCATACAGGATAGAAAATCTAGAGCTTAGCTCAACTAATTCATGTCTAAACTCTGTTGATCTTATGTGAGACATTGTGACAATTCCTGCTTAACCCTAACACTCTACTTCTTCAGCTGGAAGCCATACAGGATAGGAAATCTAGAGCTTAGGTACTACCCTTTTGCAAGAAAAAATCTTTCATGTCAGATCTGAGCTAGTTAAAATTCTTAGCTGATAGATCAAGGATAGCCCTTTGATGAAACTTGACAATCAAGGGCTCAGACCCTCTACTCAGAAATAGTAGGGTTTTGGTTGGACCAGGTCATATAGGTCTATATACATTCCATATGGTTGCATTGTTTGAACATTTGCTCCTCTTTGCAGTTTGCTTGCAGATCAGGCTTCATCTCTTTCTGCAATATAATCATATGTTTCATTCTTGCAGTATTTTGGGGACAACAGGTGTGGAGCTCTGTGCAGGCCTGCACTGGTATATCAAGTATTGGTGTGGTGCCCATGTATCCTGGGACAAGACAGGAGGGACACAGCTCTTTACAATTCCTCCACCTGGGTCACTGCCACAGTTGCAGGATGGGGGAATAACAATACACCGGGTTGTTGAGTGGAACTACTACCAGAATGTTGTCACATCAAGCTGTATGTAGTTGTTTCTTTCAAGCTTGCCTTACAAGCACTGAGAGTCCAGTTTCAAAGTTATATGGAAGTTAATGATTGATTGAATCAGCAACTGCAGACATAGTCATCAGCCCCAGCATGCAATCAGGCATTTTCCTCTCTTGGAAAACTGGACTGGTGTGGATGGCTACTGTCAAGGTCAAAATTGGACAGTTGTTGCAATATACACTCATACTATGTTTGTTACAGTTGACACTTGGTCTTTTGAAAGATGAGAAAATGAAGCGCACTTTAATTTGGGAGTGGAGACTGAGCAATGATGATTCCACACATGTGCTGTTTTGGCAGACTCCTATGTGTGGTGGAAATGGGACCAATGGGAGAAGGAGATTGATTGGATGGCCTTGCAAGGCATCAACTTGCCACTGGCTTTTACTGGTCAAGAGGCAATCTGGCAAAGAGTATTTCAGGTTGATCATCTATTTCTTTTCCCAAATATTGTGGATCTATATAGCAGATCTTCACCTTTAAAGAACTCTTTGATGATCTTCTGGTTAGGTTCCTCTGGTAGGGTAAGTGGATACTTTTGGTGCCAAGGAGTTGGTCATTGTGAATTCCTTGCATGGGGTCATCAGCTTGTTCTGCTGTAGGTAGATATCAAACTCTCATCTCTGGTTGTTGCTAACAGGTAACTTAATCCACCCTTCCACTGCCAAATCATCATATGCATCTACATGCAAGAGTTGGTCCAAGACACGTGCATACATAGTGGGGGGCGAGGAATCAAAATTGGGTTGTTTTCATATTTATGGCTGACAACTGAACAGTGCAGAAGTCTTTGACAGAGCAAAACCTTCAACTTAACCAAGTCTGACTTGGATGACTACTTTGGTGGTCCAGCTTTCCTTGCTTGGGCTCGAATGGGGAATCTTCATAGGTAAATGACTTTCCCATCAGGTGTAGTGGCACCATTTGCAAGAACTTGCAGAGGGATGCACAAAGACACCTGCTGAAATGGTAACTGATCAACCAAACATTGGAGTGCTCCCAGGTGGGGAGGACCATTGCCACAGGCATGGCTGGACCAGCAGCTGCAGTTGCAGATCAGAATTCTTTCTCGCATGCGGGATCTTGGCATGACTCCTGGTATGCTCCTTCCTGATGATGCACCTGTCAGTTTTCTGCATCATCCCTTTTCTTATAGATCTTGTTGCCTCAAACCACATGGAGACTCAATAAATATATCATGACTATTGGTGATTCATACATAAGTTTGTATATTTGTATGGCGAGAAGTTAGGATTGTAATTCATGTTATGATAATAGACCTCTTTTACACTGTGTGGCTTGGACTCTGAGGTGTATGAAAGAGACGCCTCCAGTAATGGACATTCATGGCTGGGAGGCAGATTACATCAGATCATTCTCTGCTAGTACAAATTCTGACCTTGGCCTTGCTAGTGCTTCTACAGTATTACCTGCTTTCTCTGGAAATGTCCCAGCTGCCATATCCAAAATCTACCCCAATGCCAAAATCACGCGGCTAGGCGAATGGTTTGCACTTAGTCCTTATCTGATTCTATTACATTGTAGCTCTCCTTTTCCTTGACAATTACAGTATCATTGACAATTTGGAGTTTAGCATTGAAAGAGATTTTTGTAGTGTGGCCAACCTGGAAGTTAGTTCTTGGAGAGTGTGCACTATGGAGCTGGTAGACAAGGAGAGACAGAAATGATTGTGACCTAGGATGGCATCCAACCATTTGAGCACATGCATGACCAGGAATACAGTGGATGGTGATCCAAGGTGGTGCTGTACATATCTTTTGGACCCCACAGACCCACTTTTTGTGGAGATTGGAAAAGCCTTCATCTTACAACAGATTGAAGGTATCTGATGACTTTGTTATTAACACTCACAAGATTATGAACGCACTCATTCTAGTTGTGTTTGTTTTGGTTTGGCCGGAACAGATGTAATGTGTACCTTCAAATGTTGTTGTGGAGTTTTCTATACAATCTCATTGATACATATTGTCTGTAGACCTTCACAGAGGTTCTTTATTATTAGGATTTGGTTGTCTGTTGCCTCTTTGAACTGAGTATGGATGTTCCAAAGAGGATGGTTTCACATTGGAATTAGTAAACAGTCAGCATGTGCATTGACCTGTGCCTGATATATTCTCTGCAGAATATGGCGGAACCCAGCACATCTATAATTGGTTAGTTTTGTTGCTGCTCTGGACACTGTTGACTTTCCACTTCATCAGAAGAGCACCCTTGTCAGAAGGGGAGGTTCAGATATCTAGACAGCACACTTGGGGTTGCTATGAATCCTTAGATGAAGTTACTGTCATTCACTATATGTATTTTTAAAGGTATCCTGTGAACAGTAGACTTTTCAAGGTAGATCTGATAGTTCAGAATTAGTTTCAGTCTTTTGTGTACCAGCTGATGTCATTTTTAATTTATTTTCTGGTGTTTTGTCGTGCAAAGTGATACCTTCAATGAGAATCAACCACCAACAGATGACCCAGTCTACATTGCAGCTCTTGGTGCAGTTGTTTTCGAAGCAATGAATGCTGGTGACCAAGATGCAATCTGGCTGATGCAGGCACTCATCAAATTTTCAATCCTCCCTGATTAAGTCATTTCCTGTGTTTTGTTATCATGCCTTGATTAGACATTAAGCTAGTCTATTGAGCAGACATTTACCCCTGACTGTGTTCAAATGCCTGTGCAGGGTTGGTTGTTTGCTTCTGATGATTCCTATTGGCAGCCCCCACAAATGCAGGTGCTATGATAGCATTCTGTTATAGCTCTTACTGTTTGCTTTGCCTAATGCATACTAGAAGGAGATTACAACCTTACATGCCAGAGTCCTCATGTTGTTGTATTTCAGGAGTAAACAGTATAAGGTCTTCCTTCAAGATTTTCTTTTCTGTTCATCAAGGTGATTGGGCCACATATTGTGGTATATGGGCGTCCAATTCAGGTACTGATGTTTGCTGAAGGTAGTCTATTGAATGTGTGACTGTGCAAAACTGATATTTGCAGGCATTGCTGCATTCAGTTCCAGTCGGGAAGATGATAGTTTTGGACCTCTTTGCTGATGTGAAGCCTGTCTGGCAACGATCAAATCACTTTTATGGCATTCCTTACATCTGGTAAATAGTTCTGTCTCTCTCACATGAAGCTGTTCCTTGTGAGAGAACCTAAAGGTGCTTAGCAGGTGGAGTAGACTACTATTGGCTGATAGATATGTATTTCTAACAGTGAGATGAGTTCCTCAATGGGTTGAAAAGGAGGATTGGAGGCAAGAGATTTTGATTCAAGAAACAAATGAGGAAAAGAGTGTCCACAGTGACAAGTTTGAAGAAGATTGAAATCCCTTTCAGGTGCATGCTACACAATTTTGGAGGGAATCTGGAGATGTATGGGCGGCTTGATGTGGTGGGTGCAGGCCCTATTGAAGCATTGACCAGTCCAAATTCTACAATGGTAGGTTCTCTCAACTCCTGAGGCCCATTTTTCAATCACAGAACCTTTCTGAGTGGCTCACTTCTGGATAAGCAGCCAAGTCAAGAGGTTTTGTCTAACAGGGGAACAGAGAGATACTACTGATAACATTGCTATTGAGGCCCTGATGTCTTGTATTTGGAGGATGCTATTTCAAAGGTCCAGAAGGTGGTTTCCACATACCCTCGTGATATTCAATAGAGCTTGAATATGTGAGTTACTTATGAGGCTTGTTTCATGGGAGAAATTTCAGGTGGGTGTTGGCATGTGCATGGAAGGCATTGAACAAAATCCAGTGGTGTATGATTTGATGTCCGAGATGGCATTCCGCAATGGAAGTGTTGATGTGGAGGTAGTCTCTTTGCCTATCAAAAGGAGGTGTTCACCTTTCTGCTCATAACTAAGCCATGTTTAATCCACCTGGAGGTGCTGATGTTTCTTCTAAAGTTTCATGGCAAATCAGCAGTATGTGTGCCGTGCATGTTGGTGAGTGCATGACAATCCTGTCTGTGATCCAGAATTGGGTGGAGGCTTATTCAGCAAGAAGGTATGGAAAATCTGTAGCAGATGCAAGAACAGCGTGGAAGATATTGCATCGATCCATTTACAATTGCTCGGATGGGATTGCTGTAACATTCCCTTATCTTTTCCCCTTATCTGTTTTTTTATCCCCGTAGACCTTTGTTTGTTTTTTTGTGCAACCATCTGATGCAGCAAGTTAGTATTCATGGCAATGCTTGTCCTCATATTGTGGCACCTTAGTAGAGATATCCATAAAGTGAAGAAAACACAGGATCAGTACCCTGAGTTTGGTCATTAACATTGGTGAGATTAGAAAAAAGTACATTTCATTTAAATGGGGACTGAAGACAGAGTGAAACTCATATTACACTGAATTTTATGGTAATCTGAGTTTCACCATCTTTCTTTTTTCCCCTAAGTGCCTTCACTGCTGCTGTGCTCATTGTTGCCCATATTTTGAATTATTTTGAATCCTGTGTATTAGATACTGTGGTACTGAGTTTCACCCATGATTCCTTCACTTTATGGATAGGGGGTGAAAGGAGGACCCAAAAGCAGGGTCACTTTAAGGATTCCTCTGATATGTTAAGTCAGATGTTCAACAGTCACTCTTAAATTCTTATACAGGATCATAATGGAGATACAATAGTGGACTTTCCAGATAACAGTCCTATACTGCAGTTATCAGTGCTCAATGGAGAGTCCAGTCAAAGCAGGTTGAGACTGACAAGCAACTCCATCCATTCAAAGTTGTCAACAAAGCAACAGCTTTTAGGTCATCCTCCACACTTGTGGTACTCTCCCAGAGATGCTGCAAGAGCCTTGCAGTTTCTTCTTGCTTCAGGGGACAGCCTTGGTGACAACCAGCCATACAGGTCTTTCTCATCTCTGTGCGTCTCTCTGTGTAGACATTTAGCCAAAGCTGTGTTTCTACTCACAGTCTCAGACCTTCATGGTACATCTGTCTGGGTCAAACTGCTCTTTTACTACTTTCAGTGTCCAGCTTGCAAAAAAAAAAGACCACTTGTATCAATTTTGGGGATGTCCTTCAGTACCTTATGGTGATCTGTGTACACTTACAGTGCACATTCCTAAGATAAAGCTGAGGTATGGGACAAGTGTGTTTACACCCAATAGATGACTGCAGAAGCTCAAGGCTCATAGTTGTTAGGCCAGCTTTGTGATACCCATTGACGAGGTTCCCTTCAAAGTACCACATTAGGAGTGAAGTTTTCTAAATGAGTTATGTATGTGGTTGGCAGGTATGATGTGGTGGACTTAACAAGGCAGGTGCTGTCGAAGCTAGCAAATCAGCTTCTTTCTCAGATTCTGGCAGATTTTCAAGTCCAGAATGTTGCCAAAGTGGAGATGACAAGTGATTGCTTTCTGGAGCTTCTGTCTGACTTGGACACATTACTCAGCTCAAGTGAAGGATTTTTGCTAGGGCCTTGGCTGGAAGATGCCAAGGCTCTTTCAACCACAGAGGCGGATAAGAAGCTTGTATGTTCACTGCCAAATGTAAAATGTGTAGAAAGATGCATGCTAGGCACAAGGGTTGAGGATTTGGAGTTCTGGTAGGGGCATGCATGAGAGTTCCTTTGAAAGTCTGGAGACATCTTATGAGGTTTCTGTATTCAGCATGGATGGATTACAGTTGACATAATGTGATCTGAATCTGTTGGATAACAAATACAAGATTGATGAATGAGGGAGTTTGAGCTATCTGAAAAGAGAATTTCAATAGCATCAAGAGTCAAGAAAGTAGGGTGAATGCAGGTTTTTGCTAATCATGTGATTCAGCTAGTACCAGTTTAAAACTGGGGATTGTAGCTTTTTCATGAACATTTCTTCTTCTGATGTTGTATGCATGATCTGTCTTGGAGATGTTGTGGCAGTATGAATGGAATGCAAGGACACAGATCACAATGTGGTTTGACAATACTCCTGACAAGCCTAGCCCACTCCATGACTATGGTAAGCAGTGTATTTGATATTTTTTGTTTGGAATTGCTGTGTCTATCCTCCACCAGAAATGCTTGCTTTCATGATACCGTGTACATTGGAATTGTTGGAGCAAACCATGTACAGGTGTGGCCTTTGCACAACCATTTTATTGTGCATTGAACCATACTTTTTGCTGAAGTGAAAATCCATTCCAGAAAGAAATGGATGAAGAAGTGAACTCTGTATTTCTTCAATTTATACTGTTGATTATCTAGTGTAGCTGTCTCTTGGTCAAAGCATTAATCGGAACATCAGGCAGGTTTATCAGATGTTCACAGGTAACTGGCTATCTGACACTAATTTCTGTTCTTATGCAGCAAATAAGATGTGGAGTGGTTTGATGCGTGACTACTACCAACCTCGGGCTTCACTGTATATTGGTTTCTTGAAACAAGCTCTCTATCAAAATTCTTCTTTCCCATTTGATGCTTGGAGAGAACAGTGGATAGCCTTGACAAACAATTGGCAAGATGCTACAGACCTATATCCTGTACACCCAGAAGGTGATGCTCTAAAAATTGCTCAAACCTTGTATGCTAAGTATGTGGGTCTCATAAAACAGAACACATTGAGTAAGGAATTTACTCTGTTGTACTAAGATGTGTTTGTAATTTCCAGCAATCCCAGATATAATGGAACCTCCTTCGTATGTTATTTCTTGACTGACTAGGTAGCAGTTGATGTGGCCGAAGAGGTAGACTTGCAATGACAGAAATCAACTACACCAGGGAGCCACTTCTGATGTAGATCTTTCTTAGGATGGTTAGCACTGTTCATTGATTCTATGAAATAAGACAACACTGAGAAGCTTTTGCGGATGTTGTCCACCATTCTCCAAAATAAGCTCTCCCTCACAAGCTTGAATGAGGTTACTATTGATGTTTTTGATTCACTATATTTCTGATTGCTAGCCAAGATTATGACTGGGTTCTTTCTGTTAAGTCCCGAAATGGGGCAAACTCAGCACACAGTTTGTATAATGGTTTGCCCAGATTTTGGGCTGATGATTATATACTTATCTACACCCACCATCAGGAAGGATCTTGATGATGACAGGGGGTGGTCATGCCAGTTTGTCACTGCTTTTCATGATGGTGGAGTGGATGGTCTGACACTTTGTGTGTGACCAACACTGGTGGGGGTGAAATGCATTCTCAAACTCTTGCAAACCATGCACACACAAACTAAGACACTCAAGCAGCTATGCATTGAAACTGATTCAAACAATTGATGTTACCCTAATTCATTCAACACAATTGCATCAAACCATACCCTTCAAATTTCAAGACTATGTGGTCGTGTGGAGATTCACCATAGGTTCAATGACTCAAATTTGCAACTTTGTGTCAAACTACAATCTACAACCTGAAAACCCTAGTAGAATCACCCAATGAAGTTTCATCAAACCCATGTAGTCCCTCAATTTAAAACTAGAGTTTGTAAAAAGATACACCCCACAACAAATCTATAACACATATTTCAAGCAACATTGACACCACACAAACCTACTGTGGAGCTCTGAAAAAATCAATGTGCTTCACATTTTTCCTTTGCCCATTGTTCAAGCATACCTCTTAGAGTTTGGGTACATGCACATCCAAAAAATCACACAACACAAAATGGGGTAAATTTCCATTAGGGTTATTGTACCTACAACCAACAAAATCAAAATAATAAAAAACCAAATCCCAATTGCAATTAGGTAGCTCCCATTTTGCTCCTCACATATTATGCAACCAAACTTTTTTGGCACTCAAAAACAATCTTCTTCAAACAACTTGAAATCAGCAATCAAGTCTTCATTTTCCAACACCATGCCATTTTCAATCTCTAGGTATTCCTTGATCGATTTAGGCTTAGTTGTGCACCCAAATCCAAGATCATCTAGCCAATTCTTCATAACAAGAACCAACTTGTTCAAATTCTTAATCCCAAGTCAACAACATTTCAAACATGTGATGACTCTTGTCATATTGAAAACTCTTTTAGTTTCTATCTATGAGCCAACAATGTCCATGAATTGTCATGCTAAATATGAAATATAAGGAAAGGGCTACTCATGTTTTACTCACCAAGTTGAAGGACTAAATGCATTTGTAGGCTTTATAGTTCTTTTTGAAAGTTGACATTTCAACTTTAAGTAGCCCCAATGCAACTTCTTCAATAGAATTAGAGCTCCAAATACACTTAATTCACCAAAAAAGTTCAAAAACTTAGAACCTAAACAAAAACCCTAAATATAAAACTAGAAAACTAGAGCCCAAACAAAAACCTTAAAGATAAAACCAAAAAACTTTAAACTAAAACCCTAATTGAAAAAAATTAAACAAAAAACTTAAACAAAACAAACCTAAACAAAAACTCAAAGACCTTAAACAAAAGACCAAAAAACCAAAGCCAACAAAAAAATTAAACCTTAAACAATAAAGTAGATTTTTATTAGCCATATACTTGCATCACATCACTTGTACTATAATTGTTGTTACACATCATAACACACATGGATATGGTAGCAAAAATTATATTAAACAATAACCAATACCCTTGGGATTGGTTTAAAACACACTATGTAATCACTAAAGTCAAAAAAATTGACACTTTTTAGTAGCATATTGACAACATTTTGACATGGCATGTTCATAACAAATGGTAGCATAGGGCTATGACAACTATAGTGAAACTCATTAAGGCCTTAATGAAGGTGTTAAATTGACACCTTCATCTTTACATTTGCATTGTTCAATTATTGGGGGGAAATGCGTAGTAAAATTTATTTATTTTTCAATATTTTTACCCTAACAACATATGTTATGACCTTATCCAACAACTTATACCAAGTTGTAAACAAATCCCTCAATTGCAAAGCCATGGTGGCCCTTGATGTTTCATGAACCTCAAAAAATTCAATTGTGATATGGCATGTTTTTCACTTTTTGTTGATGTAGTTTACAACAAACACAAACATGTCAAGCCTCCTTGGGACATCCACAAATCAAAAGTGGCAATAACTATGGTTGTTTTAACAAGGGTAGGAAACAAATATCGTTCCATGGCCTTGCTAACCATCATTTGGATAACTTCATTTAACGAGTTATCATTTGCTAGGAAACACAACTCAATTACATTGATGAAGCATAATCCTTTTTAACTAGATGCTTTCAATATAGTTCGATGGATGGTAGTCCTTTGTGATGTGGAGTACCAAATCCTCAAGTAATTGTTCTTGAATAAGGTTTTTTCTTTTTCTTTTTTTTTCCCATGAGACACTACTATTGAAGAAATCAACAATGGAGGCCACAATTGGCATTTTCCTCTTATTAGCAATTTGGTGAACATCAATTTTGTGGTAACATTGGAACACTATTTTTGATACAACTTCAAAATTGCAAAATGTTTTGAATCAACATGATGACTCATGACAATTGTGCCATGTTTTTTGTTATACATAACCAAGCCTTTCTAGCTTTGGGTAAAACTTTGACCTATTTTTTTTTATTGCACATTTTGGTAGAAAATGCATAGTCATTATTTGAGACTTATAAACATTCACAATAACATTAAGATCATTAAATTTGAAAAATGCCCACATACTTGTTAATCTTTGCCATGTGATTTAAAAAAATTTGTTGAGTTTGTTGGACAAGTAGTTGTTACTATCGTGCAATAGTTTTCGTTTCAAAAATCTCCAAATTGTCTTCATCAAACTTTCTATCAATAATTAGTTTTTTAGGACTTGCTTCATATTCAAGCCCATCATCATTGCTCCCAACCCCACCACCACCATTCCCAACCCCTTGGACTTCACAAATGCCAACATCATAATTAGTTTTAAATGAAAAAAAATTGTTTTAATCTTTCGTCATTCATTCATAAAAAAATCTTGACTATTTGCATTCATAGTAAATTAACAATGAAAAATAAAATTAAAAAAATGTAAAACACAACACATTTAAAACCTTAAACTAAAGAAGGTGAAGAAGTTCTGTAACAATGAAAAAGTTACTTATGACAAACCAACAAACCAAAACTATAGAACACCCATCAACAATGGAAATTAGAAAAACATTTATTACTACAATTCATGGTTTCTTTGACTAGGTTTTCTAATTAAAAAAAACCCAAAATGATAGGTGTAAAAAAAACCACCTTGTCAATGTGAACAAGTCAATTTGGGTGTGCTAACACGATTAGGTACTCAATTTGGACCTTGTTTTTGTCATTGGTAGTGTGATTGACAAAATGATTAACTATTTGACTTGTAGATAGTGGAACATTTGACTTAATCAAATTTATACTTAAATTAATATTATTTTTTGGATTATTATTTTAAAAATGAATAGGTAGGTAGGTAGGTGTCAATAGGTTTAAGTTGCGACCCTAACCTTGGGCTCATGACCAAAGCAAAGGCTTGCAAAGGTGCAGGCCAAGAGTGAAACCCGCGAGTCACATTTCATGCTTTCGAAAGTGTAGGAAGTGAAGGAATGAACCTTCACACTCCCAAGTGAGCTCCCACTTTGGGAGTTGGATTCTTGATGGAATCTCAAATTTTCAGAGGGCGATTATAAGGGTCAAAACTCATTGGATTGAAAAATTCCTTATACCATTGAAAAACTTTTAAAACGTGAATGTTTAAAATGAGCTTGCATGACCCATTTCGACACTTAAAACATAAGTTATGGCTAAAAGAAGGGTTGGAAATCAAATTACCAATTTGATTCCCAACCAAAAAAAGTCGAGAATCGCCTTGATTTCCTTGTGTTGAGGTGGCATGCCACATACCATTGAAAACCTCTCAATGAAAGCTATAACTTTGCTTCAAACTTCACCTTAATCGAAGGTTTACACACAAAGTTATGAGCCTCCAAAGTTACAAAAATCCCAATTTAAAGAATTTTGAGACTCCAACCCAAGAGTCCCGAAACAAAATGACATTTGGGTGCTGGCCCCATGGCCAAGCACAAAGAATACTATAAGGGGGAAGGTGTTGGCTTCCCCCAAGTTTGGATCGTGGTGAGTTTTATGAGTATGTGTCTGCCCATGGTTTATCCGTGCACCAAAAGTGTTCCAACTATGCACTAACCAACTTGTTATTTGGTTTGTACAGGTCTGTGTGAATAATTGACCTGCTTGTCACTCGTCCTAGTCCTCATCCTAGAGCTCCAACACACCCCTCTACCTTCAAAATGCTGTGAGTTAGGGAGCATACCCTAATTCTTTCCCCTTTCACTGTTTTCACCTTTAGATTCGTAGTTGAGTCTATTAAGGAGTTTGGGGGTGCGTCAATTTAAGTAGGTTAAAAAAAAACTTAAATAGGTAGATGTTAAGCCTAACGTACCTTACCTAATCTTACCTCACCAAGTTACCTTAGTTTAACCTACTTACTATAACCTTTTAAACATGCACATAGGTTACAAATATAAAGAATTGAACACTAAACCTTCACAATGAGAAACCAAGTCTTCACCAATGGACTACACCAACAAAGATGTTCAACTTTTGTCAAATTTTTTATTTCACATGTTTACTTCAAATCACTAAACATAGTGATTAAACCTAAGTGATAACTAGTGGCTAAAAATAGGTTAAACATAATGGTTAAATCAAATGGTTAAACTTAGTGGTTAAATTTAATGGTTTAATGTAATGCCTAAACATAATAACTAAACATTGGCTAATCTATGTGAAAAATGGTTAAGAACAAGTTAAACATAATGATTAAATCAAATGGCTAAACCTAGTGGCTTAATGTAATGGTTAAACATTCATTAAAATTAGGTGACAACTAGTGGTTAAACTAAGTTACATTGTTTAAATCAAGTGATTAACCCTCATAGTTGAACTTAATGGCTTAACATAATGGTGAAACACAATGATTAAACATTGGTGAACCTATTGATTAAATTTAGTGGTTAAACCTAATGCTTAAATTTCATGGTTAAACTTTGATTAAACCTAATGGCTCAATCTAATGGCTAAGTATACTAATTAAACCTTGACTAAACATCATGATTAAACTTAGTGGTTAAATCTAATGGCTAAACATAATGATTTAACCTTAGTTAAACATAATGGTTAAACTTAGGTTAAACCTAGTGGCTAAACTTAATGGTTAAATATAATGATTACATCTTAGTTAAATATAATGGTTAAACATACGCTAAACCTAATATTTAAATATGATGATTACAACTTAGTTAAACAAAATGGTTAAACATATGCTAAACCTATTAGTTAAACAAAATGGCTAAATTTAGTGGTTAAATATAGTAGTTAAACCTAGGTTTTACTTAGTGCCTATATTTAATGGTTAAACTTAGGTTATAATTAATGACCAAATTTAATGGTTCAACTTAAACTAAACCTAATGCCAAATTTAATGGTTAAATAATTTAATATAAAATATAAGTAGGTACATAAGCAAGTATGTGAAAAGGTATAGGTACATAGGTAGGTAAGTAATATGTAAATGGGTGGGTAATAGATAGGTAAGTAACTAATCAAATAAATAGGTGGGTGGGTGAGTAAGTAGTTACGTAAATACATAAAATAGTAAACCATGTCACATTTGATTATAAATCATTGGCCATCTTGATTAAATGTTCAACTTGACTAAAAATCATTAACCATTTTGACTAAGGTTGTACAACTTGACTATATGTATTTAATCAAATAAACCATTGTAGTCAAGTTGATCAATGAAAAAATACATGTGTCATTCAAGCACTTGGCCTTTAGTCAAAATGTACATGTCCATAATTAAAAATGACAAATTAATCAACTTGAACCTACCAAAAAACCATGATTTGTAGTAATGATTAGAACACAACCCACAACAATGGAACTTGAAGGAATAGTTAAACATGACCATTGGTGATGCAAATTGAATGATGAAGACGATAAAACACAGAACACTCAATCTTGAGAATGGAAACTAAAATGTTGACAAATGTAATGATCAAAACCAAAACACATAAAACCTTTGTGCAATAAGATAATTTAAAACTAACTTAAACAACAACATAATAACCACTAGTGACACCAAAAATAAAATACCTTGAGGGAAAATTCAATGTTCGTATCCATTGCATAATCATTTCCATTCTCCACCATGATTGCATAAAACTACAAACCTATAATTCTCACATTAATAACCTTCAAACCAAATTGAGGATTGCCTAGGCTTTGCAAAGTTTTAACTTAAATGTTTTAACCTTAAAGCTTAATGCCTTGCATTGATGTATGATATGAAATGCCCATTCCACCAATGCATTTCATGGATTTTGCAAAACACAAGGTTCACCTAGGTATGGGCATCACATGTGTATGGGACAAGGGAGGCATGTTAAGATAGGGTACTATATTGAAACTTTTAATTGACCAAGGCCCAATAGTTAAGGCACCCCATACCTAGGTGCATGCCTTAGTTGATACTCAGCCAAAATTTGATACCCAACCAATAATTATGACTACACTCATTGTTGTGGAATTATGTTTGATGAATTTTGAAAATAAACACCCTCCAAAATACATTGTTATTGTGAAAATTGAATTATAATTTCATATATAATTGGTTTACAAAATATACTCGAGTTCCTTATGTTTATTTCTTTTGGAACATGTTTTTCTCATTGAGCTAACTTGTGAATTGTTTTTGTGTCAAATAAAGTCTTAGATTCCTTTTAATGTTAATCAAAATTTCCATCACATGAATTGGTGAAACATATGGAGGTCAATATTGGAAATATATATACTATACATGTTGTCTAGAATTAAATGTTAAAAAAAATACATAATGGACATAAAAATGATAAATTAAAAAAGTTCTATAATAACAATATGTTTGCATTATCAATATGAAAAATGGTGTGAAGTCAATGATCTGATTCAATAATTTTTTTGATTTAAATTCTTTGTTGATATGTGATTATAAATAAATAAGATGAAAATAAATCCATAGATTAAGATGATTGAATCAACTTATAAGAGGTTATGTTGTTTTAAATGAGTATAAAGATTATGGTTTTGAATCATGAAAAGTTTAACAAAGGAATTGTAAAAGTTATGTACTCAAAATTGATCCATTGCATTATTCTTTCACCTTGAAAGGAATATATATGACAATTATTTGTAAAATCATTATATCTTTGAACCCTAGTTTGACCCTCTAATCCTTATTTGATCCCCAATTTGAGTGTAGCCATGAAGTGATTGAAATTGGGTATTCTTTCACAAAACATGGTATAAATTTAAAAGATTTGCAAGATATCATTCCTAAAAGGCTTGATTTTATAAAAAAATGAGCAACAATGAAAGTGTAATGAAGGTGCAATTAAAGCAAATCCAAAAAGCAAGAGTGGAACTCCCTTAAAAACCAATTTAGGTGAGAAAACTAGTTGGTCATTTCTTTTTTTTCCCCCGTGTGTGTTGTTTTCATTGTCCTTAGGGCCCATTAACCTTAGTTTTGAGTGTTTTCTTTTTTTACTGCAAGGTTTTGTGTGGTGATTTTTTGCATAACTAGTAGTAAAAAAATAAATCATGTTGCATTAAATTGCTAAAGTTAAAAATCTAATTTGTTTATCTTTATCAACTAATTCTTTCAAAAATTCCCATTGTTTGTTGAAGTCTAGTTTTTTTTACCCATTTCACCATATCATTCATTTCTAGGTTTTGAAGTTGAGAAAGATGCCACCTGCCATGTTTTTGTTGGTAAAAAC
>Ga0209208_10005091_pt1 | contig 18400 bp, 16 predicted proteins | sample S1TSphfallax_3_FD_187694 | JGI IMG/M metagenome (GOLD analysis project Ga0209208, IMG submission 187694) | Host-associated microbial communities from peat moss isolated from Minnesota, USA - S1T2_Fd - Sphagnum fallax MG (SPAdes) (version 2) | ecosystem: Host-associated > Plants > Peat moss >... | reverse complement strand
TTCCCGAGCAGTAACTTCAGAGCTAGCAGCTTCTGTGGAGACCAAAGAGGCCCGAATATTCAAGCTGAAGGCGACAACCATCATCCAAGAGTACTTCTTGTCTGATGACATTGGTGAAGTCATACTGAGCCTGGAGGATCTTGCTGCCCCTGATTACCATGCTACTTTTGTGAAGAGACTCATTACTCTGGCCATGGACCGGTTTGCATCTGCCACCCACAAATGTCCAGCAATTTCCTTTCCTCTTTTCTTCTTTCCTCTATTTTTTTCTTCTCATGTTAGATGACATGTTGATGATTCTCAACAGGAAAAACCGAGAAAAGGAAATGGCTTCTGTTCTACTGTCAGCCCTATATGCTGAAGTGATACCAATTGCAAGCATAGCTAGAGCATTTACGTTGCTGCTCCACTCAGCAGAAGACACAGCACTGGACATTCCTTGTGCAGCAAATGAGCTTGCACTATTTCTGGCACGTGCAGTGGTTGATGATATTCTTGCCCCACTATATTTGGAAGAAATTAATGAGCAACTGCCTGAGGGCTGTCTTGGAAGGGAGATAGTGCACATGGCACAGTCAGTGTTGTCTGCACGGCATGCAGGTGAGCGCATATTGCGCTGTTGGGGTGGGGGTGGCACAGGTCAAGCAGTTGAAGATGCAAAGGACAAAATTAAACTGCTTCTCGAGGAGTTTGAGGCAGGTGGTGAGCTTGCTGAGACTTGCCAATGCATTCGTGACCTGGACATGCCCTTCTTCCATCATGAAGTTGTGAAGAAAGCCTTGGTGATGGCAATGGAGAAAAAGAATGATCGTGTCCTCTCCCTTCTGCGTGAATGTGCCCAGGAGGGACTAATTAACACTAGCCAGATGGTGAAAGGATTTCGACGGGTTTTGGACACACTGGATGACCTCACACTTGACATTCCGGATGCAAAAGAGAAAGCGGCATTGTACGTGGAGCAGGCCAAACAAGAAGGATGGCTCAAGCCTAGCTTTGATGAAAATGAGATGAGCAAGTTCACAGTACCCAATGACACTAAAAAGGGAAAGTGAGTGTGGAAATGATCAACATCCTTCTCATGTCTGTTCAGTTAATTGCATTGCGGAAGACATTAATCTCTTAAGATTGCAGTTATGGTGGCAAATGGAACTTCACTTGGGTTTGGATCATGCTGAAAGCATCACCCTGCAAGTTTTTTCATTTCTAGATTTTTCTGGTGGGAATGGACACAAGTGGACATCTTCTGGAGTGTGAAGAAGGTAGGTTGGTTATCTTTTGGTTTTTTGGTGTGCCATGGAGTCCTGCCATAAAGATGGAAGTGCTGGATGGAATCATCACTGAATGCAAATGAGGCAGAGCAGGGGTTGTTGAAGCATCATTGATTAATTTTCATTTCTGATGATGCGGTCATTCTGATGCTGCCAGAGGGTTGTAGATGGGGGCATAAAGGCCATGTGCATCAATGTGGACCTTGTGTCCAAAGACATGTTTCTCTCCCGTAGTCCCTTTACCCAAGGACAATTTTTCTGACCTACTGTATAATGCTACATAAAAGAGGCTTGCGTCTGTCTGAAGAATGCAGCGATTATGTTTAATCTTTCAAGCCCTAGTATGGTAATGTATGCTGAAACAGAAAATGGGTCAAATTTTTATGCATATCTAGGGACAGCCATTTCTGGGATGTTCAGATTTTGTGTCAAAGTCATGATGTTGCTTGTGCTTATCTAGATTGTATGCAACCTTCCTGAGCTCTCTGAAATGAGTCCTAGGTGGATTTTGTGTTGCTGTGATCTTTTGTCCCAAGGCATTTAAAAGTTACTAAGCTTTCCTTGATACATCCTTTTCTTGCAGTTGAAGATCATAGACCTAATCTGAAGACAAGATAACAATCAGTGCACAATTTGAAGATGAGATTGCGGTGGTGAAATACTCCCAAAGCCCTGTGAAGAAATTCAGGGCAAGATCCAAGTTAGTGCAATGGTCTTGTGTTCAATGTGCCACAACACAAGATACTAAACCCTATGAGGATGAAAGCTTCAAATCCATCACCTACTCATGATGCCTGCCACATCTAGCTATAGTAGATGGACCAGTTTTTATTCACTTTAAGCTTTTTGAGAGCTTCAAATCCTTGGGACATAACTTGGTTGCCTCCTGGAGTTCAAAGACATAATGTGTACCTTCACTTGCCCAACTCATCACCATGAAGATTGCTCAAAATGAACAAAAAAAACCCAAAAAGAAAGGGGGATGGTTTGAAAATAGTGTTTGTTTTGGAGCTTAAGTTCCTTGGACATTGCTCAGTTGCTTTTGAAGTTCAAAGAGCTATTTTAAACCTTCACTTGGGAGGCTCATAGTCATGAAGATCATTAAAAAATGACAAAAAATGAAAATATATAGATAAGTGTTTGGTTACTGTAGTTCAGCAAAGACCTCGTCCACCCTAATTGTTCTACCTTCAAAAAATTGCTCCTCCAATAGTGTGGGTATTTCTCTTGGTGCGGATGAAGACAATTTGAGGCTAAATTCACTGTGCCTCTGCACCATTTCATGTCTTGTTTGATGAAACTTGCCGATCATAAATAAATCAAAGCACCCAAATAAAGGGAATACAAGGAAAAAAAAGTGAAGGACCCACATCTAAGAAAACAAAAGAACCACCAAATGAGGGCAAACCACCAGGGTACATCAAGTTCCTGAACCCCCTCATGTCGCAAGAAGCATATCAAATAATGAAAAGGGAGGACCTCTTGAAAGGAGGTTTAGCCTAAAAGAACCTTCACCTACCACAATAGCATGTTTCAAAATAGAGACTAATTGGGCATGTTGTAATGCCATTGACACCTTTTGCCTATATAATGTGCATAAAATTGAGAGGAAGGCCTTTAGTTCCCTTCTTTCCCCACACCATGTTGGCACATCAATGAAAAAACCCGTATGCTTATTGATGTAAAAATCCAAAGACCTTTATAACTACATGGAAAAATATGTCCTCCAGGAATTGATCACAATAAAGACCATCTTTCACCCAAGTTGTGACTATTGTTACAACCCCACAAGAAAGTGTAGCCCGTGACACCAAATCAATTCAAGTGGGGTCGGCAATGACAACGTTTGCCAACATGTGAACACCATTGATTGATAACACAATGTCAACTTGACAATGCAAAAATTGTAGGGCGAGGGGTGGGAGGACATGGCTTTGTTCTTGCGAAACATGAAATTTTGCAATTTTCACAATGGTCCCAAAAGCATCATGCAAGGCCATCCTTTCCCCACTGTGTGCACAACGAAGAAGGTGGATCCTTGTAGGATTCAAAGGTTGGCTAAAAATGCAATGTGACACCCCAACGACTAAAGGATGGGAAAGACCCAACCTAATGCGTAATGTAGTGGAAAAAACATCTAAAAGCATGCAGAAAAAAAAATGACATGGCAAGCTAACAACTAAGTGCCAACACCTGATCCTTCACACAACTTCAAACCTGTTCAATGTGAATCAAAAAGTAAATAAAAAAGGATGGTAGTAAAAAAATGGTTGTACAATCTCTTTGAAATACTCTCTTTAAGGCGATCTATGTTTTTTTTGGCCAACTACTCAAAAGGGGGGACACATGCTGCAACCCCCAGGGGAGAAGCTCTTGCATTAATCTCAAATGCATTTTGGAAAAGGAATGGCCTTGAGTTGTTCACACCAATAGCCTCCAACAAAAATGGGTGAAAATCCAACAAAAACCTAAAAATTATGACAAGGATTACTAAGGCCCCAACTCCTTATATAGGTAGCTAGAACAATGACCTCCAAGGAAATCAACCCTACGCCCCTGTTGGAAATGAGGAGAGCCACCTATCGACAAACTAGAAGGGCCTAAGGGCATTCTAGTGAATCTACACCCAAAAGTCTTTCAAAAAATCCCATAAAGGTGGAATAAAAAATGGTGAGCTGACTCTAAAAACTTGGAAGAAGGAAGAAACAACGAAGCAAAAAGGAAGGCCTTTGGGTGAAACAACAAGAAAGGATACTAAAAGCCACTTGGACACACCCTAACCTTGGGAGCACATCTACATGCTAAACATCCTTAACTAAAACATCTTACAAAAAAAAGGAGGTGAAGGAAGCAAAACCAAAAGGGATGTCAAGGATCTTGATGCCACTAAGGGGGCAATAGAACTTGGCAAGGGGGACAAACCCAAGAGGTAAGTTAAATGGAGCCTAGGCTGAACATTTATAAGGTTGAACAAACAACCCCATAGAAGCCAACTAGGAAGCAAAATGATCAAAAGCTAGGGAGATAACATGGGTAATGTCACGAGCACAAAAAACTTACAAGAAAAGGAACTAAGCCAAAGGCACAACAAGGAAAAAAAATCACAAGAAATGCAAACCTAAGTTTAATCTCAGACTAGAAACACAAAAATGTGAAGCAAGAACATAGTATATGCTAGAAAATGATTCAAACATAATTTCATTCTGATAACATATGGAAACAAAGGTTATAACAAAAAACCATACCAAAAATTTATGTTGAACAAACTAAAGGTAATGCGAGGTCCTACCCCTATTTATACCCCATTGGGGACTTAATTCAAGGAAGCCTCTTCCATGTGTGCATCGACCAAAAAACAAATTTCAGATATTTCTTAACTAATAATGAATAATGAGTTAATTAAGAATTAACTAAAAATTAACGATGATGCAAACAATGATGTAGACAACTATGTTGGTGCAAGTGATAATGCAAATGATGGGTGATGGTGGGGTTTGTGACATCACCTCCCCTTTTCATGACAAGTCCCACAAGGAACGGCCTTGGGCTTGTTCAAATATCACATGTGAAAGTTTTTAATTTTTTCCATGGCACTTAATAAGTTCTCAATTGGTTCCTAAGTATGTTCGTTGATGTCATACCCTTGCCAATGAACTAAGTATTGTAATTGATGATGTGATATCCTTGAATTTAGAATTTCTTCAATTTCATATTTTTGCTCCCCATCAACTACAATTGGTGGAATTGGTTCGTGTGTTCTCCCTTGAATGGTAAAGGCATGGTAAGGTTCCAATAATGAAACATGAAACACAAGGTGAATCTACATGGAATCTGGAAGCTTGAATTGGAAAACCATTTTGTTGATTTGTTTCACCATGGTGAATGGGCCAAGTTTTTTATAATCTTTTTTTTTTTATGGCCAAATTGTCTTGATGTTTTGTCATCGAACCCAAACTTGATCTCTGACCTTGAAATTTGGTTGGTTTTTACAATGTTCATCAGCATTTTCCTTGTATCACCTTTGAGCTTCTTCAAAGTTGGATACAAGTTGTGCTTGAATGTTTGCTAGCCATGCAGTTCAATCCTTAGCTGCAAGATTCATAACATTGTTTACACTTTAGATGTCAAACCTGGGATGTAAGCCATGATTTGTAAAGAATGGTGTTTGTTGCGTTGTTGAATACATCGTGTTGTTGTAAGAAAACTTTGCCACAAACAAGAGATCTGACCAATTATCTTAGTGATAATTAGTTATACATCATAGATATTGTTCTGAGATTTGAATAACTCACTCTATTGCCCATCCAATAATAATTCACCTTCACACATAATAGCTTGAAGAGCCACTTCCAAAACTTGGATGCAAATTGGGGTCCATGATTAAAAATGATGTCTTTAGGAAGTCCATGATAACAAAAAACATGATCAAGGAATAATTTAACTATCTTTGCACTAATATTGATTTGTTACATGGAATAAAATGAACCATTTTTGTGAGACGGTCCACCACCACCAAAATGGAATCGAATGAATTAGATGATGGAAGATCCATGATGAAATCCATGGAGGTTGAAGACCATGGAGAAGCAAAGACCGGTAATGGTTGAAGAAGTCCATGAAAGTGATGACGAAGATTTTTTGCATGAGCACAAACATCACATGAACCCACAAATTCTTTCACAAACTTCCAAAGTTGCGGCCACCAATAGTCACAAGACACTAATTCCATGGTCTCGTTGAATCCAAAATGGTTAACAACTAATGTGTTGTGTTTAGCTTGGAGAATTTGAAATCGTGCAGGGCCTTCTAATATGTATAACAATATGTCATGATATAATAGATCATCACAAAACTCGAATTGTCAAAGTCACTAAAAAGGTTTTTTCGATGACTTCTGACAATAATGGTAGGAGAATCATTGACGAGATCTTCATGAATGTGTTAAAGGAGGGTACGTCATATCCTCAAGAGTTACCAACAATGCTTGGAGTTGAAGGTTTTCGGGTTTGAAAATGGTGTCACATTATTGATTATAAGTGGCATGCCCCTCCTTAACCACAAAGTACAAGTGACGAAATAAAACATCCGGTTTCCCTTGTTGTCACCTTGGACGATACCTAATCATGAACCAAAATTGAGACAAGGATAATGCCCATTGAGCTTGATGTCAATTCAACACACGAGCCGTCATGAAATATTGGAGATGCTTGTGGTTAGAGTACAAAATGATTTCATGTTGAACTCTTTCAAATAAATGACGTTATTCCTCAAAAACATCCACAATGGCTAAGAGTTCTTTGTCATGAATCTCATAGTTAATCTCGGTAAGAAAAAACTTACAAGAACCGAAACTAATTAGATGAAAAAGATTATCTTCTTCAAGTTGTGAAAGTATGGCACTTGCTGCAAAGTCAGAGGCGTCCATTTCCAAAACAAAAGGTTTGGAAGGGTTTACATGAATCAAAAGTGGGGTAGTTGTGAAAAAGGCTTTCAAAGATTAAAATGCATTTTCAACTTCAACCCCCTAGGAAAAAGGTTGGTCCTTCCAAGTCAGATGAGTGAAAGGGGTGACAATCGTGGAGTAGTGTGCAATGAATTGCTAATAAAAAGTAATGAACCCAAGGAAACATTAAACATTCCAAACAACAATCAAGGCAACCCAATCCACAATGGTTTAGCCCTTACAAAGGTCCATATGAATGCCATCTCCAAAAATAATATGACCCAAGAATTCCACTTCAGATTGATGGAATCCACACTTCTCCAATTTGGCATAAAGACAAGCCTCTCAAAGTTTTACCAAAACAAACCATGTACGCCATGTAAGGTCTGCCATATTCTTTGAGAAAATGAAGATTTCATTGATGTAAGAGACCACAAAATCATCCAACTACTCACAAAAGACATCATTCATCACATGTTGAAAGATAACAGGTGCATTGGTAAGGTCAAAGGGAAAACAACATATTCAAAATGGCCATAACGAGTTCTAAGCATTGTCTTCCATTTGTCACCTTCTCGAATGGGCACCAAGTTGTATACTCCACATAGGTCAATTTTGGTGTACATTTTGGCATGATTGAGTTGGTCCAACAATCCTAAAATCAAGGGCAAAGGGTATCAGTTCTTGATGGTGAATCGATTTAGTCCATGGTAATCAACACACATGCTTAAATATCCATTTTTTTCTTAACAAATAGGATTGGAGCACTAGTTGGAGACTTTGAATGTCAAATGAACCCCTTTTCAAGATTTTCGTCGATGTATTCTCGAAGTGCTGAAAGTTTGTCTTGTAACAAATTATAGATGGGTCCAAATGGGGGCTATGCACTTTCCTCCAAATTAATTGCACAATCATATGGCCAATGTTCAAGTGATTTGTTTGCATTTTTCTTTTCAAAAACATCTTTGTAGTCTTGGTATTGAATAGGGATTTTATGTAGTCTTGGTACTGAATAGGGATCTTATGTTGTTGCATCCCAGGACCAAGGGTTGGAATGGCATACACAAAAAATGCATCTCCTTTCTTTCTTGCTTGCATGAATGCTCTTGCTCCCACGAACAAAGGCTTGAAATGATTGGATCCTTTGTTACCCCCAAGATCTCCTTCATGCTTGAATTTCTACATGTGTTGACTAGTTTTTACTATGTCTTCACATGCATAATCATGTTCAAAATCCAACGTGCTTATTGGAAAGGTTTTATATTTTGGTGTAGTTTCATTTATTGATTCAAAATGAAGGCTTTTCATCTTCTAATCCACTTGAGGACTATGCAAAATGAGCCATGATAACCCAATAATGATAAGGTTTGTCGATGGTGAAATGACATTGAAAACAACTTTGCTATTGTGTGACCCAATTGTTATTGTCAACACCTTAGTCTCATGCGTTATGGATCCTAAAGAAAGGTTCCAACCATCGATGACTTTGACCACCACTGGTGTTGCTTTCTCCACCAACACCAAGTTATGTTGTTGTACCAACTCCTTATCAATGAAACATGCAGATGCACTTGAATCAAAAAACGTTTGGGTTCGTACAATCATGGATTTACCACCCTTGATCATGATGGGCAACAAAAAAACAAGATGTTGGTTCTGAAAATAAGGTAAGACCATTTCAAACGCATGATGCATCAAGGTCTAGTCTCATGGTCCCTACTAAGATTAAACATCTCCATTTCCCTTTTCTTCTGGTGTTTAGGTAATGGTAGAAGTTGTGGCACGTGCTACATGTTGAACACGTTTATTTGGATAAGCACCAACTATATGATTGTTTATGTGCCATTGTTGTTTCTCTTATTTTATGAATGGTTTGAATTGTGTCTTGTTGATTTGCATGGGTGTAGACGTCACATGTTTGGGTTGCAACATGGGTGGTGTGAATTGTCTCAATGTTGGTGACGATTCCCAATGCTTTTCCTATTAAGGTTCAAAAAGTCGATTATCACAATGCATAACTTGTGCAATTGCATGATTAAAGGTTGTGGGATCAAACATGGTCAACAAAAGGTCCTCTATGTTTCCATGAAGTCCAAATTGAAATTGGCTCATGAATGTAACCTCATCCCATGAAATGTGACATGCTAGTTGCCTAAATTCATAAATGTCCATAGAAATTGGGCATGATCTTTAGTAAAGAATTTGCAACTTGCTTGTTGTTGTACATTCTTTGTTTGAATCACCAAAAGAAGCACCAAAGTCTTCAAAAATATTTCAAAAGCATTTAGAAGACAAGATTAACATTCCAAAAGAGGTGCAAACCATGCTAAAACGATGCTTGATAATAAGGTGCCAATGAATCCAACTTGGGTTTTGTCATTTGGATAACGGTATTGATGAAGTTAGATGATGAGACATACTTGGTTCATGAAACCTCAAAATTTTGAACATGTGCCCTCAAACTTCTCTAGTAGGTTAATTCGCGGCCCTTTCATAATGCTTCCAAACATTGCTAATGTTTGGTTTCCTTGTAAATGTGCAATGGACTCACAAAAAGACTAATTTTCCTATTGCATATGCCTAAGGGCAACAAGAACTTCTTCCATGGACAGAACTATTTTTTTTCTTGAAATAGACGTGGCCAAAAAATATGTAAATCAAAACTTCGACAAAAGGTGGGTGGTCCATAACCTCAATAACATGTTCAAAAGGTGGGTAATCCACAACCTCTTGAAAACAATTATGTTTAAAGTAGAAAGTAATCCACACTTAACTTCCAAAACAAAAACCAAAAAAAAAAACTATAATGACCACAAAAATAGACATAGACCTAATGGGAGTTTATTCAAATTGTCATAAACACAAAAAATTTACAAGAATAGGAATTAAGCCAAGGACACAACAAGGAAAATAAGTCACAAGAAATGAAAACCTAAGTATAATCAAAGACTAAAAACATAAATACATAAGGCAAGAATAAGGTATATGTTAAAAGATGATTCAAACATAACTTTATTCTAATAATGTATGGAAACAAAGGTTATGATAAGAAAGCATACCCAAAACTAGTGTTGATTATATTGAAGGTAATGTGAAGTCTTACCCCTATTTATACCCCATTAGGAACCTAACTCAAAAGACTTTTTTTATGTGAGACTTCTTGAAAAGCTTCTTAGCTCAAAGAAGCTTCCATAGAGGCTTCCATGTGTGCACTGACCAGGGAAGTTTTTTGAAAAGCTTTTTATTTCAAAAAAGTTTCCATAAAGGCTTCCATGTGTGCACCAACCAAATAAAATAAGTTTCTTGAGAAATTTCCTAACTAATAGTGGACTAAGAATTACCTAGGAGTTAACTAATAGTTAACAATGATGCAAGTGATGATGTAGGCAACTAGGTTGATGCAAGCGATGATGTAAACGATGATGTAGGCAACTAGGTTGGTGCAAGCGATGATGTAAACGATGATGTAGGCAACTATGTTGGTGCAAACAATGGTGTAAACGATGATGTAAACAACTATGTTGATGCAATTGATGATGAAAACAATGGGTGATGGTGGTGTCTATGACAAGCAAGGTTGAAGATATGGGTGTCATTGGCTAAGGGGAAAAACAAGAAAGGAAAACCCTTGAAGAACAATGTAAAGTGCAAAAATGAATTAAGGCAAAAAAAGGCCTTACAAACATGTTGCCGTAATAAGTGCGAAAGGAAGAAAGAATGACAAACAAAACCCTTGAAGAAAAATGATGATTGAAGTACAAAGGAACCCAAAGGCCATAAAAAGAATAAACAAAAGGAAAAAGTTATGACAATTAGCTCCCCGTTACTCAAAGTTTTTGGAAAATGGCTTTACATGAGATGGTGTTGAAAGCATTTGCAATGTCTACTTGGAGCACCACCCAATTAGAATGGGCATCCATAGTGGCCCAAATACCATAGACCATAGCCTCACAACCACTTCTAACCACCACCCCGAATTGATATGGTGACAAATGAAAAGTAATAACATCATGAAATTGCAAGCATAAATTTTTACTCACTAGCCAATAGAACACCTCTTCCACTACAATTGGATGGATGCCACTAAAAGGCTTAACCAAAGACAAAAGCCTACTAACCCCAAGAACTTGAACCACAAACCCAGGGATGTGACCTGTGGCCACATGGGAACACAATTAGTGGAATTGAATAAAGCCATGCGTTAAATCCTCATGGTCAAAATAAGCTTGAAGATGTTCGAAGACCATGCCAGAAGAACCAGCAACCAATAAATGAAACATGCACAAAAAAATCAACCTAAAAAAATCCATAGAAAGTTTAAGGTCTAAATCAAGCCAAAAGTCCAACAAAGAATCTGATCGAGAGGGGGAATCTATGGTCGATGGGTGCAAAGCTAGCAATGCATTAACCATTTCTGAAAATGCCAAAGCTAGGGCAAGAAGGGCAAAAGCCTTGGCAACATGTGTAAACTCCCAATGCACCCCAAGGTTAAACTTTGTCCCAACCAACATGGTGGCCAAGGGAGGAGGGTGCCATAGGGGCATAATCAAAATTAGGCAAAACTAACAATGTGCCCTTAATTGAAAACAAGGCTATCACTTGCACTTACAAAAGGTGCTCCATTTGAAACTCTTCCCAATCACCAAAAAGGAATCGCCAAAGGCACACCTTAGTCACTCTATGTTCAAATAATCCCCCATGAGGGGGGAAGAGGATGACACCATTGAAGAACAATAATAATAAGTGCCAGGCCACCACATCAAATAGGTCACATGTTTGGTAGCCAAAAGGAAGGCAGAACACAAGCTACACCTCTCGCTGAAAAATGAAAGGGATACGTAAGTACAAATGCGTCTAGGGAAGGCCCAAATGAAAGGCATTCAAAGGATCTAAGGCCAAAATCCAAGCTTAGGCCACTAGGGGGAAGGGGGGGCTAAAGAGGAGACAAAAGAACCTAGAAGGAGAACCTAATAAATCTTACAATGTTTATGAAGGAAAAAAAAAGATAAAGAAAAGAAAAAAGAAAAGGCCCCCCAAAAAAAGGACAAGAGAAAAGGAAATATGAAGGAAGAACTAAAAGAAAAAGGGAAAATGAATGAATGAAACATTTTTTAAAAATAGGAAAAGACATTTAAATATATATATATATATATATATATATATATATATATATATATATATATATATAATTTTTAAAAAAATTGGTTTGTTTTAGTCCAATGTTTGAACCAAATTTATGCGGGTATAACTTTTAATCAGATATACTTGCCATGTATGGATAAAGTATATTGCATATCATAACCTAATTTTTAAAAATAAATATATCTTAATGAGGTGCATATCCTGGGATATGTAAATTTGAAAATTTATAACCTTTTAAGTTCAAATATATTTTTAAAATACCTTTATCTGAAACCATATGTGTTTTGGTATTTGGGTAAAAAAATTAGGGTAAAAAATTTAAGGTAAAAAAAATTAAAATTTTAAATCGTAACTATGCTGCCATATGGATTGCTACTCTTGTGTGTTGCTCATGCATTGGTGTTGCCTCATAATCACATTTCTTTTCCCAACTTCTATTATTGATGTTGCTTTGAAGCTTGCATAGATTAACAAATAACTTCACTTGACAATGCAAATATCCATGAATAAGAGGCCAAAAAAATCTTCCATCACTATCCAAACCAAGGAAAAGGCCGGAAAAACTTTTGAATAATCATTTCATGCTGAAGGTTAGACTTGTTTATTTGGAGCTATTAAGTTTCATCAACATTAAACAACCACCTTTTCTTGTGGAGAATTTTATTATGTTATTTTTGTTTGTGTTTATCTAATGTTTTCTTCTTATGATTTATTTATTGAATTTATTTTATTCTCGGGGGTATTTATTGTGCATTGTGCTTACTAGAGCCCAAAAGAGGAAACCTATGCAGTGGATTAAAATAATTTCATCCACCTTAAAAAGTTTGTGCAACAGAAGAACAAGTTTTTTGTCCTCTTTCATTTTTTTGGCATCTTTGTGGACCCATTGCTTTTATTCAGCAATGGAATAAATATGGTACAATGCAAAAGTTCATTTCCTTTCTTGCTTTTTTGGCCTCTTTGTGGACCCACACTTTTTTTCACCATTTTTATCAAATCAACCACATTTTTTTTTCCCTTTGTGGGCCCACATGGCTTTTGTCCCTTTGTTCTACATTTATTTTCTTCCATCCTGAGCAAATAGAGCACATGTAAGAGCAATTTGAAGACCAACTAGGTGATTATGTTGAGCTTGATGATTTGGTTAATTTTGATTTCTAAAGTTGGAAATTTGATAAAATAGATATGGTATGCAACATAGATGGTAGAATACATGATGTAAGGTGCAAATTTTGTAAAACATATTGTTGTTTAATTTGTTTTATCAAAATTTGTTATAATTAGGTTGTTGTTTTATAAACCATAACCCAATGTAGGCCTTAGGACATGATGGTATTGTGGGGAAGCTAATTAAATATATTGTTCATGTTTGTTAAGGAGAATTTGAATTTGTTCATGAAAAAGTTGTTGGGATTGAAATCCAAACGATGTTTTTTTAATTGGATTCCTTGGGCATTATGTGTATCCATATGGGGATTAAAGGTGGCTAGTTGGGCATTTTGACTATATGTATGCAAGAAGGGAAAGGTGCATTGTGTTGTTGGAATTTAAAAGTGGAAAATGTGGAGTCCACATATTATGAACATGGTGATTATATCTTGAACATAAAGTGTATATCTTATCCAAAAAGGTTTCATAGTATTTTCATTTTATGCATATGTTTAACATTAGATAGTTGAGTTCATATTTTTAATTGATCCTTGATTTTGACATAAAAATTTATGTGTTACATCTTATTGAATTTGGGCTTTGAAAACTATTTTAGCATGGGAATTTTCTTTTTTTTAATTAATTAAATAAAAAAGATACATACCCATTTTTTACCCCAACCATGGGTATATGATAGAGGGTATACATACCCTACCCATCTACCAAAACCATAATTTTTTATACTGAAACCCTAACTTGATGGAAACAAATAAACATTAATATACCCTTACCTTCTAGATAAATACATTGAATTTTTAAATATATCCTTATCTTAGGATATATCAAAAACAATATATCCACACAACATTAGTTTGAACCCAAGATGCAAGCCTTAATCATATTGCAAAAAAATATTTGCTCCAATTTATAAAAAATTTGCTACAATATAATATGGTTTTTCCTAGGGCATTAGGTCTTGGCCCAATACATGTACTTGAAGCAAATTGTATGTTTTCATCAATTTCAATGAAAAATGTATGTGATATATATCATAGTTCGACATTAGTGCAATATATCCCAGGATTTTCCTATTGTAATTGGCCTTGGATCATGATACATGTGCGAGGTAATGTATGCAGTTTCATCCATTTCAATGTAAAATATATGGCTTATATATTGTTGTTTGACATTGATATAATCTGTGTCATCACCCAACACCCTACTATGGTAGGAAAAATGATATTATGTGGTAAGGGGTACTTTGGTATAACAAAGAAAGGAGTTGAATTTAATGAACTAGTAACAACCGCCATCCTAAAGCCCAAAATCTAATTGCTTGCCATCTCCACAAAGCTTTCCTTATATCCATTTTGCTCATCCCAACCACCCAATGGGTCAACTTCATGAAGAACACAACCACCTTATTTTGTCTTGCCAGATTCAAGCTACAAATCAAGATTATAACTTTGTTCATAAGTAGTGCACATCTTGTAAGTATTAGTATGTTTAAACCTCAAACTCCCACCAAGACTAAAACAACATGATCGTGGCAACAACTATCAACTAAAACTCAAATGAACATTGACATGCAAAATTGTTACATCATCCATTTGAAACTAATTGGGATCAATTAGCCAACATGCATGCCACATATGGAGTAGCTAGTTTTTGGTTCAATCTTATTCACACATATTGGGTTACACAATAAGGTTCGTAATATGAGTCATATACGAGTCATATATTCATATTAATAATATTACTCATATTACTAATAACCTTGGCAACTTATGCATTTATCTTCTCTCAATACAACTTGCTAGGCTCATGACCACCAAGCTTGCCTTGTGATCCCTTGCCTTATAGAATTGGCCACCAAGGATGCATTTTATACTATGTGCATAGCTAGGCCAATCACAAAGTTCAACTTTAAGAAATCCAAATTACTGAAAATGTAAATTGAGAAGGTTCAACAAAAAAGGTCCAAAGTCCTAACACAAAAAATGAGGTGGACCTTGAACTAATGTATAAAAATCCTATTGAGTAGCCCATGTGGATGAATATGTAGGGGGACATTAGTAAGGTGATTGGTACCATGATTCAATGCATGGATTTAACTAATAGAAATTGAGTCCAAGTTTAGTATTATATTTTCACAAAAAAATGCTTGAATATTTAAAGGACTATTCAATAACAAAAATAACCCTAGGGTAAGTAACAGGCAAGAAATTTTCATGTTTCTATTTGCATTATTCAGCTCCTTAGCATGTGATAGATTCAATTTAATTATTACATCTATCACATGCTAAAGATCCAAATAATTTCACTACTCATATGACAATGTCATAATAGACTAACCTATATCATGAATAATAATAAATCTCACATTTTGAAAATAATTAATTTCTTTGTTTTGTCGATGTGGAAGGTGACCCTAGGCTACACTATTCTAGTCAAGATATGATTCAAATCAGCCATCTTGAGGCTTGTTAGTTTTATCTAAAAATTGACTTTGTCAATTTGTTCTTCCTCACTGTGTTCATCCAAGGGAAAATTTAATGCCTTCAACTCCTAGGAGGTAGTCCCACCATCAACATTCATGGCTCATGGATCCAAAAATAGGAACTCATTTCACTTGTTTTTAAACATGACTTTTGTGAAAAACTTTAGTATAACATGAAGGACTTTGAAAACATGCACACAAATTTTGCAACTACACGGTATGTTTCCATGTGTTCCAATCACCCACTATCGAAGCATAATTAATTTCAACTTAAGCTAATGTCAAGTTAATTGTGTTTCAATAGTTTCAACTAAAGGGGCTCAAACTTCAACTTGGGCCCCACTTTTTTTTTGCATTTTTATTTATTTTTGTCTTCTTTCTCTTCTCCTTGTTCTTCTTTCATGACATGTTTTTCTTGTTTGTTAGTCGTCATCATGCTCTTTCTTCCTCTTTCATGCCATGCTTTTCCTTGTTTGTTAGTCGTCATCATGCTCTTTCATCCTCTTTCATGCCATGCTTTTCATTGTTTGTTTGTTGTCATTGTGTTCTTTCTTCTTTGCTACCACTATTGCTTTGTATTCTTCTTGTAGTCATACATGTGCTCCCCCTAAACATACAAACGAACAACTCCACTATTTTTCTCTTGCCTATGTTGGGTTACATATTGTATGTGCTAGTTAGCTAGCCAATTTCTTTGATCAAGTGGCATGGGGAGGAGTTGGGAAGTGAGTTTCTTAGAAACAACAAGGTAATCCTTTCACTTCTTTTTTTTAATTGAATTTTATTATTAAGTGTTTTGTTTTAGTTTTGTTCTTCATTATATATATATATAGTGTTTTGTGTTTTCATGTTTTTAATGTTTTATGTTTTCTACTTGTTTTTTTATTTCTATCATTTTAATTTTTTTTTGTTATTTGTGTGTGTGTGCGTGTTTTCAATTACTTATGGTTTAAAAAAAAAAATTAAATCCTACTTTTATAAAAATTCTATGTGTTTTGTTTGCATTTTTTTTCATGACTACTAGTTTATTGTTGTTTTTGTGATTGTTGTGCAAGGCTTATTATACAACATTTTGCTTATGAAAAATTATATTATGACCTAAATTCACATTGCTCATTTTTTTTTAATAGATTATTTTTGTTTGTAGATGTCTGTATCACTTTTTTTTAGGTGTGCATAGAAACAACAATATCTTTGGTAATTTTTGCAAGACATTTGTTTGCTTGAATTTTTTTTCATCATTGGCCTTTTAAAGCACATGTGTGAAAAATGGAAAGGTCAAATCAAACTCAAAATTAAAAAATGCGAAATAAAAAAAAACAATAATGGTCATAAGTGAAACTGAAATTGAAGAAAAAATGAAAAGAATTGAAGTGGAAAGGTGGGTTGTAACTCACCTTTTAGTTTCATAGAATTGATTGAGTTTAGATTTGCTGCAATTAGATAAAAAGTTAAAGGAATATGAAGAAGAATTTGAAAAAGATGAAATTTTGGATTTGTAATTTTATCCCAATGCATTATTGGATTAAAATTGTTGTATTTTGTTGTCCATAAATCTTGTATATTATTTTACAATATATTTATAATATTGAAATTTGCCATTAGATAATTTAAATTTTTTTGATATCCTTACAAGATATTAAATGAAAAAAAAAAAACCAAATTGATAGATATTGATAAACTGAATAATCGAAATAAATGGATATTGAAAAAATCTAATATCTGCCAAACACTAGTAGGTACTAGGTAGATACCTTAGAGTGTTGACATTGTAATAGAATGTAATATTCCATTAAAGATTGCCTATAGAAGTTGTTGGTGATGTTGGTATTCAAGTTATTTTCAAATTCAAAAATATGAATCCCTTTGAATCTAAAAAGAAACTACTTGGATCCATGCTCAAGAGCCTAGCCCATGGCCAAATACATTAAGTGTTTACATTTCATATCATTGTTTAAATTATTTTGAAAGGTAACTATTTGGACCACCCTATGTGATTCACCAATGCACCATCCATTGGCACCCATTAAGTATGGTGCAATTGTGGATGAACTACAATTAAATTACCAAGTTGAAAAGGTGACCTTTCTTGTACAAACCCCCTTAAAACCTCATCCTCCCCTACCTAGGTATGTAAATGGCCAAGTATCCAAGGTAACTAAAAAATGTAAGTGGTTACTATGCAAGTAAGAGCATCCCTAGTGATGCTCCATATGCACTAGTAGAAAATGGCCATTTTGCAACTGGTCTTTGCGACTAATTTTTAGTTACAAGCGACATTTGTAACTAAAATCTTAATAGTCACGTTGGACAAGTCGCAAACGACACTAGTCGCAAACGACAACGAATTTTGGATGAAAGAAAAAGTCAACAAAATACGCCTTCATCCTTTGACTTATCATATACGTATTGTCGATTGCAACTAAGATGCGACTTTTTGAGTGAACAAGGGAACAAATTATGTGTTGCCACGTGTCCCAACTTTTAATAATTAAAAAATATTTTTATTATTTTGAAATAATCCAAGACGTTTAATTTTTATATTTGGATGGTTTAGATTGTGACATGTGGTGCAATAGAAATTTGCCATGTGGCAATTTAAATCAATATTTAGGTACGTAGGTTGAACTAGGTACCTACCTACCTATATACCTACTTACCCTTCTAAGCTAAACACCTATCTAGATAAAAACCTATTTACCTACCTAGGCCAAATATCTACTTAGGTAGGTAGGTAGGTAAGTAGGTAGGAAAGTAGGTAGGTAAGTTAGGGAAGTATGTAGTTAGGGGTAAACACATGAATATTTTTATTTTATTTTGGGTTAAGTCGTTTTCAATGGCTCATCCCATATGTCCATGTTTTAAATATGAAAATATAAAAACAAAACACCTTGTTTA
>Ga0209208_10005090_pt1 | contig 18409 bp, 16 predicted proteins | sample S1TSphfallax_3_FD_187694 | JGI IMG/M metagenome (GOLD analysis project Ga0209208, IMG submission 187694) | Host-associated microbial communities from peat moss isolated from Minnesota, USA - S1T2_Fd - Sphagnum fallax MG (SPAdes) (version 2) | ecosystem: Host-associated > Plants > Peat moss >... | reverse complement strand
TAACGAACATAACAAAAAGAGAATGCATGTGTTGACAACAAATTTGACTATGTAAAGCACTTGCACCACCACAACAAAAACACAAAACAATAATACAAAAAAAATTCATGCAATGCAACAAAAAATGCACTTTAACAAACTAGAACCCAATTTAATAATAAAGATGATGCATCACGTCTTCAACAAAATGCAACAAAGAGAAAAAAATGTTGTAAGAAACACACATTTCAACAAAATGCAACAAAAAGAAAAAACTAGCCAAAGAAAAACAAACCTGCAGAAGTTGGCTAATTGTTAACATCCTAGTGTGAAGCTCCTCTCTCTCTCTCTCTCTCTCTCTTTTCACTAGTTTCATCCAAAAAGCGGAATTTACATCCATAAAAATATTGTTATAATCATCGTAATCAACTCTTCTCTCGATGTCTCTCGTAAAATTTTCATCCAAGATACGGGATTTTGCATTTACGAAAGTTTGTTAATCATTCAATTTCTGTGCAATCAGTCAGCTCCTCTTCTCTCATTGCAATTTTTTCATCCACGAAACAGATTTCTCGGCCCCATCAGCATCTTTGCGAATCACGATACTCAGATTCTCGCATTTCCACAATTTTCATCCATGGAAACGGATTTTTCTTCCACAATAGTTTTTCATTGGCATTCATGCAATCAATCATCATAACCAGCTCCTTATTGAAGTTTTTTCGCAAAATCTCTCATCCACGAAAGGAGATATTTTTCAATTACGAACGTTTGTTAATCATCAACATCCGTGCAATCATCATCATAGTCGGCAACTCCTTTCTCGCTAAGGCTCACAAATCTTTCATCCACAAAATGGATTTTTCATTTCCGAAAATTTTATTCGTTATGAATATCCGTGGAATCATCGTACACCTATGTGGTAGTCATCTTCTCCTCTTTCTCTCTCCTGTTTATCGTAAATGTTTCATCCATCAAACCGATTTATCATTCATGAGTGCTTGTCTTTCTATTACTTTGAGCTGTGGAAACGTTTTCATCCACGAAAACCGATTTATCATCCACAAGAGCTTTTCTCTTTTATTTGGGGCTGTGGCAATATTTTCATCCAAGAAACCGATTTATCATCCACAGGAGCTTTTTTTGGTTTTTACTCGGGGGCTGTGGAAAAAACTTCATCCACAAAACCGATTTGTCATCTACGAGAGTTTGTTTTTCTTTTCATTTGGGCTGTGGAAAATTAGAGTAAAATTCGTCTGATCTTTCCGCGCGGTAATAGGCATCGCTGTTGTCTTCCTCGTTTTGCCGTCACACCGTCGTCCCTGCTTTGCTCCCCTTCCTCGCACTGTGTGCGCGTCTCTTCTCTCCCTCCGCCTCTCCTTCCGGCAGCCTTTTCCGTCAACTTCTTGCGACATTTCCTCGCCATCTCAATAATTGCAGGCCAGGTACTCATCTCCAGTAGCTGCTACTGTGTTCTGGAAGGTGTTCTTATTTTGGTCTCTTTCGGGAATTCCTTTTGCTTCCCGAGTGTTTCTAGAATTCTTCGCTTCTGGTTCTGCGTTTGCCTCTCTCTACATGGTCGGTGTGTCTGTCTGTCGTATTGGGAATCTTCGAGTTTTCGAGCGCTTTTATTTTCTGTTGCTCGGAGTTTTGTAGAAGTGCATCGTAGTGGTTCTTTTGGGGGCTTTCCTCTGCTTCTTGTGTGCAGAAGAACGGTTTAGGGTTTGGTGCTTTGGGGATCTTTTTTTCCAGAACTTTGCGTTGGAATCGCTATACGGAGTTTGCGACGAGGGTGCAATCTTTTACTCAGATTCTTCGACACTTTCTGACAATAATTGTGTGGGTGTCTTTTCGGTTTGTCGCTCATAGCGAGCTTCTTTCTTTCGTATTTATATGTCTGGGTCCTGTCTGTTAGCCATAGATCTTCAGTGCGTCTTCTCTTTTCGGTGGGTTTGGTACCAAAGCCTTTTGCTCTGCCCCCGTGTATTTTCTCTAGAAGGAGTTTTCTAGTACTGCACATGCATGAATCAGTTCTTGCGAGGGCAAGTTATTTAGGGTTTGGTTTTGGGTTGCTGTTCTGGGGTTTGACTGCAGGTGCAATAAGCGGCCACAGAGGAGGAAAAGGCGAGTTGCATGAGTGATGGAGGATGAGTCTACCAAGTGAATACTCCTCTGTGTCTTCTTCTTCTTCATTAGGTCCGACTCAACACCGCTACAATCATGTAAGTTCCTTTTTTTATCTTTCCATGTCCTGAAGAATCCTTCTCCTTATCATGCAGTTTAAGCTGAGGGTAAACTCTTGCAAAAATTCCAGTCACAAGGCAGTTTGTTGGGAAGGAGGATTTCTTTTTATCTCCTGTTTTCTGTCACTGATGTTATGGTTGCCCTCCTTTTGCAGGCTTTAGAGTTAGAGAAGCAGCTCCGTGCAGTGCTGCAAGCCAAGGGACCCTTTGATTCACATACCCGTGCACTGCGGAACAACATCCGGGAGTGCTATGAAGCAGTTGTTCTTGAGGATCATGAGTTTGCAGAGACCCATGAAGTTGAGCAAGCAATCTGGCGTCTCCACTACAAGCAAATTGATGAGTTCCGGGCAAAAATTAAGAAGAACAATGCTGCAGCAGGGCCTGCTGTCCCAGTACCCGGTGGCAAATCTGCCTCCCGGCAAGAAGTCATGCACAAGATCCTGGCAGCATTCAAGAGTTTTTTAGTTGAGGCAACTGGGTTTTACCACAACCTGATACTGAAGCTTCGAGCCAAGCATGATCTTCCCCAAGACTATTTGGCTTTTGAGGTATCAATTGATGATGATGAGAAGCGTGCTGCTGAAGTGAAGCGCTGTGCACTTTCTTGCCATCGCTGCTTAATCTTCCTCGGGGATCTAGCACGGTACAAGGAAGTCCATGGAGATGGTCAGGATTGGTCTGTATCAGCTGGATATTATCTTCAAGCATATGCATTGTGGCCAGCCAGTGGCAATCCACATAATCAGGTTTGTGATTCTTCTCCATTTAATTTGTTTTCTGCATGAGTCAAAGGTAGGTTGTTGATTTTTATGATGACTGGAACTCTCTTTGTGTTGAATGCAGCTGGCAGTTTTGGCAACATATGTAGGTGATGAGTTTCTTGCAGTGTACCGGTACTGTCGCAGTCTTGCTGTGGAATCTCCATTCCTCACTTCAAGAGACAATCTTGTTCTTCTCTTTGAAAAGGTGGGTTTTCTCTGAGGATGTTGTCAATGATATTCCAGAAGCCCCATTCTTGTTTTCCAAGATCTGTTTCAGGTTCATTAGTCCAATTGCCACGTTTGATTGTGAATGCTGAATTCCTGGACTGTAATTATTCTAATGCAGAATCGGCAGCTCAGTGCAGTGAAGAGTGAGACAGGAAAGTCTGGCCAGATTTCAGAACTACCAAAAGCTGTGGAGGACAAGAAATCTGATAAAGGAGATCAGAAGTCTTTTCTTGGGGAAGTGAAGCATGCAATCAAGGAATGGAAACTTGAGGACACAGCCATGGGTGCAAATTCTGCATCTAATTTGGAGTTACAGAAACGATTCTGCATGCACTTTGTTCGCTTATATGGGATCCTGTTCACAAGGACAAGGTGAGCTCTTCATCTGTTCTAAGATTAGCTATGGTTTCATATTAGTGGTGTGCTCAAAAGATTTCCAGGATACAGCCAGCAAGTTGCTTTTGGAGGCACAGAATATCTCACTCAATTCTGTGGCCATTGTGGGAATTGCCAGTCTGGAAACATTTTCAGATATTCAGACAACAACAATGTGGGAGCTTGAGCAGCTACTGGCAGGAGATGACACAAGCTTGGAGGCAGGCTTAGGGGCAGACCATAGTAGAATAGGCATGACCAGTTCAGGGGCATCAGACATTCTTCAGTTGGTGGTGATCCTCATATTTGCTGTTTCCAATGTCAACTCTGGTACTGAGATACAAAACCAGACATATGCAGAGGTTTTGCAACGCTCCTCTCTCTTGCAGTATGCTTTCTCTGCAGCTTTTGAATGTGCCGGTCGACTAATGCGTCGGTGCAGCAAATTTAGAGAACCTGCATCAAGCCCATTTCTTCCTGCTATGCTAGTTTTTCTGGAGTGGTTAGCATGCCAACCAGAGATGGCTCTAAGGAGTGAAGTCAATGAGAAACAGGCTAGTGCAAGGACCTTCTTTTGGAGGCAGTGTGTGAACCTTTTGAACCTCCTTACAGAAATTGGTTCTTCTAAAGTGGATCAGGGATCTGACGCTCTTCAACATCAGAAGGATGATAGTGTAAAGAAACTTGCACTTTGGGAGGATTATGAGCTTCGAGGGTTCCTCCCTCTGCTCCCAACTCAGAGTGCATTAGACTTCTCAAACCGCCGTCCTCGTGTTGGAACAGGGGACAAGAAGGAATTCAAGATACGTGTGCAGAGATTCTTATCTGCTGGTAGAGCAGTTGCAAAAACTTTGGAAAGCACTCAAAAGGACATCATCTATGATTTAAAGGAGCAAAAGTTTTACATGGCTGGAGATGTGCGTGAGGAGAAAAAGGATGAGGCTTTGAAGGTGAAAGAAACGAAAAGTGTAAAGGATGAAGAAGAAAGCAAGGTATCAGACAGTGGTATTCACCCCTCACTGAACACAATGTCAACCAGCAGTGGCTGGACCACGCAGACTTCTGCTGCAGAGCAACCAAGTGCACCATCTTTGAAGATCCCATCTGTACCAGTCAGCAAGAAAGAAGATGAAGATGAAGAAGTGATAGTATTTAAGCCTTTGAGTAAGGATCAAGAAGCTGCCTCTGTTGCTGCTGAGATCTTTCTGCAACCCACACTTCTGCCTACAAGTGGCTATAGCAATCCAAGGGTCCCAGAAGTGCCTAAAAAACAAGCATCAGTTTCTTTGCATGACTTCCAGGGCCCGAGTACAGTAAGACAGAGACCGCTTGGCTCACCCTTTGACAGTGCCAACTATAGCATGAGTTCTGCTTCTTTAGGGGGACCATTTAGATCTGGTCCACTTGTTGACCTAGCAGTTCCCACTCCATGGATGTCAAGTTCTATGAGCGGATCAGCTACAACAGCTCCTGCAGCAGCCCTACTACCAGCTTCAGCATGGACTAATTTGAGTCGAATGGTGGATGCATCTGCACCTGCCTACAGCCATACAGATCTAGGTGATTGGGTTCTTGCTAACAGGAGTGGAGGCACAAACAGCTTAGAGAAATTGACTTCAGCTGCTGGAGTACTTGGACAGCAAAAACAACCTGCTGTAAGCTCATCCTTTTGGAGCTCACAGTTGGAGGCATTGGCAACAAATAACCTTCCTCCAAATCTACAGCTTGGCTCTCTCTCTCTCAATGGGAGGTGGGGAGCAGAGACAAAACCAGAGGTCCCTGCTACATCGCAACTACGAGCACCTGAGACAGGTGCCTTCCCTGGAATTATATCACCTCCAAACCCTACCAGAGTTGGGCCTCCAGCAATGCGCCCACCTCCTGGTTTTGGACCTCTTCCAGCAAAACGAGTTGGGAGTCCAGCTCCCATATCCCCTCAAGTGAGTGTTCGACCACCGCCGACCAACACTGGCTCTTCCCTGTACAGCACCAGCTATGGGATGTGGGCAATGGATAGTGGCCTTTCAAACTTGGGATCTCCAAACACACCATTCACTTTGCCTCGTACAAGTGGCTCTCATCCCCATGACACTAGTAGCCCTGTCCCTTTGCAGCCACAGCAATCATTCATTGATGCTCATCTGAAGTATGAGGTGCAACAGCAGAGGCAAAGGTATGAGGCTGAGGCAAAGGCTCAGGCTGAGGCCCACTATCAGCAGCAGCGCAACTTGCTCATGCTTCAACTTCAGCAGCAACAACTCCAACAACAACAACGGTAATAACAGCAACAACAAGAATAATTACTGCAATGTTGGTTTCAGTGGTGCCAAACTCAGGACCTGTTTGTTCAATGAGAAGGGGGTATCTCATAATTGGTAAGTTTGTTGTAACACCAATGCCTGGAAATTTTCTCTTTCTCAAAATCTGAATATGCACTTGGTTGTGAGTTGGTGGAATCTGGTGAAAATGATACCATTCTGTTGTGACATGCTCTGGGAAGTTTTTTGCATCAGCACAGTGACCTAGCTGGTGGTTTGAATGTGTAGTACTCAAGTTTTACCCTCAAGATTTCAAGGTTTTGTCTTAGTTGTTTAAGCAGTAACTAACTTTTGGAGCTCTCTGCCAGTGTTGCAGGCAGGTGTCTCAAGGGGATGTTGTCTGTAGGCTGTGGGTGTTTGCTCAACCTCCTGGCATGCAAAAGAATCAACTCACGCACGCTCTTGAATATCTTTTGTGATTCATGAAACAATAAGCAGTTAATTGTAATGGACAGTGTGCAGGTCAGACAGCTTAAGCACAATGCAGGGTCTGTCCATTTGCAACTTTTCCTAGCACCTGGGATGAAGCTCTGCACTTCATAAGAGGTGGTGATTATGCAAGTATGGACATATCAATCAGTAGTGGGGTGCATATGGTCTTGTGCTGGTGTCAACTGAGATATCAACTGGGATACTGGAAACCCACTGGTGATTCTCAACAAGTTTGCCTTCTAGGTTGTTGAGACCCTGAACCAGCATAGGTATTGAAAGCTATCTACCCAGCTGATGCCAAGTTTCAGCATATATGAACATTGAGATACCTGCTGCTCCACATACTTTTTGGGAGCTTTCACAGGTTTCTCTGCATCAAATCTCTGAAGGATTTTGTTGTGGCTTCTTCTCAAAGCATACTGATTGAAATCCCCAACTTGCAGGTTTTGAGGGTAGGGCTACTTGGTTGTGCTCAAGAACTTGATGTGAGTTTACCCACCAAAATCTGACAGGTAGGATATGGAAAAGTTGCATAGTTGGGGAGACAGTGGACATGAAATGTGGAGGTTTGTCTTCATCCGCTGTACCCCCCCATCAACCCCCAGGGCACAGTAATTATCTGTTATGGAGTTTTGGAAACATGGTCTCTTCTTCCACCTTTCACCTTCCAGTTTCCAGTTCCATTAGTTATGTGAAAGAGGGGAAGCTGTTGAAGCATTGCATTGGTACTGCTTGGTGTTATAATTTCGATTTTTATCACTGTTTTAAGTTTCTGCAGCAAGTCTCAGTGGATACTAATAATATGAAAATTGTTGAGTGTGTCTCAACACAGTATGAAATGGATTTCTTGTTGTGGGATTCTTATATAAAGAACAATTTTTGGTCAGTTTTGCTTGTGCAATCTACTGGTTATTGTGCATCAAAGTTGTGTCCAATTTTGCTGTTGATCCATGTCATTTCCAATCAGTTTGTTTGTGCAAATTACTTGTTGCACAAAGATCCATTGTCCATCATAGTGGTTTACTGATGTTCGCTATTGATTCGGAACATTTCAGATTTGTTCTTTCTTGTGCAAGTTACACTTGCCATTCAATATTGGGATTAAAAGACTGACTGATATTTCCTTTCCAGGCCATGCGGAGTTTCTGAGAATGCAAACTATCTGGTTCACTGGACAACAGAATGTTCTTTGCTGCCTTGATAAAGAAAATGAAAACTTGTTGCACACAGTTACCCTACTGTTCTATTTGGATCAGCTGTAAAGACATTACTGAAGAAACATGCTAGAATACCTTATTTTGGGATCTTCCCTCAAATTTAAGTGAGATTCTGCCAGGGAAGGTGCTTTCAATTGCAAAGACAAAATTTGGGAGGTGCTTTCAAATGTGACGACAAAATTTGATAACTTGTTTGGCAAATAAGCATTGAATCCCTCTTCCTTTCTAGAATGGATAGTCTTGTATATAAGGCAACCTTCAAATACAATAGGAAATTTTCTCCAAATGCTTTAGTGACTTGGGACTATATACCCAGGAGCCTCTTCCCTTGGCACCATTAAATGCGTTGCCTTCTTTTGAAAGTGGGTGTAAGGTGTTTTTGTCATGTTATCTTACAAAGGCTCTTTTGGAAATGGGTTCTTTTGCATAGATATTATCTTGAGAGATCAGATACCATAGTACATTGGCATTTTCAATACTAATTATATTATTTTCAGAAATGTTGAAAGAAAATTTGACTACCCTTTCATGTACCCTTTCTAATGAGACATTCCGTTTTGAAAATCCTTGGTGTAATAGAGTTACCAGTAAAGTAACCCTGTCTTCAGTGTTCACCCTGTCCTTGGGCCTCCTTTCACCCCCCTATCCCCTCTTTTGGCGGTATCTGCAAAGTAAAGACATTCTAACAAGGCATCACAAACACACTGGCCCTGCCATTAGATAAGATGTTGTACATCTACCTACTGTGTCCACACTCTGAACACCAAAAAAATCCGGTTCAATCTAAACAGTCTAAACACTTTCACCAAAAAACTGGTTCATCTAATTAAGGTACAAACCTCCAAAAGTTGGATCGAATGCGATAGTCTCTGTCCCTGTGGGGGCAGGGCCCAATAAATCTCAGTATGAAATGCTGATACTCACCATTTAATGCACAAGGTTTGAGACAAATTATAGTAGTTGTACAGTTAGGAGTAGTGAAAATATATGTAGCAGCAGTAGAGGCGCTCAGGAAAAAGGAAAGACAAGATGAAACTCAGTTTACCACCAAAATTGATGGTTTTCTGAGTTTCATCCCGCATTGAATGCTAATGTACTTTTTTGCAGTTTTTTTTTAACGTTACCCTCTGTATGACCAAACACAGGGTTCTGCTGTAATTTTTCTTACTTTACGGATACCTCGTAATGTTTGCCACAGTAATAATAATACCAACAATAATAAACCTTACAATTTACCCTACCTAGGTAGTATAACAAGTGGTTCTCTAGGTGGATCCTTATGCATAATAGGTGGTTATGACCAAAAGAATTGAGTACATCAATAATTGATGGGTCATTGTTGTTGTTGTTGTGGGGGGAGGTGGGGAGGTTGATATTAGTACAGGCGTCATAAAACCTGGCAAATGCCAACTTTGCTAGAATTAAATTAATTCTGGCACATTTGTCGCCTTAATACTGGCACATCTAGCATATGCTTTATTTTCTGTAACAGGCTTCCCCCTACTAGAAGATAAAATCAAAATGGACACCGCTACTACCATTCTCGCAACTATCGCAAACGAAACACAACTAGGCAAAGAATATGTTGAATGGAATGGACATGGAGACAAACTCGCACTGTTATTCAAGCGAAAGATTGGCGCTTGATCATTTTGATTTGCTCGAACTGTTTCGCGTGCATAATGCCTGCAAGGGACAGATTCGTCAGGCTGCTATGGGAGTCGTTTTTCTCCCATTTAACGATGGAAAAGTCACTCTCAACGGATGTCGTATTCGGGAATGTTGTCGCCAATCCACCACACAGTTGACGCAGCTGCATGAAGCGCCCCTTCAAGCAGTCCCACACCTCGTTAAAGAATGTCTTCTCGTTGTGCTTGTTGAGGGCAACCTTCACATCTGGCTTGCGCGCGTAGACATCGAGTAGTTCATGGTGTTCGCTCTCCGCCTTATCAATCAGGTCCGCGCTCCAGTGTTTGGCTAGGTGCCCGCGGTATTGATCCACTACTTCGCTGATGAACACACCATGACACATCTTGACGAGATCCGTTGGCATCACAGGGGGCGCTTCCAATTCCTTGGCATTGTTATTGGAATCACGCTCCGCCTGGATCTGTAATCCGTCCGCCACAATGGAAAGCGAGAAGATGCTAATTTCCTGCAATGTTTGCTGTTTTTCAATGTCGAAAAGCTCGTTGTACAGATCTCGTGCCCACGAGCCTCAATCGCGGATGTGCATGATGACATCTTTGGTGACGATCCAGCCATCTCGTTGAATGATCGTGGTGGGATCGATCTCGTTGATCAACATAGCATCCACAGTAGAGCGAATGTCCAAACCAGCTGCAATGTTCGCCATCAGGTTCGACACTTCTTGGCGCTGCTGAGAGATTACCAAGTTCGAAAATTGGAGCGTGGCAAATGTGACGGCAATTCGCTCGAACAAAGGTGCTAGCGCTCCCGCGATAACCCACCATTGCATGGATGGCACTTGAACCGGTCGCTTGTCGGCCACATGAATCATCAATCGACGACGGTGTTCCAGAAGCCAACGTAGAATACTGCTGAATGCGACCCACCGCGTCGTGTCCTTCGGGCACTTGGAACCCATTTCGGTGATGAGGATCAACAAAGATGCACAGAGAACGCGTGGGCAACCTTGTAGAACGCCTCGTCCAACACCCCATGTGTGGCATTCTTAACAACGATATCGAGCTAGTGAGGGACGCACCAAATGCGAAGCATAGGATTCGAGCACTCATTCTCCAGCAATGTGACAACACTAGCGTGTCGACCAGTCATGGTGTTCTCTCCATCCGAGTTGATCGAAATGACTTTTGTGCGCTAGGATGGAGACACGGTGTTGAGCAGAATCTTGATGAGCTTCACGTAGTTCTAAGCGGTAAGAATGGAACGAGGACGAGGTGAAGGTTGTAGAGCACGCCTTTCATGCACACGCGAATTCGTTAATCGAGGAGAGGAACACCCAAATGAGTGCTTGCATCAGCAGCTAGTGAAAACGCCCAAACCGCTGGATCCGTGAGAACATCGGAGATGATCTGCAGGGAGACGACAAGGAGAACACGAACGAATTGACCAACCATGTGGTCGTTGAGGTCGCTGAGTTTGGCATTCTTGGTCGCCAAACGATGTTGCTCAATCACCTTGGATGTTTGCCGAAACGATAACCCAATAGAAACGTGCTGAATTGCGAGGTCGAATCACAGAGAGTTCTTGATCGTCACCAGGTATGATCCGTCCTCTTGCGGTTTGAACAGCTTCATGGCGTTGGCCTTCATGATCGGTTCAGACGCATCGTCTTCTTCGTCTTCCTCCGGATGGAAAAATAAATCTCCCACCACATCATTGACGATTATAGGCCTCGAAATGACGAACTACAAGCTATCCTTGTCCTTGTCCAAGAAATTGTGAATGCCAGAGACCTTTTTTTCTTGAAGAATGCAGCCTTCTCTTGATGTGAGAGCAATTGATAACTGGTCCAGTCTTCGTGATGTTGAGATTCGTGATGATTTTTGTAGGCCTCGGGTTGGAATGGGAACTGGAACAGCTGCGTGTTCTTGGTGCGTTGGCATTTCACACTGGGACCTTCATGCTTCTTGTGCCCGATGTGGACACAGAAAAGGCATTACACAGTCGTAGTCACGTCGCCTATCAATTGCTGCACCGGTTGAAGACCGTATTCCACAACGTGTTTATCCTGAAACAGTGTCTGTCGACTCATGATGACATGCAAGGTGCGAACAAGGTGCAAAAAAGATGTGCAGTATCGAAAAGAGTAGGATCAACAGGCCAATCGTCGAACTATCGAGAAAAGCAAGATCAACAAGCCGATCGATGAACGTGCGCGCATACACACACAACGAGATTGATAAAACTATAGTGAATGCGCACTCAACAACCCCCTTCAATCTGATGATTTTAGTTTAGTGACTCCGAGGTGGGAAACCATAAAAATGACTACACCCAAATCACTATTTTGGCCTTCAGAGGCTCAGACCGACTACCAAAAAATAGTGATAGTGACCGTTTTAGTGACTTCTGGTGGGGATGCTCTTAATAATTGTATTACTTAATTATGGCACTTTGGCGAAATTAATTCTGGCAAAGTTGGCATCTAAAAATAGAATGCCAGGTTTTATGAGGCCTGTATTAGTACATTGTGTGGTTGAAAAACTTAAAATGAAAACAATAACATACCTGGACAAATTTGAAAATAAAACAATAATCAGGCAATATCAATCACTATGATATTTAAAAGTCTCTTTGATAGCAAAAAATGTGTTGTGTTGTCTGCTCTTTATTCTAAAATTGTTTACACGAGTTCATTTTAACTTTGATATTTTTACAAAAATAAATTTCTCTAAAGCCTTGAAAGATATGATTTCATTGTGCAATGAATAACAACCTATGGAAGACAATTTCAAACACAAAATTTGTTTAAAGCAATATTTGTTTTATTAACACATTATTTGTGATTCAATATTCATGTTTCCATTTTATATAGAAATATTAATATGATTATAAACGTGATATAGATATTTTGATTTTGATAAGGTTGAATTTATTGATTTATCATTCCAATATTTTTGAACTTGTATCCACATACAAGTAGTGTATAATGAATCATGTATTTAAGGTTGAGGATTATCTAGTTTCAAGAATTGCCTTATTAAAGAACATTTAATAATAATAATAATGCCTTTTTTGTTATGATGAGCTCCTAAAGGAAAAACCATGCCAAGTTTTTTTTGAATTGTCAAAGGTCAGTGTGTTCCATGACACAAGGTACATGCACATACATATACATTGTAGGTCTTGTACATGGAGTTCTTACAATGTAGGATGTAATCCAAATTTTGTGATCTCCTTATTGCACATATAAGAACCTACCATGATGTCAGATCAATTATTGAAACTAATTTTGTATTGATCTATGCAATCCAACAATCAAGCTTTACACGAAGTAAGCAAGTAAATGCATGGTGCAATGTACACAACTTTAGGAAAATTGAAACTACACATAATATCAAAATTAATCACATGTAAGCTTTTGAGTTCTTCTAGAAATCACATTTTAAAAATAGAATAAGTTATAAAAATCATGAACATTGATTTTTTCCTTAAATTGTGTCCTAATGTGTGTTTCTTACAACATTTTTTCTCTTTGTTGCATTTTGTTGAAGATGTGATGCATCATCTTTATTATTAAATTGGGTTCCAGTTTGTTAAAGTGCAATTTTTTGTTGCATTGCATGAATTTTTTTTGTATTATTGTTTTGTGTTTTTGTTATTGTTGTTGTGCAAGTGTTTTACATAGTCAAATTTGTTGTCAAAGCATGCATTCTCTTTCTGTTATGTTCGTTGTGAAAGATCACAATGATTTTAATTTTTTTCACATATGCTACCATCAACCAATTCTCTATATATTTGTATTTCATTGAAGCATCGGATGCATCATTGTCTTTTTACTTTGTGTTATAGTTTGTCAAAGTGCAACTTCTTATAGCACATCAACTTCTTTTCTTTTTTGTCCCCTAATCATTTTTTGATTTTTTGTTTGTTTGTTTTGGATGTGTTTTGTGTTCTTTTGTTTGCTATTAATTCTTATGATTTTTTTTGCAATAGTTAGTGGTGTTTATTTTTTTACAATTTTGTTCATCTATAATCTTGCTTTCTCCTTCATTTTGTGTGGACATGAACAATGTGGCTTTCCAAAGTTCATCATATTTATTTAATGAATGTAATTTTCATTTTTTTTGTTTCATTGTTCTTGCTTTTGTTCTCAATGTTTCATAATAATGAACCAACTTATATATATATAATATAAATTATGTTGCTGAAATTATGTTTTCAAGGTTTATGTGAATAAACATCTACCCAACTTAACAACCTATTTAATGTTGAAGTTTTTGAATCAAGGTTTACACCATCCACACCTCATGTTATTACAACATTTACATATTCTTTTAATTTTATAAGTGTTAAAATTTTCTGGTCTAATGATGCATGTAATTTTTGAATGACTACCTATTTTTTTAATCTTTGCAATGTCTTGAAGTAAATGTCAATGTTACAATATTTGCAATTTTTTTCAACTCTACAATTCCTTTAAATGTTGATGATTTTTAAGTCCATCCTCAACTTAAAGGTTTTAATAATCAGGTTTTTTTTCCCAAACCTAACGTAATTAATTATGATGTGATTATTGGAACTAATGATGAAGTTATTTTTTATGAAGTATTTTCCAAATCTCAATTTCTTGATGTTAATAGACAAAATTGAACAATGTTAACAAAGGTAGTTGAAAACCAACCAACATGTTGAGGTTTGGGCTAAATATTATTTCCATGAATGGCACAAATTCTAGAGTTAAGACATAGAAAAGTTTTGAAAGTTGAAAGTCAATAGCCTCCAACCCGGTAAGTATATTAATCCAACTTTGTAAATTTTTTTTGTTGTATTTTTTTATTCCTATTTTATGATTATGTGGTTTAGTTGTTATATATCGTTGGTTAGGTTTAATTTTAAGTATGTTTTGTTGTAATGTAATATTTAGTCATTGATAAAAAACATTCACAAGTTGATGTAATAAAAGTAGAATCAACATGTTAAATAAGTTGTAGCTATAATAATTCCCTTCAATATTTTTACTATTGTCGGGTATCGTTGGGTCAAGCATTCCAAAGAATTTGCATATTAACAACTAGTTTTTTTAGTTGTAAATGATTTTCTTAGTCATAAATGCCACATGCAATTGCTACAATGTTTAATCATCTTTGACAATTTCCATAAAATTTAATTGCAAAAAACATGACATGGCACCCAATTCAAACAACAATCAATAGTGATGCAATGAACACCAACTTTTCATCTAGCCAACATGGCATGGACATTTATGACTTTACAACTAGAATTTATAATTGCATATGCCTATGTGGCATGGTCATTTACGATTAGTTTTATGACTAAAATGTAAAGACATCTCAAAATTTTAAACCACTCAAATGCCAACATGTGGCAAACTCCAAATTCAATAAATGGTACCATGTTGCCTACCTAGGCTAGTTTACACTGGGCCATTTAAAGAAGAGGCCTAGAGAGATAACTTAGCCTAGACCAGGACTATCATAACCTAGGCTAGGTAGCTTAACTATGCAGATTTCAATAGGTTGTAATTGTGAAGATTTGAACCCTTAGCATGCACATTAAAACTTTAAGTTTTTAATCATTGCACAATTATTTCAACAATGATATTTTTTGTCATTCCATCATTATGAACTTTTTTTCTTATTTTACCTATGTGATTGAACTTTTAACTATCGAATTACTTTATATTATTCTAAGTTGGTTATTTTTAAAGTCATTCCAAGTCATACTTAAGATATTTTAAACTAAAATACCCTATGTTATTCTCTTTTTTCCTACCTTAAGTTATTCCAAGTTATTTAACCTCAGGCTATTTTAAGCCACTTTCGATTATTCTAGGTTATTCCACATTATGTTGTTTTTTATTAATTTTATTTAATTAACCCTAGGTTATTATAGGTTATTATAGGTTAGTTTTGATTATTTAAATTATTCCACCCCAAGTTAATTTAGGTTGTTTCAGATTATTTTATATTGGGTTATTTTAGATTATTTTACATTCGGTTATTTTTTTGTTATTTTATCTTTGGTTATTATTGACTAGTATAACCTAGTTATTTTTTTTGTTATTATAGGTTATTCTACCTTTATAAAAAAAATTCCTTTAGTTTTATTTCCCCTAAATTATTTTGAGTTAATTTAATTTAATTTATCTTAACTTATTCCAAGTTATTATACCCTTAGGCTATTTACTTTATTTTACCTCAAGTTATTTTAGTTATTTTAAAGTTTTTTTTTTCAAATATGTTAATATATTCTACCTTATGTTATTTTAAATTACTTTACCCTAGTTTATTTAAAATTATTATTAATTATTCTACCTTAGGATATTCTAAGTTATATTTTGTTATTCTACCTTAAATATTTAGCCATAACAAAAATGTTTAATCCTAAGAGCTTTTCTTTGAATGATATGTTTAAGCTACCTAGGGTAATTAAAGGTTGCCTAAGCCTAAATTACCTAATTTAACATGGCATGTCACATGCATTAATTACTAGCCATTAACACATGTATATTTGCAATTATGACATGTAGTTGTAATTCAAATTAAATGTTATTTGGTCACTTGTGAACTACATTATTAGTAAAAAAATGGAATTTCATCTAATGTTGGATGCCACTAATCATGGATGTTATGAATGCATTTTTCATATTCTTTTTCCTCCAAACCAACAATGATCACAAAATTATGAATCAGAAATTCAAGGAATTGATCATTATGAGATTCAAGGATTTACAAGTTTGTGGTTTTGTTACATTCATAAATTCATAGTTGAATGATTTGATTTGGGGTTTGTGCTTCATAGTTTGATCCATTTAGAGATCATGATACATTGAAAGGTTTACATTTTTTATTCAAAATATTAAAATTTTACAAGATACACTAAAGATTACATTTTGATGATCACATTATGAAAAATTGCATCCATCAAAACCGCGCTACCCTCCAAATAAAACTCAAAAAACAACTCATATACAATTATTTTGTAACTATCCCCCTAAAAATATGATGTATTAATAAATAAATTGTCATGTGAAAAAATCAATTAGTTGTATTATAGTTGCAAGTGAATTGAAAATGAATATTTTATACGATAATGTATACACATCATACATACATATGTAGTCAACCATGTTTAACTTTTTCAAGAGTTGCATTGTAATTACATATGGCCATTACTTTAAAACTAATTGGATATGTGCCAGTAAAAAAACAATTATGTTGCAACTAAAATGTACATACATGTGATCATGCCATTTGTTCACATTTCCACCACTCATTATGGAATACATTTGCAACTAATTTTTAATTATGATTTTCATTCGATATAATTAGTACAACCACTAGTGCGCCATTACTAAAAGTATTATTATTTAACTATGTTATGACTATAATACAATTACTTATATCTTAATAAAGATACATATTCATCAATTATTTATATCTTCATCATATGTGTTTCATTTTTAGTGATTTAAAATATTATGGGAGTGCTACCTCAAACTTTTCAAATCATCTTTGAAATGTAAAGGAAAATGAATAATGAAAAAATAACATAAATAATAATAAGTTTTCGAACTTACAAAACACATTTTTTCCTTTGGTCCCTTCCTACTTTCAAACCTCATAACTTTTTCATTTCTTATTTGGTTTAAACAATTTAAAATGTTATAGGAATGTCACTTGAAGTTTTAGAAATCATCTTGGAACTTTAATAACAACAAAACAACATATAAGGAGTTTTCTAGGTGTTTAGGTTGCCTTTGTAACATCTAGTAGTTTTTTAAAAAAAAATTTGACCCCCTCTACTTTAGGGGGCCATAAGTTTTTCAATTGTATTTATTTTTTATGATTTTTAAAGCCCTAGAGGCACCAATAGGAGGGGTTCAAATTTGGTTTGGACATTAGAAACAATGGAGCCTTCCTCTTGGATTTGACTTGCCCTGAGCATTTAAATGTAATAGTTGCAATTCAATTGTAATTAAGGAACAAGTAAAAGATTTAACCCATATGTTTTGTCTTTGAATCCCATGTTATAAATTATATAAAAGCGGCTTATTTTTTCATATACTCACATTAAAATACAAGTGTCATTTTGGGATGAGTTCAAAAAAGCTTAACCTAAAGGCAAAACATAAAATAAAAAAATAAAATTCATGACTATTTTTTAGTTCACTTAGTATTGTGTTTCCCTACCTATTTACCTACCTATGTAAATATGTAGGTATGTAGGTTTTAAGACCTACCAACCTATCTACTTGTCTATGGTTATGTATGACCTACCAAACTACTATATATATATTCCAGAACATAATTAATATGCCATGTGGCAAAAAAGAAGTGTGCCATGTGTCACAATGTCGAACCATCTTTAACATTCATAATGAATGATGGAGATCAATATTTTGAAAGAAAATCATTTTTATGTCCAAAAATCCTCATACTACCACATGGATGACAATCAATGACATTAGCATGACATCATAAGTACAATTATAAAGGAATTGCATAATAGTTGGAAACGAGTTATTTTGATTGAGTTGTAATCAGTTGCATTGTATATACGATGAATTGTAACTCATGCAACTTGTCCATTAACATTCACATCATATAAATACAATGAGTTGCAAGGCCAGTTATGAAACACCTTTTTTTTTCTTTTCTCATATTGTCATGATCCATTTAGAGTTTTACGTTTTGATTTGAAATATATTTTGAAATTTACATCATACATTCATAATTTAGAATTTGATAATCTTACATTGAAATATTTCATGATTCATTTTGGTTTTTTTCATGTCATGATTGTTTTGACATGACATTAAACTCTTGTTTGATTTTTGTATTTGATTTCAAGTTTCAGTTTCAAAGTAAAATTCTATTTTTATTGAAGCAATGGGAGAATTTTTTTTTAAATTAAAAAAAAGAAGATAAAAGACGAAAACAAAAAATACCTTTTGAATTTGGAAGGTTTAATTGATGGGCTATACTATATCTTTTGGATTTTGGAAAGTACATTGAAATTTTTGGCCCCAAAAAGGTATGAAAAATACACCACACAAAATTGTGTGGTTCTTTACATTAATTAAATGTTTGTTTTGATCAGTATTCGGTAGTTTTACCTTTTGAAAAGATCTTTGGATCTTGGTTTGGACACTTAAATCCTTTTTGGTGGTTTTTCAAAGT
>Ga0209208_10005089_pt1 | contig 18410 bp, 21 predicted proteins | sample S1TSphfallax_3_FD_187694 | JGI IMG/M metagenome (GOLD analysis project Ga0209208, IMG submission 187694) | Host-associated microbial communities from peat moss isolated from Minnesota, USA - S1T2_Fd - Sphagnum fallax MG (SPAdes) (version 2) | ecosystem: Host-associated > Plants > Peat moss >... | reverse complement strand
TTTGGGTGGTGAATTGGCAAAACCGTGCTATGCAATTTTGTGCATGGCCGAGTAGGATGTAGAAAGACAAGCTCAAAAAAGTCATTGGATGTTTGGGTGGGGGAGGGGGTAGATTTAACATCCCCCTTATTTGTAACACTTTGGATGTCGGATTTGGAGAAGGGACGAGGTAAGGTAATTTACAACGTGCATAAATTTGAAAATTTGTATGAACTCATATTATTCTAAACCGTAGATCAAGGCCGTTGATCTACGGTTTAGTGTTAGAAATCGTGGTTGAGTGTTTCCGGGGGATGGGGCCATGCATCTGTGTTTTCCGGAGGAGCATTGCTTTAACCTAGAGTTTCGGACTCGGTGTTTTCCAATTTCTACGAAAGTCTTTTGGGGGACTGCATGTGTGGTGGCTGCTTAACCACATGCTCCAAACCCGAAACAACCCTCTTAAAAAAATAATATAACCACTAACAACCGGACCGGACCTCGGGGGAGGAGCCTAGTGTATTTCAAGGACACCTTACATGGCACCAATTGTGAGATCCAATTATCACAAAGTCTAATCTGATGCACCAATGAACACCCAAGGCTTGCTCGATTAGTCCACCCGCCCGCCCGCCCGCCCAAGGTGGGTATGCCCGGGTGGAAAAGGAGTGTTTTTCCGTATATAAAAAGGTCCATCAAGCGTAGCCCCCTGGGCCACCCCCCAGACATAAAGGTCGAATGTGAATAGGAGTATCACAAAGTCTAATCCGATGCAACCAATGAACACTCGAGGAGGCTCTTTTGCTCGGTCCTAGACAGCGAGGGAGGGAGGGGGCGAAAAAAATGCCAAAAGGGCACCACCATTTCAACATTACATCAGATTTTTACGGACGATTGAAGGGCAGATTTCAAAGCATAATTGGTCGAGTCACCATTAAATCAGGTTTTTACTGACGATTGAAGGGCAGATTTCAAAGCATAATTGGTCGAGTCACCATTAAATCAGGTTTTTACGGACGATTGAAGGGCAGATTTCAAAGCATAATTGGTTGAGTCACCATTACATCAGGTTTTTTACGGACGATTGAAGGACAGATTCCAAAGCACAATTGGTTTTCTCACCGATTTCCAGAGAAGAATTCATATTAAAATGGAGACTGAGAGCATAAAAAGTGGAGCCAAGAAGAGGGCTGCCTGATTCCGAGGAAAAAGCTTGGAATTGTGGCTGAATATCGGAAAAAGCTCGGAATTGTGGCTGAATATTGGAAAAAGCTCTGAACCGTGGCTGAATATCGGAAAAAGCTCGGAATTGTGGCTGAATATCCCGTCACCTTTTCCGATTATGCAAATGTTTTTTTTTTAATGCCAATGTGTACTACTCTCATGAAGTTCCCAAAAAGCCTTTTGACAATTCCGAGTCAATCTTTGATTCGTAATTGAGTGGCTGCAATACGGTTTGGCCTCTCTCTCTCTCTCTCTCTCTCTCTCTCCACTTTCCGAGTGTTTGTTTTTTAATAATATTTTTTCTTGTTATGTAGCCGAAGTACCGATCATCCGATCACCCACCCATAGAAAGAATTAGTCAAATTTTTTGGCTACCGAAAGATATATGAAAGTTAATAAAACAAGGGGGGTGTGTCGGTCACATTGTGGTGGCCTTGCCGTTTACATTAAAAAGTATCGAAAGGCAAAAGAAGAAGAAGAAATTATACGGAAACGTAAATACTTCACCATACAAAAATATAATCTTCAAAAAAAAAAAAATCCTCCCAAAGAAACCAAAATCCTTCAAGGTTCCTATTACCAAAATGTTTGAAAAATTTCAAAAAAATCCAGCGTTTTCTAACTAACCAACCAACCGTTGGTTTTCTTTTTCCCCAACAGTTTTCTTTGACGGAAACCATTGGTGGTGGGTTCTTTGATGATTCTGAAAATACCCAACTGCCGGTGGGGGCTCTCCGATTCCCATCTTTTCTTTTAAAACTGGAACCGGCGGTTCTTTGGTTTCCAGATGTTGAAAGGTAGCCAAGGCAAGAACATAGAAGGATTGTGTGTATATGTGTATGTGTGTTTTTTTAATTAATTTAAACAAAAACTAATTAATTAGTTAAAATTCTATTAAGGAAAATTTTGTTTAATTAATTAACTTTCATATCTAGTATGTAGCCAACAAATTAGGCTAAATGATTTTCTGGATGATCGCCACTTTGACTACTCATCACAAAATGGCTAAAAGAAAGAAACCCTGATTGAGTTACCGCACAACACTGGTCCCCGCTCCCCGCACCACCGCCTGCGAAACTCTCGGCGCTCGTGAGGACGACGAAGACCGCGCGTGGGCCCGAGCGCTCGCGACTTCAGCATTTTCTTCGATTCTGCTGGCGTCTTTTTCGCTCCGTGGTTGCCGATCTCCACCAGTCTTAGCAGTAGCGACTTGGGCTTGGCTTGGCCCGGCTCGGCTTGGCTGGTGGGGAAAAGCCCAAGCCAAGAGCATCCTCCTCCTCCTCCTCCTCCTTCCGTGTGATTGCCGGGTCATTCTTTTTGTTCATATTGTCGCAAAGGTCGCAGTTGCGTTCTTGCTCAATTGGGGGGAATGATTGGTTTCCTGGTTCTTTCTCCCTCCCACGACGATGAGGATGACCCGGAATCCCGCATTTCTCACAACCCAAAAAGAATCACCAACAGACACATCAGTTGAATCGCTGCAGATAGTCTACCTTCATGTAGCTTGTGGACGAGATTGATGCTTTGCAAGCTTGTTGTTGTCGTTGTTGTTGTTTCTTTCCTGGAAGGAAAAGAAAGGAAAGGAAAGGGAAGGTTCAAGTAGTTGCAGGCTGATTTCCAATTCTCTTTTTGCTTTTTCTTGGGGTTGCGGAGTCTGGATATTTCGTGTCTTGAGGACGAGAAAAGCTTGTTATAAATCTAGACTCGGCAGCACAATACGTAATAGTAGTGGACAAGTCCTCAGTTGCGGAGCAGTGAACGGTGATCTTTGCTCGACCCAACAAGTAGATCTGTAGTTTCGTCAGAGCCTGTACCTTCTTCTGTTCTACAATTTGGGTCGATCCGTCGATCGCAATTCTGGTTTTGCTGTTGCACAATCAAAGAATTGTTTCCTTGATTGCTTCCGAAAGGTTTGGGGGACTCGGAGGCTCCACCCTCAATGGGTACTAATGATCATCCCGGCGGCGATGGTGAGAAAGTGCTGAAGACAGGATGGCCATTGTTCTATCAGCAATGCATCAGCCTGATGCGCAAGAATGCACTTATCTCCTACCGCAACAGAAGAGCAACAAGTATGTATGCATGCGTCAACAAGGCTTGTCTCTGTCTTTGTTTTGAAATCTCATGCTCTCCATGTTGTTGTCTCTCCATCCTCATGTCTCTGCTTGTTGCAAAGCCCTTCTTGCCCATCATCATCAGTAGACTTAGATCGGTGTTTCCTCACCAATGGGGTTTTCAAGCTCTGTCACAGCGGCAGCAGTCGTTGATATAGTGTTCACAAGACACTATCGTCATCAGGTACAATGGGTTTCTCATGAATTCTGTACAGGTCTTTCAAAGATCTGCACAACAATTCTGATAATCATGAGAGCTTTTGTGGGCCTGCTTCCAACTGATGATGATGATGGTGGTGGTGGTGGTGGTGGTGCTGATGGCGTCAGTTCTCCAGATTGGGTCATCTTTGTTCTTCATCTTCCTCCTCTTCTGTGTGGAGAAGGCAGACGATGCTCAGCTCTCAGGAACAACTGCCTACAAGAATTTGTTTGAGCCACAGCCACAAGCTATTGCATCCATTCCGGCATGTGAGAATGCATACTTTGTGGTGTTACCGTGCTATGATTTCATATGGAGCGGGGTTACCAGCCCTCGAATTCAGTCAGTAGTTAATAACATCATGAACAACAACCCGAATCGACCCATCCCATCCACCAAGGTAAGTAACTGATTAAAAAAAAAGAATTGAAAATTCAGAGGCCAGCTGCAGATTTGTTGATGAACATCTTGACAGTTAACATTGGGACAAAACAAAAAACCCACTAACAAAAATGTTTGTATGAAAAAGAAGGGCATTGGGACTTACTCTGGTAGGTTCATCTGGAGGGTTTTGCAGGTACAGCACTTTGACACACCTGAAGAGGTCGACACTTGGCTACTTGCCAATCCAATGCGGTGTTATGGTACATTATACTTTGAAGAGCAGGGCACATCAGCAATTGCATATGGCGTCCAGACGAATTCCACTGGAATTTATTTTCACGGAAGATTTTCAGATCCCAATTTTGATTATCAAATTCCACTGCAAGTAGCTGCAGAGCGTGAGATTGCACGAACTGTGTTGGGAGGTAGGGCTCATTATGCACACTGGCCATCCCTCTTCTCCCCTGTACAAGAAGATGTAATAAGGTTTCCACATCTGATGATGACATCTGAAGAGTTCATACCTCCCAAATTTTGCCCAGACAAAAATGGAAATGGCAAAGCTTTTGAATATGTATGCAACATGAGCTCTGAATATGTTTGTCTCTTTCTGATTCTGATGGTGCAGATTCCAGCTTGCTGTGGAGTCCTTCTTTCACCGAGTTTGCGCATCCAGCCATTAGCACAGATTCCACTGTCGGAACAGTTGGGCCGGCTTTCTTGTTGGCAGCAGCTATGTTTGGTTTCGTGATTCAAATCAGCAATCTTGTGCTGGAGAAGGAGATGAGGTTGAGACAGGTGAGAGACAAGGTGGTTCTGCTTTTTCTTTTTGCCTTAGACATTTTTAAAGACCACCTTTCCAAGTTGTGCATAAAATATTGATTGATGGATCATTCACTCCTGTGTGTACCTATCTATACTTTGCCAATAGTATACTTCATAAGCAAGTAGGCATCTATTTCTGTAGAATTTCTTTGTATCAGTGTCTACATCAGAGAATTTACTGCAAATTTTTGAGTTTGAGAATTGAGTGTGACAGATGATGACAACCATGGGTTTGATGGACTCGGCTTATTGGCTTACTTGGCTGCTGTGGGAGGTCGTGCTGGTGTTCGTGTCGTCTCTCCTTGTTGTTTGCTTTGGCATGCTCTTCCAATTTGAATTCTTCCTTCACAACAATTTTGGTGTCCTTTTCTTCCTTTTCTTCATGTTCTCATTCAACATGGTGAATTCCTAGAACCCATCTGTACTTGAATCTGAGGTTAACTGTCATGGCTGGGCTCAATTTTCTTTTGTTGTTTCCTTTTATGTAATACAGTGCTTAAGGTTTCTCATGAAAAGAGCATAGTACATGATGATGTATTTCATTCATTTGATGTCCTCATACAATCAACCACAATTTTTGGGTCACTGCAGATAAGCTTTGCATTCATGCTTTCCACTTTTATCAGCAAGTCTTCATCTGCCACAACTGTTGGTTTCTTCTTCTTCATCATTGGCTGGCTCACAGAGGTTTCAATTCTTTTGTTAACCCATCATAATCAAACTCCTTTTCCAGTCCATGTCCAACTACATTCCAGACTTCCTTGCAATGTAGTCTAACCTAGAAACTTGGTAAAGCTTTGGTGGCCACAGTTGCAGTACTAGGAGTGATGATGACCAATATACCATGCACAGACATTTTCACGAAATTGACATGGGCTGGATGGATGTGTGTGTGTGTTGCTCTGCTGAACAGTTGGTGACAGTGTTTGGATTCCCTTATTCACACACATTTGCAGTTTATCTCCGCGCTCTCTGGTCTTTGTTCCCACCCAATCTGCTTGCTATTGGCCTCAACTATTTGGGAGATGCCACTTCCACAGCGCAAGACCCTGGCATCAGCTGGTCAAATCGAGGAAAATGTTCATACCGGAATGAGGATTGTGTTCTGACCATGGTCAGCTCTTTACTTTGCAATCTCCAAGGCAGATCCAGGATAGATCTTAGAAGGTTCATTTCATAAGAAGTTTGCTGAGGTTTTTTCCAAAAGTCTTGATGTGCAGATAATTTTTTCTCACAGTTCTTGCACCACCTGAATAGTTTGTTTAGCAACTATCTGCAGCATGTAAACATCTATATGAATCTGATGATGATGGGTGTGATGGCATGTGTCTTAGAATGGCATTTATCTGTGGCTTCTTGCAACATTCTTCCTCTGGTTTGTGCTGGCCATCTACTTTGACAACGTACTTCCAGATGTCAATGGTGTTCGCAAGTCATGGTTTTACTTCCTCTCTATCTCCTACTGGACTGGGAAGGGAACAAAGCAAAAAGAAGGTGAGTGTCTAATGTATCATGTTCTTCTTGCAGTCATGGACATGTTCTTCTGACCTTTAGAGACTTGTTGTGGATTTTTCTCTTAAATTTCATATAGATTCATATGTTGTTAGCTATTGTGGATTTTTCTAGTCCCCCAGTTTTGTTTTCGTTACCAATCTTGAGTTGACAAATTGTGGTTCAGGAGGGGGCTGTTCTAGCTGTGTTTCCTCTGTGCCTCCACTTCCTGAGAATGAGGGAACTCTGGATCCTGATGTGGCTGCTGAAGAGGATCTTGTGAAGGAGCAAATGGCTGCCAACGTTAAGGTATGCAAGAAGAAAAGCCTTAAATCCTTCAGCTTGGGCATATGCAAGCACATACCTATTCTTTCCATATCTATGTCATGTAGGAGGCCATTGCTGAAGCAAAAAAGCAAGTTTCTTAAAAAATGCCCATAAATTCATAACATAATAGAGAGAAGACATGCAAGGAGAAGAAAACAAGGTAGTGTATTTGTTTCTGTATGAAAGGGTGAAGTAGTAGTACTGATCAACAAACTGAACAGCAAAAGATTCAAGATTCTGAGTCTTAAGGAAATCAAACTGTGCCAAGCTAGACCTTTGTCCTTTCAAGCTCATCAGCAGGAGAAATCATCTCCAGAAATTTGAAAGCATTTTTTTTTTGCAAATGCAGGACCCAACTGTTGCAGTAAGAGTTCAGGGCTTAGTGAAGACCTATCCTGGCATGCGCAAAAGAGTTGGGTGCTGCCAATGGAAGAAAGTATCGCCATATCATGCAGTGAAGGTTTGTTTGTTTTTCCTGTCACAAAGACAATGAAGTGAAGCCACTCTTGTTGCAGTTCACATGGCTACCTATTTAGATTTGAAAGAATGGTGTAGGTAAGCCCTCAGTATATATAGTAGTGCATGGGAAGTGCTAAATGTAGCAGCAGGGGATTTTTGTGTTTGGGTACTGCATACTGTACCTGAATTAGAATTCTTGTGGACATAATGATGATATCCATTGCAGGGCTCATGGTTCAACATCGAGAAGGACAAACTCTTCTGCTTGCTTGGACCCAATGGTGCAGGGAAGACAACAACCATCAATTGTCTCACAGGCATAATCCCAACCACTGCTGGTGATGGTATGTACCATGTCAGCCCCATCTTTCAGTCCACTGTTTAATAATTACTTTAGAATTGTTCAAATCCCAGGGTTATGGAATCTGGGTGCTATCAAAGTTGTTCCTTTGAATGGGTACTATTTCTCATCTTCAGAGTATGAGATGGGGGTTTTGCTTATTCAGTCATCCAGCGCTGTAGACATTACTGTGGTAAAAATGATCATCAATCCTCCATTTGCCCTCACTTGACAAAGAGATGTAAGAAGAGGTGTTTTTGGATGCAACTGCAGGATTGGTATATGGAGATTCTATAAGGAGTACAGCTGGCATCGCTAACATCCGCAAAAACATGGGTGTTTGCCCCCAGGTACTTCATTTCTTCCATGCATCTTTTGCAAACTGCTGCACTAGTCTGCTGCTTCTGGTTTTACTCTGATAACTAACAAGTGGTGATTGTGCAGTTTGATGTATTATGGGAGTCATTGTCTGCACGTGAGCATCTGCATGTTTTTGGAAGCCTGAAAGGCTTGTCAGGCGCAGACATTGGCCGTGTAAGTTTTGACCATAAAAGCGTACTGAGTTTTTTTTTGGTGTCTTCTTCTTCCTGCAAATAGGTTCTCTCTGGCTGTTGCAAGTGGCAACTGTTGAACCATGGCATGCTGAACTAAAGCACAATGTGAAACCCTAAACCCCTAAATCCCAGTATTTGCAACCACCAACTACATCCATCACAAGTCATGTGAGAGCCGAGGAATTTGATTTTTTACCCTTGATGTTTCTGGTGGTGTTTGTGAGCAGGGTACTGAGGAGCTTTTGTCACAAGTGAAGCTGGTTGAGGCTGCAAATGTGAGGGCAGGAAGCTACAGTGGTGGCATGAAGCGCCGTCTGAGTGTGGCAATTGCTCTTATTGGTGACCCCAAAGTTGTATACCTTGATGAACCAGTAAGTCGTCATTTCATTTATGATGTAAGCTTATAGAGGTCATGGACTCCCATTCCAATCTGATGGTTTCAAATCAGCACTTTGTATAAGCTTGTTTTTTCCCAGTCTTTTCACAGCATGGAAGAACACATAGAACTCTGCTTGTGTCACTCACTGGGTCATTAAGTACATCGTTATTATTCTTTTCAAACTGCAATGCAGACAACAGGCATGGACCCAGTTACACGAAGACATGTATGGGACATAATAGAGGCATCCAAGAAAGGGCGAGCTATAGTTCTGACAACTCATTCAATGGAGGAGGCTGATATATTGGGTGACCGGGTTGCAATCATGGCACGTGGTAAGCTGCGATGCATTGGGACACCAATTCGGCTGAAAACCCGCTTTGGAGCTGGTTATGTTGTGAACGTGAGTGTCAGAAGTGGAAACAGCACCCGTGACCCTGCACAACTAGCTGAGGAAGAGCAACAAAGGAGTAAAGTCAAACAATTCTTCAAAGAGGTATAACTACTGAAACAATGACTTAGGTTGTTGTATTAGTATCAACCCAGGATGGATTCTTGAGAGCCTTAAATGCCACAGTTCTATTGAGAGATATGAAACTGGAAGCGCATCCTTTTAAGATTTGTGGGTTGTCTGACGATGCATGCAGAAACTTGCTGTTGAGCCAAAGGAAGAAAATCAGGCATATACCACCTTCATCATTCCTCGTGAGAGGGAGAGCCAATTACCGGTGATTCTCTTTAGCTCTGTCTTTTAGAGATCTCCTTGTTTCAGCTTCATTTAAACCAGGAAGATTGCAAAGCTTTCACAAGCTTTGTACTATGCCAGTTTGGGTGAAATCATGCAGCCATGGGTCATCTGGGTTTCCTTACAAGAAGTGGCATTGCTCACTAATGTATTTTCTCTGCAATATCCAGGAGTTTTTCAGGCTGTTGGAAGACCATAAGGCTCAACTTGGAGTGACAGATTTGCAAATGGGTCTAACCACATTGGAGGAGGTCTTTCTGACTATAACCAAACAAGCAGATCTTGAGAATGCAGCTGCTGAAGGCCGTGTTGAGACCCTCACAGTTGATGGCCAGACCATGAATGTAAGGCCTAAGTTTGGGGTTTTTGGGATGATCTTCTGAGCTCTGGGTTCATAATGCTTCATCATTTCCTTCAGTGTTCGTTACAGTTCTCAAGGGTCTGCCACTGGCATAGATTTCATGCAGCTCTGTGTAATAGAATTTCATGTGTTTCATGCGGATTGTTGGCAATAGAAGACATGTCTTTGGGTGGGGTTCTAAAAAGGGGTGTTCACTCACTTGTGCAGGTGCCCATTGGGACAGAGTACATCATGGTGCCAAATAGCATATCAACAGCTATGCCAAATGGCTTGATGGTGGAAATCTATTGGCAACAAGATGATGAGGGTGTACTGCGCATATCAGGGCAGTCAGAGCCAATCCCTGCAACTGTGCCATCATTGGGAGCAAACCCCTTGTAGTAGTGAGAATCTTAACCCTGGATAATTTCCTCATTCTTATGTAAAATGAAGCTTGACCCATGTCATCTTGTTGCAAGATTCACATGATGCAAAAGCTGTGAGTAGCTTTACCTACATCACACCCCTGGAGCCTAAACCCAAAATCTGAAACCTGGTGTGCCTTTGAAGCAAGACTTCTAGGTGGATAACAAACTTGCGGGCATTGAGTTGAGCACATTATTTGTTAAATTATTGGTACAAAAAATTGTACGTCCAAAAAAACCTTCAGCAGTACATTGTAAACTCTGAGGTAATAATACAGTTTTGGGGATTCTCTTGTAGTATATTTATTTATCATGAGTTGCAGCTACCAACACCACAAACCTTATGAGCAGATCCTTTGTTTTGAGTGTGCTGAACTCCAGTGCCTTTGAATTGTTTACTCTCTTTGATTTAGAATTGTTTTGAAGCCTATATACTTCTACCTGGCTGATATATTATCAATCACTATACACACCCAACATTGGTTGGAACTTGGCACCACGGTTGGACAGGTACATCAATAATGGTACCAATAACAATCCTAGTTAGTTAGTGATTTGTTTCCGACAAATCTTGCTGCTTTTTTTGACAAAAGAATTGGGGATATTTTGGGGAAAAAAAAAAAAAAATCAAGTGTAAATTCAACTAATTTTGAAATTTTTTTTTCAAATAATCCCTAATTTATTGATATCACAAATTTGAAGGAAAAAAAAAACCATGTTCCTAGTACATAATTTTTTAATTAACAGATATTGATATCAATATTGCCCTCTTTTCATCAATGGCTACAGTCAACATTGATTAGACTACTTAGGGTTTTTCACAAGCTCGTATTACATTTTTTTAAGCTCAGTGTTTTCATCTTCAATTTTGTGATGTAGTCGTACATAAGCCAATTTAGCCAAATTTGGCATTCAAAAAATATGAATTACAAATCTGTACATATTTTCGGCTGCCTACGTGAACCACAGTGTATAGAAATCTGGCGACTTTTCGGATTTTTTATTTGAATTTGTTGATTTTTTTCCCAAAAAAATCAAATTTGTAACAAATAATTCCAAATTTTCACACCAAAAAAAATTTCTAGTTGAGCTCATTGCTGATAATGGACACCAAAAAGAGACATGGGTATTGATTGAAAGGACATGTCAAGTTCCATTGGTATTTGCTCAATCCCAAAATGAGACCCCCATTTTGTCTAAGGACTATTGTATCTATGATGTGGTTTTATTGGCCTTGCCTACCAAGGCAAGGATATTGTGTTTAGATTCATTATAGAGTATAGTAGCTTAAAGGGATTTTGGCCCCTAGGTAATAATAATAGGTCTATTTTTATATGAGGATTTTTGAAAGATGATATTTTGGCTTGTGTTGAAACTTGAGATTAGTTATATAGAGTTATGATATCTTGAAAGATTTTGATTTCTTTTAAACGATTTTTTCAAAGATTATATATTTTGCATGGTGAAATATTTGAATTTTCATAATTCTTCTTTTGCACTACCGATACTTATTAATGTAAATGGCAAGGCCACAATGTGACACACCCCTTGTTTGTTATGTTTTGGTTAAAAAATCCAAAACTGACAGTTCTATGATATATAGAGAACAAAAACCATAACTAGTGGGTATTTAAAAAGTCAAATCCAACACTGGTCTCTGTTCCCAGACAGAAGAAGCAACAAAGATCATTGTGCCCATGATCTTTGTTTGGTGTTTTCCTTTCATTTAGGCCCACTTACAAATGCTATGTGTCCTTTGATGCCATGAGAATACAACTTTGTTCTTATTAGAGGCTCATTTCATTTGTTCTTGTTGACCAGACGTGGACTTCTTAGCTTAGTTCAGTGCTCACTTTCAAAGAGGTTTTTGTTTTCTTATGAAAATAAAAAGTAGAATAAAAGATCGATGGCTGGAACAGTCACGCAGGAGACAAAAAAGGGAAGGCCAAAGAAAGGCCAAAAGACGAATAGCTCGCAAGAACTAGTTAGTCTATGTCTTGGTAGAAAGCTATCTCACCCATGGCCCTTATAATGTCATCTACATGCAAATCATGAGATCTAATAATAATGGGAGGTCTAGAACATGCATCACATGCCAACATAATTTTCCTCTCTATAGCAAAGGTTAAAGCACACTGAAAGGCAATATTAACATTTTTCTTGAAAAATTGAATGCAAAAAAACAAGGGTAAATGATCTCCTAATCATTTATCATGGAAAAAAAGGCACAATCCATATCACATCCGGGTGCACCATGCACCTTCATGGCCATCAAAATAAAATAATGTCCCTCATGAAGCCTTTTATACTTGTGAATCTTAACAATGGTGATATGTTTTGCAATTACACCTGCTAGTTGAATAATGACACTTGAAGTCATCGTCTCCCATAACAAGTCAGTAACCACCACATCAGCAACGAAGACCTTGTCTTCTCAAGTCATGTAGAGATTGGCTTGTAATGAAACTCCTAATATAAGGGCCTACCACTATTCTTTCCATACAACATGCCCACTCTCTTAAACAAAAACCTACATGACATTTTGGATGGCACCATGTGTGGCTATCCACTAACCTCCAAATGGGCAACGGGCTAAATGTGTACCAAATGTGTTCAACATGTGTCCACACTCACATGTGAAAAAACTAGATGTCAACGATTGAATCAAACCAAGATGAAAACGCAACATTGAGGTGAAAGTAAAGTGTGTGATGTGAAATGAACAAATAAATGGCCTAACAACCAACCATAGCCCTGCCCCCTTGCCCAAACAAGAATGAATGTGAACTTTGGATGCTGAGGAAATGGAATCATCATCCAAAATAGACCTAAGATATGTGTTGTGGTGGAAGACCACCAAAAATGTTTACAAACTTAGGGTGTTAACAACTACCAAACTTTCAAAAAAAAGGTGTGTATCCCCAATTGTAGGAGGAACACCATTTTGTGCTACACATAAGCAAAATTGAAGCAAGTGGGGGCGCCCCTCAACCTAAGAAACACACTCCTCCAAAACGGGTTTATCGAAAATATGAAACTTAGAAGACAAATACAGAGCCACCAAAGCCCAACTTCCTAGAAAAACAGATGGGGCACAATCTTCCATAGAAAGAAGGCCTATACCACTAAAGGACATTGGTAGTCAAGTTTAACACCTCACTAAGGGACCCTAAAAAGACTCCCACAATCCTAAACCCATAATGTCCCCACATACACATAACTCTCCCATTGAAACTCACCAAAAGAGATAAGGAAAATATATATATTGTCCGTGTGAAATAAAAAAGTTGATGAGCTACACATGAAAACAAAATGCCCAAAGCAACTTGGGCATTTCCTAAAAAAGAAAGATTGTTGATATGCGCCATGTCCTAAAATAAAACCTCATCCAAAAAATGTGTGGCAAAGTCTTGAAAACCCACTTGAACACCTAAAATGCATAAGCCATTTGTGACCAAGGTGCAAGCATGAGGAATCTTTATGCTTGGAGAGATCCATGATGGACTCTAAAGCTTGCACTTTGACACTTTGACCCTAAGCCCAACTAAGGTTAATTGGGTTGAAAAATGGTCATAAACGTGGGTAACCTCATTCAAAGGCCCCATGATGTGGGTATCGTTGGCTAAAGATGGAAAAACACAATTGGGGGCCCTCGCAATGGTCTCTAAGAAAGTTTGATAATGGGCCAAAACAAATAAAGGACTTCCAAAGGGGTCACCCTGCCTTGTGCATAAAACTGATTCAATAATGGTGACCCCCTCAACATGCCACCCATGTTGGTATAAAAAAAGAATGAACACCATAAAACAACCTGGTAAAAGGGTCAATGCTCACCAAAGGCCCCCCGACATCGCACAACTTTCTAAAAATAGTAGTTCAAGAAATGCTATTAAAAATGTTTTCGACATCAACTTGCATCACCGCCCAATCAAGGTGTAGGTCAAAGAGGGTTCGAATGCCAAAAAGAATGGCCTTGTAGTTTCCAAGGGTTAAAATTCCAAGATGGTGGGGGGATAAATGCTCTTGAAATAACCCTTGAAGCTTTAAGGCAATGGAACGACTAATAAATTGAAGAAATACCTCACCCATAATAATAAGAGGAAAACCACCAATGTCTTTTGCCATTATCAATAATCTACTAACCACCACCACTAGGGCTACCAACCTAGAAATATCCCCACAAACAACAATAGCCATAACTCTGAATAATTTTGAAAACCCTGAAGATGGGTCCTTTAATATGAAACATCCCGAAATATGTTCATATACCATCCCAGAAAGCCCACTAAAAGACAAATGGGGAGCAATGGCTAAGGCTTGGGTAAATAGAATCTTATTTAGGACAAATGTGTGTTTAGGCTAATAATCAAAAATAGGTGGAAGGACAAGGTTTGAAGGAGGAATGAGTAATTGGTGTAGGGTAACAACAATGTCTTTTGAAAGAATAGTTGGTGTCATGGGCTAAAAAACTTTGGCAACACGACTATATTCATTAGTTTTCCTTAAAGTTAAACATCAGCAAAAACAAATGGTTAAAAAGTCTTTCCATGAGTGGAGAGAATGAGGTGCATAAGAAGCATAGGAAAACTCCTCCTAAAGGGAAGACTAATCGCCCGCCAAAAACCTCCCGAAGCAAGCAGAAACCTTTCATTGATATGAATGACCACCTCGAGTAGAATGTAAACACCAACGTGGCAACATGAGGAATAGGTACCATGCTAATTCGTCCATTGGGTCTCGAGTAATTCAATCAAGGAATAAGTAAAAAGCCTACATAACCTCGTCTTAAATGACTTGAGGGATCTTATGAAACAAAGGAAGGCATGCAAAATGATATTCAAATAGCCCCAAAATGGAACTAGATTAGGCCCAAAATCAACCCCAAGAAACAAGAAGAATAAAACCAAGGAGAAGCATAAGAATAAAACACGCAAAAAATAAAAATAGCATGGCTAACCTAGGGAAAACAAGGCTAACAAGAGGGTGAGCACCCTTGACATGCCTCAAAAGGCCACTTAAAGTGTAAAGAGTAGAATAATGAAAACAAGGGGTATCTTGAACCAATTAGGGATGCAAAGAAGGAGCAATTTGACAACAAAAACAACTATATTTTATTTTATTTTAAAGGCCCCTAGGAAGCAAAAGCCTAAACAACCCCCCAACCCCCCAAACGAAATGAAAACTTTTGGCAAGCCCAATTGTGGTTGTTGTGGTCAAAAAACTTTGTTGCAAAGTAGCAATGTTTTCTTCCTCCCTTGCTCCTCTCATCCATTGTAGTTCCTTTGCACTTGTGGAAGCTCCATCACCACCATCTCTAAATATCTCTCTTTCATGTTTGAAAGATGACAAATTTTTGTTTATGTTTTGTGTCTTTGAAATAACATCCTTGTGGGTGAAATCTAGGCAAAAGCTTTCCTTTGAGCTTTAAACAACAAGCATCAACTACACAATTACTATATAATTACTATATCAATAGATAGGTATGTAGAGGGAAGATGTTAGTTGGAAAAGGGAAGAGGGAATTGCATCTAAAGTGCATTACCAATATGTAGGCCAACAACACTTCAAGTATGCAACATTAAAACTTAAAAAAACATTAAACATTCATTATATGGCTCTACTTTTTATCCTATCAATTTTTTATTGCATCTCCAAATGGAAAAACATTGATGGAATAATGATTTTGAACAAACATATTGACAACCAATTCAAAATGATTAGTTAACTAATTTCTAAATTTAAAATTCATAATAAATAAGGTTGAGAAACAACATTCATCCTTGACATTGTTTAATAACATCACCACTAAATCTCCACCAACATGAAATATTCCAATTGTCATTGGTGTAACATAATATCCAAAAACAAATTGGACCACACCTTTGTTATGAGATTGCAACTCAAAGTAGGTTCCAAAGCCTATTTGCATGTTATTTGCATAGTCACCTTGAAAATGTTAACTCCCATGTCAAGCTTCCATTCATTCAACAAAGCAAGCAACTTCAAGCCTTCATCACCAAATTCCCTTTCAAGACAATATTGTGTTTTTAAAAAGGCTAAATCAGCAAGGAATGTGGAATTTGCATTGAAGTTCAACCAATACAAAGGATATATGATCCTAATAGCATTCATGAACTTAGGAGAATAAAATCTTTGATCAAGCTTTTCAATGAAATCAATTGCTACAATTGAACATGTGTTTTTCATTTTCTTTATAACAATAAACCAATTATCAAAAGTGCACATAGAAAAGACGTGTGCAAGGGCACTTATAATGGATTTATTACCACCAACCTTGGAAGAAAAAAATTGCACATTCAATGTTTGTGGTTGCATCAATCCACCAAGCTAACAACAATCTATAATTATCATAATCATAAGATCATAAAGCCTTTAAAGGTTTCATTAGTGTATATATTATGTGGATCACAATTTTAAAATTATGGAATAACTTATTTGCTTTTGTTTCCATCAATTGTGTAAACTTGCATTGCTCAAATTGACTTTTAAATGATGAGGAAAAATATGTATGTGTGGCTTGTAAAAGCCTTTCAATTTCTACACAAAAGGTTGTTTGGAAAATGTTTGAACAAGCACATTTGTTTGATGCGCAACATAATGGATAGCAAGCATGAAAGGAGTTGTTCATTTACAAATTTATATTATCACATCACTATGAACACATGTAAAAACAACAACACCATCAAACTCATAATAAATCAACTTGTAATTAACATCTTCCACTATTAGGCCCTAATAAACTAGAAAGGAGTTGAAGATCATATTGGTGAGGTTGTTAGATGTGCCACTTCCAATTAACTTTTTCAAATTCAACAAAATTTCAATGCACTTAAAGCTTTCACAAAGTAAACATGGATGTTAACCCATGATTAATTGTCGATCATTGTACCCTCATCACAACTTATTATAATGTACTTCACTCTAAACCATAACTTTTGTTGCAGTGAAGATAATGGGGCATTGAACTTTTGTAATTCCCCTTTAACACTATTGTTCCAATGTTTCTTTGGAGTATTCTTCACCTTCAAAGATTGAAAGAACATTTTCATGGCTTCAAAAGCAATGAAAGGATGACCTTGTTTCAAAAGCCAAAAATTTGCAACAAACAATAAGAATTTTTTTCCCTCTCTCCAACCTCATCACCCATAACAACCATGTTTGTAACTAAATTTTTCCCATGTTATAGAATAGGCAATCCTTTTTTACATGTTTTGATTTCACATATATGTAGTACTACCCCACAATGCAATTAGGTCTTACAACCTTGCATTTCCACCTCCCAACATGCTTCTAAAGGTTGTTGAATACAAGACTTAAAAGTTTTTCTCTCCCTTCAATCTATGTATAAACTTAACACCTCACCATATTCATTTTCCCATCAAAACCAACCACAACTTCGGTTCACAAAAACTTTGTTGCTCAAACATCTTGAAAACCCCCATTAATTTTTCATTTTGTCAATCTATTATTATTCTTCCTCGTTTGGTTAGACATAGGTGTGAGTTTGGTTGTAAGAATTTGAAAACAACAAAAGATTCATGAATATGGATGTTTGAAACAATATTGAATTCAAATGTAGTGCAACCACATGTGTTGCAAACAACAATAATAGCCTAGGTTGATTCAATGAAACAACATTGATTACATTAGAAAACCCAATTTAAAAAGCTTATATTTAAAATTAATTAGTAGTTGCAAAGAAGCCATGTTGCATAGACTCAAGAAATGCAAAGCCCTAAACCCTAAAGCTTGAAAAGTTGTAGACTTAAAAACAACTTAACAAATCAACGAATTATAAATGAACCCTAAACAAAACCCTAAGAAATTAGCAAAATCAACAAATTAAAAAAAAAAAAGGTTTAAGCAAGGGTTGTCACAGGCCCTTGCTACAAATGACAAACTGGTGGATTTTTTTTTATAAATGTGATGTAGGCTACTCACATCACAAGTTCTTTTTTTGTTTTGTTGGCCTTGCCTACCAAGAAGGCAAGGATATTGTGTTTAGATTCATTATAGAGTATTGTAGGTTAAGGGATTTTATGATAATTTTGGGCTTGTGTTCAAAGTTGAGATTAGTTATTATAGAGTTATGATAATCTCGAAGAATTTTGGTTTGTTTTAGAGGATTTTTTTGAAGATTATATTATTTTTGCATGGTGAAATATTTTGAATTTTCATAATTCTTCTTCTTTTGCATTAAGATACTTTTTTTTTAATGTGAATGGCAAGGCCGTAGTGTGACTGACACACCCCTTGTTAAGTTAATATTTTCCTATTGTTGCCATGTCCATTTTGCCAAAATGCCAAGTTGACATTCACTTTACCACTTTCCCTCAGAAAAGAAAAACCACTTAAAAGTAAAATTCAAAATTTCAATAAATTCAATATTCAATATTCTCAATAAATTCAATATTCAATATTTTCAATAAATTCAATGTTCAATATTTTCACCAAATTCAATATTCAATTTTCAATAAAATCAATTTTCCTCTTTTGGTGCACAAGTAGTAATGGATTCAACTTGTGTTGACATTTTGCAGTTGTTCAGTGGCTTTCCAAGTTTTGGAATATTCAGTGCTAACTTCTAACCAGTGTTGGGCCCCC
>Ga0209208_10005087_pt1 | contig 18417 bp, 21 predicted proteins | sample S1TSphfallax_3_FD_187694 | JGI IMG/M metagenome (GOLD analysis project Ga0209208, IMG submission 187694) | Host-associated microbial communities from peat moss isolated from Minnesota, USA - S1T2_Fd - Sphagnum fallax MG (SPAdes) (version 2) | ecosystem: Host-associated > Plants > Peat moss >... | reverse complement strand
ATTTATTTTTATTTTTTATTTTTTGTTTGGTCATGCTCATAATTTATTGTGAAAAAATCGGTAGTCAACAACCAAACACCTTTCTCGCTTTCTCCAATATCATGAAGCCTGGCAAAATGAAAGGAGCCGGACACCATTATTTCTTACAAGTCAGACGTTTGCTCGCTAACTCACTCGCTCATTTCAATAGATAGCTTGTAAACTACGGTTAGAAGGCGGTCACTCACTCGCTCATTTCGATAGATAGCTTGTAAACTATGGTTAGAAGGCGGTCACAGTGAACCAGCACCTACGATCATCCACTACGACAAAAGGTGTCCCTGTACGTCAAGTGATTTCATTGAATTTTGAGTGAATTCATTGGTTATAATGAACGGGGATTAATGAAAAAATAGTGAATTCAGTAGTCTAGTGAATGGGGACTAATGAACTGCACCCACATTTTATAATAATGTTTGTACGTTTTCCGCCTCCTTTGGTTTACAAAGGCGACCAGGGTTAACGAGCCACCTACGGGCTCGCTCGTACTTTCCTTCTTCTTCGCCTTCTTGTCCTCCTCCTAGTGACCATATTTTTTCACCCCGAGAAATGTTAAAATTTGGACTCTCTCGGAGACCTGACCCTGATTTCATTTCAGGTCGAGATATTTACCATGGTTAGAAGGAACCGAAAGGCTTATTAAATGAAATGAAATTTGGGGTTTCTCGTTTTTTACCTTGGAAAGTAGAAAATTTTAAGAAGAATCCTGCCAATAATATTTTGGCCCCCCCTCCCCCGTGTTCAGTTCTGGATGGGGGAGCGCGTGGGACATGGTTGGGGCGCATGGTGTCCGAAACAAACATAGCCCTGAAGAAACCTGCCATGTTTCAGCTCAGTTCAGCGTATGATTCAGGGACGGCTCGTTTGCCCACAACATCGATTGAAACCCATGTTGAGTCGTTTTGAAACCTGTGCATCTGCGAGTGACATTTTTGACTTGTCGCTGAAAATAACTTGGTGGGGGGGGTGGGGGGGGGGTTTTGTGAGGTAATATGGACAATTGGTGGTGATCATCCACAAGAGGACTTAGCCCAATTTGGCTAGAGCTTAGAGGGAAAAATTAGATTTCTTTTGAAAATTAGCTTTTGATGTGTTAAAAAGTTATTAAAATAAATCTAATTAATTTTTGAAATAAATAAATAAATTTGTGATTTTAATGCATTTTTTTCCCAAAACAAATCCTTTCTATGAGTCGCACTGAATTTTTGTTTTTGGTCACTAAGTGACCATGCCCTAAAAATTGCTGTGTTAGTTTGAATAATATATATGGTCAAAATGATCAGTTGAGATAAACAAACCCTAAATCAAACCCTAAAAACCAACCCCAAGTCCCAAATTCTGGCTTGTCCAACCCCCCCTTTTTGTTTTCCATAAAAACTCGCTTTTATCTTACATTTTGGTCAAGGTAGGTAGGAGGCGCTTTTAAACCCCTGCCCCTGCCCAACCTGATAAATTTTTTTAATTAAAGGAGGGCTTTCATATGAAATGTAAGCTGAAGAAAATTTTGGAAACCCATTTGACGACTCATAAATCTATTTTGATACCCTACTAAATATATGAGACAAAAATATCCTAATTTTAAAAAAAAAATTGGAATTCTTCTTCTCCTTTAAAAAAACCACCCAATAGCTTATTTTCTCTATGGGTTGTTAAATGATTTTAATAATTTTTCTATTGGCAACTATTGAAGCAATTAGAGAATAAAAAAATAATTCTTCAATACTTTTGCCAAATGTTTTACACTTTCAAGTTGTTCAGTTTATATGTATGTAGGGCGGGCGGTGGTTCTTTACTTTTATGAAGAAACCTCGGCCACTTTTGGTTCTGAAAAATAGAACCTATTGGAATTGTTTGGCTTCCACCCGATATAACCCAAGTTACCCAACCCAACCCAACATTATTATTATCTACGATGTTTATAATTATAATCGTACCAAAAACCTATTTATTATCTAAGCAGTTTATAATTATAACTGTACAAATTGAGTTATAGAACCTCACTCTACTCATCCACAAAATTGTTGATTTTTCTTTGGGGGGTACATCAATACATTAATTGTTGCCCAGGGGGGGGACGTAAATAAAGCTGGCAGAAAAATTTTAATGTATCGGGAGGGCACATTTCCAAGCGGAAAAATATTTCCTTCACAAAAGGGGCAGCCATTAAATTTTTCAAAACCCCTCATCATTTTTTTAATTTTTCTTCTTTCCCATGATGAGAGAAAATTAGAGGGGGTGGGGAAAAAAAAAATTCTACCCTTGAAGAGAAGAGAGGAGCTCTTTTCAGGCGGTTGCTTATTTTGGGAAATGCCCGACTCATGGGGGGGCATTAGTCTTACTTATTTCAAGAATGCCCAACTCCCCGGGCGGCATTATTAGCTCTACTCTTTCTTTCAATCACCCTCTTGGGCTGTACTATCGGCTTTTCCCTTCTGGATACAACTGTAGTTATAAATTATCATTAACTTGCATGAATGAATGTATGAAAGAAAAAGGGAACCTTACTTTACTTACATGCCTTTGCAGATGACAGCTTTGAAAGAGTGTGTGCATGTATGTGTGTGTTGATGTTGTTGCAGTTCTCTGAACTCTCTGAACCATTCTGTCCCTCTCTCTCTCTCTTCTCTCTCTCTCTCAACCAAACCAAACTAGACCAAAGAAGATCTCTCTCTCTCTTCTCTCTCTCTCCCAACCCAACCAAACCAAACTAGACCAAAGAAGATGCTCAGAAACATTTTGTTTTCACTTATCATATCCCGTACCCCCAAGAAGCCAATCAAATGGTCAGAAAAATTTATACTTAATTCATGAACCCTTTTTTTTCTTCTTCTTTTCTTTTCACTCCAGTTCATGTTTGTAGATAAAACTTGAACTGAAAAACAAATGAAGAAAGAAAGGAAGTAAAAGAATGAAAGAACTAAGTAAGTTAGCAATGAGCTTTTTTTTTGGTCTTTTTTTTTTGAAGAAAAAGAATTTTCTAATCAATTAAGTTCAATCAAGTAATTTGAGCTTTTTTTTGTGTATTTTTCACGTTATTTAAAGCCTGAACTTCATCCGAATTATAGTTTACAGGCCATTCATTAGTAGAGTGCTCCTGCGCTGGCTGGACCGTCGGTGCAGCTGCTCTAATGATGTACTTCATGGGGGGCCAACACAAGCTTCTATGCAAAAAAACAACAAATTGTCAATCCTATTTGTACCAATTTTGGCATCAAGCTCAATAACCCAACATGCAACGACATTGGAGATAGGTCAAGATACTTGGAATATGGCATAATTTTGGAACTAAGGGTCAAATTTTCATTGAGTTGGGGTTAGATTTCCTTACCTTGGGTTTAACATTCCTTCTACATTGGGTTTGATGCACCCAGTCAGAGTAAGAAGAAGGGTCAGCTCAATTCACTAGAGTCCCTAGTGAAAAAGTATCCCAATTTCTAAATAGTGCAAAAATAGGGAAATTAAAAAAACCAAGCTTAGGATGCAATGGCCACTAACTATGGTAACTAAATAGCTTTGTTGTACATAATAAGTGACAACATTAATTTGTAACCATTTAGTTAGTGTGAGTTATTTTTTGTACATGGGGGAAATTGGTGGAGGAGCTCTTTGAAATTTAATTTAATTTTTTGCTTGATTCTCATTTGAGTTTGTGAGACATTTTGCTTTGGAGTCGCATAATGGAGACACTTCAATCCTCAACACATTTTGGATATGGATTCCTCTTTGAGCAATGAATTTTTTTGCTCCTCCCAAGCACAAATTTTGACTAGGTATAGACTAATAACTATGGGTCAAGTTGCACCCCAATTAGTTACATGTGACACTTATGAGGCTAGTTGGTGCATCTTTAATTTTTTGTAGTAAGTAAAGGCATCTTGAAACCTTCTAAACTTGTGTTAGTATTGTGTGTCCTTTGTTTAGAACAAAACATTGATGAAAGGTTTGATTTCGTTTAAGACATAACTTCAAAACATCCCATTCTAGAAGTGTTGTTTGATGATAATTTAAGCTCACATATTTAAATCCAAGCATCAGAGCTTTGCTAATTACTAACCTCATTTACCCCTATGTTTCATCTCGCATCCATTGCAATTCTTTACCACCTTCCTTTCAAATTAAGCTTGTGATTTCCCATCCATCAACCCCAAGTTGGATGGTATTCATCATTTAATTACAATTCTTCAAAGGACCCATGATAGGATAGTGATCCTATGATGACATCAAGCATGATGTCTTTGTGGACCATTCCTTGGACAATCAAATTTCATTCATCCCAAAAAAATAAATAAATTAAAGAATTATATATATATATATATATATAAATTATATGTAATTCTAGGCCATTACTTCAACAAAGAAATTGGGAAAACTTTAGATAAATGTGGTTGAATTCAACCAATTTTGCTAGTTTTTGTGCAAATTTTGCCAAATTTTTATATCACCAAATTGAAAAGAAAACCTAGCACCAACATTGTCATTATATCTTTTGCATGTTATTTGTATTAAATTGAATGAAAAAGTCTAAAGCATAAGTAAATTTTTAGACATGTAAGTTTTTTTTAATTTTAATTTCACAAAAGTTTCAAATTTTTGCTGAATTTGTTTTTCCAAGTTTTTTTTCTGAAAAGCAGTTCACAAAATACAAAAAATTCACCATTAAAAGAATGGCGATTTTCTTTCAAGAGAATAGTAAAATTAGTCAATTTACACTAAGAAAACAAAAAAAAGATTCCCAATTTTAGTTGTCAAGAAAAAGAAGAAAATTGTGCCAAAAAAAACACTATCTATCATGGCTGAAATTGGATAAGAATGGATTTAAAACTACAGCCATAATAATGAATGAAAAATGACAACGATGAGCGAGTTCATGGATGAAAAATTCGCTTGAAACATTAGCAAATGTGATTCATCCATTGATTGAAAGAATTCAGGTTGCTTGCCAATTCCATCCATGGGTTGCTCTCCATGTGACTTGGCTCTTCTTCTTTAACTTCATCTTCATTTCCCCTTCCTTCCTTCCATCCATCCTACCACCACTTCATTTCATCTTCCTTTCCCCTTCCATCTATCCACCCATCCATCCATTCTTCTTCTTTTTCATCTTCCTTTCCCCATCCATCCATCTATCTTCTTTTCATCTTCCTTTCCCCACCCATCCATCCATCTTCTTTTCATCTTCCTTTCCCCATCCATCTTCTTCTTCTTCTTCTTCCTCTTCTTCTTTGTGGGTGTGGCGGCGGTGGTCATGTGCGTGCTGTGGGTGTTTTGCTTCTTCTGCATGCAATAAAGAAAATGGCAGGATTTCATCATTTGCAATAGAATCACACTTGATGTTTGTTCATTTCTGTGCTACTTACGCAAACATCTACTTCAAACTGCTTCCTTGTCTTTTTTTTATTTCCTCTCACTCTCTCTCTCTCTATCTCTCTCTCTCTTTGTGTTTTTGAAAAAAAATTCCGTGTGCAACAACAGCAAAACTCAGATTTTGCAAGAGAGAGAGAGAGAAGAGAAGGGAGCTGGATTGTACATATAAGCTTGCCAGACTTTCTCCACTCCATTCCTAGTCCCACTAGCTAGTCATTGAGCTGCTGTACTGAACTGCAGCACTTTTTGCTGCTGCTGCTGTTGCAGTGTTTTTGATGTGTGTCAGTCAGGCTGCCTTGTTACTGCTGCAGTTTTTGTTCTGTAGATCCCATTTTTCCAGAAGAGAACTGACACTTTCTCTTGTTTTTTCTCTCCCCTCTCCCTCTCCCTCTCTTCTGTCTCTGTGACTTTCTCTTTCTTTCTCTCTCTCTCTCTCTCCCAATCTCCCATCTGCTGCTGTTGGTTTCCTTTTTGCCGCACTAGTTTTTTTTGTCTTTCTTTGCTGACATTTTGTATTCTCCTTTCTTTGTTTGTGGCAGTTGTGCTCTCATGAACCAACTCAAGTTTTTTTTCCCCCTTTTTTCTTTCCAGCGGATTTTGAGGTTTTGTTGCAGAGAACTCACAAATAATGTAGCGTTGCCAGTGGTCTTTCGTGATCACATTTTTTTTGTTTTTAGAATGTAAGCTTCTTCTTGTGAGAGGTGATCCTGGAAGACTCGCTTTGGGCTTTACAAACAAGAGCTCCAGGAGTAGAGGAGGAGTAGCAGCAGCTGAAGAGCTTGTTGTTGTTGTTGCAGCAAGTTTTTGTTTGAGTTTGGCGACTGTTGGTTTTTTTTGCAGCAGCATTGTCGAGGAGAGGTGCAAGAAGCATTCGCTTGAGTTATGTCACAAGGTTTGCAGCAGCAGCAGCTGGTGGTCATGGCATGCATGCTTCTGAGGAGGAGGAGGAGGAGGAGTTGGTTCTAGTGTTGGATGGTTTTATTTCCTCGGGTGAAAACAGGAGAGATGGGGATTGAGAGACAGATTTTCCGGGAGCTTTCGCGGACGACAAATGTGTTTGGACTCAAGCTCTGGACAGTGATAACAGTAGGCGCAGTGGCGGTGATCTTTGTGACTATTGTCGTCGTCTTCTGGCTCTTGTGTTCTTCGTCGTCGTCGCAGCGTAGCCCCAAGTCCTCCTCCTCACGTAAAAAGCTCTCATCAGGTACTAGGAACACACCACCAAGCTGTTGTTGCTATGCACACACGCTGTTGGAAAGGCGGTCGCGGCAGCAGGCGGAGAGAGAGTCTGCAGATGATCCTCTCACCTGCATCTCGGTTACCGTTTCCACCAAAACAGGTGTGGAGAAGAAGGAGAACGGGAAGGAGGAAGGAGCGACTATGGATGCTGCTGCTGGTGCAGCAAAGATCATAGCTTTAGCCACAGCATTCAAACTGGAGGACGAGCATCAGGAGAAGAAGAAGCACAAAAATAACAACAATGGCTTGTCGTGGACGGAGATGGTGTCTCTAGGACACCGCAAAGTATCGGGAGAGGACTCGATGTTGCAGCGACAAGACGAGCTCCATCGCCATGTGTTCTTGCCCGCCAAACAACAACAGCCGCAGCAGAATGTAGCAGCATTGCAGCAGGTATCAACAGAAGGGGACTGTAGATTGTGGGTCGATGCGCAAACTCCGCGCCCACGAAAACAAGAACAAGAACAAGACTCGAGGAGGGATGGTGGTGGTGGTGGTGGTGAAGATCGTCTCTCCTACTCTGGATCAGGGGATTCAAACCCAATTCAGCCCCCAACGGATTTGGGGTGGGGACAATCGTACTCGTTGCGAGAGATCGAGATTGCCACTAACGGCTTCGCCGACGAGACTTTGTTGGGAGAAGGCGGATATGGCATTGTGTATCGAGGCGAGCTCCCGGATGGTACTCTTGTCGCTGTGAAAAATCTGCTCAACAACAAGTAGGTCACCATCTCTCTCTCTCGTTACATGAATCTGCTTTCCGAATCCTGATCATGACCATCTTTACAATGTGCTGCTGCTCTGCACAGACATGCAGAACAAAAGTTTTTCACATCCAGGGTTGCTGCTGTAACAGAGAAAGAGAGTCACAGATAGTGAGAGAGGGAGACTCACAGAGAGAGATCTTAAATGCACAAGGGAATGGGAAACAAAGGAATAGAGCTTGGAGAACTGAGAAAAAAGCTTGAGCCTATTTAGGGTTGCTGCTGCAAAGAGATACACAGAGAGAGGGATCTTGAATGCACAAGGGAATGAGAAACAATTGAACAGAGCTTGGAGAACTGAGAAAAAAGCTTGAAGTCAGTCAGGTTTGCTGCTGCACAGAGAGAGAGGAACATCTTGACTACAAAAGGGAATGGGAAATAAATCAACAGAGCTTGGAAAGCTGAGAAAAAGGCTTGAACCCATTTGTTGTAATGATGGCAGAGGCCGTGCAGAGAAAGAATTCCTGGTGGAAGTGGAAGCAATTGGACGTGTGCGGCACAAGAATTTGGTGCAGTTGCTTGGCTATTGTGCTGAAGGCACTCAAAGGTAAGTAATCTCCTTCCATTGCTGCCATATCTTCTTCTACTTCTTGTGTGCTTGTTCAAAATCTTGGGTGAGTGTGCATGCTTCACCTTGCTTCAGCTAGTTGTGATTCTTGAGAAAACACTGTGCTGCTGCAACATGATCACAGTTTTTAGAGTCAGGACTCTGCTGCAAGACTTGCAGCTAAAGCAGTAGATTCCTGAATATTTTGAGATTCCTTCTGATGTTGAAGTGAATGTGGTTGTGGCTCTTGTCTTGCCAGGATGCTTGTGTATGAGTATGTGGACAATGGTAACTTGGATCAGTGGTTGCATGGGCCACTTGCGGAGACAAATCCACTGACATGGCAAGCACGCATGAGGATTGTTTTGGGGACTGCAAAGGCGTAAGAGAATTGAATGTCCTTCTCATTGTTTTTGGGACTTGGGAATAATGTTGCTCTGTTGTATCAAAAGCTTTGAATATGAGTGTGGTGAGCTTTTCTTTTTTAATGGTTGTAGATTTCTTTCCTCTTGGTTGTTTTTGTCTGTTTGCTTCAAGAACCAAGGTGCAAACAAAATGATGATACCTATTACCCATCTGATGAAAATAGCTTAAACCATTCATTCTAGTAGTGCACCTAATAATCTTCATGGCATATGGAGGAAGTTTTCAACTGACAGGATTTCTTGAGAGTTGTAATTTTTTTCTTCTGTCTTTGTGATATGCAGCTTAGCGTACTTGCATGAAGCTCTGGAGCCAAAGGTTGTGCACCGTGATATCAAGTCCAGCAACATTCTGGTGGATACATCCTGGGACGCAAAGGTGTCAGACTTTGGGTTAGCTAAGCTTCTTGGTTCTGACAAGAGCCATGTTACCACACGAGTAATGGGCACTTTTGGGTAAGTACAGTACACTACTGCATCATGGCAATATGCTTCTGTTAGGATCTGGGCTTTTTGCAGCCATCCTCAAAACCTAGTAGAACTTTCTTTCTCATCAGCAAACATAGAAATGGAATGATGAGGCACAAGGGTGGGCTCCCTTGGTGAAGTCAACAATGTATGTGAAAGTTGTCTTCTTCTGTACTGCAGCCATCTTAGTTCTGTTTTTTTGTGGGTCTTTGTGATGGATTGTGGCAGATATGTGGCACCAGAATATTGCAGTACAGGACTGCTGAATGAGAGAAGTGATGTTTACAGCTTTGGTGTGCTACTCACGGAGGTGATCACTGGGCGTGACCCTGTGGATTATAGTCGGGCTACTGGCGAGGTACCTATTCTGAATACTCCCACAAAAACTCTTGCTTGTAGACAATGGACTGATATGTGGTGATTTGTACCTTGCGCAGCTGGACTGCATTGGCAGATCTGAATACATCTTTGGACTAGAGAGAACCCCTGCTTACAAAACTGTGTATTTTGCCTGAATGTATGGCCAGATTACTTTTGAGCTGGTAACATTCTTTCCTTGCTTGTTAATCGTTGTTGTTAATCTTTGATGATCATGGATGTTACTGCAGGTAAACCTGGTGGACTGGTTGAAGCAAATGGTGGCAAGTAAGCGATCAGAAGAAGTTGCAGATCCACAAATGAAAGTGAAGCCATCGACACGGACTCTGAAACGGGCTATTCTTGTTGCACTCCGCTGTGTTGATCCTGATGCCCAGAAGCGGCCTAAGATGGGACATGTTGTTCACATGCTGGAGGCTGATGATTTCCCGTTCTGAAATGTTAGCATTTCCTCTTCCCTCTGTCTAATGTTAGCATTTCCAGACTGACAAAACCTTTCTGTTTATCATCACATGAGTTTCTATGCTATGCTTCTGACTACAACTTAGTGTGATTTGCAGGGTTGGAGTTGAGAGGAAGTGTGTAATGCACACTACTGGGATCACTGTCATCAAGAACCTTGGTTGTTGCAGCACATATCATCATGATTGTCATCATCAGGCTTGGATGATGTTTGCTTGTATTGCTGAATGATTTCACATAGACAAAGAGCCCTCAAAGCACAGGTCATATCCGATGGATATGTAGGGAGGCTCAGGTGAGAGTTCTCTGAAGAGAAATGGAAGGTAGTTATGAGCACTCCTTTTATCAGTTGGGCCCATGCACATTGTTTTACTGATTTCATCTTTCAATGATCCATTTCTTACGCTCCATATGAAAATGTCCATGATGGGTGGAATGAAGATGGAGGTACAAGGTGATGGGTGGGTGCTGGAAAAACTTCCCCTTCCAGCCAACATGAAAAGGGCACTCATAGCTAGAGATCTATATCTATATCCATTGTTTCTGTATTTCTACTGTCATGGTTTCCACAATCAATCTGAATTTCAGTAATTGGAATTACAAAATTTCTCTCAAAATGCTTGACATTGGAATGTATGTTTAGTCCCACTACAACTAATTGCATTTTCTGCTGTGTCTGATGTACAATGGATACACTGAAGAATTGTACAAGATGAAAACCAAAACCCAAAATAATGCAACTATGGTAGCCAGATACATGTCCATGAGCAATGGGAGCATATGTAGTATGCAACTGGCATATGAGTGCAACTACGAGCAGAATTTCTGTTTGTGTCCTTGGACTCTCGTATCCAGTAGGTTAACATTGGTTTCCTTATAGTGTCACCAAGGCCTTTTGAGAAGAATGCACACATCTGCTACTTTTGGCTGCTATGTGGTCTTTATAAGAGTCAGGCCTTGCATGTGCTCTTCAATTCGCCTCTTGAATACAACAGGTACTAATGCAAGAATCGCAATCACAGAAATGGTGAGGACAGTCTCAAGATCATAAAGATCAGCAACAGAGTTGAGCTGAGAGAGGATGCAGCCTGCCTTCACAGCCACAATGCTTGCAGGAATTTCACCGATGAATGTGCCTAGAACAAACTGCCTGCCAAAAAACACAAAAGCTTATTTATTACTATCATCAGCATACAGAAGGTAATACATCTGCATTTTTGAAAAAGGAGCAGCAAACAGTTTGATCAATCATTTCTCAAATCCTTTGCTTTCACAGTGTTGCAAGCACCTTCTGCCATTAGGGTCTTGCAACAGCTTTCTGCCATAAGTTTCTGCCTAATCCCCAAACCCTGAAAAACCCCATATTAAGGTTTTACTTACTGCAATGGGACAGAAACAATTGGTGCAGACACATTGATGAACCAGTTTGGAAAAATAGGTGTTATCCGTAAGAAGAGGATATAGTTGAGCAGATTGTGGCGATGGTGGTGAACCTCCTGAGCCAACCATACACAACGCTCGGGGAAGTAATAGTATATGATCTCCTTCAAGATGAGATAGGAGAGCATGTAACACACCGCTGATCCTATTGTTGCCAACACCTGCATTCCTTGAAAACACCACAAAGCAAAACATATCTCCATCAGCACAGGTGCTACCTCAATCCAATTTAGACTAACATTGTTCCACAGGTATTCAGGATCTCTCTGACAGTCTGCTAACTGATTCTGAAGTGTGCAGTAGATGGGTAAGAAACACTGTCTCATGCATTGTGATATGATTGATGGTGAGATTAGCAACTTTGTAGTTTGATTTTGGGAGTTGAAAGGTCTTGCAAATGGAAGGAAAATGGGTGGCTTTACAAAACAACCCAGGAAGCAGGGGATGGTGATTAGGAGTGATGATGATCGTACCAGAACAAGAATCAAAGCCTTGTAAAAACCATAGAGTGATCCAGCAAGGATGTTTAGGAAGATGGAACCAGGAATTATGAATGCTTGCAGGAAAATATAGACACAGATGATGCTAATCTGGACCTGAAAATCACACACAATTTGAGTAGGATCATCAGAACAAAGCATGAAGGAAAATTTATGAGATTGCTGTAGATTGATCTCCACCCACCAGAACAAAATCACATGAAATACTGTACCATGGGCTGGTCTAGCCTGGAAATGCATCAAACCCAATGAAGCCACATCTGGCAATACCTTAACTGACCTGGAATCTTTATATGGCAATTTTTTCACTTACAACTAAACCCTGAAAATGCTATGAAGGAATGAAGAGTGATCATGCCTGGATTTGATGCTCCTGTTGATAGATGAGCAGAGTTTCTCGAACTGCTTGAAGCTCTGTAATGTTCTTTGGCAATTTGAAAGCAAGTTCCAGCTGGTGCTGGGAGTGATCCACTTCACCACCACCACCACCATTGTCTCCATGGGCCTCTTGACTTGTATGAAGACTCTGAATCTCATCCTCCCCAAAGTTGCTTCTTTTGCTTGTCAGACCATGGAGCTTTGGTAGTGACATGAAGAGGAAAAACACAAAGGAAAATGAGATTGTGAAAATGAGACACAGAAGAAGCAGCTTACGGAACCACACAAACTTGTCAATGTGACCTGATGACCCCTTGAGACCCAAAAGCTGCTCAGAACCCAGTGAAGAAGAAGCATCATCAGTGTGCTGAGATTGAGTATTTTCATTGGATGGCAGCAGCAGCATCTTTCCAAACATGGCCCCTGTCATGCCAGAACTTTTTGAGAAGCTATTTTCTTCTTCTTCTGGATCCATGGCTGATGATCTACTTGTTGTGGACAACCGATCCACACCAAGGTGCATCTCCCTGCATGCAGTCAATCAAAAACTTTCTTCTCAAACCCCATGACATATCTCCAACGGATTCATGCAGTTCAGAACTTAATGCTCAATTTGGTGGATCTGTGTATTCTGACAGCAAATACTGACTTACTTGTCACCATGGACATGAGGGTGGTGATACATAAAAAATTGTTGAACTTGAATTTTTCACACAAAATTATTTTCTCAGTGGCTGCTGCTACTGCTCTGTCTGCATCATCAGTCCCTGTGTCCTCCCCTACTCCAGTCGACTCTGAAACAAGAAACACACTCATTTACTTGCAGAAGGAAAAAACTGAACTGGGACTTTTTCACTAGATTAGACCCAACCCTAATTCTGTAAAACCCCATCCAACCACCTCAACTTCTTGCTGATACACCAAGCTTCAAAAGAACAACAGAATTCTCAAACAAAATTCGCATGCAAGCTGAGAAAATTTCTCAGTTGCATACTACCAAATTGAAACAAAGAACTCACATCACAACAAAACCAGATGAAAATCACTCACAAAATCCAAACCCACAATGGGTTTCCACCAATCCCTTCCACCTCCCTCCCTCATTCAGCTTTTTTTGAATCTGCACACTACAATTTCCTCCCTCTAAAAAAAACCCCACTTCTTTCACATTCCCCCCAAAAAACAAAACAGAAGAAGATCCAAAACCACAAACTTACAGCAGCACACTCCACTACCAACTTACATAATAACACAAAGAAGAGGAAACCAAACCAAAACAAAATCTCCAAACAAAATTTCAACCCATAAAAATGTCAATGGAAGAGAATGAAGGAAAAAGAAAAAGAAAACCAAACCTTTGATGGGTCATGGAGAATGAAACTGAATGATGAAGAGAACTAGTGTCAGCAAGCTTTGCAGTAACCTGCCATTGCACTTCCTTGAGTTTGAGAACCTCTTTTGCTTTTGCTGTTGTTATTGTTGGTGGTATTGTAGAGTGTAGAGAGAGTTCACAGTTGTTGTAGAGTAGAAGCTTTTCCTTCCCTCCTTCCAGAGGACATGGAATATTACTTTTACAATGGGTATAAGAACATGCTTCCCACAAGAATATGCCTCTCTCTCTCCCCCTCTCTCTCTCTCTCTCTCAAAAGTAACACATAAATAGGTACTACAAACCTTCAAAAGGAATATGTCCTCTCTTTGTGTTCCTCCCTCTCCCTTCTGGATTGGTGCTTTTTCTAAATATATGGTTTGTCTTTTTTAGTATGTCCCTTCCAGATGGCAACACAATATTTTGAAAACAATTGCAAAAAGTGTTAATAAACTCTATTAAATCTGACTCGTCAAAGGCTTTCCAACAACATCAAGAACACTCCCAAATTCTAATACAGTTTTCAGTTTGGGTTTTATTTAAATTTCATTCAGAAAATGGTTCAATAATCAATAGCTTCCACATCGTAGCTCCAAACAGTCTCAAGCCAAGTCAGTGCACCCATACTCATCAAGAGAAGATACCAAGAGCTCATCGTGAAGCACTGTGATGTGGGACATCTCAATGTGACAAAACAAAACAAAACAAACTACCTTGTTTCATAGATAGAAGTGTTTTTTGTTGGTGGCTATTTTTTGCCATTTGGGGACAAAGAACAATCCAGTGCAGACTCATAATACAAAGTAATTTTGTGAAAAAACATGTGCCAAAGTCCTCTTGTGAATGATAGCCATCACAAAAAATGAACTAAGAACCTTGTTAACCAGTGTTTTTTTAAATTAATATTCTTAAAAGGCTAGTATGCCACGGGATCTTAGTGTGAATCGAACAAACAGTTGATTGGTGGAATCCTCAAAACCTCAACAATTGTGGACTCTGTTGAAAACTTTTTGGCTAAAAATTGTTTAAAAAGTTATAATTGTCATCTGGCTAAAAAGGATTAAGGGTCCATTTTTGTGTCTCAAGAGCACTTATCAGAACAATGAATTTGGATGACAATTTAATTCACTCCTTTAGTGGCCAAATACAATGTATTAGACTTCTCTTTTAACTATGACTGGGATTGCACTCTAAATTCTTGACAAATATCACAGTAACAGATTTTTGCTTGTAGAGATTGGGAGTTATAGCAATAGTAGGCAAATTACCACAAGCAATGTTGTAGTTCAAATGTGAAGAAGGCCTATGTAAGGTGGTTAAGTCTTCACATTTGAACTACAACATTGCTTGTGGTAAAACTTCTTAGCCTTCAAATTGAACAACAACACTGCTAAAAAAGCACATCTTAAAAACACTACTATTAGAACACCTTTAAAAATCTTATGGTAGAACAACCAGAGTGAACCAGCACCAACAGCACACCATCCACCATGAACCTCAAATGAGATGAGTTAACATCGGGTTTCACCTTGGTAACCCATTCTCTAAGAAAATAGGAAGGTGACTACTCGGAAAGTAGATGGTTTTATAGTTGACATGTTGATAGTTTTACAAGGGTAATAATGGCTGTTTTTACTACCTTAGTAATGGGTTTTCAGTAGGCTAAATAGTAAAAAAGAGCAAATGAGTTAACCAACATGGGTAGCTAGCTATGCAACTGGAACCCAACAGAAAACTGTTTCCTGACCACTTACCATCCATTCCTTCATGTCATTGGGTGTGTGCGGGTTCACTCTGGCCCAGTTAGAACCACTTACCATCCATCCTTCAAGTTGTGCGGGTGGGTGCTGGTTCACTCTGGCCCAGTTAGAACCACTTACCGTCCATCCTTCAAGTTGTGCCGATGGGTGCTGGTTCACTCTGGCCCAGTTAGAACCACTTACCGTCCATCCTTCAAGTTGTTCGGGTGGGTGCTGGTTCACTCTGGCCCAGTTAGAACCACTTACCGTCCATCCTTCAAGTTGTGCCGATGGGTGCTGGTTCACTCTGGCCCAGTTAGAACCACTTACCGTCCATCCTTCAAGTTGTGCCGATGGGTGCTGGTTCACTCTGGCCCAGTTAGAACCACTTACCATCTGGTGGAGCGTCACCTAACGCTACCAGTACCGGGACCATTGCAGTAACCCCATGAACGTCTCTTGCTCTTGTTTATAAGAAGAAAATCTAAAGTTCCGATGGAGTCAGATGATCTAAAACACTGTTATCCGTAATTACGCTGCTGTCTAATCTCTGATGAGTGAAAATCTGCGGGACCCATTTGAAAAATCCACACTTTTTGGCAAGATTTCATTCACTTATACCCATCAGCCCTAAAACCCAGGAGAAGCATAGCATGCTGGTTTTGATGCTTTGGCTGATGCAGAAGCACCAGATTACTGCTCTATGTGGGTGAGGCAGTGTTCATTTGCTGTTGTTTTTCCTTGAAATCTGCAGTTGTTTGCACATGTTGTGATACCTACTCCAGAAGCCAAGCTCCGTACAAGCTTGCCATATTTTCTGTTCTGTTGTTTGTCTGTCTGTGTTGTTGTTGTAGTAAGAGAGCGACTGAGGAGTTATCTGCCTTGGGAAGTTCAAGGATGGGGACTGTGGCAGGAGCTACAGCACACCTGACGGCCTCCTATTCATGCCAAGTAATTCATTTCCTCTCTCTCTCTCTCTCTCAAACACACTTCATAGTTTGGATTTTGAGGTCAAGATAAGGTTCATGAGAAGTTGTCTGGTGTGATTTTTCTTCAATTGAGTACGTCCAGGCATAAGATGGGAGAGTTTTTTAGTTTTGCAAAGTGGTACTTACTGCAATTCTGTGGTTTTTTTCTATCTTTCTTCTGGCTTAAAACCCTTGGATTTTTTTTCCTAGCAAAAGTCACTGAGTTTGTGTGTCATGTTCTTTCTTCATTCCTGTTTCTTGCATAGCCCTTAGCTTGGTCAATAAGACTTTGCTTCTCAAGAGAAGAGGCTGCTTTGGCTTCTGGAAGACAAAGAGTCCTTCAACAGAAGAAACAGATAGATTGTCTGAAATCAAGAGATTTTTTGAACTGAAATTCTCTGCAATGAAGCTTCCATATAGCTGCAGCTGGAAGTGGTGGATATGCTGGGATTTAGGGTGTTGCTTCTTGGGAGGAACTTGGAGCCCTTTCAGAAATGTGTCTTAAGTAGTGGCATATTCTTTGTCTTTAGATTTGGGATTTTTTTTTCTGGAAGTTGCATTCTGGAAGTGGGGCTCTCTTCAACCATTTTAGGGCTAGACAATGCATCCTTCACAGTTGTGATCTTCTTCTACCAGTTGCATTTTGTTGTCCAAATCTTCCCAGAGGAAGAATCAAATGGGCATTTGGTTTCCACAGATTTTAGATACCCACCACTATTGTGCATTCCATTGAACCCCATCATCACCACAGTTGGGTCGGGTGTCATTGAAGAGAGACATAGCATGAGCCAATGGTTGAGTTTATCTTCTTGTTGCACATATTTGTGAGTAAGGAGATTTCTTGATTTCTGATGAGAGTTACATACGTTCTTGTTACAGGTGCAGGGTCATGGGGTGTTGCATTTAATGACTTCACCAAATGGGTCATTGAGCCATCTTGCAAAGTTGAATCCAAGACTCGTCTGCATACGAAGCAGGCCTCAGGTTTTGCCACAGAGATCAAGCATGATCATATGCAAAAGCATGGAAAGTGAGACAACAGATGGTAGTGAAGAAGTAGCCAAGGTTGAATCAAGCTCCAACGGCTCAAGTCTAGCACCACCACCACCACCACCATCATCATCATCATCTCCATTTACAAGTGGTAAGATTTCATCAAGGATTGCTGTAAAATCAGTGTCAAATGGGGAGACTGGAAGGCCATCTCCAAACAATTCAGCCTCACTGACAGATGAGAGCAAGCCACCAGGTCCAAGCTCCATCTCAACAACGCCTCAAAAACCAGCTATCAGGACAACAACAGAATTCAAACCATCAAAGTCTTTACTCGAAAAGGGGAACCAGGGAGCATTTCCAACAGGCAGAATTTCTCCATTTGCAGAGGACCGGTTGAAATCATCTGTCCCCCCCTCTTCAACTAGTCGGGTAAGCTCAAGGACTATGATAAACTCTGGGAAGCAAGTGCTTGAGGCTTTTAAGCGGGGAGAGGTAGAAGGCAAGACAACCAAATTTGGACAACCCATTGTGCCAAAAAACATATTTGAAGATAAGAGACGCACACCTGAGGAGATTGCTGCTGATAAATTCCAGTTTCAATTGAGCACTGATGCTCTACTTCTAGGTCTTTCATTTGTTCTTGTTATAGCACTCATGTTAGCAACTGCATTTCTTGTATGGAAAGTGGGTGCAATTCACTACAATGAGTAGTAAAAAGTATGATTCCTTATTCAATCTCAAAAGAATCGTAATAAAGGAACAGCCACCTGCTCACAAGGTTTATCAGGTTTCTTAGTCTAACCTCTCAACACTCAATGGCTCTAATGGTTTCTAAAACCTCTGCAATTTCAGAAATTGTTTTGTTTTGATAAGAGGGAAATAGCAAAGTTGTAACTTATAATCAGGGTTCTTTTTTTCAATTTTGTGATGTAGCCAAATTGGTGATCATCCGCAAAAGGAATTGGTCATATTTGGCTACAGGGCAGAGAGGAAAGTAAGAGAAATTGAAGAATCCAGTTATATTTTTGTGCCAGAACTTATTGTTTACATGTGGCTATTTCAGAAAATGTTTCCTTGAAATCTGGTGACTTTGTTGCAATTTTTCACAAAAGTCGTATGTATGGGTTGTATGGGATTCTTTTTGTCACCAAGTGGCAAAAATTTGCCAAAGTTAAGAATGCAGGGACTTGGAAAGTTAAACAGTTTGGATTCTATACACAACACATAACCCATCTCTAAAGCTTGACATATAATAATGATTCCCAAAGAGGCAAGTTTTGGGAGGCTGGGCTGGAGAGAGGGGGAACAAAGCAAGACAGAATTCCCACCACCTATCTTAGGGAA
>Ga0209208_10005086_pt1 | contig 18417 bp, 14 predicted proteins | sample S1TSphfallax_3_FD_187694 | JGI IMG/M metagenome (GOLD analysis project Ga0209208, IMG submission 187694) | Host-associated microbial communities from peat moss isolated from Minnesota, USA - S1T2_Fd - Sphagnum fallax MG (SPAdes) (version 2) | ecosystem: Host-associated > Plants > Peat moss >... | reverse complement strand
TGAGAAAGATCTTGCGCAAGCTCGCTCTCTCTCTCTCTCTCTCTCTCTCTCGACACGCAAACAAATTGTGTCCAGAGAGAAATTTAGCAGTTGATAAGAAAATGAAAACGGTTTCCCATTGCTGACAAGCCGCCCGCTGTTTCACCGCCCTGTCCCTTCCCCCACCCCTCAAAACCTCCGTCACAGACGCAGGGACTTAGTGAATTAATATATAGGATATATGCTTTAAGTATCATAATGCTTTCATCATTTGTCCTTTTTGTTTTTGCACATCTCTACACACATTGTGTCAATAGTTATAGAACGAGCCAAAAGTTTGTTGTAAAATCTTTGTAATTTTCTTTTCCCTTTTTGTTCACATCTTTGTTGTAGTAGTAAAAGGAGGACAACATTCTAAAATGTGGGAGGAAGTAGTAGGACTTGATGTTGTAAGGGATGGTAAAATGAGAATTAAATGTTGAGAGAAAAAGTTGAGGGTTTTCAAGGCTTTCAAGAAGCAATTCAAGATGTGAAAGAATGCAAACACTTATACTTGGGATTGGAGATATGAATTTTAGATTGAAAGTTTTTGTGAAAGGATAATTTTTCTTCTTTTGTCAAGGGGGTCATGCAATTAATATAATAATGAAATGTTGTTACCATAATCAAAAGATGCATTCTTTAACATCTCGTGATCTCAGTTTTGAGATTCAAGTCTTTGTTTCTCTAGAATATTACCATTTCCATCCTCTTCTTATAAATGCCTTTGGTTGTCCTTCCATGACAATGATGATCTAATGTGTGCATTTGGAAAGTTGAATTCAGATTTATGAATTTTAAAAAGTGGAAATTCTCGATTAGAGGCACTTGCAATGGCATGATCTTAAATTGGAGTTGAATTCACAATGAAAAGCTTGGAAATGGCATGAAGAGTCCCTACGAATGACCTTGGAGGCAATATTTGGAACAAATCTTTGTTTTTTTTGTAGATATTTTCTGTGTTTCTTTCATGTGTCTAAACATTTTATTCACTTTCTTCAAGCATCATATGAATATTTAGCCTACACATTCCTTGTTCATGAAAACACATATGCAATTGGGAAATAATATCATCCTAGTGAAATAAGTCATTGGCCAACAACATCAATAACAACCAAAATAGAAGTTGCCAACACTACTATGTGGGGAAAAAAATGGAAAATTCTAGTGCAAGTATTGGATGGTTTATATATAAAAATGAAAAAATTGAAAATTTGGAAAAAACCTTCAAGGGTTAAAAATGTTCTTTTACAAGTTGGTAGTGACTTTCTAGGGGTTGGAAGTTTATTTTTGTATAGATTGGTGTGTGAATTCTAGTTGTTACCAACATTTTAGTAAATTGAAAACTAGTAAACATCCTAAAATATACTACAAACAAATCCATAGTTTTTGACATCAAGTAGAAATCCACTTTACTAAATACAAGTGTGATGTCCTTCCAATCCAAGTAAACACAACTTCCTTCCCAATACTTGAAACTTCAAATCATGCCATTCAAAAAATTTGCTCATGTCTAAACTCTTGTTCCATATGTTTTAGCAACTCATCCCCATCAAAATACTCATACAATATTGCCATGTTTGGATTGTGAAGCCCTCCACCTCTAGGATCTACCATTATTGCTAATTCATCTTTTATGAACTTTTCCTTTCGCATTGGAATTTTATTCAAGTGAATATATTACACACGAATTTTGAAAGTTAATGACAAGTGTAAATTGGGTTATGCAAAGAAGCAATTTTAATATGATGTGCAACAAAATCATGTTCATGAAAATGGGTGCTAAATTGATTTGAAATGTTTGGTAACATATGAATTAATGATGAAAAAAATTAGGGTTATCAATTGCAACTCCTTATTTCCAAAGAGATTATGGTTTGAAACAATATTATGAATAGTTCAACAAATTCCAACTCACAATGATATTCTTTGATAAATCTAACAAATGAAATTACAATATATTAGAGAATGACTATGTCAAAGGGGGGTGGGGGACGGGAGGGGGGACATGGAGGGAAGATGAACCATTGGGAATAGCAATACTATAAATTCTAACTTGGATTAGAAGTTGAAGCTCAACATCGTTTCTTATGTAATCATTCCAATTTTTACATTGATTTCACTATAAATATTTAAATGTTAATCTATTTGTGCTTGTATGGGATTTTGTTGTGAAAATTGGAGGTTACTTTAATATGGTATTTAAGGTTTTCCTTTTCCTTTTTCTTTTTTTGTATGCACATATGTTAAACAAATTTTTAGGGCCAAAAGTGATGGACTAGGAGGTGGTTCTCCACATAAGGAATGACTTTGAATGGATTGATACAATGTTGGATTTATAGTTGTTGGCAACAACTTTTGAAGATTGAGTGGTGGTAACCTAAGGTTACTTATTTTCAATGGATACAACATTCCTTAAAAAGTCCATATGGTAATGTTAAAATGGCAATTTACTATGATGTCATTTGTTAAATTGAGAATTACATGGTGTTTTATGACTTAAGAAGTCCATATAAAGAGAAGCCATTTTACAAAAACATTACATACATGTTGAAAATAAATATTAAAATCCACCAAAAACAATTATAATATGGACTTTTGAAAATATCACACATATGATTCTTATGATACAGATTTCAATTTGGGTTATATTAATTATATGATTCTTTTATAATCATATTAAGATAATGTTTTCATAAGTTCATAGTATATTCATTTTTAATGGATTTCACCATAACGACATGTTATGGGACTTAAAGCAATTGTGGGGCTTCAAGTTGATAGAGGATGGACAACCATCCAACAAAAGTAAAAGCAATGGAGAATGGTGAATCATGTGACATCATTATAGACTAGGACAATTGCCCTATGTGTTGTCATTAATGCTTTAGTTTTCACCATAAGGTGCATGATGCTTGGTTTTACAAGCTAGAAACCCAACAACAAAGATGATATCCTTGAAATTATAATATTAGAAAAATAATTTGATGTTCATTCATGTTAAGGCAAGGTAGGGGAGGGAGAGCTAGTGGCCAAACAATTAGAAAGGAACATACTTCTTGAGCAAAAACAAGGGGAGAACAATGTAATTTTCATTTAAGTTAGAGGGGGGGGAAATCATTTTATTACAATACAAGACAAATAAGAAAGTAAGGATAAACAAATGAGGGCTAACCAATGGGTGATGTATAGGGGCATGTAAGTAAAAAACCAGTGGCATACATACATTTGCCATTGCCACTTCTATAGGTGTATATGGATGAAGAAAAATAAATTAGCCTAAATGAACTAAGTAAAAATACCACCCATCCTAGAAATGAAGCAAAACAATTAATTGAGACAAAGGATAATGAAACCTTGGGGATTTTGAAGAAGGTGCCTTCTATGGAATTCTTCCAAGATTTGAAGAAAATAAGCAAGGTTTTCAAAATCTATAATAGGCAATAAGAAGATGAGTTTGGGGAAACCAAATTGTAAGTGAAAATTGAGTTGGAAGACCTTCATGAACAAATATAAGCCCAAAGAATATTAAGAATATTGACCCAAACTTGTACATTCCAGTTGGCAAACTTTTTTAAAAATTATAAGGATTTGAGATGAAAAAGGTGGAAGATGGTAACAAAATGAAAGCTTGGATTAGGTGCTAGGGGAAATCACTTCCATTTTTTTTTCCAAATAATATGCAAAATAATATCATGCCCATCATACAAAATCAAAAAATTGTGCCAATAAATGGGTTTTGGTAGCCCCATTTTTAATATTCCATAATTTTGATAATCAAGATTAAATACAAAAAGTGCAATCATGTTTCCCAAAGTATAGAGGTAATCTAGTGAGTTAAAAAGTGTGCAATTCATTTCAAGTTGGGAGTTTGATTCCTAATTTCTGATTTTTCTTTCTTTTTGACTTTTCATTCTCTAGGAATTATTAAATGTCAAATTGTGGTGGTAGGTACAATATAAGGTGCAAACTTATTTTTAAAAATTATAATTTACTTAAATGTAAATAGGATGCTTAAATTTGATTATGAAAATATTTTCAATTTAATAAAGTTTATCCATTACATATTATCATTTCACATCATAGCAAAAACCACCCCTTTATTTCACATGTTTCACAAAATATACAAATAATGACTTCGCTAAAATTAAGTGGCAAGCATAGCCTAGGGACTGAATGTTTAGGGTCTTTTTTAGAACAAATTAGGAATGCTCCAAGAGCTATGGGCTAATGATTCTTTGAACCAAGGAATGTTTGTTTATTACAAATAGATCTCACCTTGAAAAGGTGTGTAAGACTTATTATAGTACATTGTATTAGGAATGCAAATTTTTTGATGACACACAAGAAGCACACAAAGATTTAAAAGCAATCACACTAAGATTTACCCATGTAAGATGAATTCAATATTAGAGTAACTAGTCACTTTAAATGAACTAGAAGTGGCCATTAATTCCATGACCATAATGTTATAAGGCTTTAGGGAAAAAGGGATTTGGATTATAATCCTTCACTTATAATGGGGGCTAATTGGTTGAAAGTACTTGGAATTGGTTAATCATGCTATAAAAAATGGTGTTTTTCCTAGTGGTGTTAGATAAGGATTGATTACTTTGATTCATAAGGGAAGAGGCAAGGAATACCTTGTTAACTAAAAGCTTATCATGTTATTCAATGTTGTGTACAAGATTTTTGTTAAAATGTTCCAACTAAGGCTCCAAGCATAGCAAACTTATAATTGATGATCAAACTACCTATTTCCCCATTTTTCCTTGATAATGTGCTATTGTTTGATGATTTTTTGTAGTGAGCCAAATGTATTGAGCATGATTAATTTTTTACAAATTGGATCTTTCCAAAACATATGTGAATATGTTATGGGTATTTTTGTTTGAGTTGTTTGAAACATGACATGGGAATGGGAGAATGCTTCATTAGGAAAGTCAAGCTCATGTTTAGTAACGTAAAAACAACTCTTAATGTCAACTTGGAAAACATCATAAAAATTCCTAGTCCAAAAAGGAGTGAGGTTACAATTACCCCTAATATTGTATCTATTTTTGTTGGTTGGGGGGACCACTCAACATTTTCATTACATAGACATTTGATAAGGGAAAAAATATGGGGGTTACTTGTTGCCAAGGGATATTGTCCAAGAAATAATCTCCCAATATGTTGATGATGTGCCCACATTAGCATTCAAGTGCATGAGAAGAGGTCAATATTCAACCTTGTTAAAAATACCATAGTACCTGGGTGGTTTTGGCAGTTTTTTTTCAAATAATTAATTTAATCTAGAATTTCTAGTTCAACAACTACCTTTTTAATTCAAATTTTTTTGTGATAATATGTAATAAATTTTGTTAGTACTTTAAAGATATTTCATTTCAATGGTTAGATGGATGTAAAATAACTGATTTGGTTAGGCAGGTCCCTAGTTCAAAATTAGAATGCGTTTTTGAGAATTTTGACAAAAAGGGCTGATTTTTTTCTCTTTTTTTTTTGGCAAAGTTTAAAATAATTTAATTTATGTTGACGCTGCCTAAGTATTAATGTAGTGGAAGATTTCAAGCTTGCATTGAGATTTGAAAATAATGAATTTAAAATCCTTACATATTGGTAAGGCTACGAATGGTAGCAAACCATAATGGTTCAACAAATGTAGGTGGAAATGGGTAGCCTCAAGGAATTTTGAACATAACTATTAGGGACGACATTTGGCATGGACTTGGAAATAAAATGTGTGAACAACTTTTTCATAAAGAAAATTCAGTGGAAATTCAAGTGTTGAAACACATCTAAATCATTATCCCAAGAGGCCGCATCGTCCACAATTTAGATATTTTTGTGATTACCATTAAATTTTAGTCATGTAACATGACTTATTCATGTCATGTGGCTCACAACTACATGATTAAAACACATGATTTGATTTCAACACCATGTTTAATTAAGTAACAAAACATATAAGACATGTTAATTTTTTTAATTATATGAAGAAAAAAATAATCAAGTACAAGCACTTACGAACAATATGTTGATAATTATCATTAGGAAAATAATTAATTTATATATAGTTTAATGATTCTCAAAGGCAGCCCCAAATAATTCCCTACAATAAATGTGTTCATTGAGTGCTTTCATTGGATTTTGAGTGAATTCATTTGTCCCACTTTATGGGATTTAGTGTGGATCTAGTGGATTTATTGGTCCATTAAACATGGACTAATGAATTATGCTCACATTTTGTAATAAAAAAAGATAATCAATTAAAACCAAGGTTTAACTTAAGTTGACCATGGCCAAACCTAAACAAAACTTAATGTGAATGTATTGTAATATTAGTTCCAAGAAAATTAATTCAATGGATTAAATACGTTTTTGTAATTTATGTGAAAATTTCAAATATTTAAATTCATTCACAATTTTTAACAATAATTTATCAATTGTTTTCACTAAGGTATGGCCCAAATTTTTGATTAAAATAAAAAAATGAAAATTATTAAAAAAATTCAAACATCAATGCAATGGCCTTTCAAGACCTCTTAATCATAACCTTCAAAAAAGTTTCAAATTTTTTTTGTTGCTTCATTTCACTATTTATTTTTTAAAACTTAAAAAGGACTATTTGAGGCCCTCTTAGAAATTTAATTTTTTTAAAATGTTGATTTTGTATTTTTGAACAAAGGAACCCCAAATGTCAATTTCTTAAAACATTTTCCTTGACCATTCATTTGGAACATTAAATTTTACATTTTTGTAAATCCAATTGAAGTTTCAAATTCTTCATGATTTAGGCAATTTTTTGATGTAAAATTTGGAATGGACATTTTCCTTAAGTGAATCCTATGTTATTTAAAAGTTGAATGGGTTTAAAACAATTTAAGGTGTGACAATAGTACTAATGATACCACCCAAAAATGGGTTTACTTCTAAGTTTATAATTAAAGGTTTAGGCTAAGTTTAACTTATAAATTAAACCTATAGATTTGACTTTTAAATTTGAATCCACGTTTAATTTTTAGGTTTAGTTTCAATTAACTTAAATAGCCTTAGGTTATATTGGGTTTCCTTACAATAATTTGGGGAGGACTACATTAACCTAGGTTAACCTATGTAAAAACACTTCTATTCACGTTATTCTTATACCGTAGTACCTGAACAGTTTCGACATAAATTAAATTATTTTTTGTTCTGCCGAATTTTTGAAAAATTATTTATTATTTGTGCCAAAATTTGAATGAAATCAAAACCTTAGACCTTCAAGTATAGAGAGTTAACACTGAGACAGTCTAGACACACTAGACTGTTCCACAACCTTGAAGAAACCTTGTTTATTACTTTATATAACCATTACTTGCCAAAAATTTCAGAATTGAAAACCAAGTCCCAAACTTAAGATTTAAAATTTAATTAATTCTTTGGCAGTTTGTTGCCGAAATCATTCGGGTACTACAATAATCAATAATGCCTTTTTCCCACTTTTTGCTGACTTTCGGCCTATTTTCTTTCTTCAAGTTCTCTTTCCCAATGTTTTCACAACCTGGGTCTTCTTTAGGAATATTTGGATAATTTAAATTATTGCTGGATTGGAAGGAGCCACTGTTGTGGCAAAACCAAATTATAATACTTTATAACACTTTACTGATTATTAAGTATTATATTAATCTTTGAAATTTGACTATGCATTGAGCAGCCACAACAAATATACACCCATACTTCATGCCCTTGGGATCGGTTTCGGGGTGAGTGTGGGGCTGTTGGATTTTTGTTGTTCTCAATGTGTTCTCAATGTGTTCCCATCAAATTGTCACTTGGTTCCCAAAATCCTCCCCAAGTTCCAAACATGTTCCTCCATTGTGTTCCCATTGATGAATCACTTTATCACATACCTTTGTAGTAAACTCTACTCTTGTATAAATATAAACACCCCCAAAAGGAGGAGACTATAATATACCTATCTATGGGGTTATCCAAAGCTTGATTAAATTTTTGGGCCAATCAATTATGCCCATCACAGAAGAAAAGCTTTGGGGGTCCTCACAACTACTTAATAGGAGTCACAAATATACTACAGTGAATACCTTGTAGCCATAGCAAGGAGGGAAGACCACACCTTTGGTGAACCAACACCTACGCTGGTACCTTCACCTTCTTGGGCCGCAGTTAACCAGCACCCACCAGCGCACCATCCACTGGATGCCCCTTATTACTTACTTGTGGATGAACCGCAACTAAGTTAATATTTGGTTTCACATAGGTAACTAATTCTGTAGGAAATAGGTCTCATATATAGGTATCTATGTAAGAAAATAGGTAACTACTAGGTAGGTAATTAGATGTTTTATACATAGGTGAAGGATGTTTTTACTACCTACCTACTAACAACTTGCTTGTGTATTGTTATTAGGTAATAGAAAAAAAAGCAACCACCATGGTTAGCCAGGGAACTGGAACCCAACAGAAAACTGTTTTCTGTTCACTTACCATTCATCTTTCATGGTCCACTGGTAGGTGCTGGTTCACTGTGGCCACCTTTCTTGAGTGAAGTCTTTTAGTGCCCCTATTTAAATGTGGATATGCTACATTTTGATTCAGCCACTCTGATTTACTCTTAGCATGGGATATTTACCATGGTTAAAGCAACCTAAGAAAATTGGGGGTTTCTACCATGCCTCTTTTGCCACCTGGGTGTTGCTGACCACCTCCTTTAAATGTTCACTCCATTTCTACCCAAAAAAACTTATTTCTATGCACATTTACCTTGTCACAACAACACTGTATACTAAAAGGTGCATTCACACTTGATGCTAGGGACTCTGGTGTTGAATGCCCTAACACCATGCTAGTCATTTAGGACTTACACCTACTTACTATGAACATTTATGTTAAGTTAACATTCACTTAACATTAAACGATTGCCCATTTAACATTGGGTGCCACTTAGGATGCCATGTAGATTATCATATAACACTGACTTAACATCAAGTGTGAATGCACCATAACCTTTCCTATGACAAGATATTTACCATGTGCATGGCTACCGACAGATTGCTAATATGCCTCCTCCCACTAATGCAGGGCCCTTGAGCCCCTAGTAGCTCATTTTTTTGTGAATTTGGGGTTGTAGCCTAGATGGCTATTATCCATACCAAGACCTCAAAACAATGGTGATCATCCCTAAGAAGATTTAGCCATGTATGGCTATAAACCAAATATGAAGAATAAATATATGTAATCATCTTTTTATATTTTGGCTACATGTTGAAAATCAAGTATAGAACTCATGCAAGTTTTAGAACTTTTATTCTTACTTCTGATGATTGAAAATTTTGCAAATTATCTAATTTTTCATTTTTAATTTCTGATTTTGGTTTTTGACAGAATTTTGCCAATACTAAGTAGGCTAATGTTAAGGGGGTAAGCTAAGTATGTGATTTGAAATGAACAAGGTTGTTAAGATAGGGATTAAGTAAGGAACTTTTGTTAGTTTGAATTTTGAATTCTTGTTGTTTTGGATCATAATGATGTGGCTTGGGATGGTTTAAAGGGGAGAGAGTTTTAAGGAACAAAAGAGGAGAAGAAGATGAGACATGGAGTTTTTTATATAAAAGAATAGGAAGAAATGGAGGTACTTGCAATAGAAGTGACGCACTCCCAAGTCCCGGGGTGAACCCACTTGAGGGTTCAACTATGTGTAATTGCGAAAAGTTGGGATTTGGAAGGTGCTCCTGACTTCCAGCACTATAGAGGGGTAGAGGGGCGTGCTAGAAGTCCCGAGATTAGACTAGGAAGAGGGACTAAAAGATCAAGCTTGATTCTGCATCCAAGACAAACCACAAGGTGGTTAGTTCACATTCGGGAACACCCTTAAGTGTTGGGACAAGTCACGAGCACTTTGACACACAAAACTCACCACGGCCCGGACTCGGGGGAAGCCACCACATTCCCCCATATAGTATTCTTTGCGCCACTCCACGGGGACTACATCCAAATGGCACATTTTCCCGGGACTCCCAAGTTGGAGTCCCGAAACTGTCCCGGTTGGAGTCCTGGGACTTTGGGAGCTCATAACTCCCGACTGTGGGGTCTGATCGCAATGAGGTCTAAACCAAAGTTGTAGCCCTTGTCGAGATCTTTCCAACGCCATGTCGCACTCTCAATTCGGAGGTCGCGAAGAGGTCGATTCTCGACTTTTAGTGGTCGGGAGTCAAACTACCAGTTTGACTCTCGGCCCTTCTTTTGCCCATAACTTGGGCTGCGGATGTCCAAATGACCAATGCGAGGCCATTTTAGACAACTAAACTTCAAGACCTTTCCAATGACACCAAGAACACCCCAATGCGAGGTGGTTTTCCCTTTTCTGTCGAACTCTAAACATTCGGGAGTCCCGGAGGACTCCAAATCCCCAACTTTGGGAGTGGGAGTTTCATCCTCCCACTTCACCCAAAGTGGGGTTGCGACAAGAAGACCATAGATTTTCTTTTGATATAGCACAGATTTTAACTATTGTAATTTGGGATTTTTTTTCAACAAAACCTGGGATTATGTTGTAATTTGAATTGATGTTCTTAGTAATACATAGAAGGATAAACTTCTACAATGAACTTTATGTTCATATTCTATGTGAATTTTTTGTAATACTAGATTATGATGAAATGAATTGTATTCTTGTTTATGGAGTTTTTTACAATGTATTCTAAAGTGCAAATTTTGTCTATATGTAATAACTAAAAATCTAATGTGGGAATGAATTGTAATGTTAAGTTTATTGACACTTAAAACAGAAATAGTGAACATATGCCTATGAAATGCAAATTTATTGTTACAATAGTGTGAACTATTCTATAGGAATTTTAATTTCACTTCTACCAACTAACATTTTCCCATGCGTTTGACATCACATTCCCATCCTTTTGATGTCACACTCCTTGAAGTATGGCATCATGTTCCCATCCTTACGATGTCACATTCCCATCCATGTGTCAACATGTCTTTGTTGCAACATTCATTTTACCATAGTGGGCATTCACACCCCTACCGAATTTTGCATTGTCACAACCCTAGCCTTGGGTTCATGACCAAAACAAGGGCTTGCAAAGGTGCGAACCAAGAAAGAAACTTGGGAGTCACATCTCATGCTCCTTAGAATGTAGGAGAATGTGAGGGAATGAACCCTCACACTCCCAAGTAGCTCCCACTTTTGGAGTTGGAATCCCAATGGACTCTTGAATCTTCAAAAAGCAATTGCAAGGGTCAAAACCCATTGAATTGAAAATTTCCTTATATCATTGGAATGTTCTTGGAACTTAAATGTCTAAAATGGGCTCACATGACCCATTTGGACATTTCAAACACAAGTTATGGCCAAAAGAAGGGTTGGGAGTCAAATTGGCAATTTAACTCTCAACCACTAAAATTCAAGAATCGCCCCAATTTTGTTGTGTGTAGGTGGCGTGTGACATACCATTGGAAAGATCTTGACAAAGGCTACGACTTTTCTTTAGACCTTATCTCCATCAGAGGTTTTCATACAAAGTTATGAACCTTCAAAGTTGCAAAAGTCCCAACTATGGGAATTTTGGGACTCCCATTTGGGAGTCCTAGGACAAAATGACATTTGGGTGATGACCCCATGGCCAAGCATAGAATATTCTATAAGGGGAAGGTGGTGGCTTCTCTCAAGTCCAGGCCGTGGTGAGTCTTGTGAATTTGTGGTTACCCATGGTTCATCCATGCTCCAAAATGCCCCAACTACGCATTAACCAACTTGTTGTTTGGTTTTTGCAAGTTTGTGTGAGTAAGTGAATTACTTGCCAATCTTCCTAATCCCATCTCAGAAATTCCAACACACCCCTCTACCCCCAAAGTGCTGCGAGCTAAGGAGTGCACCCCAACTCCTTCTCCTTCCAATGTCTTCACCTTTGGGTTCATAGTTGAGTCCATCAAGGAGCTTGGGGGTGCATCACTTGGTATCCTTATAATGTGACATTCCCATCCATGTGTCAGCATTTCTTTGTCACAACATTCATTTTACCATAGTGGGCATTCACACCCTTACACCCTTACCAAATTTTACACCCTCACACCTTTTCCTAAACCTACACCTTGCATTCCCACCCCTACCACATCAACAATTTCGCCATGTGGGTGTGATATCAATGCCACCTCATCATATGCCATATGGTGCCACATCATCCATATGCCACATTGATGCCACGTTAATGCCATATCATGTCATGCCTAGTGACAAATCAAGGCCATGTCATGTGCTATCATGAACCTCCACACCCTAGCACCCCACACCACCACACTACAACTATCCAACCTTCTTGTTCAAAATGAACTTGCATCTAATTTTGGACATGAAATATGTACTTCTAAAAACTAAATTCAATGCACAACAACAAGGTCACATCACATGAAATCAAAGGGTTCCACCTCATTCTATCTAATTAAGGTCTAATTTTCAATATTTCCTCACATGGTGTAAAGGTCATTTTGTTGTTTACATCTAATTGTTAACCAAACATCATAATATTGTACACTATTTGGAAAGGATAAAAAGTGAAAGTTCTCAAATTGAGTTCAACATTGCATCCTTGACCAATCTTTTTGCACATAAAACAACCATGTTTTAGATTTTGATAAACCAATGTTCCACAAGAACTTGGTAAGATTTTTTTAGAATATCAAGATACTAATCTTGATAGCACTCTTATCAAATATGATTCCCCACACAAGGTGATCATAACCTTCTTTACTATTCCATTTTCCTTGAGACTTTTGAGCCTCCTAAGAAATTATTTTAATTGTTAAATATTTTTTCTCCCCTACTTGTGTACATGTTTCATTCCCTTGGAATGATGGTTCCAAATTTTGTGAGGTCTAACCTTAACAATAACATTTTAAAAATTGATTTAATTGACCCCTATTATGGGAAGCTCTTTCAACCTTGCACCAATGAACGTTAAGTTTCATGTTGTAAATTTGTGAAAGAAAAGTCTTCAATCAAAAGAATATTATAACATTTTTTTGTATTGAATATTTTTTTCATCTATTTCTTTCTTGTGTTATATTCTTGCCTTTCAAGGACGTGAACTTGAGCTCTTTTTTTTCAAATGTGATCACTTCCCTTCTAGTGGTTCAATTGCTTAACTTCTAGTGGTGTTTGTAGGTTGCTTCTTTATGCCAACCTTTGTTCTTAAAGGTTCCCCTTTAAATTTTTCAACTACCTTCCATCTCATCCAACAAATTAATTATCTTCAATTTCAATGGTATTTTTGTGTTATTTTCCTAGAAGTGTAATTTTGTAAGGGTGTCATTGTGTATGACAACATAACATAGACACCAACAAGGTGGAAAAAAGATGTGGGTTGCTAAAATTCCTTGTTTTAATGTTCAAAGAATTCCAAGTTGTAATCTAGTCTTGCATGTTGTTAGAATACATTCATAAGCTTCTTCCCTTGTTCATGCCAAAACAATTCACACGCAAGTTCACTTTTGTTTGGGGGAAAAACAAATGTTCCCAAACATTGGTTAAGATCACACCAACTTTAACCTACTATTTTAAGCATTTGAACATTGAGTGTTCAAAGTTTTAATCAAGCTTCATCATCATATGGAAGACCATCTAGCAATGATGCAACCATGTGAGTTGTGAACCTTGAGCCTAGAACCTTGAACCATGAGCCAAAGACTATTTTTATATTTTTGACAAAATTAATATAATTATTTCATCCACTTTCATCCAAATGAATTTCATCCAAACTATTCATTTTTATTTTTCATCCTAATTTCATTTCCATTGTGGCTACATTCACATTTTCAAAGCTTATACCCATATTTCATTGAAATCAACGATGGTGTTGAGGTTGAAAAAATGTTTGTTGAATAAATTAATTTTATTGTCTTCCTCATGTACATAATGAATGAAGATTTGAACTTTATATCTTATTTGCAATAGTATTTCTTATTCATCAAAAAAATATACATAGTTTCAATTTTGAAAATCTTTCTTAATTTAACTTCTCCTATTTGTCCATTGAAATCCCAAAAAAATCATAATTTCTTAGATGCAATGTCATCAACTTCATGAATATTATTCATATGGAGTTATTGTCTGTAATGATTTCATGAAACTACCAACTACAAAACCATAGATGTTTTTCACACCCAACTAGCAAATAACCCACATCTTTGATTTTTGTTTCTTGGTTTTTTGCCTACAACTATTTTGAAGCCATATTACAAATTGCAAAGTGTTTAGAAATTTTTTGTAGTGGAAGTAAGAAATAAATAAATTCTTGGATTCTTTTCCATATCCCCTAAAAACTACTCACCCCAAAAGATTGTATATTATATTCATTCCATTCAAATTTAATGGAATTTCACATGCTATCTTCTAAATGCCCATAATTTGGGCTTATAATGCCTTCCATAGGAAGATGTGGGAATCTTTGAATATATTTGATGTATACTTTTCATATGTTCAAACTATATATATCAAAAAAAAATTCATTCTATAAAAATATATTAATTTTTTTTTCACAACATTGATTTTGTATAACTTAAATACCTTTACCAACCTTGTGCAAGTTCTTGATCATTGTTTTTTGACAACCAATAAAAAAGTTAGAATTAGTCTTATTTTGGCTCATATCCATTCAACTCCAAAACCCTATTAACATAGTTGAATTGGTGGCCCCTTATGTTGGCCATGTTTTACTATTTATTTACCATGACAAGGATGGTTGAAACTACATTTAAAATCACATTTTCATTTTTTTACACAAATATGAAATTATGTGGAGCAAATGAAGCATGTTTTGGAATCTTCTAATTTTTTTAAAGCATAAAGCTAAGCTAATGGTCTTTTATATTTCAATAATAATTTTGCAATTTGCACAAACCATTTACCAAGACAACAATGGGGTAAAAACACACTACAAGGGGGCCAAAATTGTTGTCACATTGTATTTTTTTAAGGGTCCCATGTTTGAACTTCAACCATCTCATTATTATGAAGGATTTTCACAATGTTTTTGCAAATTATGGTAAGTCAAAACCCAAATAAGTCAAATTCCAAAAAAACTACATGTTTTAATTTAATATGATGTGATGTTAAGATATGTTTGTGCCAAAAATATATATGTCCCAACATAAAAAATAATGCAAATATCCTCAAAAAAATGATTGAAATGATTTTTAGTCTTTATGAAATTTGTAGTATCTATCAAACATTGTGATTCCATATGATTGGAATAAGTTTGTGAAACATGTGAAGATTTTGATAATTATCATATCACAAATGGGTGTTTTTGGGGACAATGACCATAAGTATGTGGTAAATTAACACTTTGATAAACTATGATTTTCAAATGGAAGATGACAAGATATGTGGGGTGGGTTGATTTTTAAAATTTCATTTAAAACATTTTTCAGCTAACTAATTCAAACCAAAACTTAATGCAATCCAAAAATAGATTTTTTTTTATTATATTACATATACCATAAATATACCCATTATTCCTTGAATTTAATCTTTTTTTTTTAAATTCAAAAAATATATATATCATTACCTTTGTGAAAATCAAAATATCAAGCCCAAACACCAAAAGTGAAACTCAAAATTAAATGCAAGATGTTTTGTAGATATATAAATTATGTACCTATCATGAAAATGCCCAAAGTGGCCACCCTGTAATGTACTTTCACCCAATGGTTAGTTTTTTTATACATGTTTGCAACCCATTTTTCATATTTTTATAAGTCCCCATGCAATAAAGTGATTTCATGCACTTGCAAAAATGGTCTTGGATCATTGTGGCTACAAAAAAATCAAGAAACATTTGAAGCTTTCATTTGTATAATGTAAATGTCAAAAAAAAGTTGGCAATTGTTTTCCAAAAATTGCAAAAATTTCCAAACCACAAAATTTGGGAAAAAATAAAACATTGTTTTAGACATTTCAATTCAACATACCTCATGGGACAACAAAAGTTGCCCTTTGCAACAAAATAATGACTTCATCAAAGCTTAATGTTGGTTGATGGATGCAAATATCAAATTCAAAATTGCATCATTGCAATGCACCTCATGGCAAAATATTCAATAACTATGTTTGCATGGCACCCACTTCCCCTTCTTTCCTAATGTTGTTGTAAACATATTGATAAAGTATAGACAATTACAACTTGAGAAATTCCCAATTGTGACCTGATATGGGTGCAAATTTGCAAGAATTCCTATCTCTATGGTTATGATTTTTCCATAGCCAAATGGTGGAACATCCATTATTAATAGTTTTACAGTGGCCACCATATGATTAATATAATTGTCCATTATGGTCAAGGCTTGGAACAACTTTATGTACCTCCTTGCCAAAATGACTTGTGGGGTGGGCATGGGATTTGGAGGTTGTGTCACATCAAATCCTATGCCCATATCAACTTTTGAAAATAGTTGATGTGGTATTAGGTCATTTTTTTTCCAACAAAAACTTAGCATCTTCAAGACTATGGACCTTTTCTTGAATTAGACACATCCCTGACATCACAAACCACATTATGGGTACAAGAGGCCTTGTCTGTTGTAACCTTAGCCTTGGGTTCGTGACCAAAGTAAAAGGGGTTGCAAGGTTGTGGGCCAAAAGGAAACTCGGGAGTCACTCTGCATGTTCCCGGGAGTGCAAGAGAGTGTGAAGGAATGAACCCTCACACTCCCAAGGGAGTTCAACTTTGGGAGTTGTAGTCCCGACGAACTCCCAAATCTTCAAAGGGCGATTTCAGGGGTCAAAATTCAATGTCTTGAAAAGTTCTTTATACCATTGGAAAGCTCTTGAAACGTAGATATTTAAAATGGGCTCGCATTGTTCATTTGGACATCTAAAAAATAATTTATGGCCAAAAGAAAGGTTAGGAGTCAAACTAAAAATTTGACTCCCGACCACTAAAAGTCAAGAATCAACCCAATTTACTTATTTTCAGATGGCGTGCGACATACTGTTGGAAAGCTCTTAACAAGAGATACAACTTTGCTTTAGACCTCATCTCAACCGAAGGTTTGCTTGCAAAGTTATGGTGCCCCAAAGTTGTGGGAGCCCTAAGTTTGGCAATTTTGGGACTCCCACTTGGGAGTCCCGGAACAAAAAGCCATTTGGATGTGGGTCCTATGGACAACCAAAGAGTATACTATAAAGGGGAAGGTGGTGGCTTCCCCCAAGTCTAGGCCGTGGTGAATCTTGTGTGTTCGTGTTGCTCGTGGTTCATCCTAGCACCAAAGGTGCTTCAACTATGCACTAACCACCTCGTGTTGGTTTTGTGTAGGTTTGTGTGAGTAGTTGAAACTTGTCAACTCTTCCTGGTCCCATCCCGGAGCTCTAGCACGCCCCTCTACCCTTCAAAGTGCTGCGATCTAGGGAGCGTGCCCCGACTTTTTACTCTTTCGCTATTTTATTTTTAGACTCACATTTGAATCCCTCAAGGAGTTGGGAGTAGGTCATTATCAAAATGTGCTCTTTCTTGGTGCCCATGACACACCTTACAAGATCATTTGCACAAAACCAAAATTTGTGTTTGGCAATTTGTGGGTTGGGACTATATGAATTTTTTTCATTGTTGCCTATGTAAGTGGGGGTCAACATCCCCTTCTTGGACCTACATGTTTGGGCTATACATTTCACTTTTATGTGGGCTTGGAATGCGGAACATTTGGCAATCAACATTTTCAGATTGCCTATCGCATATACCTATAGTCAATACCTTGCAATATGCCATGACATAAACATGACAACCCATGGTAGTCAAGCCTTGAACACATTTCACATGATCAAACATCATCCAAACATTTTCAAGGTCTCCTCTTAGCTGCATGCACATTACAATATCAATGCCACTTATAAGCCCATGTGTAGACATCTTGAAAGGTACACTTTGGGAACACCTTGAGCACAAAAAAAATATCTTGGATGTAATCATAACAATCTCCTTTTCAATTCAAGGATGTTATTAGTATAACCATTCCCTTTTGTAACATTTTTGGAGTTCTTGATGATGTGGGGTGCAAACAAGATAACATAAACCACAACCACTTATTTTATGATTACTTTTGTGACTACTTTTTAAAAAATATTCTTGAAAAAATCTTTAATTTTTTTTGAATTTTTTCCATATTATTTTAGTAAGGTTTATGTTTTTTAAAAAAATTAAATGTCATTTTCAAAAAAATTCAAATCCATTTACAAGTCCTTTTATTATTTAAAAACAAACTAACGCACCCCAAGCTCCTTAATAGACTCAAATGTGAGTCCGAGGTGAAACAATGGAAGAGTAAGGAGTTGGGGCAAACACCTTGGTTCACAACACTTTGGGGGGGTAGAGGGGCGTGCTAGAGCTCCGG
>Ga0209208_10005085_pt1 | contig 18418 bp, 21 predicted proteins | sample S1TSphfallax_3_FD_187694 | JGI IMG/M metagenome (GOLD analysis project Ga0209208, IMG submission 187694) | Host-associated microbial communities from peat moss isolated from Minnesota, USA - S1T2_Fd - Sphagnum fallax MG (SPAdes) (version 2) | ecosystem: Host-associated > Plants > Peat moss >... | reverse complement strand
TGCTTTTTTTTTTAAACCACCTATTTACTAACAACCCACAAGCAGGTTGTTAGTAGGTAGGTAATAAAAACAGCCATTACATATACATAAGTATATAAACCATCTACTTACTTACTACCTAGTGGCTCCATATTTTCCGACCTACCTACCTACCTACATATACCTACCTACCTATTCAGTAGACCTATTTCCTACAGAATTGGGTTACCAAGGTGAAACCCAATATTAACTCAGTTGAGGTTCATCCATAAACTGAGTAATAACGGGCATCCAGTGGATGGTGCACTTGTGTTTGTTGTAATACGTATTTCACTTTTCCAACTCTAAAAGTGTCCTGAGTACGTGGAACTGTCAGAGCAGACCAGCACAGATACCACCATCACAGAAAGCCAAAACAAAGTTACCCAAAGTACTAGAAGAACAAAACCCCAAAAACCAGCTCTGCATTTTGGCGAGCTTAGCTCTGCATATCTGACCAGGATATAGCATGCATGACCACTACTAACTACTACCTGCATTGCATGATTTCAAATAAGTTAAGAACTTCCTTGATTTTAAACTCATTTCTCTTTGTTCCCATGCTAGGAGAACGAATTCCTTGTGAACTAGGAGAAATTTGTTTTCAAAAAGACAAGGGATCTTACACTTACACCTCAAAAATAGGGAGGGAAATTATGGTTATCAATTATAGGTGTATGTATGATCCCTCCCCGACTCTTAAGGAATAAGCTAAGAACTCTCTTCCTCTCACTAAAACTTTCTCTTTTTTTTCAGCTACTAGATCTTTTTCGACGAATTATTTTGTTCCAAACATCAGTCATAGGTAAAGTAAATTCCTACTCAAATTTTGTCTTCGATGCTTTTTTTCAGAGTTGTATTTTGTGTAGTTATTAGACTTATCCGTAAAGTCACCCTGTCTTCACACTCTCTTTGGGCCTGTCTTCAACCTGTCTTTGGGCCTGCTTTCACCCCCCTATCCCCTCTCTCAGTGGTATCCACAAAGTAAGCAAATTTTATTCAATCTCTGTATGAAATGCACAACGTTCGAGAGTAATTATCGTTGTTGTAGAGGTAGGAACAGTGAAAACATATGTAGCACAGCAGTGGAGGCGCTCAGGAAAAAGGAAAGACAGCATGAAACTCAGTTTACCACCAAAATTGGTAGAAAATTTAGTTTGGGTCCCAGTTATTTCATTTTGTAAAATTTTCATTCCTAGTTACGTGTTTGATGCCCTACTATGCCAAGACTGACCCTTCTCGCCCCCTAATCGCGTGTAACTTTATGAATAGGTAACTATGTTTTCAACTAAAAGAAGTGTATGGTTTATGTAAACCTCAAACATAAGAATTTTTTCATCACTGAATCTTTTCTCTGGTTACCTAAAGCTCAAAACACAGGAAATTCATGGTCCTTATTGGTAAAATGGTTTGCTAAACAAAAGACGACAAATTTATTTATTTGCTAAATAAAAGAACACAAAGTTTAGCAAATTCTCAACCCAAAAGCCGTGTTCTGATTTTTCACATTCAGCGATTCTTCTCATTCTTCTGATTTTCTTTAAATTTCTTCTTTCATTGGGCTCAATTTTGCACTGGTATCATGTCCAGAATTTGAGCAAATCATCTTCGCCAAAGAAGTAGCTACACACTGGAAACCAGATTTATTTTTATTTTTATTTTCTCACACCTGGTGATTGAAGCCCCTCCCAAATCACATCATTATCAAATTTATAATTTTAAATTTCACTTTTAAAAAAATTGCTAATAAAATGAAAGGCTGATAAAAAATGGAGATGAAAGTAAAACAGTTCAGCCCTCCTTCACATTTTAGGCTACATGCTACTACAACCCAATAGTGAAATCTGGTGATTTTTCCCCCCAATCAAAAAAAGAAACAAGAGTTCTGGCAACCAGAAAAAAACAAAACAAAAACAAAAACAAATAAACCCTGGTCCCAACTCTGTAGACGGTAATTTGGATGAAGTTGAGACTTTTAAACAATGTGAAAATGAGTTTACATTTTTAGACCATTACATATATGCACATGATAGAGCTCTAAATCAGGTGTTGGTAACAAATTCAACATGGTGTAAGTATGTACACTGGAGATCTAGTGCTTTTAAGACATGCCAGAGATCCAAAGAGAGGGTTTAGGGTTTTAGATCCTCTCCAACTCAATAATAGTGTGAATTTTCAGTCAAGCTTGGGTGACTTTGATGTTGGGGTTAAAAACTGGCCAAGTATGCAATCTTTTGGACATTGACAAGATTTCAAACTGGCATGTGATCTTGAGGAAGGACTAACATGCAAGGGGGTGGAGTTTTGGTCCATTATTGCATCATAATTGGTCCCGATTGCTTCATTCTTTGATGCACTACTGTACATCAAAAACATTTCATAAAATATACTACTTCTGGGTCAGCATTACTACTACTTAGACCATCTCCAGCCATGTTCAGTATGTGACCCTGCAAAAATATTTCTCACATCATCCCAGTTTGCATTATTTTGAGGAAAATGTTGGGCTGAAACTACTTTTGCTGAGCTAAACTGGCATGTTTTGACTTTTCTTCATCCAATTTGCTTTATGCAAGGCCCGAGTGCTGAGGACTGGTGAAGGTAGTTGCTCTTACAAGCAAAAAGATGTGACCAGTAGAGGAATTGAAACATGCAAGCCAAATGTTTCCTGCAAATGCAAAGTTTTTTATTTTATTTTTAAAGTTGGAGTTACATCTCCTCCAAGAATGTGTCAACTGACCTCTGTGGACAATTATTTCTCATAGCATGTTAAGTTAGGCTGCATTCCCTGGGGCTCAAACTGAACCCAATTTTCTGCATTTGTAGAAATAGCAAATGAGTCCATAACCCCACTAGCCATTTGCATATGGTATAAGAATACTCTCAAAAACCATAGGTCCTTGACCCATGGCAATGAGACCCATGGTCCTCCCTCCATTACATTTCCTCAACCTTCAAACCATAATTCCTAGTTTACTTGCATACTTGAATCTTAGCTTTTGAAAACAAATGCAATAAAGTTTAAGTATGTTCGTTGAGTTTGCCAAGACAAAAAAAGGCCAGGCTGTTGGGGTTTGCTCACCCTAAACCCATTTCATGCTGGAAAACTCTAGAGCAGTATTATTTTTTTCCTTCATTTTTTACATGTTGCCCCTTTAGAGTATCTAGTGGGTCCTATGGGCAGCAATGTGGCTATGGTCAGCCCAGACTTGTCAAAGTATTTGGCTACTTCCAAATAAGATAAGTGAGAAGGATATTCAAGCCAATGACAATGGTTTTCTTTAGCTCTAAACCAAGAAGGCAATCTTAATTTTTCTAGATGTGTGCACTATGGACAACACTTTATAACTCTTATTTGGTGAGGTGGCCTTAATTGTATGCATGACTTAGTTGTTCACGCATGTCAAAAAATCAAGAATGACAACAATGAGCCATGTGAGGGAATTGAACTTTGACCAAAAATCACATTACCCATTGCAACAAGGGGGAGTGTCACCCTTGTGGCCATACCATATACATTAAAAAAGTGTCTTAAGGCAAAAGAAGAATTATGGAAATTTAAATATTTCACCATGCAAAGTTATAATCTTCAAAAAAATCCTCTAAAAGAAACCAAAATCCTTCAAGATATCATAACTCAATAACTAGTCTCAAGTTTCAACACAAGCCAAAATATCATCTTTCAAAAGTCCTCATTTAAAAATAGACCTCCTACCTACGTGCCAAAATCCCTTAAGCTATTGTACTTTATAATGATTATAAACACAATATCCTTGCCTTGGTAAACAAGGCCAACAAATGGTGCACTTGCTCAAATGAACAACATTAATTTGGAAACTTCAAAGAGAAGTTTAGTGATACAAATTTGTAGCCTTGCTGCAAGGATGTCAAACTTGAACCCAACTACAAAATTGAGCAAGGCAAGTGACCACAATTATGGAAACAAAAGTCATTAGAATAGTAAAATTGTCACCTATACTTTAAGGTTCATCATCTCAAAGTGTTGTTGCTTTCAATTACACAACACCAGGAAAAACAATGTGCAATGTGCATCATTCAACATGCGAATTTTTTTCAATACATCACATGAAGCCTCAACACAAGCTAACCTAGATAATAAACCATCAAGCCAAACAACATTAAAACAATTCAAAGATGACAACAAAACCATAAAAAACATTAACTACAAAAATTCAACATTCAAGCTAGCTTATGGTCTATCTACATAGTGGAGGAACATAAGTGATACCAAATAGGAAACATTGATATGCATATATAACACATAGAAGAAGCCTTATGCTAATCAATGATGTGGTTGTACATAAACTTCTCAAAAGAAAAAGAAAAGCTTTTTCTTTTTGAGCAAACAAACAATGGTGAAGTCAAGATGGGTTGTCCCACCTATTCCCTCAACTTGGTTTTTCTAAAGATGAATATGCAAAAATGATATTCATTCTCCACTAATTTACAGATTTTCAAGTTCAGTCAATTTGATGTATTCTATTGGGTGTATACATCATAAATTAAACCCAAAAAAAAAAAAAAAAGTTCACCTATATTCTAGTTTTTAAAATGAAACAAATGTTAATAAAAACACACCAAAAATGGATTTAAATCCTTTTTAAGTATAAACATGAAACCATTGGGTCCTCCAATGAATTTGTGATAAAATAAATACAAATTTTGAAAAAACTATATTATATTACAATAAGTTATAAATATGTTCAAAATTAACCAATTAATATGGTGTTCAAATTTATTTTTACATTAGAAATATGATATATTATGATTATAATATTCATAATAAATAATAAATAAGTATTTTCTAAACTTTCATAAACTTGAAAGTTAAAACTATCAATATTTTATTTACTTGCAACCCATTTTATAAGATTTAAAATCTTGTGTGAAGGATAGTTTTAAATTTAGAGTGATTCATTTTGGGTAAATACAACACTCCACAAAGTTCATATTTTAATATTAATTTTTTTAATTATTAAATATTAATGTTAACTAAGGATTATGTGTTTATTCATGAACCAATAAAGTTCAAATAAACAAGAACCCAACTAAACAACTTTTTTACATTCATGTTAGAATAAAAACATCAATCCAATAAAAAATGATTGTTCAATAGAGAATTTTGAAACAAAGGTTCAAATCTAGTCATTCAAGAGTCCATAATTATTTGTTGGGTCATTTTTTGCATTTTTATGGACTTTTTGCAAAATGTATTCTATTCAAATGCCATAAACACATTGCATAATCATCAATTTGACAAAAATATTAATGGATTAAGATTGCCAACTTGAATGATACTATTTATCAAAGGGTGAAATGCAATAAACATAAACCAATCATATAGTATTGGATTTCTTAAGTGGACATATGAACTATAGTATGAGTTTTGAATTAACATTCAAATGCATTTTTTATTATGATTTAATCTCAATATTTTTTATGAAGACTCAATATATGATACATGATAGAAAAAACTATATGGATTGAAAAAAACTAGAACAAACACTTTAACCAAATAATTATGGACTTTTGAATTACCATATTTGGACCTTCACTACAAAAAATCTTGACTTTTTTAACCGGGAATTCTAGACAAAAAAACCCCTCATATGGTTTTTTTGCCCCCATGACCAATTTGACCAAAGTTCCATTTTGGACAAATCAATTTGGACCCAACCATTTTGACTAGGTCTTTTTGGTTGGTCATTTTGACTAGGTTTTTTTTTATTAAACCACCATGATAATAATATGATTTGAGTAGCAACCATAATTATTTATTATCTAAATTATTTTATTTGAAATTAATATGATTATATTAATTAACTAATTTCCCTACCCTACCTAATTAATTAATATAATTAATGCAAAAAATATATTTATTTACTTACCAACCCTATGTCATGCCTAGGCTAGGCCACCTAATTTAGCCACCTAGGTTAGACTAAGCCATTTAGGCCAAGCCAAGCCCCCTAGGCTAAACCAATATGGGATAAAAATAATAGTTGCATTATAGTTAATATTTTCTTTCAAATGTTTTGAAGAAAAAAATTTTTATATCCTTTCTAATTTGAAACCCAATATCTTTTTCATTAAGTTTGTTTTGAGTCTTCTAAAAAGCTATGGATGCGCCAACTAGTGATTTACAATAATTTTTACAACTCCAAATGCAACAAAGTGATGAGAAAAGAGTTTAATCTCATAACCTAAAACTATAATATTTTGTTTCAAATGTTTCGAAAAAAAAACCTTTAAACCTCTCTAGTTTGAAACCTCAAATTTCTTTTCATTTTAGGTCCATTTTGAATGATCTAAAAAACTATAGGTGCACCAACTAGCAATCTACAAAATCTCTTTGATCTTCAAATGAAACAAAACAATGAAAAAATAGTTTAAACTCAAATTCCCAAACTATGATATTTTGTTTGAAATGTTTTGAAAAAAAATTAAAAACCTCTTTAGTTTGAAACCCCATATCTTTTTCATTGTCAATTCATTTTGAGTGATTTAAAAAACTATGGGTGCACCATGTAATTATTTACAATACCTTTTTGAATTCTAAATGCAGCAAAGCAATGAGAAAAAAAATTAATCTCAAAATCCAAAACTATGATATTTTGTTTGAAATGTTTTGAAAAAAACTTTAAACATTTCTAGTTTGAAACCCCATTTTTTTCCATTGTAAGTTCATTTTGAGTGATTAAAAAAGTTATGGGTGTGCCAACTAATGATCTACAATACTTATTTGAAATCCAAATGTAACTAAACAATGACCCAAAAAAAAAAAAAAATCTCAAAATCCAAAACTATTTTAACAAATTTATCACCAAACATGAACCCCCTTACACAAAACAACTCATATCCTCTTCATTCCTTGACAAAATTGAGTGTTTTTTGTAACATTGGAAGTGTTAAGTGGAGGCTTAAAATTTTATTTTAACAAGAAAAAAGGAGAAATATGTAGGAAGTCGACTTCCTTTGAAATTTTTAATGTACGATGGTAGGCCTATTTACCCTAGTTGAAATTAAGTTGCAATTTTGGATTTTGAGGTTAAATTCTTTCATCATTCTTTTGTTGCATTTGGACTTGAAAGAGTTCTTGTAAATATTTAGTTGATACACCCATAGGTTTTTTAATCATTCAAAAAAGTATTTAAATCATAAATATATGGGGTTTGAAACTAGAGAGGGCTTTAAGTTTTTTCTTCAAAACATTTGAGACAAAATATCCATTAAATTGCAATTACAATTTTTATTACATGGTGCTTAGGCTTTGTTAAACTAGGTTTAACCAGCTAAGGTTAATTAAATGTCTAATATCAATTAAAGTGCAACTATAATGCACCATAGGTTTATTTGCAATTTTTTTCAAAACATTTCAAACAAAATATTATAGTTTTTAATGTTGAGATAATTTTGTTGTTGTTGTTTTGTTGCATTTGGAGGATAAAAAGGTCTTCTATATCCCTAGTCATAGGTGTTACAATGGAACTAACATTTTTGATAATTAACATCCAAGTTTAACAAAAAGCCTAGGTTTTAAAGTCTTAATTCAATATAATGTAAAGAAGCCAAAAATGATCATTTAACTGAATGTTACATAACAAAACCTTGATATTGGGGTCTAACTTGACATTTATTACGTTTAACATTAATTGTAATAATCAATCTTGATTGTGGCCACTAACCATTAACATTCAACATGATGGTGTGAGTCCATCATGAAAAAGATAAGTTGCTTTATCTTTTGATACTTTAATTTGGTTTAATGATATGAATAGACATCAAAAATATTACATCACAAACATCCATCCCATGATTTGATAATGAAAATCATGTGAAAATTATTTTTTCATGAGTTCATATGTTTTTCAGACGAATGATGCATATATAAGTAGGATGAAACATTTTCATGGGTGATGGGAAGTTTGTGATATAATTAATATTTTAAGTTAACACTAACTTGAAAACATGCATTCTTTTCTTTTTATGATGTTATTTAAATTTTAAACTACTTAACACTATAAACCTTAACATCAAATCTGAATGATGCTTAAGCAAGACAAAATTTGACTATGAAAGTTAAGAATTATGAAACATGTAAACCCACACATGCATCATAAATAGGTTTCAAATTGAACCTATCAAGTGTATATATTGTGCCCCATGAACCCATGATATGTGAGAATGACTTCATAAAACAAATGTAGCATTTCACACGAGGCACCTTTTTGGGGTGACTTGCAATATTTAGTATTCAAAATACTTTGACTAAAGAATATTGTTGAAAAAGCATAAAATTTGTAAAAAAAAAAACCCTTTTGTTCACAAATTTGTTCACAAAACTTGTTTTACCTTAAATCCAAAACCCAAAAGATTGTATTATTATTAATGGTTTGCTGTCTCATATGTCTTAATGTATTAATGAACAAACCAAAAATACATAGCTCTCAATAAATCATTTATTGACATAGAATACAAATAAAAAAAAAGGTAGCTAATATATACGAAAAGCAAACTTCCTTATTTATTGCAAGGAAACTCCTACATAGTAAAACATGAAGGAAAATGACTTTTCTGAAGATCACCCACTCTTCTTTTTTTCTTTTTTTTTCTGTTGGTACTAATGTAGGTGTTGATTTTCCCTGGCCAAACTTGAACCCTTGCTTTTCACTTTTTTTAAATGAAAAAAAATTACTTTAAAAAAAAAACATTACTCCAAAAATTTGAACTAGTTTTGGACAATTAGGGGAAAAAAATGACTTACAATTTCCTTGCAGAATAGATTACTAAATTATCAAAACCTACAATAGAATATTGCATGTCCAAAGGAACCCAATAGAACATTTTTCCTCATACATTTCAAAAGGGCACATTTCACAGTGCAGATCAACTGTCTCAGCAATAAGATTGTCAGTAATAACTAATTGATCTTCAGCTCTGTGCATTGAGATTCACATTATGGGCTTGCTCACTGCAATTGAACAAGAAACTGGCAATACACACACGGATTGGTCATGATGGGTTCACTGCCATGCCAATATAAGTAGCAAACCCTGCGCTGATGTAATGTAGGGAAACTGCACATGCTGAAATACATAAAACAAACACCATCTACCTGCCAAGAAATAACATCCTTAAGACATGCTTGCTGATCCATTCAAGGTTTGCAGAAAACCAACTGGTGATGCAAATTGGAACAGGCACCAGAGCAGAGAGCATCAAAATATGTAAAAACATGGCCGGTTATGGCATGACTGACAATCTTTACATACAATACAAAATTTGAGACTTTCCCCAATACAAAAATTGTGACGTCCTCCTGACATCCACCTCCCCTACCATATTCAACATTATGGAAGCCAGAGGTGGAAAAAGCCTGAGTACTCTGTAGTTGTCTTGAGTCCTTCTAGACCAACATGTGCCTCTTTTCATTCACTCCATTCTACACGCACAAGGAAATGACTTGTGCGTGGAGAAACTTTGCAAAAGGATGACCTGGTATTGAGCTAGATTTCATCTCCTTTGATCAATGACAAGGAAACTTATCAAACACTAGACACTTATCACATATCATTACCTTGCATCAAAGCGAAGGAGCCTCTTTTTCATGCTTAGTTGTGGGATTAGGCTCATGTGATTTGCCCCTCTGATTACACATAACCTGCTTCAAAGAAGTGGGCAACTGCATTGTAGAGTTGTTGTTCTTCAAAAGGCTTGGCTACATAGCCATCCATGCCACAAAGGAGACACTCAGCTTGTGTTGCTTGGATCACATCAGCTGTCATTGCCAGTATGGGTATACGCACTGGGTGGTACTTGGTGAGAATGCCACCAGACATGCACTCTGAAGCCTCCATCTCCGCTTTCCGGATAATTTCGGTTGCTTCAAACCTGGCAGATATATCAATCACACACACCCAAGGTTGTAATTCAAAAATTGGCACACAGTTCAAAGTCTCCAACTTTGCCCCGAAGTATACACAAAAACAGATGAAATGTGGCCACCCAATTGGCCCAGGTTTTTAGAACTTACCCATCCATTTCTGGCATCTGAACATCCATAAAACAGGCATCAAAATTGTGAGGAGGTTTCAGCTTGACAATTGCAGCTCTTCCACTGTTGACACACTCCACTTGGGCACCATACTTGAGAAGTGCACCCTCGGCAACTCGTCTGTTCACTGGGTTGTCATCGACAACAAGTACTCGTTTGCCGGACAAGAGCTTGTGCAAAGACCTGCTTCCCTCGCGAAGCTCCCGTCCTTGGTCCCTCCTGTTCCAAACACCAAGAGCTTGCTGGAGACATGCAGAAAGCATACTTGCTCGAAGTGGCTTGATCACCACACTGTCAGTGAACCCATTCTCTCTTGCAAGTTTGTGCTCATTGTCAGTCATGGATGTTGCCACCAACATCATCTTTGGAAGCCGTGCTGCAATAAATCCATGGGACAGGCCCACAGATGATGCAAAATACTTGTTTCGTTGTCTCAAGTGCTCAGAAGCACTCTGGCAAAGCATATGAGGAAATCGTATGCCAGTTCCTGCTCCCCATGAATCCTTGTCCACAAGAATAATGTCTATGCCTCCTCCAACTGTGCTGCTGAGAGGGAAAAGGCCACATTCACACAGTTTTACTCACAGTTTGGATTTCATGGATTTGATTGAGAGAGAGTGTGTGTATGGATTCCGGGTACTCGGAGAGATTTACCTGTGGAAACCCGGTGGCCCAGCATCTATTGTGGGAGCTAGTATTGCAGCAGCAGAATAGACCGAGTTAGCCACCTCCACCTGAATACCAAGGATCCACAGCATTAGCAGCAGTGCTTCATAAAATGGATGTGAAAAAAAGCAACAATAAAAAATCCCAACAGTAGTTTCATCACATTTGCATTGCCTTATTATTCCTCCTGGTCCAAAATCTGAAACTGGAATGCAGCTGCTGAGCATTCTGACTGGGAAAGAGACAGGATAAGCATTACCTGAACACCAAGTCTGCGCAACTGGTGACGAGTCACTTCAGACCTGACTGGTCTGCCATCCACCACAAGAGCTTGCATTCCTTGAAAACATGTAGGTAAGGGACGTACTTGCAGAACACTGTTTGTGTTTCTCAGCATGCTTTCATGGACACTGTTGTGCATTTGCTGAAACTGTGCAGTGAAGGTGAAGGTGGATCCAATCTTTGGACGGCTCACAAACCGCATCTCCCCAGACATCAGCTCCACTAAGCGCTTGCTTATGCTGAGTCCTATTCCAGTGCCTCCATAGGTTCTTGATGTTGAGCTGTCTGCCTAAAGAATCAAACTCCAGTTAATAGCTATTACCGTCACACACATTGGGAATTGATGATAAAAGGAACTAGATGGGTGTCTTTGGGTTACACAATTAATCAATCCAGCACCTAAACTCTAAACCCTTTGACTGCAATCTGATTCCCACAAGTAATGGTCCACAAAGCAAACCACCCAAAAAACAACTATGACAGAGGAGAAATTCTACCTGCATGAATGGTGTGAAGACCCGTTCTTGCACATGAAGTGGTATACCCACACCTGTGTCTTCAACACTAACAACAAGGTTTACAACATCATTCCCATCAGAGAAATTCCAGTGATGATCATCATGATCTGGATTATAAGAATGTTGTTCCTGTGCAAGCAATAGCTCAAATGTTTCCCAACTGTTCCGATCATCTGCTGTCTCATAGCCACTCAAAGTATTGAACTGATTACACTTCATATCAAGTGGCACACAACCAGGACCATCAACCTCCCAATCACTGTAGTCATCGTCATCACCACTGTAGTCACTGCCCTCCATTACCATCTCCACATCCTCAGATAAATGCACACAGACAAAAATATGGCCACGTTCTGTGAACTGCAATTTCCTCAACAACCCAATGACCAGAGTCAGGTGGTATTTTGCAAGTGGAGTTCTGTCTCTCACCATCTGTCACCAGAATGCAAAAGTCATGGATAAACAGTCCCCAAACAATCCATGACCAAGAAGAGGAGGTGAGATGAGACTAGAGTTGCTTCATACCTTAATAGAGTTCCCAACAAGGTTGATGATGATCTGCCGAAATCTTCCTGGGTCCCCGATAAGAATACTTGGAACCTTCTCTGATATGTACACTGCAAGCTGTTCAAAGAACCATGCAGAAGATAGCACCCCAACAAAAAACAACTTAGCCAATCCATTGTTAGACGGTCATCAACCCCTGGAAAAAAAAAAGAAGAAAAAAGTTTCTGACTTCTTCTGTAACAAGGCCAAAGAGAAGCCCTTGGATACTACACTCTGAAAACAAACATTCAAGCCCTCATTTTAGGGTTTCATGGGCATAGATGGTAGAGCTGAGGCTATGGTGACCCAGATCATTCATTAACTGCATGAAGAAACCTGGACATAGAAGAAGAAGAATTACAAAAATTCTTTTTGCTCCATCTGTAGAAATGGGAACCCTGGCACAAGCTAGGGACTCAACTCTGTAAAATGTGTGAGACAGTTTTTAGGTCTGAAGCTAGTAGAGATGCAGAAGTGATGGCTGAAGAAGCGATGTTTTGAGAGAGAGAAGCAGACCTCTATGCCCTCATCTCTTGACTTCCCACTGAAGAGAGAAAGAACATCATCCAGTATGGCACACAAGTCAAATGGCACAGCTTCAAGTTCAAGGCGCCCTGATTCAATCTTAGCCTGGTCAAGAACCTCATTGATGAGTGTTATGAGGGCTTTGCCACTGGCTTGAGCTGTGCGTGCATAATCTTGTTGTGTTGCATCCAGACGAGTATCCATTAGCATTTGAAGCATTCCTGCAAAATGGTGGTCAAAATGGTCAACAATCCACTGGACATGCAGAAGCAGCAGCAGCAGAAGCTCAACCACCACCAGCAGGAGTAGAAACACATCATGGAACACGTCCAAATCTTACCAAGCACACCATTCATTGGAGTCCGAATTTCATGGGAGACGGTTGCCAAGAACTGCACACAACAGGGATTGCCAGTTTTGCAGAGGAAAGCACACTCTCAGCACTAGAAAGATAGAGCAGAAGAAAACATATATCAAGACAGCTCCAATACAAAGCTATATCGTTATACAAAAGGATGGATTCCCATGAGATTCATTTGAGATTATTTATTTATTCATTTTCCCAACCTGAGATTTGGCAACAAAAGCTTCATCAGCCCGAACTTTCAGCGCCTTGAACATACGACAATTCTCCTCAACTTTGTCGATGCGGTTTCTTGATGCATGCAACATGTGCCCCACCAAGAACCCTATCACAAAAATACCTACTGATGTTGATATGGCTGTCCAAGGAGGAAGTGCATCTTCATTGTACCTGCAATCCCACACACAGTCCTCATCCCCATGACATGACATGTCTTCAATGTTTCAGACTGAGAAGCAGCAGCTTCCAAAAAGCACAAACATGAAATTCTTATATACACACACAAAAGAAGTGGGTATATACAAAATTTATGCACACCTGCATCGCATCTCATGCTTGCGTTGAGGATCTCCAAAGTCAAGTGAGCTGACATATGTGTTTTCCGACTTGGAAACATTCGTATGTCCGTACATGACAAGTGGACACAATTCATTTGTGATATCGTAGACATTCACAGCAATCATTTCACTCCCAGGGAATCCATGAAGCAGATTCTCTACCAGTGTCTCCACATCAAACGCTCCTCCTAAGTACCTGAAACACATGAGGAGCTGCAAACACTCAGTGTGATCAGTCAAGCTTAGATGCTCATTCAGAGAAAGCATTATTATTGCTCCCATTTGAGAATGAGAAATTTTTTTGTCAGGGATTCAAATTCTGAAGTAAGAGCAGTTCTAGGAATGGAAAAAAAAAAATTGAGGAAGGGACAAATGAGGGAGGGTTTCAAATGCAGAGAACCCTGCAGTTGCTTTGACACGTTCATCTGGGGTTGCATCAGGAGGAAGATGAATAGAGTAGACAGCAAATGTGAATACAACTCCAAGGTGTTTTGACTCCAGCAATCGAAATGGGTTTGTGAGTGCTCCTTTCCCTGATGCTCTTGCTCGCAAAATGTTCTCTCTGTCCTCCTGACAAAAAACACATATAAAACAAACTGCCCCATGACTCTTTTTCTGGATTGATGGCATTACCACAAACATCAAAACACCAGTAGCAGTGGCATGCGATCCAGAACAAGAGAAGAAAAAGCTACACACACACACACACACACACAAACCCACCAAAAGCATACATACCTGACCAGACATCATGTCAAGCGAAGTGAGGTATGACACAGTGTCTTGTGACATTGTGGCAGGTGCATATTCTTCGAAGACTTGTTGCTTTTCTTTGGAGAACATCTCTTTGATGGTCCACCCATGCGACATCTCGAATGACTCCCGATCCTCATGCAGAACTCGATCCGCATATGCTACCCCACTCATCAGAGGCCTCTCAAAAGCTGTGCTCTCCGCATATTGAGAAAAAGTCTCCTACAATAAAGAAGAAGAAGAAGAAGAATTCATTACCAAAGCCCAAAAATAAATAAAAATCCCCTGGCCCCACAACCTTCAGGGAGAGAAGAGACAGACATCTGTGTAAAGTACCCATAACATCATCATCATCATCAACATAACAACATCATCTGTGTATGTGTGTGCACCAGCTGATGTACTTGAAAACCTGAATTGCTGAAGTTTTATGGGATTTTCTGTTTGTTGTTGAATTTTTTTTGAATGTGCAACAATTTTGCAGAGAGACCCACCCAGAAGCAGCAACAAAAAAAATTGTTGCAAATAGACATTGGCTCACATGACAGACAGACAAAAATGGGCAAAAAAAGGACGCAACAAAGGATGGACACAACAAACAAACATTGGCAGGTGAAGAAGAAGAAGAACAACAACAACACCAGCATGAATGATTTCTCTAACCTGATTGAACATAGCTATCTGCTTGCTGATGTGCAGTGTGGTGAAGAGTGCAGTCAGTGCTCGCACATGATTCATACTTGCCAAGAATTGGTTCTGCAAAAACAAAAAACACGTCTTAACAACAGCAACCAAAACCCTCAGAAATGTTTCATGAGAAATTCTCCCAAAAACAACAACCACCTAAACCCTAAGAAAAGTTTCATGAGAAAGAATTCTCCCTTGAAAGCCTCAAAAGCTCTTCATGAGATAGTTATTGCAGGCATGGAGGAGGAGGAAAAGAAGAAGGCATTTGCAACAACAAACGAATGTCCCTGAAACTGAACAAGAATGAAGACCATGGGGCATGCTTGCAAACGAAAAGAATGGAGAACATGGGTTGAAACTTCTGGAAGCTTCTGGAAATCATGGGTAGGTATGTATGTACACACATACCTCAAGCATGCGAGCTCGGCCCTCACACATGGTTTTCAACGTATCTCTCCTTCGAACAAGCATCTCTGCATTCATCTGCAAGTAGACGGAGAGCGAAACTAGCGCCATGAAGAACACCCAGAGGATGAAGAGCTTGGTGTGCCAATGCTCAAACCATACTGATGTTGTTGCGGAAGAAGAAGAAGCCGATCCTCCTTTGGCTGCAGCAGAAGAAGAAGAAGGTTTGGTGAGGTACGAGTTTCCTGAGTCACGCCACCATTGACGACCCAGTCTTCCTCCACCAGGATTTCCTCCTCGCTCTCTTCCTCCTCCTCCTCCTTTGCCTCCTGCTCCAGCTGCTCCTGAGGAATGATGGCGGTGCATGGTTTTCTTTTTTGAAATGTATACTCCTCTTGCTCCCTTTAGCGGTACAGTTCTAGTGGAGCGAGAATCACCACTTCCATTGGAGATACAAGGGCTGGAATAGTCAGAGCCGCCGCCTGCACGCCCCTGCAGCAGCTTCAGCTTGGCTCCACTCTTGTCGGACATCTGGCAGCTTTGCGACCAGTTCTGGTTAGCTCTTCGTCTCATAAAGCATTCTGGATATGGGGAGAAGAGAAGGCCGCAGCTCACAGTAGCAACAGCAACAACAGCAGAAGAAGAAAAAGATGCCGAGTCCTCTGCACAACAGACAGACAGACACGCTCAACTCTACATCGTTCCTGAGCTCAAAGTTCCATTCCCAAATCTCTCTGTCTCTGTCGCTGTCTCTCTCTCTGGACAATTGTTGTATTGTCTTGTCCTCTTCTGGGAAGCTCAAACCTCATAAGATTGACTGCACACAGTCCATGAAAATCCAGCGCAACTGTCTGTCTTCAAAGCAAATAACATTACTGCAACCAGCTGATCTCTCTCTCTCTCTCTCTCTCTCTCTCTCTCTCCCCCAGCTGCTTCTGCTACATGAATCCTTCTCTGTTTCTTTCTTTCTTTCTTTCTTCGCACATTTGCTGCAGCTGCTGCTTCTACTACAACTTCACCATCATCACAACTCCCGACCCGCGAAAGCACACACATTCTCCTCGTCCCTCACTGCAACAGTCCAGCGCTCTCTTCTCTCCCGGGTAGCCGCCGCCTTCCAAAATACGTACATAAATACGTAGTTATACACACAATACATTCCACATTCGTACAATAGATGATATATACGGTACGTACATACGTTTTTCACATACGCACACTACAAACACTCCATACAGTAGTACATACTCACATACATACGGTTTACCAATACGAGTACCTGTCTTGCTATTTTGCTTTCTTTTTTCCTTTTTAGTTGTGCTATTTTGAATTTCTATTTTTTTTTAAAATAAAATTTGAAGAATGGGGGGGAAGTGGGGAGGGTGAGGAGGAGATGTGTGTACGTGTGTGTGTGTGTGTGTGTGTTTTTTTCAAAAAAATTCAAAATTTTAATTAAAATTTTGGTGAACTTTTCCAACAATCTAGTAAAAGTAGTTGATTGAATTAACATTTTAAAAAATAAAATAAAAATTTGAACAACATTTTTGAAAAAAAATTTGGGGAAAAAAACACTTGGGGGAATATAAAGGGAGGAGGATGGCCCAAGTGAAATTTATTACCTAGGATTCTTTTGCTATATAGTTGGGTTGATTGTATGTGTGTGTGTGTTTTTGGGGAGTGGAGGGGACAAGGAGGATGGATTTTATTACTTAGAATTTTATTGTTTTAGTTGAACTTTTGCTTGAAGTTTAAACTATATAGGAATGACTATATAGGAATAAATAAATGAATGAATGAATATAGGAATAAGGACTAGTCTTGATTGTCCAAGTGTGGTAAGTGAAGGCATGCTTGGAGAGCCTAGGTGTTTTTGCAACACTTAAATTTTCTTTTTTGTTCAACTATGAACCAAAAGGCATTTATTTGGGTAATGTGATGGGGTACTAGGTATACTTGGGGACTATACACTCATTGTTGTGTGTGTTAGTTGGGTGCTTGTTTATATGACAATGGAGATAGTCATTGTTGTGCTTGTTTATATGACAATTGAGATGGGATCATGGGACGAGTGTGGTGAACGATGGGTTGAGTTTTAGGGTTTAAGGTAAATCCCATTCACATAATATTTTAAATTTTGTTCACGCTTAAATTAATTTGAAATAAAAATTTGAAATAATTATATTAACCTAATTTATCCCTAACTAACTGAAATGTAATCAAACAATTCAACTAACATACCTGACAAATACAATATTTGGACAATCCAACTCTTTGTATATATATTGTTTGAATTAGACATGATTTCCAAATAGTAGGGCTTGTGAGATTTGTGGTTCCATCCCCAAAAGAAAATATTAATGTTATAAAAAATAATAATAATAAATATTTAAATATATATATATATATATACTCTATAGAACGGCCTATTCTGCCTTCATTTGTGGGTGCCATTTCATTTTGGCCATCCCACCAAGGGCAAAAATATTGCCTTAAAAAGGTGCGTGAAACATATAAGAGACTAAAAGCAACCACTTAGTGCACAACCAACCAAGCAACCAAAGCTTCATCAATGAGCTTAACCAAAGGCAACCAGTTAGTGCACAACCAACCAAGCAATCAAAGCTTCATCGATGAGCTTAACCAGATGAGCTTAACCAAAGGAAGACGAAGAAAACTTTCTACAACCAAAAAAAAAATCATGAGGAAAACATCTTAACTTGTCCTTGAAACCCTAGAAACAAAACACACAATGCACGCTCTGCCAAGCAAACTGTAATCTTTGAAGAGAGTGAGTGAATAGTACGAGAGTCGACTATGGAAGTACCCATATTCAAAGGACCAGAGGGAAGGTACTTTTTGTTTAGTGAGGTATGAGTTTTGGCGTCTGCTTTACTTTGCTCACCTAAATTGTTGCCACTTCTTGACATTAAGGGAAAAATTTATTCAATGAATCCAAACCTAACTCCGATGTCAAAGCTGAGTTTTGTCTGTGTTGTGTTGTACACAGATTTTGGCATTACAT
>Ga0209208_10005084_pt1 | contig 18419 bp, 16 predicted proteins | sample S1TSphfallax_3_FD_187694 | JGI IMG/M metagenome (GOLD analysis project Ga0209208, IMG submission 187694) | Host-associated microbial communities from peat moss isolated from Minnesota, USA - S1T2_Fd - Sphagnum fallax MG (SPAdes) (version 2) | ecosystem: Host-associated > Plants > Peat moss >... | reverse complement strand
CTTTGCGGGTGCCGCGAGAATTGCCGCGAGCTTGGTGACCCGCATGGCGCGTACACCGCTCAAAGGGCCGGTGATCTTGAATCTCAACGTGCCGGATTTGCCTGACGGGCAATTGCGCGGGGTCCGGGTGACCCGTCTCGGCAACCGGCATCGCGCCAAGCCGATCATCCCGGCGACGGATCCGCGCGGGCGCAGCGTCTACTGGGTGGGGTCGGCCGGGGATGGCCAGGATGCGGGTCCGGGCACCGACTTTCACGCGATTGCCGAGGGCTATGCATCCGTCACGCCGCTGCAGATCGACCTCACGCGTCACGCGGCGTTGCCGGAAGTGGAGCGTTGGCTGAATCTTGAGTAGCTTCATGGAAGGCCCGCGACTCAGCGGCATCGGCATGACCTCGGCGCGAACGCGCGAACGGCTGGTGCAGCGCCTCCAAGACCAAGGTATCAAAGATCAGCGCGTGCTCGATCGTATCCGCACCGTGCCGCGGCACCTGTTCATGGATGAAGCGCTCGCGACGCGGGCCTACGAGGACACCGCACTGCCCATCGGCTTCGGCCAGACCATCTCACAGCCGTACATCGTCGCGCGCATGACCGAGGCGCTGCTCGCGGCCGGTCCGGCGGCGAAGGTGTTGGAGATCGGTACCGGCTGCGGTTATCAGACCGCGGTGCTCGCGCCTCTGGTGGGGGATCTGTACACCATCGAACGCATCTCCAGTCTGCTTGGTAAAGCGCGCCGCACGCTGCGCGAGCTGCGCATCCGCAACGTGCATTGTCGTCACGAGGACGGCAGCGTGGGCTGGCCGGCGCGGGCGCCCTTCGATGCCATCCTGCTCACGGCCGCGCCGCCGGTGGTGCCGCCGGCGCTGTTCGAGCAACTGGTGGTGGGCGGGCGGCTCATCGCGCCGGTGGGCCCCGAGGGGCGGCAGGAATTGATCCGGTACACGCGGGGAGAGACCAAGATTCGCAAGGAGTCGCTCGGCATGGTGAGCTTCGTGCCCTTAATGTCAGGATTGCAGCGTTAGCAAAAGTGCGCCACGCGCGTGCGATCGCTGTGTTCTTCTGCTGCTGCGTTTGCGTCGCCCAACTCCTCGGTGGTTGTGCGTCGACCCCGCCGCCCGACCGCCGTGAGACCTATGTGGTGCAGCCAAAGGATACGCTGTACAGCATTGCCTGGCGGCACGATGTCGATTTTCGGGAACTGGCCAAGTGGAACAACATCGGCCCCGACTATCGGCTGTCGGTGGGCCAGGTGCTGCTGTTGTCGGCCCCCACGCCTGCGGCTGCGGCGCATGCGCCGACCGCGTCACGCGCGCGGAGTGAGCCGCACGTCGGTAGCCCCAAGCCGCTGGCCGGCGCGCCAGGCATCCCCAAGGCGGTGGCCGGTGGGGGTGGCACAACGCTGCGGCCAGGCGCGGCGGCGGGGGGCAGCGCCGCCGCGGGGTCGGTCGCTGCTGCGGGCTCGGGCGCGCCTGCGGGATCAGGCCTCGCACCCAAATGGCTCTGGCCCACCGAGCATCTCGCGCCGCCGCGACCGGTGCCGGGCGGCGGGATTCTGTTGTTTGGCAGGCTGGGTCAGGACGTGCGCGCCGCGGGCACCGGCCGGGTGGTGTACACCGGCAGCGGCATTCGCGGCTACGGCAACCTCATCATCGTCAAACATGGCGACAACCTGTTGTCCTCATACGCGCACAATAGCGAGATGCTGGTGCACGAGGGTCAGGAAGTGCTGATGGGACAGATCATTGCTCGCATGGGGGTGGCGTCGCATCAGACGTCTGCGCTGTATTTCGAGATCCGCTTGAACGGCAAGCCGGTCGATCCGCTGCGCTATCTGCCGCGTGCGCAATGATCACACCAGCAACAATCCGACCACCTGTCGTTGTTCGCTCACCAACACGTTGAATGTGCGGCATGCGGCACCCGTATCCATCACCTCGAACCCAATGCCGGCCTGCAGGAATTGCGCACCGAAGAATGCCGGCGGAAAAATCTGCCTGCGCCCGGTGCCGAGCAGAACCAGTTCGGGTGCGAGGGCGAGAATGCGCGCCGCATGGTCGAGATTGAGGTCGGTGACGCCGCCGAGCGCGGCTTCGGGACAGAGCGAGGCGGCCGAGACGATCATGGCGCTATGAAACGTTTCGGCATTGATCCGCAATTCGCCGTCGGCGTAGCCGCGAATCACGTTGACGTTGGCACTCGAATCCTGGGTGAAGCGCATGCCGCCAAGATACAGGAATTCAGGTGAGCGGGGTCTGTGTGTACGTGCGTCTCGCCAACTGCGGGATTGGGCCTTGGGCGTCCGCGCCAGCGCTCGACCGGCTGCTCACGCACGCGTCGGCGCCGGCGACCTCCACGGATTGGCGGCGCGATGCGTTCGGCGTGATCGCGGGCGCGGCGCCGGTACCGCCCGTGGCCGCGGCGGCGCTGCTCGCGGCAGAGGGCAGGGCGTTGGGACCCTGGGTGTGCATCGCGAGTCCGGTGCATCTGGTTGCCGGAATGAGCAACGTGACCTTGGACCCGGGTGGCGTACTGACCTTGGACGACGGCGAGGCGGCCGCGCTCGCGGCGGATTTCAATCGGGTGTTCGCCGACTCGGGCGTGCAGCTCGTGGTCGGGCGGGCCGCCGTGCTCCTGGGTGTGTTCGACCGGGTGCTGCGAGTCAGCACGCACGAGCCGGCCGACGTGGTGGGCCGCGATGTGTTCGAATGCCAACCGCTGGGAGTGGATGCGCCGCGGCTGCGTCGCGTGATGAGTGAGATGGAATTGTGGCTGTTCGAGCATGCCGTGAACCGGGCGCGCGCGGCGCGGGGTCGAGCCGTCGTCACGGGTCTGTGGTTGTGGGGCGGCGGCGAGGCATTGACGGCTCTGCCCGACGTGCGGGGCTTCACCTCAGGAACGGATCCCTTGTTCGCGGCCTATGGGAATGCAGCGGAACTGCCCGGGGGCGCAGCGCTCGGCGCCGGCGTGCTGGTGTGCGACGTGCCGCCCGGCGCCGCGACCTGGCCGGTTGACGCCGCTGTCGCTGGCGCTCGGCAGCGGAGCGCTCGAACGGCTGACCGTGTCGGCGCAGCAGCGGCTGGTGCGCGTCGAGCGTGGCACCACGTGGCGATTTTGGCGCCGGCCGAAGCCGTGGTGGCAATCCTTGGGACTGACGGGAGAGGAATCGTGATCAGACGCAGGCCGCTCGGAGCGGCGCTCGACTTTGCGCCGGAACTGCACCCGCTGCTGCGACGCGTGTACGCCGCCCGCGGCGTCGCGCGCCGCGAAGAACTCGATCTGTCCCTCGAGAGGCTCGAGCCGGTGGGCTCGCTCGAGGGGATCGAGCAAGCCGTGCGTTTGCTGCTGGCGCATCGCCATGACGGCCGGGTCCTGGTCGTTGGCGATTTCGACGCAGACGGCGCCACCAGCAGCGCGCTGGTGGTGCGCGCGTTGCGGGCGTTGCGCTTTGCGCAGGTGGATTTCCTGGTGCCGAACCGATTTCGGTTCGGCTATGGCCTGACGCCCGAGATCGTCGCGTTGGCGGCCAGCCGCCGACCCACGCTCATCATCACGGTGGACAATGGCGTGTCGAGCATCGAGGGCGTGGAGGCGGCGCGCGCACTCGGCATTCCCGTGCTGGTGACCGATCATCATCTGCCGGGCGCCGACCTGCCGCGAGCCGAGGTGATCGTGAATCCGAACCTCGTGGGCTCGCGCTTCGGCAGCGCTGCATTGGCGGGTGTCGGTGTCGCCTTCTACGTGATGGCCGCGCTCGCGCGCGAACTCGACGTGGCGGATTTTCGCGCGGCCGATTTGCTCGACCTCGTGGCTCTCGGCACCGTGGCCGACGTGGTGCCGCTCGACCACAACAACCGGATCCTGGTGGCGCAGGGGTTGCGCCGCATTCGCGCGGGGCGCTGCGTTCCGGGGATCCGCGCGCTGCTCGAGGCGGCGGGCCGCAGCGTCGACCGGCTGACCGCCGCCGACTTGGGGTTCGCGGTGGCGCCGCGGTTGAATGCAGCCGGCCGGCTCACCGACATGAGCATCGGAATTGCCTGTCTGCTCGCCGACGATCCGCGGCAGGCACGCGAGCTCGCGCTGCAGCTTTGCCGGCTCAACGAGGAGCGGCGTGACATCGAACAACGCATGCAGCTCGAGGCCGTGGACATCGCGGCCGGACTACGCGTCGACGCGAAGGGTGAGGAGGCCCTCGGACTCTGTTTGTTCGATGAACACTGGCATCAGGGCGTGGTGGGCTTGGTGGCCGGCAGGATCAAGGATCGCTTGCACCGCCCGGTCATCGCCTTCGCGCGCGCGGAGGACGGCAGCCTGCGCGGCTCGGCGCGTTCGATCCCGGGCGTGAATATCCGCGACGCGCTCGACAGCGTCGCGACGCGCCACCCGGGGCTGATCGGCAAGTTCGGCGGCCATGCGATGGCCGCGGGGATGACCATCGAGGAAACCGCTCTCGAGCGCTTTCGCGCCGCGTTTGCCGCCGAGATTGCCGCGCGTGCGGATGCTGATGCGCTGCGTGGCGTGATCCACACGGATGGTGAATTGCCGGAGGCGGAATTGTGCATCGACACCGCGCGGCTGCTGCGCGGCGGAGGGCCATGGGGGCAGGGCTTCCCGGAGCCGGTGTTCGACGGCCATTTCGAGATCGTCGACTTGCGCATCGTTGGCAGCAAACATCTGAAAATGCAGCTGCAACCGCTGGCCAACGCCGGCGGCGCCGCGGCGCGCGCGTCGAGCACGCGCGCCATCGATGCGATCGCCTTCGGTTATGTGGGCGGTGCCACGGAGGATGCCGCGGTCGCGGCGGGACGGCGGCTCGAGGTGGCGTACCGGCTGGAGATCAACGAATACCGGGGCGCGGAGAGTGTGCAGCTCAACTGTCAGCACTTAAGGCCGGTGTAGGCTTTCGTGCTAAAATTACCGCCATGGAAATCAATCAACTGAAACGATCCATCAAAGATCTCGAGGAGCGCACCGACTCCTTGAGGAGGTATCTTTGATTACGACAACAAGCACGAACGTCTTCAAGAAGTAACCCGCGAACTCGAACAACCCGGCATCTGGGACAACGCCGACCGTGCCCAGGAGTTGGGGCGTGAGCGCGCCAAGCTCGAACAGGTGGTCGAGACCCTCGATCGCCTCACGCAAGGTTTGCGGGACTCTGCTGAATTGCTCGACATGGTGGCCGACGAAGCGGACGGGTCCGCGGCCACGGAAATCGAGAACGACGTGACCGAGCTCGCCGCCCTGGTCGAGCGGCTGGAATTCCAGCGGATGTTTCCCGGCAAGATGGACTCGCATAGCGCCTTTCTCGACATCCAAGCCGGCGCCGGCGGCACCGAGGCCCAGGATTGGGCATCGATGCTGTTGCGCATGTATCTGAAATGGGCCGATGCCCACGGGATCAAGACCGAGATCATCGACCAGAGCGACGGCGAAGTGGCCGGCATCAAGGGCGTGACGATCAGCATGACGGGCGACTATGCCTACGGCTGGCTGCGCACCGAGACCGGCGTGCATCGATTGGTGCGCAAGTCGCCCTTCGATTCGGGCAACCGCCGCCATACCTCGTTCGCCTCGGTGTTCGTGTCGCCGGAAATCGACGACGACATCGACATCGAGATCAATCCGGCCGATCTGCGCACCGACGTCTATCGCTCGAGCGGTGCCGGCGGCCAGCACGTGAACAAGACGGAATCTGCGGTGCGCATCACGCATGTGCCCACGGGCATCGTGGCGGCATGCCAGAGTGAACGCAGCCAGCACAAGAACCGTTCGACCGCGATGAAAATGCTCAAAGCCAAGCTCTACGAACTCGAATTCAACAAGCGCAACGCGGCGGCCAAGGTGCTCGAGGATTCCAAATCGGACGTAAGCTGGGGCAACCAGATTCGCAGCTACGTGCTCGATCAGTCGCGCATCAAGGATTTGCGCACCGGAGTGGAAGTCGGCAACACGACGGCCGTGCTCGACGGCGCACTCGATCAATTCATGCAGGCCAGCCTCAAGCAGGGACTATGAGCGACGACGAAAACCATCTGATTGCCGAGCGGCGCGCCAAGCTCGCGAAACTGCGTGAACGCGGCGTCGCGTTTCCCAACGACTTTCGCCGCAATGCGCTGGCTCAACACCTGTTGACGACGTACGGCGACAAGCCGCCCGAGGCGCTCGATGCCATGGCCGTGCACGTGAGCGTGGCCGGCCGCATGCGGGTGAAGCGGGTGATGGGCAAGGCGAGTTTCGCCAAGCTCGAGGATTCGAGCGGCCCGATCCAGGTGTTCCTGCAGCGCGAGACGCTCGGCGAGACCTACGACGAGTTCAAGACCTGGGACGTGGGTGACCTGGTCGGTGCAGAGGGCGTGCTGTTCAAGACCAAGACCGGGGAGCTGTCGGTGCGCGTCCTCACGCTCAAGCTGCTGACGAAATCGCTGCGGCCGCTGCCGGACAAGTGGCATGGCATCGCCGACACGGAGATGCGCTACCGCCGCCGCTACGTCGACCTCATCATGAACGAGGAGTCGCGCCGCGTGTTCGAGACGCGTTCGCGGATCGTGAGCTATTTGCGCTCGTTCCTCGATACCCGGGGCTTCCTCGAGGTGGAAACCCCGATGCTGCATCCGATACCCGGCGGCGCCGCCGCGAGGCCCTTCAAGACTCACCATAACGCACTCGACATCGACATGTACTTGAGGATCGCGCCGGAGCTGTACCTGAAGCGGCTCACCGTCGGCGGCTTCGAACGGGTCTATGAAATCAACCGCAATTTTCGCAATGAAGGCGTATCCACGCGGCACAATCCCGAGTTCACGATGCTCGAGCTGTACCAGGCCTATGCCGATTACCATGACCTGATGGAAATGATCGAGACGCTGTTCCAAGGACTGGCCGACAGCGTGCTCGGGACCCGCATGCTTCAGTATCAGGGTATGGATTTGGACCTGTCGAAGCGCTTTGCGCGCCTGCGCATCGAGGAGATCATTCTCGCGAACAATCCGGATGTCGATCCTAAGTTACTGCGCGACGTGACCTATCTGCGCCGGGTGTGCGAGCGGCTGAAGATCGCTTACAAGCCCGGCGATGGTGCGGGCAAACTGCAGATCGAGATCTTCGAGAAGACCGGCGAACATACGCTGATCCAGCCGACCTTTGCCTATGCATACCCAGCCGAGGTGTCGCCCTTGTCACGGCGCAACGATCAGGATCCGTTCCTCACCGATCGTTGGGAGTTCTTCGTCGGCGGCCGCGAACTGGCCAACGGCTTTTCGGAGTTGAACGATGCCGAGGACCAGGCGCAGCGCTTCAAGGATCAGGTGGAGCGCAAGGACGCCGGCGACGAGGAGGCCATGTACTACGATGCCGACTACGTGCAGGCGCTCGAGTACGGCATGCCGCCCACCGCGGGACTGGGGCTGGGTGTGGATCGCATGGTGATGCTGTTCACCAACGCGCCGTCGATCCGCGACGTGCTGTTGTTCCCGCACATGCGACCGGAATGAGACCGATCGGCGTCTTCGATTCGGGCGTCGGCGGGCTGACCGTGCTGCGCGCCCTGCGCGCCGTGCTGCCGGAAGAGGATTTCATTTACTTGGGCGATACGGCGCGGCTGCCTTACGGCACCAAGAGCGCCGAGACGGTGGCGCGCTATTCGCTGCAATGCGCCGGGGCGCTCATGGCGCGCGGCATCCGCTGCCTGGTGGTGGCGTGCAATACGGCGTCGGCCTCGGCGCTCGACACCTTGCGTTTGCGGTATCCCGACATCCCGGTCATCGGCGTCATCGAACCCGGCGCCCGGGCGGCGGTGGCGGCGTCGCGGTCGCAATATATTGCAGTGATCGGCACCGAAGGCACGATCTCAGGGGGCGCCTACCAGGCCGCCATCCACCGACTGAATCCCGCCGCCCGCGTGGCCGCGCTGCCCGCATCGCTCATCGTGGCTCTGGCCGAGGAGGGTTGGACTCATGGGCCGATCGCCGAAGCGGTGGCGCGGCAATATCTGTCGCCGCTGTTCGCTGCCGACGACGGCGCAAGTCCCGACACGCTGGTGTTGGGGTGCACGCATTTTCCGGCATTGGCCGGCGCCATCCGTAACGTGCTGCCGGCGGGGGTACGGATCGTCGATTCGGCCGAAACCACCGCCGCGATGGTCGTCTTGCAATTGTCGGCGGACCGCGCGAGCGGCGCTGCCGGCAGCGTGAGATGGCTGGCCACGGACGGGGCGGCGCGCTTCGCGCGGGCCAGCAACACCTTTTTAGGCGAACCCTTGCACGCCGCGCAGATCGACATCATCGATCTGTGAACCGAGCCGCAGCACCCGCGATGACGGTGCCGCAAACTTAAGAGCCATTCCGTGGTCGTGCATAAGGACTGGCTCCATTCCCCATATCCCGCCATTCGTTCCGCACTTCCCGGGAACACGCCGTGATGTTGGGGATGCCGGTTCCGAACCCGCTGAATACGATGTCCGCCGGGCGCTGATCGTCGCGACGGTGGTGCTGCTGCTCGCCCTGTGTGCGGCGATGTGGCACCAATATTCGCGGCTGCATCAGCCGGGATGGGACGGCGCGGTCGTCAATGCCGCCAGCCGCCAGGGGTTGTTGGCCGAGCGGCTGGCGAGCGAGGCACGGCTGTTGGTGAAGGGGCATGCGGAGGACCCCGAACTTCGCAGCGGTCTCGAGGCCACCCTCGCGGAACTCGAGCGGATGCAGGCACTGATCGCGTCCGGCAATCACGGCGCGTGGTCGCATCTCTCCTCGGCGCCCGAGGTGCAAGACGTGCTGCATGCGGCCGAGCCGGCAATGCGGCGGCTGGCCGAGCTTGCGGCGGTGGCCCTCAAGGGCGACGCGGCCCCGGCCGATGCGTCGCTGCAGTTTCAATCGGGCCTGCGGGTTGCCGAGATCGACATGATCGCGCGCAGCAATGAACTCGCGAGCGCGCTCATGCGCGAGCAGACGGCGCACGATGAGCTCTTGGCCGAGATGCCGTTCAAGTTCCTGCTGGTCATGGTGCTTGGCGTGTTTGCCGCCGCGGTCGGCATCTTCCGACCGATGCTCGCGCGACTGCGCGACACGACGCTGCGTTTGAAACGCGAACGCTCGCTGGCGATGCGCCTGGCGGAAGTCACGCGGCGCACCAGCAACGGCATCCTGCTGCTCGATCTCGACGGCAAGATCGAATGGGTGAACCGTGGATTCCTGGAGATGAGCGGCTACGACGCGGCCGATGTACTGACGCAATCGTTCGCCACGATCATGTCGCCGGCGACGACGCAGCGTGCGCAGTTGGCGCGCATCGAAGCGGCGATCCTGCGTCGCGAGAACATCACCGAGGAGATCGTCAAGTACCGCAAGGATGGCGGGAAATATATCGTCCAAGCGCAGATCGCGCCGCTCACCGACGAATACGGACGACCCACCGGCTGCAGCTGGGTCGACACCGACGTCACCGCCATCCGCGACAGTGAACAGGTGCTCAAGCGGCAGCGCGAGCGCCTCGAGCAGGCCCTGGAGGTGGCGAATCTGGGCTTCTCCGATGTCGATCTGCGCGACCGCAGCGTGCGGATGGATTCGCGCGCCAGAGCGCTGTTCAGCGCCGTACCGGGAAGCGGTCCGCTGAGCATCGATGACGTGCAGGCCTGCATTCACCCGGACGACCTGTCCGCCATCAAGGCCAATGGCCAGCAAATCCTGGGTGGCAGGCTCAGAAGCGAGCGTGGTCCGGTGAGGATCCGGCAAGCCGATGGCAGCTATCGGTGGCTCGACCGATCATTGAACGTGGTGGAGCACGACGCGTTCGGTCGACCCACCCGCGCCGTGGCCACCTACAAGGATATCTCGGAGCAAATCGAGGCGCGCCAGCGGGCCGAGGCGGCGACCCGGGCCAAGAGCGAGTTTCTCGCCAACATGAGCCACGAGATCCGTACGCCGATGAACGCCATCATCGGCATGACCGGTCTGTTGCTCGATACCCGCCTGGATGAGGAGCAGCAGAAGTTTGCGCAGGTGGTGCGCAACAGCGGCATGATGCTCTTGAGTCTCATCAACGACATCCTCGACTTCTCGAAGATCGAGGCGGGAAAACTCGAGCTCGAATCGGTGGAGTTCAATCTGCGGTCGGTGTTCGAGGAGGTGGGCGACATGCTCGCGCTCGGCGCGCGCGACAAAGGGCTGGAGCTGGTCGCCATCATCGAACCGGATGTGCCCGTCACGGTGCGCGGCGATCCTGCGCGGCTGCGCCAGGTGCTCTTGAACTTGGGTTCCAACGCGGTGAAGTTCACGCATCGCGGTGGCGTGACGCTGAATGTGGCGTGCATCGACCGGACCGCGCAAAGCGTCGCGCTGCGGATCTCGGTCATCGATACCGGCATCGGCATTGCCCGGGACAAGCTCGGTACCGTGTTCATGGCGTTCTCCCAGGCGGATGGCTCGACCACCCGCAAGTACGGTGGCACCGGGCTCGGGCTGTCGATTTCTCAGCAGCTGGTCGGGATGATGGGCGGCATCATCAATGTCGACAGCATCTTGGGTGACGGCACGACGTTCGATTTCACGGTGATTCTGCGCACTGCGCAGGCCGATTCGGGCGACGCCCCGGCGCCTGCCGATCTGCACGGCATCAAGGTGCTGGTGGTCGATGATTATGCGCTCAGCCGGATGTCGGTGACGCGGCTGCTGGCCGCCGCGCATTGCCGTCATGCCGAAGCGGCTAACGGCGAGCAGGCCTTGCAGATGCTCGAGAGCGCGTTGCGGGGTGGCGATCCGTTCATCGCCGCCGTCATTGACATGCAGATGCCGGGCATGAACGGGGTGCAGTTGGCGCGCGAGATCCGGCGCTCGCCGGCTCTGAAGGGCACGGCGCTGGTGTCGTTGTCCGAGTTCGGTGCAACACCGCCGGGCAGCCATGAATCGGGTTGTTTCGCAGTGTCGGTAAACAAGCCGATTCACGGCGCCAGCCTGATCGAGGGTTTGATGCTCGCGCTGGCGGCGCGCGACGGTGGCGCAGCGACGGAGACGACAATGAGCCCGGCGATCGCGCCGACTCCGCAACCGAAGTCGTCGCTGCGGGTGCTGATGGCAGAGGATAACGCGGTCAACCAATTGGTGGCGCGCAAGATGCTCGCCAAGCTCGGGATCGACGTCCAGATCGCGGTCAATGGCGAGGAGGCCATCGAAGCGTTGCGCGGGTCGCGTTTCGATCTGGTGCTGATGGACTGTCAAATGCCGGTCATGGATGGTTTCGAAGCGACGCGCCGGATCCGCGATCGCGCCAGCGGCGTGCTCAATCCGCTGGTGCCGATCGTCGCCATGACCGCGAACGCGATGCGCGGGGATCGCGAGCGCTGCCTCGAGGCCGGTATGACGGATTATCTGAGCAAGCCCGTCAACCCCGCTGACCTCGCGGCTGCTGTGAAGCGCGTCACCGATGGCCGGAGCGCGGCGCTCGTCCCCGTGATGGAGCAGAGCGCCTAGGATCGGATCCGATGCGGCGCGCCGCGTCGTTTCGCGACGCGCCTCGCGGATTGCAGGGCGCGGCGCTCGCATACTGGGAAACATGGAAAACCAAACGCCCTTATCCCTGTTGAACCGCCTCGAGCAGTTGTTGTACGGCAGGTTGGTACGAGCGTTTCCCGGACATATCGTGCTGTCGCACGTGGCGTTATCGCGGCTGCTGATCGTCGATTTCGTGGTGTGCCGGGCGGATTTTACGCCGCTGGCCGTGTTCGAAGTCGACGATGCGCTGGTGGCGCATGTCGCGCCCCGGGACCTCAGTTTGCGCAAGGATCAAAGCCTGCAGGCCTTGGGGTTCAAGGTCATTCATCTGTCGGCCGACGATCTGCCGCACGAGGCCGCGCTCAAGGCGCTCGCCGCCTCGCACCCGCTGCATACCTCGACGGCAGAACTGGTGCGTCGCGCCTCCTGAGTAGCGCTTTGGCGGTACACTATTCGGCTCCAACACGGGAGCCGACATGTTCATACTCAAGGTGAATGGCGACGTGCGCCCGGTGGACGTTCCGGGCGACATGCCGCTGTTGTGGGTGTTGCGGGACGTGGTCGGTCTCACCGGCACGAAGTTCGGCTGCGGAATCGCGCAATGCGGTGCGTGCACCGTGCATCTCGATGGTCAGGCGGTGCGCTCCTGCGTGCTGCCGGTACGCGCCATCGGCGACAAGGCGATCACCACCATCGAGGCGGTCGGCAAGACGCCTTCCGGGCAGAAGATTCAACAAGCCTGGTTGGATGTCGACGTGGTGCAGTGCGGGTATTGTCAATCAGGACAAATCATGTCCGCCGCGGCGCTGCTGGCGCGTAACGCCAATCCCAGCGACCGGGACATCGATGCCGCCATGTCCGGCAACATCTGCCGCTGCGCCACCTACGTGCGCATCCGTGCCGCCATCAAGCAGGCGGCGACCGGCAAGGCCGAAGTGCTGCAGACGATCGCGCCGCCATGAAGCACCGGGTCGGCACTCAGAACCGGGTGGATCTCGGCCGGCGCAACGCGCTGAAATTTGGCGGCCTGGCGATCGCGTTCGCGTGGACCGCCGGCAGCGGCACGGTGCGCGCGGCCGTCAATGCACGACGGCAACCCGGGGACGTGGCGGCCGCGATGGCCGACGGCAATCCACCCTTCGCGCCGAATGCGTTCATCCGCATCGATGCCGACGGTCTGGTACGCCTGGTCATGCCGAACGTCGAAATGGGTCAGGGCATTTACACCGGCGCCAGCATGATGCTCGCCGAGGAACTCGACATCGGCCTCGACCAGATCAAAATCGAGCATGCGCCGCCCAACGAGGCGCTGTATGGCATGCCGCTGCTCGGCGGACAAATCACCGGCGGCTCGACCAGCACGCGAGGGTCTTGGCAGATATTGCGCGAAGCCGGCGCGGTCGCGCGCACCCTCCTGGTCACGGCAGCCGCGGAGCGCTGGCGGGTCGAGCCGTCGAGCCTCTCCGTGGTGCGCGGCGTGGTGACGGAGCCGTCGTCGGGTCATGGCCTGGGATACGGTGCGCTGGCGAAGGCGGCGGGCGCCTTGCCGATGCCGAAGCAAGTCGTGCTCAAGCAGCCGAAGGATTTCACGCTGATCGGCCGGCCGCTGCGGCGGGTCGATTCGGCGGACAAGGTCATCGGCGCGACGCAATTCGGGATCGACGTCAAAGTGCCCGGCATGAAGATTGCCACGGTCATGGCATGCCCCACCTTGGGCGGCCGGCTCTCCGGCATCAATGACCAGCGCACCCGAGCGATCCCCGGCGTGATCGAGGTGATCGCGTTGGATCATGCGGTCGCGGTGGTCGGCGAACACTTCTGGGCGGCCAAGCAGGGACTCGATGCGCTCGACATCGCCTGGGAGCTCGGCGACAACGCCGATCTGTCGACTGCCGGGCTGCGCGCCGCGCTCGGCGAGGCTGCCGCGAGCGGCAAGGCCATCGTGGCACGCGAAGTGGGCCAGAAGCCGGTTGACGGCAAGCTGGTGCAGGCGACGTACCAGCTGCCGATGCTGGCGCACGCGACCATGGAGCCGCTCAACACCACCGTATGGGTCACGCCTGACCGCTGCGAGATTTGGGTGGGCACGCAGGTGCCGACCCGCTGCGTCACCGCAGCGGCCAAGATCACCGGCTTGTCCGAGGATAAGGTGGTGCTCCACAACCAGTACTTGGGTGGTGGTTTCGGCCGACGCCTGGAGACCGATTCGGTGGAGCAGGCGGTGCGCTTCGCGACCAAGGTCCACTATCCACTCAAGGTCATCTGGACCCGCGAGGAAGATATCCGCCACGACATCGTGCGTCCCATGTATCACGACAGCATCTCGGCGCTGCTCGACGGGGATGGTCGACCGGTCTGGTACGGCGACCGGGTCTGCGGCGGAACCGTGCTCGGGCGCTGGGCGCCCGAGGCCATGGGCAAGAATGGTCTCGACGACGACCTGGTCGAATGCGTGGCCGAGGTTCCCTACGAGATACCGAATCTCAAAGTGGAATGGGTGCGTCACGACATGCCCGAGGGCGTGCTCGTCGGCTGGTGGCGCGGCGTCGGCCCCACGCACAATTTGTTCGTGGTCGAGAGTTTCATGGACGAACTCGCGCACACCGCCGGCAAGGATCCGCTCGACTATCGGCGCGCGCTGCTGCAAAAAAATCCGCGCAGCCTGGCGCTGCTCAATCTCGCGGCGGAAAAAATCGGCTGGGGTGCCGCTCCGCTGCCGCCGCGCGTCGGCCGCGGCATCGCGCTGGGTGAGCCGTTCGGCAGCCGGGTATGCCTGATCGTGGAAGCCGAGGTCACGCCGCAGGGTGAGGTGCGGTTGCGCCGGGCGGTGGCGGCCATCGATTGCGGTATCGCGATCAACCCGAGTTCGGTGGAGGCCCAGGTGCAGGGCGGCGTGCTGTTCGGCCTCAGTGCCGCCCTCTGGAGCGGCATCACCCTCAAGCACGGCGCGATCGAACAGAGCAATTTCCACGACTACCGCAGCCTGCGCATCGATGAGACGCCGCAGGTCGAAGTGCACCGTGTCGACAGCGAGGACACACCGGGCGGTCTCGGCGAGGTCGGCACCGCGATCGCTGCGCCGGCGCTGGCGAATGCCATCTTTGCAGCGACCGGCGTGCGTCTGCGATCCCTGCCGGTCGACCGCAGCCTGCTGGCCGAAGGCGCGGGCGCTTTGCGCGAGGTGATCACGTGAAGCGGTTGATCGCCGCCGTCGCCGCTTTGCTGGCGATCGTCGCGATCGCTTATGTCTGGCTGAATCAAAGCGACGCCGCGCCGGGAAGCGGTGCGCCGCTCGCCGGCGCGCCGCCCGCCGCGGCGCTCTTGGCGCGCGGCGAATACCTGACCCGGGCGGCGGACTGCATCGCCTGCCACACGGTGGAAGGGTCGCATCAGCCGTTCGCCGGCGGCGTCGCCTTCAAGCTGCCGATGGGGGTCATTTATTCGACCAACATCACGGGCGATCCGGTCAATGGCATCGGCGGCTGGAGCGACGATGAGTTCGTGCGCGCGGTGCGCGAGGGCGTGCGCAACGACGGGCAGCATTTATATCCGGCGTTTCCCTATACCTCGTACACCGGCCTCGCGCGCAGCGACGTGCTGGCGATCAAGGCCTACTTGATGAGCCTGCCCGCCATCGCCAAGGCCAATCGGCATAACGTGTTGAGTTTTCCTTTCAACCAGCGCTGGGCGATGGGATTCTGGAACGCCGCGTTCTTCAAGAGCCGGCGGTTCACCGCCGACCCGTCGAAGTCTGCCGAGTGGAACAGCGGTGCGTATCTGGCAACTGCCTTGGGTCACTGCGGCGAATGTCATACGCCGCGCAATGTTGGCTATGGGCTCGAGCACGGCCGGGAACTCGCCGGTGCCGAGTTGCAGGGCTGGCGTGCGTATAACATCACCTCGGATCGCGACTATGGTATCGGCGCGTGGAGCGCCGCCGATACGGCGCTGTATCTCAAGACCGGCCACGCCGATGGCCGCGCATCGGCAGCCGGTCCGATGGGCGAGGCCGTGGCGCACAGCCTGCAATACTTGGATCCAGCCGACGTGGCCGCGCTGGTCGCGTATCTGCAAAGCGCACCCCCGCATCCGGGCGGTGAGCGTATCATCGTCGATGCGCGGCCGGCGCCAGCCCTGGCCTCGACGGCCGCCGCAGCGGGCGGCGGCGTGGCGGCTGCCCACGAGCAGGGCAGCCGGTTGTTCGAGGGCGCCTGCGCCTCGTGTCATCAGTATGACGGTCGCGGTCAAGAGTCGCCGTATGCGTCGCTGCTCGGTACCCGCGGCGTCAATGATGCGAGCGCCGCCAATGTGACGCAGGCGATCTTGCAGGGCGTGAACCTGCGCATCGGCGACAGCGACGTGTACATGCCTTCATTCGGCGCGGCCTATTCGGACACGGAAGTAGCGGCTCTGGCTAACTATGTCGTCGCGCAGTTCGGCGGCAAGGCCGGCACGGTGACGGCGGATGAGGTGGCCAAGCGGCGGGCGTTGTGAGGGGTAGCTCCTGTTCGGCTCGCGCACACGGGGCGAGGGCCGTCCGGACAGCGACGCCGACCTTCCTTTGATAATTGCCGGATCTGGATGAAGTTGCGACAGCAAAATATTGATGCTGAAAAAGGGCACGAACCTTCCTCTAAAAAGCCTGACCGAGGCATTGAGGAACAGGGAAGCCAATCCCTTAATGATGATCTGGACGACTAAACAACCAACATTCGGACAAAGAACGTTCCCGCGGAAACGTGCCGTTGATTTTTCCGCGCCCTCAGGTGAACAGATGTTACTTGGGCGGCGAGGGCCAGCTGGCTGACGGCATCCGGTTTGCCCAGCACTATACAAGTTGTATAGTGCCTGTTAAACTAGTCGCTTTACGGGGATCAACTCGGAGGGACGCGCGTGACCCATGACCTCGACACCGCCGAACGCGTAGAGCAACCCGTTACGATTCGACCCGCGCTTTCACCAGTGGCCATGCGTTTCATCCAGAGCCATCCCGAGGAGGTCCAGCGCATCGTGGCCACCGCGCTTGAGACGGCTGCCGCACTGGACGCCAGTGGTGTGGTAGCGCCAACGCGATCGCTTCCGTCTGCGCTGCAACGTTTCATCACTTCCACCTCAGCCGACTCGGCGGAGGCGGGGGTGCTTAGCATCAGCGAAGCCGCTGAACGACTCGAAGTCACTCGCGTGACGGTGTATGCCTGGATTGAATCGCGGCGCCTTCTCGCCTGGCGAGCCACGCGCCGCGGCGTTCTGATCCCGGCCGAACAAATCCTGGGACCGGGCGCAGTGGCCCCGGGGATCGATCGAGTGCTCGCGGTCATCGCCGATTCCGCAGCCGCCTGGGATTTCCTGACGGAAGAATCGCCTTATGTGAACGCCGATGCGTTGCGCCGGCCCATCGACGCACTGAAAGCCGGTCACGTCGATGCTGTCGTCGCAGCGGCTCATTCATTCCTCGACGCCTTTACGTAATTCCTCGCCAATGAGCCGGTATCCGCGCAACCGCATCGAAGCGCGGCTGTCCTACTTTACGATCGAACGAGCGCATCGAGTGTTTGCCGCCTCGCGAATGCCGTTGAGCGTTCAGCCATCACCCTCGCGATTTTGCGATGGCACCGCGTATGCCGTGCTGTATGCAGCGCTCAGCTTCGAGACTTGCATCGCTGAATCCCTTATTCGCGATCGATTCGTCCGCCGGACAAGGCGCGAGATTCCGTTGGCGGCTGTCTTGATGCGGGCACATGCCTGCATTGCCACGCAACCGAAAACGGAGTTGCTGCTGCTGGATTTGCGGGATACGGGCTGCTTGGATATCGGCGCACCGACCGACGCGGCGCGCGCACGTCATTTCGCGGCCGGCCAAGCCTTGGGACGGGCTATCTATACCGAGCATCCGGACGTCGACGGCTTTATCTACGCGTCGCGGCTCACCGGCGATGACTGTTTCGCAGTCTACGACCGGGCGCTTGGCAAATTCCTGGTGCTCGACGCGTGTGAGCTCAAGGATCATCCGCAGCTTCCCATGATGCTTGAGCAGAGCGGAACCCATCTCATCGACGACTAGAGGCGGCGCAGAGTGTCACTAGGCCATCAGACTGTGTGGAGACGGCATGACGGTGGTATCCTCAACCAACAAGCGGACAAAGAACGTTCCCGCGGAAACGTGGAGGACCTCCGCCGAGGTTTTGCAATCAGCCGAGCAATGGCTCGAACGGCTGCCGCGATTTCCAACGGTAGGTGCGAAAATCACGTTGATCCGTGGTCAGTATCCGCCCGTGCCCGAGTGACTCGGCTAGGAGGACGAGCGAGGCGTCGGCGAGATCCATCGGTAGATCAGCATACCGGCGCATCAGGCGTGGCACGCTCGCCCGCGCCGCAGCCGGTAGATCCCATACCGCGACGTCGCCATCGGCGACTTCGTCCATCAACGCGGTTGCGGCATCCACATCAAGCCAGCGACTGATGAGATGCACCGCTTCGGTCAACACCGGCCAGGTCGTTATCAAGCCTTCCTGAAGATTCGCCGCCGCATCGCGGCACCGTAGGTGCCAGGCATCGTCACGATCCAACAGTGCGTAGAAGAAACCGGTGTCAGCGATGATCACGAGTTCGGCGCGAGCGTGCCTGGGCGCCACCGACGCTGGTCTTGCCGGCGACCGCATCGGTCAACAGATCTTTGGCGCTCTCGGACACATCGCGCCGGCCGCTGCCTCGAGTTCCGGCGCGCGCCAGCAAGCGCGTGAGACGCGGCGGTCGCTGCGCGCGAACTTCCGAGTAGTAGCGCGCGATGCTGGTCTTCAGAACGTCGGAGACACCGAGTCCGGTGACTTCCAGCAGGTACTCGAGTTGCTGTTGGCTCTCGGTATCGAAGCGGGCGTTGACGCGCATGGGCGATTCCTTGCGATGGTTTTGTGACCAGACCTCGCCACAAGCTCAAGA
>Ga0209208_10005083_pt1 | contig 18423 bp, 4 predicted proteins | sample S1TSphfallax_3_FD_187694 | JGI IMG/M metagenome (GOLD analysis project Ga0209208, IMG submission 187694) | Host-associated microbial communities from peat moss isolated from Minnesota, USA - S1T2_Fd - Sphagnum fallax MG (SPAdes) (version 2) | ecosystem: Host-associated > Plants > Peat moss >... | reverse complement strand
AGTCCCCTGCCTGAAAGCGGTTAGTGTAAGTTGCAGGATTCCATGGGATGCTCTCTATGATGATTTCTCTGTTGTTCCTGTTGGTGGCGTGGTGGGTCAACCGGAGGGCTTGGAGGCTTTTCCATGGGATGGTCCCACAGGGAATCCTAAAAAGGTTTGTTGTTAATTTCATCTCAAATCTCAAGTTTTTCGGCACACTTAATTTCTGGCGTGCCTGTGGGGAACCCAATTACTGAAACCCCTAGGCCTTGTGCAGGCGGATACAATATAGACCGATCAGTAGGTTGGAGTGGGTTTGGGACTTGTAAGATCAAGGTACTGGAGGAGCAGCTAGAGAAGCTGGTCATCCAGATCACAGCTAGCAGCTTGTGATATTCATATCAAAATGTTATACTGCAGTGCACGTATCATTCTTCTCTGTACTCTGGCACGCAATGCATGATCTGTAAATTATATTCCCTATCGTTAATTGTCGCCGTCCTGTTATATGAGGCAATGCTTGGAAGTTGGACAGTGGACTTTACTAGTCTAGTATTGCATCCTTGATTAATATTATGATACTAGTGAAACGCAGGTTGCCATGAATGGCTGATGAGACTGCAATATCATTGCAGACAACCAGTTGAGAGGAGACAACAAGTCGTTGACGTTATCAGATCACTCGCATGCTAATCAGCGGTTATAGCATGTCTGTGTGTGCCTGAAATCGTTTAATTAGTCGCCGATCGATGGGCTCGATATAATTATTGCCTTCATTGCGTTGCAATTAGATTCGATATTCGTAGGTGGCCTAGTCAACACTTAGAACACCTGATCTGGATTCTGCCCATCTCTATGTATTGGCGGAGGGTCATCGAGCGTCGTCTGCTGAAATTATGGAGACATCATTGCACAAAAAATTGCTAGATCTGAAGCAGCAAATCTGGAATCTTACAATCTGCTTCGTGATTCGACGTGAAGGAATGATATTGGATGCAAATAAACTCTGATTTCAGGAAGACACTACTGGCCGGACAACCTTCCAATTCAAGCATTGAGAAAGTTCAAGTGCATGCCGACCTGGACGCGGTGAAGTTGCAGCATTCAATGCTAGACTTCTCGTGAGATCACGCTCTAGCTATCAGTTGCATAACAATTCCAGCAGCAGGTGAAGTTTCAACATCTTCGCAGCAAAACACTAACCAAAAAGTATTACCTCCATTTATGCTTTAGCATTTATAACAATATTGTCGACTGGGGCGCTCGGTTTTCCAATCTGGATGGTGTATTGTAAGGAACGATGCATAGCTTCTCACATGGTGCAGCCTGAGCTTTGTTATCAGAATTGAATTTATAGTGCAGCTGACCATCTCCGGCAAACCTGGATAATGGATTCCAGAACAGATCAAATGGCTATAGAGTTTTGCTAAATATGATAAATTCTAGAGCACTGAGCTTGCAGGATTTTGAGCTCTGGCAATCAGACATCATGCATCATGTTCTGCTGAAAGCTTGACATTTTTTGTATCTCATGGAACTTCGTACTTCCTAACTGAATCTACCGTCTCTTGTACTGCTAAACTCTAGATCTGAAGTGTACCTGATTTGCTCACTACATTTTATTAACAATTTCACCAATTAATCTGCTGGATTGGTTCAGTGACATGAAGTATTATAATAAATTGTTGTATAAAGCGGTGATCGGGAGTACTCTTCTGCTGAGGCCACTTTCCAGAAGGTGCTGCAACGTGAGGAGCTGCAACATGATCTGCAAACCTCTTCTATGGTACGCAAAGTCGACCGTGATCGCTCTCTAGTGCTTCGAAGTTCTAGTACCTGCTATTGTAAGCAACAGATCATGGATTCAAGAAAATTGTATCGATCTGCAACCTGGATAGAATGGTCGTTTCTATCAAGCAGCTGTGGAGCTTAAGGGATGTAAAGCATGTTCCCACACGCACATCTCCAGACCTCTGGGTAGTATTCTTGCTGTGTAATCGCTACATGAGGAACCCCAACGACGACATGGACTGGTTGACAAGGCTGACAAAGACCACAGCTTCCTCGACATGTAGGAGCAGAGGAACCCACTAGCACCCTTCTGTGCGCATGCATGATTTCTCCATGAACAGGCTGCTGTTTCTCTTTCCAGACCATGAAATCAGATCGGCGGATTCCATTCTGCAGACAAGATCATGGCAATTAAAACGTCAAGGAAGATGGAAAATTAGTCGGTACTAATGTTCATGGCAGCTACTGCAGCTGGTGGATCAAGCTGACACATGAGGATGGAAGCTGTACCTGCAGCTTGTGAGGGTAATGCATCATTCTCTCTTCAGCTGCGACTGCAATTTCCTCAACTGACCGACTAGCAATGACCTCAACTGCTCCCGCTGCGCTTGATTCATATCCTGTTGTACCTACAAGCTCATACAGCCGATTCACAGACATTCGTCAAGAGCTAATTTCTGCATCTAACCGGAGATAGAACTATTATACAATGGTACAGAGCCGTGCCAAAGCATAGATGGATGCCAGGATTCATGACGGTCCTGTAAAGATTTCTTGCATATGCATCGCTCATCGACAGTCACCAAAAGCGATTTCAATCTAGCAGTCCTGCACTCGACTACAGATCCATGAACCCGGTGGGGTCGGCCGCTTATATGTGTCACAGTGCCAGAAGACATGAAAAATTCCGAGTTTGATCACTCTGGACAGGATTGGCCATACACGAGTGCAACTACATTACTTACGAGGATCACGTCGTCCTGCAAAGGATAGCAGCGGAAATGTTATCAGGAGGAAAAGGAATAGGCCTATGCAGCAGAGAGCCATTCCCCGCGAAATCCTGATCAGCCCTGCAGCTCGTTGAACCTTCATTCTCCTTTCAAGAAAGCAAGGTGGAAGAATCCATTTCCACGCAGTTGACATCTTTTCTAGTACTGTTCACACATGATGTCTTCATTCATTGCTGATTGTGATCACCGCGCGGGAGCTCAAACCGGAAGTACTTGAACGAGGAAGAAGTAATGGCCTATATGATCGCAAAACTTCAAGCTTTTCAATGCAGCTTCCAGTACGAATTAAGGCTGATTTCCAATAAAAATTCGTGCGACTGCAAAATTCGACTCGGCTGAATCTTTCACAAGAACCCTGGATTATTCTCTCTTGCAGTCCTGGTGTTCCCTGAATCGCATTATAAGTCAGACCAACCCCCCTCAAGTGCAACTCGCTCTTATACTGAAACTGCATCTATACTAGACCCCTCTAATTAACTGCGCGCGCAATCCCAACTAAAGATTTCACTGTCAACTCTGCAGATCACTTAAATCTGTTGAACAACATAATATTCTTCATAACCCCTGCTGCACCCAACATCCTTGACATGGACATGAGTTCACAATATGGAACGTGCAGCAGCTTCTTCTCAAAACAAAAACTTGATCATCAGATCCAATCTGCGACCTGAAGCAGCTTATAACTCCTACAAATATAGAGCACAAATGATGAGGTCTATAATATTATAACTACCAGCTAGCGAGATGTACATATAATATATTCGGATCATCAGCTCCCTGATCATCATTCTCAATATTTTTTGGAGCTCCAGAGCTTAGAATGCGTGCCTAGTGCAGCGACTAGATATATATATTAATATTGTTTAAGTTCCAGAGCTTGAAAATGCAGAAATGATCAGCTGATAAGAAATTTGTAAGACAAGCTTAAAATTATAAGATATTTTGGAATTCTGATCAGCTAGAAGTTGCAGAGTGCACAACCTTGAAAGCTCTTTTTTTTGGAACTTGCAGGGCGAGGAGCTGCAGCAGCTAGCTGGAACCCAGATATTGTCGTTGAGAGTTTGGTTGCTGTACAGACGTGATTAGATTGAACTAAGTGCGCGAGTTGCCGCTGAATCTGTCCGGTGGTCGGTCGAGGGGTTGGCCAGGCTCTTGTTCTCTACCCCCCCGCCCCCCCCCAAACCTCGACAGTACCGTGAACTCTCCGCCCACCCACTTTCCCTTGCCACCCTCCCCTTTGTTGCCTTTTATTTTTTTCCAAATTCCCACAGGTCTGATTTGCTGTGCTCTACTGGTATGTTCTAAAGTTGATACCAAGCCAACACTGGTAAAAACAAATTCCCATTTCTTGGGGTAAATTCTAAAAATTATAAATATCATCCTTATAATAAAATCAGGGTCTGTGACTCCAAATTTAACATTTCCCAGGTTCAATATAGACCCTAATAAGAGGCCGCACACAAGAAGAGGAAGGTCCCAGAGTAGGTGCTGGTTCACCGAGGGGCCTGGCCCTATGAGCATTTGCAGAAAGTTTCATGCCTTGGTAATGTACAATTTAATATGATAGTCATTATTTGATGTTTAAAACAGGAGTTGCAGAAGTCCTCTTCGTTGTGTCTGCTCCTGTCTTTATGATTTTCATCATGAGGGTCTCCCTAAGAGTCAAAGGGAGTATACAGGACTTTCCAGAATCCCTCGTGTTGGCAATGGGTACCGTAGTACCTTGGCAGCCTCAGCACATGTCTGTTGAATAATTAATAATTTTGAAATTTTCATTACAATAAATAGATTATTCCAGAAGATTCAATATTTTTCTTCCTAAAAAGTTTTATTTGAAAAAAACAAATTGTGCAAATTTCAACATTTCTGAAAATAATATTAGTAGTGTCAAAGCTGCCAAGGCAGTAGGTTATCTGGAAATATAGCAGGAGGACTTCTGGGTGTTTTTCTTTTAAGTGGCAGGTTTCAAGAATGCCAACTACTACACTTGTACTACCTCAAAGCAGCAAGAGGCAAACTGCCAAAGACTAAAGACCCTCAAAAATGAGAGGTACTTCAATTGAGCTAAGACTTATTAGTAGGTCGTCTCTGTTATCCTTTTGGATTTTTTCCCTTTGGTTGTGTACTCTTACAACAAAGTGCAGTCACTGTTCATTGTTTAATATCAAGTGGAAACTGCCAAACACGAAACGACCACAAATCTAGAGGTTTCCAACTTTTAAAGGGTGTCAACTGTCGTTTTGCACTTGGAACTTGGAAGGTTGTTTTATTGACCCAATGTCCACTTATTCCCATAATCTGCAAATTGACAAATATTCAGGCATTATACATAACCACTAAACATCTGATAAGCCAGATCTGGTTTTTTTGGGGAATTTTAAATGTGTGGTTGGTGGAGATTCAAATTTTTTTTTCATTTTACTTTACTTGGTTGTATGGATCGTTTTCTATAAGTGCGAAATTTGGCAATAATAAATTGGGGGTATGAGCTCTACAAAGCTTTTTACTTTTTAAAATTTTGAAAACATTCATTAAAAAAACAAGGGTTTTGAACTGGGTTCATTAGTATAGAAGGCATCCTCCTATAGGTAGCCAAACAGCAGCAACATTTTAAAAGAAATTACTCTTCTACCTGTGATGTTACTATTTAATGCTAAATCTTTCTTGGGATGCTACTAATGATGCAACATCAGAAAATTGAAAAACAAAATCAATGATTGTATTACAGGGAGCTCTTGGATTCCCTTGTGAGAAAATTGTCTAACTTTATTTTTAAGAATGGACTTAAAATGCAACTGACAAGGAATTGTGACACAGAGAGTTTTGCACCATTCCCAAGGAGCCTGACAGGGAAAGTTCAATTATGCCATCTAGAGGGGTGTTTGAACCAATGTCAAAGGGTTTAGGGTTTAGGGTTTAGGGTTAGTAAGTTTTTCTTATTTGGAAAGCATCTATTGTGGGAAATGAATATTGCCTTTGACGTTGGTTCTCAGAGGGATTTCTAGCAGGAATAACTGAGAGCTTTGCCATATTGCACACAGGGAGTTGTATGGAAACTTGTTGTCTAACCTTATGCGACCATCAAGAAAAACTTGAATTTTCCCTATGCAAACATGAAATGGTTTGTTTGACAATGGGGAAGTACCATGATTCCTCCGTTTCACAATGGGAAAATTAGAATAAAACATTGAAATATCGGTCCTATGATTTCTGTGGACAGCTTTCCCTATGTTTTGTTAATTCAACTTTAATTTATCGAAGATTTTCACTCTCTTCCTTATAGGGAATCCATAAAAAGCTTCTTGTCTCCCATTGATGCACTCTTGAGTGAGCAACTAGTTCACAAATTGAAACTCAAGGCATGCACTTATTTTATCAGAACCTCAGTACCCAGATAGCAATGCCAAACAATAGACCATCTCAAAGCTCTTGGAAAACCCAATATATGAGCTGACTTAGGAGTCCAAACCAATGTTTACCACTTATTGAAAAAACAGAATTATCAACCCAGGTATTGATAGCCTTGCAATCAATTATTTGACTTTCTGGAAAAATCAATAAATAACCAACCTGCCTGCTGCATATCATTCCTAGAACTTGAAAGACCTCAAAGGGTCAGATGTTACAGTTTCAAATTTCAGTATCTCACCCAAATGATTGGAATTTCATCTAAATAAATTATCAATCTTAAAGCCCTAAACATGTTTATGATAAAAAAAAGTAGAAAAAATATAATCATTACCTACCCTACCTAGGCAATATTGCAAACAATTCTCACAGTGAGTATTTGAGAATCAACCCTTATGCATAATTGATGATTATTGCCCAAAAAAATAGCAAATTAATTAACAATCATTGCATTACTTTGCCATGGAAATTGATAAGTGATGGGTTTAAACATTTGAAAATATTGTATGATAACCTCTGTGATCCAAAAATAAAAAATAAACTACATGGCCAGTTATGAAAAAAAGCAATAACTAGCCAACAGTGGTTCCAATGTTGGAATCATATTAACTTCCCTTGCGAGGTACTGCCCATTTTCAAAGATACTCTCATTAAAATTCCAGAAATTGCAAAACTTCATTCTTACTTGACTCTAGCCTGAATTTGTTTTTCGTTGGTACTGAAGTTGATCGTTGCGGGTGCTAATTTGCTGTATATGCAGGTGCAATCATCCTAATAGGAGCCAAAAGTAGTTGTAATCATTTTTTTTAAAAAAATTTTATAGTAATTTTTTTAAATTGTAGCTTTAAAATAAGTTAAATCTTTTTCTCATTATCAAATTTAATATTTTATTTTATAAATGTTTAAAATATGAAATTATTTCATTAACATTTGGAGCTTTAAAAATAATGTAAAAATATTTGTAACCAATGCTTTTAAGTAATAAAAGAACTTATAAATGGGTGCAAGTATGTAAATAGGAGCCAATGTGATTACTTTACAAAGGGATTGTGAATCCTTTTTAGTTTTTTTTCACTTTTTCATATGAAAAAATTTTGAATGAAATCTTTTGCAACTTGCTACTAAAAATACCTATAGTTATTGCACTAGATCACATGTTTTGTGTTTATTATTGTTGAATAAATATGAATTTTTCAAAGTGTAAATTCTACCAAATTTTGCATTTCATCTTGAAAATTTATCATAATTTTGAATCATTCCAAAATATGTTAACTATTTTAGGTTTCTTTTTTTAATATTATAAACTACAACTTTGTTTTGTATGTCATGCACATTACACCCCATTTACATGTGCTAAACAACTTTTTAAATTTTTGAATTTTTAAAAACAATTAATTTCATATCTTTTTAATTGTGAGTGGCTTTTGACCTTGGGTAGTAGCCTACTATCATCTGAATTTTTATACCATCAAAAATAATGTTATTACAATAGTCCTTTACCTAGTCCTTTGTAAAATTAACCACATTTGACACAAAATTTATTCAAGTTCAAACATCTTTTTTTTAAATCAAAAATCAAATTTTAATTTAAAAAATTTTTAATTTGAGTTCCTTAACTTTCATATTAGTCATTTAGCACAACTTGGAATGATTAAGATAACTTTTTTAAGTAAAAGAGAAAACATATGTAAAAAAGTTCATAGTTTTCATCACTATCTAACATGATTTTGATGCCTATCTTTGTACCTGTACCCAAATAGACTTGGAAAAACTTTTTAAATGACATACTTTTAGCACAAACCTTAACAAAATAATACAAAGAAATTTTTGAAACATTTTTTTTAAATTGAAATTTTTTTCCAAAAATATTCCCCAAAAACAATTACCTAAGAGGACACTAGTGGCTCATATTAGTTCGTTCACACCCATGCATGAGTGTCAAGTCTAAAACCCATTTTTTATCAATGAAACTTTGAATGCAGCTTTGAGTAGCACCAAGTTGCTTGGTTGCACATGAGATCAATCTGGCTTTTATATTCATTAGCCCTTGCTTAATTTTGGCTGAAATTTCTAACAAAGAATTCTGAACCTGTAAATTTTAATCTAATGGATCATATGTGATCTCATTCATGGATTAACAGATTGGCCTAGACTTCTACCTAAAGCTTCAATTGGAGTTTAAATGGGTGTAGAAAGGTCAAGGGTTAAAAAGTACCACGCAGCCAAATCCCTTTTGAGCATTTTTGGCAAGTGAGAACGCCCCTAGATCAGGAGAGGGGACCAGACAAGTGTAAGCAATTGTACATCATCTTGGAGCTTTGAATTCACACCAATTCAAGTTAAAGAAAAAAAATTCGACTGAAACTTTTTGTCTGCAACACAAATGGAATGCTGAAAAGTAGTTAGAGGCATCCCTACTTACTTACTTCAATGTGCGATCATGAGCCCTGTGGAACAAAGTTTTCCTAAGTTTGCATCTAATAACATTGAAAAAAATTTGTTTCTTCTCATTTTCACGCCACATAAATCTTAACTTTCCCAATGAAGATGCCTATGTCAACTCAAAAAAAACCAATGTTGAGTCACTACTACCACTATAGCTCTCTCTCATGTCTGTGGAAAATTATTTTTGGCTGGAGAAAAGCAAAAGAGAATGTACGGGCTACTATTTCTATTCAACAAAGTTGTTACCAAGAGATAAAAAATTGTGTTAGGTCAATTTAAATCCCACTTGATTGATTGATTGATCTGCTAGGTATAATCTGTCACTTTAGTTCGTGGATCAGATTATTCAATTTGATCCACTTACTTTATTATTAGTGACCTCTCACTTTTTTCAAGTTTATGGGTGGGACTTGGGATATGTAAGTAATAATGAATGTGAAAAATACTCATGAAAGCCTAAATACCCAATATGGATAGATCTGCTCTATAATTATTGAAGATCTGAAGAGGGAAAAAACTGTATTGGAAACAACACATAGATTGCATTGCCTTCCAAACACCAGATCTTGCATATGTGGTCCTAATTAGAGCTCAATATTGTAAACATGAACAACCATCATTTCACCTAACACTCATCACATTAGCCAGCCAGAGACCTCCTAGAGGACATTGGTTCAATTAGGCTCAAGTATCCAATTGCATGAGAACATGGAACTAATGGCATAGTAGCCCTAGTGTGGGGATTAAGGTTTCAGTCCTGAAAGTGCTACACATCGAATCCAAAACAAGGTGCTCTTCACAAGTGTTCACAGACAAGTGTTACAACTAATGAAAGAGTCTTTTGAAGGCAAACACAAAAACCCCCAATGATTCAAAACAGTCCAAATTGTATAATTAAAAAGGACTTACATACAAAAATGTAGGATTCTTCCCAGACTAGAGAGGTAGGTAACTTGGTACGTGATCTACTAACCTGTAAACCTTATTCATTTTCAACCTTGTGCACACATCCAATATCAAAATAAAAAGCTGCAATTCTCTTGCAGGGGGACTCTTTCTATATTTTATCAAACACTTGAGATGAAGGGGTATCTTTTGGTATTTTATTAAAAAAAGAATATTTTAAAATATATTTTAACAATGTTCTCATAATTGATTTTGAGTAACTTATTTACATTTTAAATAATTATAAATTTTATTTCCTGGTGACTCAGTTATACTCTTTTTCTTTTATTTTTGCATTCCATTCGCTAAAACTGAAAGTGACCCTGTGATCAATCTCTTTCCATTTTGGTTTTTTATTTGTAGGTATGCATAATGAACATTTATTGGTTTCGAGTATTGAAGAAAACCGTGGGTTCCAGTTCTGGGTAGCTTTTCAATTTGATATAACCTACAATTCCTCTGGTTCCAGCTAGTTTTTTTTAATTTGATAGAACCTCCCCCCTCAAGTTCTGAGACAATTCCTCACAATTTTAAACGTCATCCTCCCTTCTCTTCAAACCAAATTCTGAATCAGGTGTCCTTTGGAGAACGAGCGGGTTCCAGGCTCCAGCTATCAACACATCCCAAAATTGAAGATTGTATAGGTGAGTTGTATTTCCAATTAGGAATTGTGTTACCCAACTAAGTACAACTTAAAAGGACCTTTTTCCCAAATGTTCTCTTGCCTGTATAAGAATCCTGCAATACTCGTTTGCCTAGAAAACTTGAACATGGGCAAAAGAAGTTTGTGGCCAGGTTTAGGTTCCAGCAAGGCCTGGTTGAAAGATCTGGTTCTGGTGCAAGTGCCCAGTTTGTTTTAGTTTTGGATCTCCAGAGCAGAACCTGGGATGGAGTGACCTTATTCAGCTTACGACAAGTTGTTTCATGGTTGGGAAATGCAGTACCTGAGTGTGATGAGCATCCAAACCAGGCATTGCATCCAGATCCGGACCAGATCCCAAAATCAGCTAACACTAGTAGACACCAGTGTTGCCTTTGTATCTATCAACATTTGAACGTGGTACAGTAAACATGCCCATCACCAAACATAGGCTTACAATTGAGTGCCTCAACAGTGCAGAACTTGATCAGTCGATGGATGCACATGCACTTGCCACTGTTTTTTTAAATGCCTATGATTGAACACCTGATCTTCAAATATTGTGTTGAATTTGTTATCGTGCCCAATCAGAAAAGTGAGTTTTGTGTTCATTTATGGGTTGTATGAAAATAATTGTTGACCTAACTTATGGTGTGATGATGTTTGGTGATGGGATTTGAATTTTAACATTATAAATGCATACAACTAATCATAATGATGAAAAAAAGTGAGTCATATTATAATCATAACCTTCGTGTTCTCAAGGAGGTCTCTGCCTTTTTAATTATTATGAGCTTGACATCAAGATGAAGTGGGTCGTCATCAACTTGCTTTCATTGGTGAGCACTGAAGACAAGATCCGAAAGGTTTCCCTATATTCTTAACTCAATCTAATTTATTTCCCCCCTTCTACATGGTCTTCTTCTAATATATCATTGTTTCTTTTCTTGCAAACTCTTGTAAGTCAGGCCATTCTTCTTGCATGAGAAGACTTCCAATTTTTCATTTTGATTGTTAGTATACTTGCTTAGGGGATTTGCATCTGTGAGGATGATGTTCTATATAATTGAAGAACATGAACATCCATGACTATATTTGACAATGTAGCAAGAAAGACTCATCCTCTCACATAGCAAGTGTTGGTTGAAGTGTGTTTTCCTCTAGACTCATTGGTTGTTCATTTGGACTTCCCTAGAAGTGATTTCTTTGCCAAATTTATTTTCTTTGTCATTTTCTCACTAGGATTTTGATTCATGTTTGGCAACAAGTAATATTATTCATGCATGTGTTGCCATTGAGAGTTGTGTTCTTGCCCTTGAGGTGGATCATGTTGCTTTTCACAAGGCCCTCTTTCCGTTGGTGAAAGAATCTGAACCTGAGATACACAATTGAAGGGTTACAATCTCAATATGAATCCCCCCCCCCCAAGAAGATAGTAAATAGACAATTAGATTGTGAATAAATTATTGCTAGTGCTATTTTGATTTCAATCCACATCTTGCAATGTCTAATGTTCATCTAGGTGTTGTTGCTTGCAAAGACATGCCAACTTCACACCCTTTGAGAAATGTTCCCTTTTTTGCATGCAAGGAGAATTTTTTAAGTCCTTTCGTTAGCCCAGTTCTACCTTCATATGTTGAGGCTCAGCCTAGAGTTGCAACAAATTTCCAATCCCTAGATCTATCATTCGAAGACACTAGCATTGATTCAAGAATTCATGCATTCATAGATGAATTTGCTTAAAATGGATTTTTTTTTCTTTGTTTTCTACTATATGTGAACTTGGGGTCAATAATCAAATTGTTGTTAGGATGGGTGGAGAGTTCATCTTTTATTCTCTCTATAGATAATAAAGATATTACATGTGTGTTTCATGTCATCACAATGTTGTGTGTTTTTGGATTATGTACTCTCTATGTAACCTTTACTTGGGATCTTTTTCCTTAAAAAACAACATTGTTCTAAACCAAATTTCTGCCCCCTTCCATGGTCGTCTCTAATCAAGCTTTTGAGTATTCATTTATTTGCAAACATGGAGTTCTTTGCCTAGGTATGTAAATATTGATATTGAAAGTTCATCATTTTTAATTAACAACAACAAGATTTAGAATAAATTAAATTTTAACTGTAAATGACAAATAGTCACATGTAGTTGCATAGTCACCACCTTTTAAAATTTACAACTATTTTTATGACTATGGTGCAATTACTAAATTGTGCATCATTGCATGTCCACTAATTACCTAGATTTTTCATTCAAGAATGGGCTCCCATGTTCATTTAAATGCAAAATTAGTTGCAAACTTGACATGATTTCAAGAAATCTTTTTTTTTTAAATCTTGGTAACTCCTAATATATTAAACAAGAGATTACTTACATTGGAACCATGGAATGCCATGTGGGAATTTTGATGATGTAGAAGAATATACCTCCATGTCAAAAGTATCCATCAAAAAATATTCTCATTAACTTGGATGGAATATACTTGGAATATTCTTCCTTATTCATGTTCATTTTCACCTACTCATGGAATAACATCCTAAGTAGGAAGTAGGTAGGTTGGTAAGTTATATGAGGTACGTGGGTGAAATAGGTGGGTAGGTAAGCAATTTGGTAGGTAGGTTGGTTATAGGAGGTAAGTAGGTGGGTGAATGGGTAAATAAAAAGGTAGGTGGGTGTGTGAATGGGTAGGTAGGTAGGTGGATGGGTGAGTCGGTGCATGTGTAAATAAGTAAATAGGTAGGTAAGTGGTTAACATTACCCATACAATCATACATCAGTCATTTTCTAGTAATTCCCAATTGCTTCTTCATATTCCAATCATTTCACAATCACTTTAAACTATCATGTCAATATTATCCATGTCATTGCATGGTAGTCATTCTTCAACCATACATCAATTGTCGAATGTTGTTCAAAATATAGTCATTTGATAGTTGCATTGAAAAGCCATGTCATCATTGTCCATGTCATTTTAAACAATAATCAATTTATAATCATATATATAAGTGACAAAATCTACATCATTCTATCCTTTGTCATGGATGTTATGGATTAAAAAATTACAAACTTGTGATTTTGTTATTACCATATGCAATATTATCATCCATAAATGACAAAAACATCTCATTTATGATTTTTTTTTCCACATAGGATTAAAAGTTATATTATATGACTAAATCATTCATAAAGTCATTGAAAACTTCTAATCATTGTTTACTTAGTTGCAAATGACAATATTACTTTTAATGAAGATCAAAGAAGTGGGTTATTAGTGTTGGGATTGCATTTACCCAAGAAAAGGAGTAGACTTAGTCAATTGACCATGTGAACACAAAAGGTTTTAACCCATTTTAGCTATACCTTAAACCAATTTGGTTACAATGCTAGGTTAATGATATAAATATATGGATGTTTTTGCAAATTGTATATGCATCATTATGGTGTATTTATATTGCCATGTGTGAGTTGTTTTTACAATTTGTATTACAACTAGACTCTTAGGTCCAATAGTGCATAGTAGGGTGTGAAAGCTTTTTACTGGTAAGATTTTTTCATTGAACCAAACATAACATCTTATGTTCCACTATTTTTGGTATTGCACATCTCTATTGAAAAATATATCATTTTTTTGGAGCTCCACTAGTTTTGGAAACTTGTTATTTTTGTACAAGGTTTTTAGAGCATACATATATTTGTGGTTGAACATATTCAAGTCAATTTACATTCATTAGTATGTCATTTGATTGCATACAACATGTTTTGTTGTCAAACATCAACTATACCAATGTGATTGAATTTACAATGGTAGGATAATCACATCCATTGGTCTAGAAACAAGAGATAAAAACTTGTAATTCCAATGATAAGAAATGCAAATAATTTTACAAATGAACCAACATGCTAACAATAGTGGAAAATGATAACTATCAAATATCAATTGATGAAATAGTGTAACCTTAAAAAAATTCAAGTACATATCCTCAACAAAATCTAAACATGCATTTTACAAAATAATGGGTTTTTAAATTGGCACATGTTTGTGCAATCCTAAGAAATTTAGTAGTTCAAGCTTAAAGAACAATATGCTTATAGATTTTTAACAAATACAATCCATAATTTTTGGAAATTCACAATGAAATTAGAATAAAAAAGTATGATGCTTCAATGGCAATGTTTTTTATTTTCATAGTATGTAACCTTCAACTACTACTGTCATTTCATTATACTATAGAATGCTTCAGAATGCCTAACCTAACTATAAAAACACATGGTGCACCAAGGTGAAAGCACATTATGGGGGGCCAACTTGGGGAGTTTCATCACATGTGTGTAAAGTATACACTTACAAAATGTGTTGCATTTAGTTTTGGGCTTTATTTTTGGTGTTTGGACTTCATATCTTGATTTTCAAAAAGTTAATGTTATCTAATATTATTTGAAAAAATAAATTAAATTCAAAGAATAATGGGTATATGTATGGTATATGTAATATAAAAACTCATTTTAAAAAAACTACAATAGGTTTTAGTTTGAATGAATCAACCAAAAACATTTTGAAATGAACATTTGAAAAATGGCCCACCTCACATATCTTATCATCTTCCATTTGAAAATGATTATTTGTCAAATTGTTACTTTAATACATATTTGTGCAAATGCATAATAAGGTGGCTCATTTTAGGCAAATGCTCCATTCCTTAAGAGTCCATAAAAAATTTGCTAAAGAACATGGTTATTTTGTTTATCATAACTTATGATTATAATCATTTATAAGTTGATGTTCATACATTTGTGAACATCATGTTCTATTTTTAAACTTAAATAAAATTATGATCCCAAGCAAAATATTTTGTACATACTTGTTACCTTGTTTCTACTTGAAAACACAAAAAAAATAGTTTTTCAAACTTCTAACCTTCCTCTAGCATTTCAAAAAAAATGATTTTTTTTTTTCATGGGCATTTCTAGCCTCCTTCTAGCTTTCAAAAGTAATTTGTGTCATATCATTTGGACTTGAAAAGGTACCCCAAAAGTATCCCCCATTTTTTAGGGGTTGGGGATGATTTTAGTTATGAAAACAAATTCAAATAACCAAAAAACTTATATTAGAATGTTCACATCAATATTGAGGTGTTTGAAAAAAAACCAAATATTTGCAAAAGCATTTCACCTATTTTCAAGTACTTGAACTTTATTTTTCAAGTTGCCACAAATTTTAGGTCCAATTCAACACTTACAAGTAGTTTAAACAAACATTATTATAATAATTTAGCTTTTGAAGTCCATGCAAACAAGAGTTAAAATACAATTTACCCAAAAAAAAATTATTATCCCCATAAAATAATCTATTTGTTAATCCTTTTCCTTAGGGACCCCAATATTTTGTTGCTTACACTACTTTTTGTGTATACTTTACCATGCAATTAGATGTTAATTGTTTTGATGGATGTAATTTTTTTTAAATCATAATACCTGGAAAAATAATAATTAATTACATATGAATAATGGCCCTTTTAGATATTTCATAAAAAAAAATTGAAAGAAAAAATAATTTGTAACTTGCAAGGACATATGAAAACAATGTTAAATTTAAACCATTCTAAATTCCATGAAAACATATTTGTTAAGGTTTTCAAGAAAATGGTCCCATATATATGTTATTTATTCCATTCTTCAATATATAGTTAGTCACTAAAAATCAATTAAATTGAAATTTACTATGAATACATTGATGTTATACCATTGCAATTAGGAAATTAGTCCATATGTTGTCCCTTCAAAAGTCCATTATTAACAATTATAGGGGTAACATTTTCATATATATATAGTTTCATATCCAAGTTATGAATTTAGAATCAATTAACAAATTACAACATATGTTTATCACCACATCCATCTAAACAAAATGTACCCTGTAGAAATATGAATGTGACTCCATAAGTGAAGCACCTTACCATGCATTCACCCATCTATGGTCATTGTCGTAAGAAACACCCATTTGTAATGATCAAACTCTTCACATGGCTCACAAACTTATTCCAATCATATGGATTCATAATGTTTAGGAGACACTAAAAAGTTCATAAAGATTAGAAATCATTTCACTCATTTCTTGAGTACATTTACATTCTTTGAAACATTGTGACATATTTTTGTGGCACAAATATATTCTAGCATCACATCATATGAAATAGAAAATTATAGTTTTTTTGGCATCACTTCTCTGATTTTTGGCCTACCATAATATATATGCAAAAACTTTGTGAAAATCATTCATAATAATAATATGGTTGAAGTTCAAACATGCGACCCCTAAAAAAGAATAAAAGAGGATAACAATCTTGGCCTCCTCATAGTATGCTTTCACCCACCACGATGTACCAAATGCATTGCGGTGGGCAACATTACTTCAAACCCATGAAACATTCTACCTTGCCCACATTTAGTCATTGGAAATTCTGGATACTTCAAATCCAAACCACCTTTGGTGTATACCAACATCAATGCATCCATGCAACTGCACAAAAGTTTTGTACATTGGTTGTTGCACTTGGAAAATGGTCTTGCATGTTTTTTCTTCCTTGAAAAGATGAAGTTTTGAAGTGTGTATTCTTTGTGCTTCTATTGGTTGGCAAACCAACTATTGTGTGATTACTTTCCTTGCAAAACTTAAAATTGGTCAACAATTAGACATGGTACAAGCAATTAATACAATAAATCATGGATTTTTGGTGCCTAATGTTACATGATTTTGACCACTATAAGGTCCGAACTATATATATACCTTTTAGTTTGCATATAAATTAACATGGTACATACAACTTGGTAAAGAAATACAAAAAAACTTTCTTGCAACAAACTAATGAACCTTGTTCACACAAATCAGCACTTAGTTTCAACCTCAAAATCATATAATGGTTTTAAAAATGATGAGTATTCCATCCCTTTCTCTAGTCAAAACCCCATCAAAGACATTAGGTAGCAACCCATGTTCACAAGTGGCCATATGCATCTTTTCTTCAAACTATGTTAAACATAGTATGCAATGAACTCCTTGTGTCAACTTATGGGCTAGCTATCAATGGAAAGAACAATAAAAGATATAAGCATGCTAAAAAAAAAATAACAAGAATTCTAAAAGAAATAAATCATAACACTAATCAATGTTATGCACACTGCATCATACAATATGTCTAAAAGAAAAGGAAATATGGTCATGTATGACAACATGTAGAAATCAATGCCCATTACAACTCAATGGATGCAATAACATGCCTTATGCGATCTTTTACATGAGCACCAAGCACTTAAACCTTGTGATCAATTGGCACCATTGGGAAATTGATGGCCTTAATGTGGCTTGCATGAACATAAACAATATCATACCTCATCAATAAAACATAAGAAGAGCCCAACCAACCCCAACTTTGCTAATATTTCGCAGCCAATACAATGTCATTTACCCAAAATTGTTGCCCCCATGGGCAAGTGAAAGGTTGGAAACCATGAAGCTAGTTTGTGTGCATATATAATGCAATGTAATGCACATCCCTTGCCCCTTTGATTGAATTAGTTGGTTTTACATCCCAAAAGGTGTGCAAAACTAGTCATTGCTCTCTTGAATAAGATGTTTATGATGATGTACTCATATAAGTTTCACTAGAAAAAATCTACATATTGTCGATTTCAATTTGTGACAATGTTTAATCGCAAATAACATTTGCAACTAAAATGGCTTATAATTACATTGAACAAGTTGCATGTGACACATTAGTAGAATTCTTGTCATTTGCAACTAGTCATTATGCAATTGCATGCAACTAGGTTTCATTTGCAACTACATTGGTTATGTGTGTAACTAAAAACTAGTAATGTATAATTTTTGGGCCATATGATTGTGTGTGCAACTAACATGTAACTAATAATGTACAAAATGGACACATGTCACAAAAATCTTGGTTTGAGCTAATACATACCCACATTAATATATTCAATACAGTAGAACCTGTCTAAATTAATACTGCCTAAATTAATAACCTGTGATAATTAATATGTGCAGTCCAGTCCCAAGTCGGGCCCCATACATTTTTCAATAAACCTCCAAAAGTTAATAATTGATACTCCACAGGTGGTCCTGAATTTTTTTATATTGAACTCCACATGCACATATTAATTATCACATGTTATTAATTTAGGCAATA
>Ga0209208_10005082_pt1 | contig 18428 bp, 19 predicted proteins | sample S1TSphfallax_3_FD_187694 | JGI IMG/M metagenome (GOLD analysis project Ga0209208, IMG submission 187694) | Host-associated microbial communities from peat moss isolated from Minnesota, USA - S1T2_Fd - Sphagnum fallax MG (SPAdes) (version 2) | ecosystem: Host-associated > Plants > Peat moss >... | reverse complement strand
TGTGATGGAGTACGTGCCGACCAATCTTCATGAATTCATCAAACAACGTGTTGCTTCAAGCAATACAGGATTTCCATTTACTCCTATGGCAGCACTTGACATGATTTCACAAATTGCTTCTGGTATGAAGTACTTGCATGGAAAGAATGTTGTGCACCGCGATCTCAAACCTCATAACATTTTGGTTTCACCATTTACCAGCCCGGAGCTGCTTACTGCTGATGGCTATGCAAAACTGAAGTTGTGTGACTTTGGTTTGGCCAAGTCAATTGTTACATCCCAATCTGAACAACAATCTCGGGTTTGTGGTACAAGATTTTGGATGGCACCAGAAGCCTCTCCTACAGGAGATGCTCCGGTGGCTCTGCAGTATCGCACAAAAGAAGCTGATGTTTATAGCTTCGCAATAGTGTGCTCACAGATTCTCTCTGGTGCGGGTGAACCTTTTCCTCGTCCTTGGAATGGCTTCACTGATAGGATATCGGCACCAAGGAATGACAGGCCTGAGCTGCCTCCCAACGTGTATCCTGAAAAATTACTTGATTTGATCAAGAAGTGTTGGCACCATGATCCAGACCAACGCCCAAGTTTCTCAGCCATTTGTGATAGTGTCAAGGGGATCAAAATTGATTTGTTGAGGACGTAAAAAATATCTGATCTTCATGAATTATCTGAATTTGCTACATAAGTTTTTGCAGAGTTAGCACTTGAATGATGACAGTATCCAAAGGCTTGTTGCCAGATTCATGAGCTTGGACAATGATTGCCATGTCCACTCCTGATTGACACTGGTTTAATCCTGGAATGTTACAATAGTTTCAATTTTTCATGCTGTGTATAGCTGTAGTGTGACATTCAATACATTGAGGAGAAAAAATATTATGTGAGTTTTTTGGTAGTCTTTTTCTTCTTTTTCTGTGTTTAGAAGCATCAGCTAACAAATCAACTGCCACTTTAGCAAGCTGTGTATTGGAAAGCTGTATTTTGTGTACAAAGTCTCAAATGTTTGTTTCTTGGAACCTGCTTTAAAAGTAGTTGTTGTCTATGGAATAATCTGATGATGGGTGAGATGGGTGTCTATATTGTGATCATGGCAAGGTCCTTTGTAATTGGCTTCTGGAAGGTATTTGCCACAATTTCTCCAAATATGTCTGATCAAACAAATCTCATGGTGGACTACCATAGCAAAAGCAGATCCAAATGTATACACATGCCAGTTTTGATTTAACAATTTTGTCCGAATATATCTGATCTAACTGATTTCATTGTATACTACCATAGGGCAAGCAGATTCAAATGTGTATGCAAATTTTGATCAGATCACCATATTTCCCCTACTTTGGGAGCTCCTGCTTGGATAATGGGAGTTGAGAAAGGCAACATTAGTCAAAATAAAATTGCATTACCTCCTTCGCCTTCCTTCTTTTGTTTTTTGATGACTTCTATCTTCCCCCAAAATACACTTCACATAGAAGAGGTTATATATTGCTCAAGTATCTATGGCCCAAGGTTCATTTTATATAGCATGTTCTTAGAGAGGTCTGACACTAAAAGAGTGTGGTCTGCAAGAAAAGGGGAACACAAGAAATTGCAGAATTGAAATTGCAGCTCCATGGAAAATAGGATGAATTGAGATGCCAAACTAAGGCTGAAGGTGCAGGGTTAATGTCAGAGTCTGTGAGCAGCTATAGACGAGGCCATACTCAATGACATAACTTCACTGACCTGTGGTTTCACTTGGTTATGGTGTTCAAGCAAGTCTCCAATGCCAGAGAGTTCAAGTAGGTATGTGGCCTATGCATTGCAATTTCTTAAGATACTTTGGAGACTGTCTGTGAGCCACTTAGTCATTACCAACTCCATCTAAAAGGAGATCATGCCATCAGATCTGGCTGGAGAAGCATCAAGCACCCATCTTCTCATCAAGGTTGTGCAGAAGATTTTTGGACCAGAGGCCAGTTCAAGACACCTTTGACAGAAGACTAGTGACCAAACATTGTTATGGAAATGCCCAGTTCTGACACTTTGCAGGGTAACACCCACAAACAAAAGATAGAAACCAACAAAATGCATTTTTTGAACCAAAAAACTAAAGATAAATGAAAGAAACAAATTCTCACTGACATTCTGAAATCCAATGAGGAACAATACCCCAACTGAGATATTACAGAAATCAGTACCCAGAAATTGTAACCCAAAAAATCCATCCCATAGTTGCTGATGGGAATACCCATAAGGCCCAAAGAATGTCCTTGGAATGTGGCTCATCCAGTCCCTGTGTCCTTGGCCCAAGGCTGGAAAAAATCTGGCCCAAAAAACCAACAAAATGTAGGTCTTTTGCGGGGCTTCAAGGGTCACTATGTTGCAAAGCTAATGACATGAATGGCATGAATGCTGCTGCAGTTGGGTTTTGGAGTTTATCCATCCAACCAACCAGTGGGAAAGGGCAGTATAGCAACCATTGCCAGTTTTACAGTAACGTTTCATCTGGGAAAAAAATGGGAACTCTTTGCCATGAATGGCTTTCACCCTGCAAGATCCTTGTTTTTGTATTCTAGATTTCTCTCTCCTACAAAGAAAAAGTCTGAAGAGGCTCTCAAGAGTGTGAAAATCAACACAAATAAAGATTGGTCAACTGTTGTCATGCCTGGGCGCTTCATCACCACCGACACCACCCATGTAATGATGTTTTGCTCCTAAGTTGGCAGTACCACATTGATCCTTTTTCTTGCATGTAGCAAATGGTATTTAGGACAACATTATGGTGAATAATATTATTTTTGTGGATCGTGAGAATCATGATCCACAAGTCAGTGAATGTGATAAATGCACAAACAAAAATATGCAGCATTTGAAGCTTTTCCTTTTGTTGATACAGCACTTTTCCTGCACAAAAGTTAGCTCACCACCAGCCCTAGAAACCCTTTCCTTCCAACGAGACTTTGCTGCTCCAAGAAGGCTCAAATTACCCATTTTGGATGTTGTAGACTACAGGCTAATGGCTTCACAAAAACTATTTTTTCTGACTCTAGAATTTTTGAACTATTTGCAAGAGAGATATTAACAAAGGGAAGTGTAAATCATCCATAATTAAAAAATTGCTGCAATAAATTGTGTTGGGGGGGTTAATTAAACTCAAAATGTTACAGTATGTGAGTGGGCAAATTGATGAAGATGTTGCAATCTGCAATGCAAGATAAGGAAGAAACCTAAAAATCCAATTCTTATGAGAAGCTGGTTTGTAACTTGTTTTGGGATTTGCATTAGCCTTCCACCAACTCATGTGGTTTTGGTGCTGTAATTTGCTGATGTTTAAGATGTCTGTGGTGCATGTCAAGCCTGCAATGACATGATTACCATGACATTTGCATATTAGCCTGTCACCAACATGCATTGTTTTGGTGCTGTAATTTCCCAATGTTTGTTAAATGTGCCACAAATCAAGCATACAATGATGTGATTATGATAAGTCATACTTAAATAATTCATTCATGCTGCAGAAGTTGTTTTTGTGTTGTGTAGATTACAGATGGTGAACCCTTTAAACCCACAGGTGTTTTTTGAAATCTCAATTGGGGGTACTCCAACTGGCAGAATTGTGATGGAGTTGTACAAAGATTCAGTCCCCAAGACTGCAGAGAATTTCCGCTGTCTCTGCACTGGAGAGAAGGGAGTTGGGCAAAAATTTGGTCAGCCACTTCATTACAAAGGCTCATCATTCCATCGGGTTATCCCTGAATTCATGTGCCAGGGTGGTGATTTCACAAAGGGAAATGGAACTGGAGGAGAGTCAATATTTGGGGAAGCATTTCCAGATGAGAATTTTGTGAGGAAGCATTTGGGTCCTGGAGTTCTGTCTATGGCAAATGCAGGACCAAATACGAATGGCTCGCAGTTCTTCATGTCTACTGTGCCCACTCCTTGGCTGGATGGAAAGCACTGTGTGTTTGGACAAGTGATTGAAGGTTTCAATGTAGTGAAGGCCATGGAGGCTGTTGGTTCATCATCTGGGAAAACAAAGAAGGCAATCATCATCACTGATTGCGGTGAATTGAATCCTCCAGAATTCAAATAGCACCACCACATGTCTATGATTTCTGCCCTGATTCTGGTAATCAAACAACACTTGTGAGACAATTTTTATTACTTGGGGTACCATAAAAAAATTCCTATGGACATTTGATCGCACATTGGCATTTCTCCCAAGTATATACTCAAAAGCAAGTGAGCAAAACCTGTTTCTAAATGTTTCATTGTTGTCAGAGGACATTACCATAGTAGATGAGACAGAGTTTGTCATTTACATGTCAGTAGTAAGAGATACTGCTTGAATATATTGCTTCAATCTCATCCACAATGTAGATCCCACTCTAAAATCCTCATTTCCTCTAAGGCAAGAGGTGTACCCATTAAACCATCCTTGTTCTTTTGTGAGAAACCTACATATAAGTACCCACAACAATTTGGAAAGACTTGCAGAAAAAAAAACTCCCAAAGAACATTGATTCTGGAATGGTCTCCTTCCAGCAATGACTATTGCTATTGTACACAGATTGTGACTGATTGCTGGCAGGGAGAAACTGTCGTTGGAAAAACTGTACCCCACAGTGTGAGATTTAGAATGCTGGAAAGTCTCATTCCCATGTGAAGAATCTTGTAGCAAGTGAATTCCTTGAGCATTGAATTGACATGATGAGTTTCTCCCACCACTATACCAATTGAAGAACTCTGATTGAATACAATCTCTTTCTGCACAAGTTAACTTGCTGTGTTAAGCAAACCACAAATAAGTAACCTCTGGAGATATGAACAAACCCTCTTTCCCTTATTAGTTTTTTGCAAATGTCAACTTTGAATTCTTTTCTTCTTAATGATAAGTGAAAGCAATTTGAATCATCTTACCACCCTTGGCATTGTGTTTGTGCCTCACTTAATATGCTCATTGGTACATAGTTACATATACATCAAAACATAATTTCATACTATTTACACCATCCAACATATTTTCCAACATGTTGCCAAATGTTCATCAAACTCAAATCTGTTCACCTAGATGCAAGAGCTTGGTTTACCATTACACCTATTTTATCCCCCATGTTTTGTTTATTGTTCTCAATGTTTTCTACTAGCCTTTAAAATCAAGCTCTCAAACTTGATTTCTTTCTTAGCTTCCTTTGATAATGTATTTATTCTCACAATTTGGAATTTTAGTTTACCCATGGAAGCAAGCATACAAGGACACATTAAACAGTTTATGTTGCTTATTGATTGAAACTTGAGCATGGTTTGTGAATAAATACATGTGTTTTCTTCATCAACATTTCACTTCACCTATTAAAATGTTCTTTTTAATACAGAAATTGGATGATGACAAAAAGGATGTACCACCCAACTCCCATCCCTTGTGGGATCACCTCCCATTCTCACATCTAATTTGTTACTTCTTGTTCTTAAGTGCAGTACATTTGAGTTACAAGCCAAAGAGCATATTCCATGGAGAAAATGATCAAACTACTGGCATTACCAGTATTTCCTGCATGAACAAACACCAGCCTCAAAGTGTTGGAATCAATTGGTATCCCTTACTCTGATTGCTCTACCGACTACCATCATTATGAACTTGATTGAACTGTGGCAGTCTCTACATACACTTAGATTCTTGATAATATGGAGTTCCATACCAGGAGGTGTGTTGATAAGCCCAAATGCAATCACCAGTTTCTCACTCTGGTGACACAATTGAAACAGCCATTCTTCTTCATCTGCATCATGCATGACAAATTTTGTGTCTGGTACATACCTAACATCTTTCATTTGCCCAAACAATCTCTTTAGTTCCGCATGAATTTCTTCTATTTGTCGATGGTCTTGATCATTACTACAACTGTAAGAACTTAATTCTTCACCTCAATCCAAGTGTGACCTGGCTGTATCTGCACACCCCTTTCCCTTCCTCTGTAGTTGAACACATTCACTGAGATCCCCACTTGCCAGCAGCAGCATAGATGTTTGATAGCAGCACATAGCCTCCAGCATTTCCAGGTTCCCTTTCAAGAACTTGTTTAACAAGGCATTCTCCCAACTCCAGGTCACCATGAATTCTGCAAGCACAGAGTAAAGCTGTCCACACAGTTTCATTTGGCTGACATGACATTCCCTTAATAATATCCTCTGCCTCATGCAGATTGCCAGCATGGCCAAGGAGACCAACCATGCAGGCATTATGCTCAACTGTTGCAGGGAGACCATAAACTGAACCCATGGATTCAAAGTAGCACAGACCTTCATCCACTAGGCCAGCATGGCTACAAGCTGAGAGAAGACAAACAAATGTGACATTGTTTATCTCAAAGTCTTTTTGACACATCTGCTCAAAATGTGTAAGGGCTTCCTCACCATGCCCATGCATGGCATACCCATTAAGCATAGTAGTCCAGGTGACTAAGTCGCGTGAAGGCAAATTGTTGAACACTCTTGAAGCGTCCTTCATACTTCCATACTTCCACATTTGACATACATGTCAATGAGCCCATTCCCCACAAAGGCATCTGACTTGCAACCACTTTGAATGGCATTCATGAGCAAGCCTGCATGCTTCAATTGCAATACACTGGCACATGCACTCAGGACCCCCAGGAAAGTGACAGAGTCTGGTGGCACACCTTCCTGTTGCATTTGTTTGAATAGCTCCAATGCCTTCCACCCTTGCCCACATTTCCCATGTGCCAATGTCATGGCATTCCAAGAGACCACATCACGCATGGGCAACTTGTTGAACACTCTCCAAGCATCCTCCTGTGCCATTGGCCCAAGTGTTACCACATCCTCAAGTGATTTTTCCTTCCAAAACCTGGTTTTTTAGAATTTATTTAAATTTTCAGTGGCAGAAATCACTTAAAAATCAATGTCTCCTGCATTCTGAATCCAAATCTTACCAAATAAATTCCATTAAATCCTGCTCATCAAGATCTTTCCAACAACACCAAAGGCACATTCCAAGTCCTCCGTAATTTTCAGCTAAGATTTAATTAATTTTCAATGAAGAAATCATTCAATATTCAAGAACTTTTGCACCGCAAGTCCAAACATCATGGAACCAAGCCTATGCACCCCTCCTCGTCGAGAGTTTTCCAAAGAGACCAAGAACGCAATCTGAAGCATCCCAGTTTGGTGGATCTCATCGGTACAAAGAAAAACAAAACAAAACAAACAAACTACCTTCCTTCATAGATATGTTTGCCCTCTTCAAGTGCTTTTAAACTAGCACACACATTGAGCACCAGAACAAGAGTGAAAGCATCTGGAGTCATGCCTTCTCATTCCATCAATTGGGAAGCTTCCAATTTCCTCTCATATTGCCCAGCCTTCACATATCTCAAAAGGCTTGTGTTCCAGTGCCATTACAGCCATTTTTGGTTCCACCCATGAGGGTTCCTTTGGTCAACAAGTCAGAGTGCCTCATGTATCTTCTTATGCTTGAAATCTGGATACTTTGCATTGACCTACCAGGAATGACAAGAATGATCTTGTCAGCCATGTGTTCCTAACAGCTTGTGTAGATTTGGCTAAAATAAGAACCCAAAAAGCTGAACTTCCTCTTGTCAATCAGAGAACTGAAACAGTGATAAAATTCATTTACCTTCTCTGACCTGTGATCACACCATTGTGAAGGACCTCAAAAGAAATCCTGCCAAAGTCTCCCCCTCTGGCCTACCAGAACCATTGAAACTGGTGAGAAGCAGACAAGAAAATTCCATCAAACTGTGGACTACTGTGTTCACATGTTAGCCACTATGAGAAATTTGCATTTGAATTGGGTCCAGAGTAGTAATGCAGATGGCAGTTACTTCACAAGCATATTGTTGTTGTCTGATGTTTCCAAAGTAGTAGGGACATCTGGGGTTTTGTGGAGGATATTAAGAAACATTTCAGCAAACAAAACCAGTACTATGGCAGGCTTGTAGAAGATAGATGAACATAGAAGTGCACAAATGTCCTCCTCATCTCTGACTGCCACCTTTGTTTCTATCCATTCCATTCTATGTAGCAACCTCCTCCTGGCCACCCTCCCTCCCCATGCTCTTGTGCTGTTGAAAACATCTGCTCCCTGCACAGAGCAGTGCACTGCATGCCATGATAAAGACATTCCTACTCAAACCTGGTGTTTGTTCCTGAACTCACCAACTAGTACACAAGAAAAGAAAATTGAATACAGAATGCAAACATCGAGGAATTATCAAAGGGAAAACATAAATGATTTCAACACCTTATAGTTCTATGTCAAAAAGAATTTTGCTTGAGGCTGCTTCAAAGTTTCACCAATAAATCTATAGAAAGAGTTTGGATTCAGAGGCTGGACATCCACTCCTTGAGTGGACAGCATAATGTTTGTGTATCTAAAAAGCCATTGCATATTAATAGGTCATGACTATTGAGACATGAAAGAATTGAGGTTAAGAAACAGTTCAATCCCCCAGGGAAAAAGCACTAAACCATCTCCAGAATGTTGATAGTGCCCATAGAATTTGCTGCTACTAGTGTTTGTGACTTCCCTCTCCAACAGACACTTGAAACACATAGCCCACCATCCTCTTCAATTTCCCAGTTACTGGATCAGTGCAACCAAATTTATGGGACATCATTTCCATGGGGAGTGACTTATGGTAAGCAAAAACCTGCACATGCAAAATTAGACATAAATTACAGTTACACCTCACACATCCACAAGTATTCTTAGACAGAGGAAGATTTCAGGTAACACCATCAAGGGCAAGGATGATGCATTACTCATTTGTGGAACAAGGCCCCAGATTATGTGGGAAAAATTCACAAGGACCATTGCTCAGACTCCTAAGAAAGAAAAAAGAGCTCCATAACTGTTGGGATAGACAAAGAAGAAAGACAGGACAAAAATTCATTTGTCTCTGAACCACAAGCAATATACCCATCTGCAATTGATAGGTCAATAAAATTCTGCAACAAATAAAGCACCAAGCATATAGTGAGTGTAGCAACAGGTTTTGCATATAGAATTAGCAACAAATCGCTTGCTAAACTTTTTCATGTGTCAAGTAATCCTAAAACATTTGAACAATGAGATGGTGCCCTACCAAGATTTAAGACCCATGCCATACCTTTTCATTGGTATGTCCAGTGTAGGGAAGAGAGCACATGGTTAAGGCATTGGGTATCATATTGGCTCACTTCAGATCTCATAGTTAAGTGTGTTGTCCATTGAGGCAGACACAAGAGTTATTGGGTCCACAAACTTGACATAGCTCCCTGCTTTGTTATGGTTAGCCAGGATGCATAATGGTTTCCTGGTGATGCAGAGATCATAGCAGTAAATTTTCTAATCTGCTGATCCAAAAAGTGAGCAAATGACTTAAATATGGTGGAAACTGTATACAGCAAACATTTGCCTTTGTTTTGATGGTTCCTATGCTACTCTCCTGCAGCAAGTATGCAAAGGAAGCTCTTTTGTTACAAACTCAGAACATGCATGATGAAACATTGCACTACTCACAGATTGCAAACTATCCAGTTCAATTCTAACTTTAAACAGTCTCTACATGAGTAAAAGAATGCACATAGCAGCAGAGATTTTGAACACTGCAAATGACATCTCATGAAATAGTGTGAGTGAGTTGGAAAAGTAGAAAAATTTGATGAAAGAAGTGTAGAGGCAAGCTTAACCTGATCAATACTCCAAAGCTTGACAGCACTGTCAAGCTTTGGAGCATTGATCAGGTTACAACAGCACTGCCACTGGCCAGTTTGGTAGGATCTGCCCATGAGAAGTCCTCTGACCAGGCCCTCTTCTCATGCTCCTCATACTCCATCAGCACTTGGCTTGTGCTGGAATCCCATAACTGCATATGGAGAGAAAGATGAAGTTGAGAAAACAAGACAACAAACAAGAGACTTCAACCATCAGCTGGGATGTGGCTAATAATAATTACCTGAGTAGGGATGGCACACATATTGCCTAACTCTCTGGAAAGGAAGGAAGTGATAGCATTGGTGGCATAACACTGGTTTGTGTTCTGCTTGATCACAAGGCCCTTGTGCAACTTGGGTTGATGGCTCTCTTGGTGCTTGTCCTACAATGACACACCCAATCATTCTCCTCAGAGAAGCACAGCGTGATAGAACACCTGTACCCAAATTGACACCCAGATAAAAAACTACACACTTCACAAACATTATCTGAAAACAGTCTGCAGTTTGAAAAATCTGGTGGTGAACACACACACAAATCCTTATGAATTGGACACAGTGTGAACTTCAGAAATGCTCATCATCCTGTCCCCTATGCTTTGGTTTAGAGGAATGTGCCCGTTTGTTCTGAGAGACCTAACACACAACACACTAGAGGCTGTACGTACCTGATAGTTGGGTGCATCGACGATGGATGATGGATCTTGAGATGATGGATTTTCACTTTGTATTGCGCGGGCTCCAAAACCCTATGAGATTTGTGTGTTGTTTGCTGATTCTTGGGAACCGGGACGAAAGATCTTTGCCATCCTTGACATATCAAGTGCATGTGAATCCCGTTGGAAAGATGGTTATCCATTGTTTTCCTACTCTCCAATTGTTGGTTGTTAGAAGCAAGTGTCTGAAGAGTTCTAGCAGCGACCTTCAGAATTGCTGCTTAATATTTGGAGTATCTGAGACTGTTTGCAGATTCACAGATAACAATGTTGGGAATCGGACTGGCAACAGCAGTAGTGGCAGTGCTGCAGCAAATGTGACCGCTTCCAAAGAACCATCTACAGGAGTTCACACAACAGTTTCATCTGATTTTGTTGCCACAAGGGCTGCATTGATTGATACAGGACACCACCGATCTCAAGGAATGCTGCAAAAGTTGGAGCAACAAGGCATCAGTGTAACTGCTGCCATGTACAAGATGCTTGTGCAAAGATGCACCCACACAAAGAATCTGGTGGAGGGGAGGAAGGTGTATGCACACCTTAGCAAAAGTGGCCTCAAGGCAGACATGTATTTGCTAACAGCAGTTTTAAGCATGTTCTGCAAGTGTGGGAGCTTTACTGAAGCTCGCCAAGTTTTTGACATGATGCAAGAACGGGATGTGTTCACATGGACTTTGATGTTGGCAGCATATGCCAAGCATGGCTTAGGTGAAGAGGGCTTCAAGCTCTATGAGCAGGTGTGAGATGAAGGATTGAAATTTGACAAGATCATGTATACAAGTGTTGTCAGTGTTTGTGCCAGCCTTGGAGACCTGGAAAAGGCCAAATCTGTCCACCAGGATATCATCAGAAGGGGGATTGAATTAGATGCCATCCTGGAAGGCAACCTTGTTCATATGTATGCAAGATGCGGGAGTATGAAGCTTGCACATGAAATCTTTGATAAAATGGTAAAGCGGGACTTTGTTGCATGGACTGCAATGATTGCTGGGTCAGCTCAACATGGAACCATCAGTGAGACATTTGAGCTTTTCCAGCAAATGCAGCAGGAGCATGTGAAGCCTGACAGCATTACTTACATCAGCCTTCTGAATGCATGCACAAGTCCAGCAGCTTTGAAAAAAGGACAGTGGGTATACAACCACATCATCCAAGCGGGATTGGAGGGAGATGTTCGTCTTGGGAATGCTCTTATCAACATGTTTACCAAGTGTGGCAGCATACAGGATGCACAGCAAGCCTTTGACAGGATGAAGTTCCGGGATGTCATCTCATGGAATACAATGATTAATAGCTATGCTGAGCATGGTCCATATGGGAAGGTTATTGAAGTCTTTCATCAAATGCAGCAAGAAGGTATTGATCCTGACAGAGTGACCTTCGTTTGCCTCCTCAAGGCATGTGCCAACCAGGCATCTCTTGCAGAAGGAAAATGGGCTCATGGCAAGATCCGGTTAGCTGGATTAGGCTCAGATCTTCGAGTTGGGACTGCTCTGATTGACATGTATGCCAAGTGTGGCAGTATTGTTGATGCACTTCATGTCTTTCACATGATGCCGGAGAGGAATACTATGACATGGAGTGCAATGATTGTAGGTCTTGGGCAGCATGGACATGGCAGAGATGCCCTACAACATTATCATCAGATGCTATCTGAAGGTGTAAAACCTGATGTAGTAACATTTACTGGTGTCCTCTTTGCCTGTAGTCATGCAGGCCTAGTGGAGGAAGGACTTGGTTATTTTTCTTGTATGTCGAAAGATCATGGCATCTCACCAGCATTTGAGCATTTTGGCTGTGTGGTGGATCTTCTTGCCCGTGCAGGGCAGTTGGAGAAGACTGATGACTTTTTGAACAAAATGCCTCAACCTCCAGCTGCTGCAACATGGAAGGCCGTGCTTGGTGCTTGTAGTCTTCACAGCAATCTGAAGTTAGCAGAACATGCAGCACAAATGTTGTTGGCATTGGAACTGCAAGATGCAGTAGCATATGTGTCACTCTCACATGTCTATACCTCAGCTGGTCTGCAGCAGAAGGCCACATTATTGTGGAAGTTGATGCAGGACAAAGGAGTCAGGGCACAGTTGGATTGAGGTGGAAGAGAAGACCCTGCATTCATTGTTGGAGATACTTCAGACTCACAGATCAGTACTATGTATGCTCAGCTCCAGAACTCAACCAAGAAGATGGAGGCAAGATATGTTCAGATACTCATCAGTAGTACATGAGGTTGGGAGTTGGAGGATGAAGGAACTCTGTTATGTGATAAGGAGAAGCTTTCCATTGTGTTTAGCACCCCTCCTGATGGTGTTGTTTACATCTGGAAGAACCAAGGGGTATGTGATGACTGCCATACTGTCACCAAATCAGTCTCCAAGTTGCATGGGTGGGAGAAAATCGCAAGCACTAGCTGTCACTTTCATCACTTCAGAGACAGAGATACGGTCTTCTGGTAATTGCTCTTGAGATCTAGTGAATGGCCTGCATTAATGTATTGTTCATGTTTGCTGTTCCTGTTTGGGGAGTCACGAAAGCTAGTTACACTGTTACTGCCATTCACAACATGGGTTATGGTCTGATAGTTTGTGAGTTGACACTCATAAATCTGTGACTGCACTCATCTTGTCATGTTAGTTTTGGTTTTGCTGGAACGAACACAAGGGTTATTCTCAAAGTTTTGTTGTGGAGCTTAAGTGCTATCTCACAGATTTGTTCATGTTTCTGGTGCTCATTCAAGGGAAGACTTGGGCCACCAAAATGTATTCAGCACACTACTGAACATTGAGCATGGTCCATTGCTTTTTGACCTTGTGCAACAGCTTCATTGTTCAATCCGTAAACTGGCTCTGAGGTTAGCATTCATTGTTCAACCCCTGGACCTGCTCTGCTTTTCTGCCTTACCCAACAGGACCTGATGTTTTGCAGGTGTCCCATTTCCTTTGTGTGGATGATCTTTGGAAACTCCAAATTGTGGATTGCTCGAAGATGGATCAGTTTCTTTTTAATGGTAATATCTGGCTAGGCATGGGAAAGATGATCAGAGATAGCAGTGTCAAAAATCTTTCCAGAGCAAAGGTTCAGGTTACCCTACCAGTATCAACAGCATTTCAACTGAAGTGAGGATTAAACTAAGCACTTTTGGATGGAGAACTGTTATATTCTGGGAGGCTTGCTATTTTGTACCTCTTTCAGATTGGAAACTGCTATGTCTCTGGAGCCTCATTGTTATGCCCGTTGCTTAATCAGGGCCATCTGTTTGGCAAGCCATCATTTTCCAGCCCAGTTTAGGCCCCATATGGAAACACTGTTCCAATGCTTCATCTGAAAAAGGCAGGCATTATCCAGGATCAAACCTTTGATTTTGGGGAATCAATGTAAGGTGAAAAATGTTATATTTGTGCCTTCGCAACTAAAGAGGTTTGGTGGATGTGCTTTCTTCAGTCTAGAAAAATTATTGGATGGATTAATTTGACATTACAGTTGCAAAGACTCTTCATTTGTAAATGTTTCTTGTCTGTGAATCAGGTGAACACTGTTGCAAGCCAATGAAGCCATTAGGAGAGAATTTGTCACCACATCCATGCCAAGTTGATCAAAGCAAGGATTGGTACGTAGGTGAAGATTCCATTCTGTAGTGCTGTTCAAGTGTTTTGCTCTGGGTAGATGCAGAGAGAGCAGCAGGTAATGTGGAGGTTACACACATGAAACACAATTCAAAGACTTTTGAGCACAATTGTGCAATGGCCTTATAGATGTAGTTCTTTGTCTTCCTTTAGAAAAGTGGTGTGGAGAGTACATGACCAGCAAATGTGGATTTTCAACGGTTGCGAGCATCAACAAGCAATTGCTGTTGTGATTCTCTTGCTGATGGCTCGGAAGTCAGTTTACTTGCTTTCCAGGTTATTATGATAGCACTTGAAAGAGGGCAGGCATGCTCATGAGCAGTTGTGAGCCAAATGGCTTTGGGGCAGTGTTTTGTTGGCAAATTGCGGAGCATGGATGATGCTTGTGAGTGTTCAGCAAGAAGCCTCACATGCTGCAGTCTCTTGGCATGATGGTAAGGAAGCTCTTGCACATTTTGAGCAAATGTGTCAAAATGGCAAGATAGTTGTTCTCATGTTTGTGTGCTTTAGCCATGTGGGCCCGGTGGATGAAGGACTGTGCTACATTGATTGCATGGGTTCATATCAGAGTATTTTCTCAACAATGTAACACAGCTGTGGCTGCATGGTTTTATCTTTTGGCAGCATTGGTCATCTACATGAGCCAGAGGATATGATCAAGATGATGTCTCAGAAATGATTTGTTGTATATGGTCCTACCAACAATGTATGCTACTGTTAGCAAGTTTGATCTGAGTGCAGATGTGAACACCAATGAAGGAATGGGTTGTGAAGAAACAATGCTAGTATCTGTTTTCTGTTTTCACTTTAGATGGCTGCAGGATTAGAAAATAGGATTGCAAAATTGAGTAATTAGATTTCAATCCCAATTCATTGTAATGTTGAACAATTTTGCTATATTTTACTGAAGTGGCAAAGCAACCAGGTGTTATGGAATGATCAAAGAAGAAAAAGTTGCAAATTTGGAACCCATCTGCCATTTTGATCATCTTCTATTTCATCCTGTTTAGGCATTGGATACACAGTTGAAGCCACTTTGAAGGCTATTTTTCCTTTCTGGGATGCATGAAATACAATTTGGTTATTATATGGTAGCAAAGGAAGCAGATGGCCGACTATAATAACCTCGATGGTAAACAATTTGGGTGGGTTCTATTGTTTTGTGGGCCACTTATTGCATCATCTGAATTTGGAAAGGAAATAAAAAGGTTATAGATTTGGTGAGAGAAAAAGCTTTGGGTGAAAGAAAAAAAAAGTCTCAATCTGGTGTACAGATTTGGGGAAATGAAAAAAGAAAGGTGACATTCTAGTCACTGTTGCAAATATTTTACTAAAGGAAAAAAGGGTTTTAGAATCTGCTTTGCAGATTAAAGAAAGAAAGGGTTTTTAGAATCAGCTTTTCCGATTAGGTAAAGCCCCGAAAAAAAGGAGGGTTTAGAATCAGGTTTGCGGATTTGCGGTTCTGGAGATTTGAGAAGAAAACTGTGGGCGTAGCTGGATGATGACAGACCACACAATCATCCGCAAAGTGTTGTTTTGTTGTTTTTTGTTGCTATCTCGCTAATAAGGTAAGTACCCCATTCAAAACCCAACAACAATTTCAGATTTTCCAACAGGAAAAATTTCAACAATTTGTGGTTGGAGTGCGGAATTTTGATGAAGAGATTGACGGAATTGGGGTTGACAAAAGATTTGGTCTTGAGGTACACAATCATTCGGTCGCAAATGCCTGTCTTTTGTCCTCCTTATCCTCCTACACCTCCTAGTTGTTGCCGCTGGTGCTATTGTTGCAGGTTGTTGTGTTCTGCTATAATGTGATGATTGTTTGATAGTTGTGGAATGTAATATGTTTTTGCAGGTTGTGATGATTTCTTATTGAATTGAGGAGTGGGAGATTTTTGGAGTTTTGGGTACTTGAGATCCGCGATGGCAGCAATAGGTGGGCCATGTGGGTACATGAGATCGTATTCGCAGGTAGTACCGATGCTGCATCAGAAGAAATTCAGCAGCAAACCTCATGAGTATTTTGCTCCGGCTTGTGGTGGTGGTGGTGTTGCTGCTGCTGCTGCTGGCGCTTGCAAGGGCTTCCTTCCTCGCAGTGATTTTGTTGGCAAAGGTTCTCTGAAACCAGGCCATGGGGTTGTTCCGTCGCAAAGCTGGAGCAAGCAATTGAGTTCAGCCGTCAATGAAGGAACAAACGGTGGGAGCAAGAGGATGTGCAGAGTTTTGGCGACAGTTCAGCGAGTAGAAGAAGCTTCTTCACCTTTGACACTTGAGGATTTAGGGTTAGTATCATCATCTGTAGGTGACAAAGACAAAGGGAACACAAATAATAATAAGAAGAAGAAGGACACAAATAAGTCAGGAGCTTCCAGTGTCTCATCAGGAGTCAGGCTGGAGCATATCTCCAAGACTTATAAGGGTGCAACAATTCTCAAGGATGTGAATTGGGAAGTGAAGAAAGGAGAGAGAGTGGGACTTGTGGGAGTGAATGGAGCTGGGAAGACAACACAACTGCGCATCATTGCTGGAAAGGAAGAAGCTGATTCTGGCTCTGTGGTGAAAGCAAGAGACAATATGAAAATAGCATTCCTATCTCAGGAATTTGAGGTGGTTGGAAGTCGCACTCTGTGGGAAGAATTCATGAGCGTGTATTCAGAACAAATGGCAATCTCTGCCAGCATGGAGAAAGTCCAGGTTTTGTTCCTCACTGTTTTACCCTCTCCCTTGCTTCAATGATGATGTTCCCCCCCATGTGAGCTTGAAAGTGGTGATTTGACAAGTGATGGAAAAAAAAATTCCTTGATACTCCAGGTAGCATTGGAGAAGGCAACAGAAGACATGGATGTCATGGCACGGCTATTAGACGAGTTAGATTCATTGCAGAAGCAGGCAGAGTCTTCAAATCTTTACAATGTGGATGTCAATATAAACAAGATGATGCCCGAATTAGGGTTTGTGATGGAGGACGCTGATCGACTTGTTGCATCTTTCAGCGGGGGCTGGCAGATGCGCATTGCTCTTGGAAAAATCCTTCTCGCGGTAAATTTTTAATCTACCTTTTGTCTTCTCATATGTCTGGGATTTGTACAGTCTGGGCTGTTTATGTTGAAGCTTCATAGATTGTTAGCTTATTGGAGGTCTCATCTTTCTATAGTAGACTCCCTGATTTCTCCTGTTTTTGGTGAGATACATGAGTTGAAGTCTTTCAAAATCTCTCTAATTTTCCTGTGTACTTGTGTGGGCTACAGGAGCCAGATTTGCTACTACTTGATGAACCTACAAACCATCTGGACCTGGACAGCATTGAATGGCTAGAGAGCTATCTCAAAAGTCAAGATGTGCCTATGGTGATCGTGTCTCATGACAGAGCCTTCCTGGACCAGCTATGCACAAAAATTGTGGAGACCGACATGGGTGTTTCTCGGACATTTGAGGGGAATTACAGCGAATATGTGAATGCCAAGGCTGCATGGATTGAGTCCCAGCGCATGGCATGGGAAAAGCAACAGAAGGAAATTGCTCGCACTGAGGATATCATTCAAAGACTCAGTAGTGGCAGTAATTCTGGTCGGGCAGCATCTGCAGAGAAGGTATGAAATCCTTACTTTATTATTTACGTTGTTTTGTGGTATTGCTTTCTTTCCCTTAGGGTTCTGTTTCCTCTTTTTCATGCTTGCTGATTGGTTGCTGTGATGTTCTTGGATCTGAAACATCCAGGACCTTATTATTGGGTCATCTCTCAGTTCTTGTGAGGTTAACTTAAGCCATAAGTATTGAAAAATCCTCAGTGCTTATTAAGATCTTTGTTTCTGAGGTTGAAGCAAATTCAAAGACAATGCATTTTGCAGGTACACTACATAATAATGAAGTCTGCCACTGTGAATGTTCTGCAGAAATGCTCTACCTTTTGCTTCCTATGATGGGATTGTAGCCTTTGTGTCACGCACAATTTGGAATGGATGTTGTGATCAGTTGGGTCAATAGTGGCTATATCTCTATGGTTGGCTTTGATAAATCACAGACCTGGGGATCTGAGGCATATGTGTATTCTTCTTTTTTGGTGTCTGTACACTTTCTTTCCAAGAGGTTACAACCTAGAGGGTAAGTCTAGTAATAGACGTTCTCCTAGGGTTCATAAAGCTTCTGCAATGCTGTGGAGACAGGGCAACAAACCTTCATTTGTTCGTCCTAATATCAAAGTTTGGGTTCCTGTCAATGTTCTTCCTACTGTTGCTGTAAGTTTCCCTCCTCCTCCTTTGCCAGTTTCTGAAGAGATTGGTTCTCCTTCTGATGATGTGCATCCTAATCATAGAGGGGTCCCTCACCTTTCTCCTCACAGAATTTTTGGCTACAGAGATTACAA
>Ga0209208_10005081_pt1 | contig 18430 bp, 11 predicted proteins | sample S1TSphfallax_3_FD_187694 | JGI IMG/M metagenome (GOLD analysis project Ga0209208, IMG submission 187694) | Host-associated microbial communities from peat moss isolated from Minnesota, USA - S1T2_Fd - Sphagnum fallax MG (SPAdes) (version 2) | ecosystem: Host-associated > Plants > Peat moss >... | reverse complement strand
AACCTGAAAACTTTTAGGACGTGATTTTCAGGATGTGGGATCTCAATTTTGGGACCTGGATTTCACACAGGGGCTTCACAGTGGCCTTCGGCCACGGGCACCCACTAGTTGTATGTTAATGATCTTAAAGCCTAGACCCCTTTTGATGGAAAATTTTAATAATTTCGTCAATTTTGAATGATTTTTTTTTTTTTACCACAACAATATGACTAGGTTTTGTGGTGTAACTCACAATTATAAGATGTCCAAAACGGGATTTGAACCTTCTCATCCACAACAACGATTTGCCTTAACCATCCCACCACCAATGGTGAGAAATAATATCATCACAAAAAACCCATGAAAATTTAAAATCATTAATAACTACTTCACATCATGTGAAATTAGTTTCGTTACATAATTTCCAATTAAATTATCGTGATGAAAGACATTACATTAAAAAAAATTAAATAATATTTTGAATTGAATTGAATTTTAATTTCTTTAAATTTGAAATAATAAAATAATAATAATTTCAAAAACTTAAAGACATATATGTGAACTAAACAACATGAAAATCATTCCATGATGAAAATTTTAAATATTCAATTTAATAAAAGAATTGTACTTGAACTTATCTTCTTGATCAAAATATTAAAATTAATATAATGTTATCACATTTGGAATTTAAAAATCATTATAGAGTTAAATCAAATGAAAATTTTACATAAATATAAATGTTATTTGCAAGTTAAGAAATTCAATTTGAATTTATAACCGAAAGAAAAGATTGAAAAATTACACTTAAAATTATAGTAGCTTTGTTTTCAACTAAGGAAATATTGCACACTAGTGGAGGGCATTAAAAAGATTGTTTGGTTAAGAAAGCTTTTGAATGAAATTGGAAATATAAAATTAGTAATAACAATTGTGTTCTATATGACAATGTCAATAGCATCAAAATGGCTAGAAATTATATTTTTCATGCTTGGACAAAACATATCGAAAGCCACTAGAGAAAATATTATTGGAAGAAATTGACATTAAGCAAGTTTTGACTAACCAACAACAAAAAAAAATCTCACCAAATTGTAAGGAAAAGCAAAGTTTGAAGGGCTACAAGCCATTGGAAAAATTTCAAGTTCACTAATTCTAGTATTTTGAATGTAAATTAATCAATTGTATGATCATGAAAATAAAAAAAATGTGGTGTGAAGGAGGGTGTAGAATATTGGAGTTGTGCACCCCATATTATAAACTAGAATGACTATTTGTCGTGGAGTTTCATGATTTGTCATCATTTATACTTCATTAACTTTCAGTCGCTTAAAGTGGTGACTCATAATCACAAATAATAGAACTCTAAGTTACTGGCAATTTGTCTATGTGTTAATATCCATTATTTAAGTTAGAAGTGATGACCCATTAACTTAACATATTATATTTATACTATCAAAGATCAATATTTAATACTTTGGGGGAAAACATTATTTATTTCAAGTAGTAGAAAATTTTAATATGTTGAATATGCTCAATTGTTTTTCATTTTTTAGGGTGGGGTAGAAGGAGAACTTGAATATTTTTTGAGTTGGCAAGGGAGATGGCAAACGTATACCCAAAGGAAAACTACCCAATTTTGGAATTAGAGAAGCTATAATTAATAAAGGTTCTTTTTATTTTATTGTGTCATCTCTTAGAGAATTTCTAGACATAAAACGAACCAGTTTGAGTTGAAAAAGGCTAGTTACCCAATTTTTCTCTTTCTAGGAAGATCAATTTTGAGGTTAGGAATGTTGTTCCCAATTTTGTTCCTAATAAAATTTCTAATGGTGTTTCAATGTGTTTTTCACCCATTCTTCAATTTTATCCCATGACTTACCAAATGTTCTTTATGTTGTTTCCACATTTCCCATGTGTCTCTCACATGTGTTCCTTAATTGCATCTCGTATGGATTATCCAATGTTCTTATTTCGTTCCCAAAGTTCCTAGGTGTCCCTTATGTTATGCCCATTAGCCCCACCTTTTTATCTAATTTTTGGAAACTTGTTTTTGTGATGTTCCAATCAACTAGGCCCATCACAAAAGAATTTTTTTGAACTTTAAATGCACCCACAACCAATTGAAGAAGCATTGTTACTAAAGTTCAACTTTTTTGAAGGAAAAGAAAAACAAAAACAAAAACACTAAGCATTTTGGAAACTACCATAATTATGACAAGCCAAATCATTGGCCCAACAATTATCCAAAATTGAAGAAGTTGCTTGAAAATACTAACAAAATATTTTAATCAAAGGACAAGGTGGTGAGATCATCAATCAAAAGGAAAAAGCCATTGAACCTCATCAAGTTGCGAACACAATGAAAGAAGAATTGAACAAAGATGGATATGAAGAAAATGCAAATGGTTTTGAAAAATTAGTGACTAATCTAGAATTGGAAAATAGTAAAACTATAGCGAACACTTGATATTTTGACTCATGTGCTATTAAGCATGTGTATAGAAATAAGTTTACTTTTAGAGGTCTATAAAATTTTGTCAAAGTCAAGAACATAAAATTTGTAGGAGGCCAAATCCATGGTGTGCATGGAAAAGGCAAAGTGTGGTTGTCTTGTGCTTCTAACAAAATAAAAACTATTCAGATGTTCTCTACACCCCAAGTCTTTCAAAAAAAATATTGTTTATTGGCATGATTACAAAGGAAATATTATGATATTTGATGTTGAAAAATGTTTGGTTGTACATAGGTTGATGCAAACATTGTTGTGGCCAAAGGTGTCTATGATCCAAAGAACAAAATTTATCAATTTCAAGTTAGATTTATCAAGTTTTCCACATCATAATTTACAAAAACACATGTAAAGAAGAAGGCCTACAAACTTGTGATGCACACTGAACAATGTTTTGGCCTACAAGGTAGCCACAATTGCATTATTGATTTCTTTACACATTGAGTGCCAAAAATTTGGCAACATGCATACCAAGATTAACCAAAGTAATAGAAGTTTGTGTAAAATGCATGGATAGCAACCAATTTCAAAAGATGGTTGCCCACAAAACATAATCAAGAACTAAGGAGGTGTTAGAGCTAATACACATAAACATTTGTGGGCCTTTTCCCACCCCATCACTTTTTTAATCTCAGTATTTCATCACCTTTATCAACGATTATAATAGAAAAACTTGGATGAAAATTTTAAAGAAAAGTGTAATGCATTGTTTGCATTCAAAAATTTCAAAAACAAACTTGAAAAAGAGACACAAAAACCAATAAAAAAATGCTTGGATCAAATATTGGTGAGGAATGCAACAACAACAAGTTTTTAAAATATTGTCACAATAGTGGGGTTCGAAGACAATTTAGTTAGGCTCACCCACCTCAATAGAATGGGGTCTTTGAAAAAAAATTGAACCATCATTGAAAAGGTTAGAATCATATTGCTAAAAATAGACTACAAAACAATTTGTTGTTGGAGGTGGTGAGTATTGTTAATTATGTGGTGAACAAATCACCATTTCAAGTTAATCAAGGCAAGACACTAGAAGAGTTTTTCTAGGACATAATTGAACTTGTAATACTTGAGGATATTCGGAGGGGGGGGCTATTCAAGTTTGGGGTTCCAAAAATGGAAAAGGGATTCTAGGACTTTTATTGTGTTACTTTTTGCAAATAACATTTATTTGAAACAAATTTAGGTGAGAAAACTAAAATAGTCCAATTTAAGATAATTCATGTGATGGTGGTGATTTTTCACATGCATACATAATTACATATTGATATTTTGGTTTATAGCTACTAACATAGAAAAACCCAAAAAAACCCAAAATGAATTAATGGATAACCAAACATGTTTTTTGGCAAGATTATTTCCTACACATGTGACCTACACCTAAAGCTAAACATTTTGAACCCATTGAATATAACATTTTGCCAAATGGTTTTTAAAATATTATCCTTGGCCTTGCAACGCTTTCCTTCAAAATTTCAGGATTTTGAAATTTTTGTAAGATTTGGTTTTTCATCAAATTCACCCAATGAACATGTATTTTCATAGGAAGGGACATGCACTTTTCACATTTCAATCTTTGATCCCACCAGGAAGAAATTCAACCCGAAATTTGAATTGTGTTGGTTAATGAATTATGATACTCACACCAATGCATACAAACTATTCAATCCAAGAACTAAAAAAATAGTTTTTATTCGTGATGTAACATTTGCCAAGACATGTATTGGACCAAGGATTCACAAAACATCATAGAAAGTTGTTTCATCGTTGGAACCAAACACTTCAAGTGAGATTGACAATTTAACATGGTCCCATATTCCTAGAAGTTTCCCAAATGTGTCTCAAGCATCAACATGAGAATCACCTAAATGGGGTAGTCTTGTTGAAAGATCATTAAATGGAGAAAGTGAGTCTTTTCCAAAACGTGACCCTTCTCCAAAATGGTCAAGTGATGAATTAGAGAATGAACAAGATTCTACATAACAAACCCAAACTAATATGCCACAAGAACAACCAAGATGAATAAACATGATGCTTAGGCATTTTAACGAGTTCATTGTAGGAGTGGTTGATCATGTTTGGGAATTGATCATTTTTTTCTAGAAGAATAGTAAACAACATATGAGAAATGACAATGGTTGACAAAATGAATTCCATCTCACACAACCATATATGGGAATTAATTGAATTGCTTGTAGGAAATATGCCAATAACAACCAAATGGATCTACAAGGTGAAGAAAAACTCCATGAACAAAGGCTAAGTTGGTGATTAAAATGTTTGAATAGAAGGAAGGTTTGGATTTCAAAAAGCTTTTCCTCTAGTGATAAAGTGGAAGACAATAAGAAGTGTGACAACTATTTCTACATGTTCTGGCTGGAGAATTTCACAAATGGTTGCATTGTTTTAAAAGAAGTATACATTAAACAACTTGAAGGTTTCATAAATTCACAATTTGAACACTTGGTTTTCAAACTTAATAAATTGTTCTATGGAATTTGTCAAGTGTTTTGAGCCTAGTAAGAAAAGATTAATAAATTTTTCAAAAATTTACATGATTAAATGTGGAATAGATTCCAATCTTTATTTTTGGCATAATGAAGGGAAAAACTTGTTAGTCATGATTTATGTAGATGATCTTATCATCATAATAAACATAGAAGGAAATATTACATGGTTCAAGATGGAGCCAAAGCAAAATTTAAAATGATGGATCTAGGGTAGCTTGGATGTTATTTGGGTGTTAATTTACATTCATCAAGGAAGAAGTATTGAAAGATCGTACATTGAAAATATGATTCAAATTTTTGACATGGCATTCGGTAATCCAATGAAGGTGCCAATGGAAAAAAGAACCAAACTTGAATAAGACATGAGTGACCAAAACGTGGACTTTACTACCTATAGGAAAATGGTGGAAAAACCAATTAACTTATCAAATACTAGACTATAAATCAACTTTTTCATGTTTGTAGTTAGTTGATTTTTAGCCCAACCAACAGTCACAAAGCCTCCAACTCAATGTTATTCCCTTTACTAAAAATAATTCCATAATCTATGGTACCTTTTGACGTGCTCCCAAGCTCCTTGATAGACTAAATGTGAGTCTAAAATGAAAACAACAAAAAAGTAAGGAATTGGGGCACGTTCCTTGACTCGTAGCATTTTGGGGGTAGAGGGGCGTGTTGGAGCTCCGGGCACTACTAGAAATTTTGTATTGTATAATTTTTCAGCCATACGGTTGTGTGTGCAACTAACGTGCAACTAAATGTGTACAACATGGATACATGTCATAAAAATAATGGTCTAAACTTATACATACTTAAATTATTATACTTAATATATCTACATAGGCTATGTATAATAATATTATGTGCCTCTAGTATTAAAATTAACCCCATGCTAACTTAGGCTAACTTAAACTAACCTAGGTTAAAATAATCGTAGTTAAATTAACATAGGCTAAATAAACAAAAAAGTTAAACTAACCATGGTTTAAATATATATTACAAGTTTTTAAATTTTATTTGTCAAATATATTTAAATATTTGTTTTGGCAAGTAAAACTTTTTTATTTTATTTTATTTGAAATATTTTTCAGAAAATGTAAATTTGATTAAACAAAAAATTATTTAGAATCGATTAATATGATAATATTAAAAGTTATTATAAATTTTCATAATTATCAATTAAATGTCTATTATAATTGTAATGATAATCAATTATATATATATTCAATAGGTATTATATACATAAATTTTATTATTTAGGTATATTAATGTAAATAGGCTACACAAATTAACCTACAAGTACAAAAACATCTTAAGTTAATTACTAGTTTAAGCTAGATAATAATGTTAAAATCATATTTTCATAAGTAATTATAATTATTAAAAAATATCCTAAAATCATCTTTGAAGTGCAAAAAACGAGTAATGAAAAATTAACAAGAAGAAAAACATGAAAAATAAGAAAAATAAGTTTTTTTCCAAGTTACAAAACGTGTTTTTTTCTTTTCTTTGGACCCCTCCTACTTTCAAACCTCATAACTTTCTTATTTCTTATTCATTTTAAACGATTTAAAGTGCTATAAGAGCGCCAACTGAAGTTCTAAAAATCATATTGTTACTTTAATAGCAAAAAAACCAATATAAAAGGAAATTTATGGGTGTTTAAGAATCGGCCTTTGTAGTGTTCAATGGTTTTTTTGAATTTCTAACCCCCTTTACTTTGGGGGACCATAACTTTCTCATTTCTAATCCATTTTTGACGATTCTTATTATTAGATGCGCCATGAGGAGGGCTTCAAATTTTGTTTAGACACTAAAATCAACAGAACCCTCCCCTGGTTGCTATACTCTAATACATTAGTTGCATTTGACATGCAACTAAGTTGGTTCCTAAGGTTTGCAATGGAATTTTTTATCCCATATCCTTTGGCTTCCAATTCTATTTGGCTCAGTATATAAGTAGGAACAATAACTGTGTTGTAACAAAACATCAAATGCCATTGGGGATGAGTGAATTAAAAAAACTTATTTTTATGAAATGGTTAATCTTAAAAATAAAATCATATTATTCTAATCTTACTTATATAGCCTAAACCGAGCTATGTTCAACTTACTTACATACCTAAATAAGCCTATTTACCTAATAGGGTTTAATAATAACCTAACTAACTAGGCAACACGTGTCAACATCTTATTAGCCATAAATTGGACAATTTAGATATTACTATTCAATATTAAAAAATAGATGGGCCGTAATTTCCACGTGTCACCATATAATTGGTGTTTTAAAATGGACACGTGTCAATTGGTCAATGAACGTTCCATGGTGTGGCACATGTCATCATCTTAGTGGCATAAATTTTAATGATTGAGATTAATCCAATGAATTTTTTATTTTGAAAATAAAAAATTAATTAATTAATGACACATGTCCACAAGCTAGTTGTCCAATTTTAAAACATGTGTCATATTTTTATTAGTTGCATTGTAGTTGCAAGGAAAGTTGCACATAAGGTGCAACTACATTTGGATTAATATGTATGGATGAGCACGTATATTAACACCGTATATACATGTTGCATACATAATGTCGCATGCAACTAAATGTCGTGTGCAACTTGTCTTATGCAACTACACAAATTTGTAATTACATGTGTCACATGCAATTGGATTTTAGTTGCAAACGACAGTTGTAAAACCCATAATTTCTAGTAGTGGGGATGGGACTAGGAAAAATGACAAGCAATCATTCACTCACATGGACCTGCACAAAACCAAACAACAAATTGGTTAATGTAAAACTGGAGCACTTTTAGTGCTAGGACGAGCCATGGGCAAAGTTGGACTCACAAGACTCACCACAACCTCGACTTGGGGAAGCCATATCTTTCCCCTTTATAGTATATTTTGTGCCTGGCCACAGGATTAGCACCATGCCATTTTGTCCTGGGACTCCCAAATGGGAGTCCCGAAATTCCCACAATTGGGACTCTCGCAACTTTGGGGGCCCATAAATTTAGGTGCAAACCTCCAATTGAGATGAGGTTTGAAGCACAGTTGTAGCCATCGTTGAAAGTTTTCCAACTATATGTTACATGCCACCTTCATGCAAGGAAATCGGGGTGATTCTTGACTTTTAGTGGTTGGGAATCAAATTGCCAATTTGACTCCCGACCTTTCTTTTGGCTATAACTTATGTGTTAAGTGTCCAAATGGGTCATGCAAGCCCATTTTAGACATTTACGTTCCAAGAGATTTCCAATGATATAAGGAACTCTTCAATCCATTGAATTTTGACTTTTGCAATCGCTTTCTAAAGATTTGGGAGTCCATAGGGAGTCCAACTCCCAAAGTGGAAGCTCCCTTGGGAGTGTGAGGGTTCATTCCCTCACACTTTCCTACACTTTCGGGAACATGAGGTGTGACTCATGGGCTTCCCTCTTGGCCTACAACCTTACAAGCCCTTGCCTTGGTCGCAAGCCCAAGGCCAAGGTTGCAAACATACCTAATAATTTATTTTACTGCATTTAAATGGGAATTTAGGGTTTAGGGTTTATAGATATTCTAATGGAGGAAAATTTTGGAGTTGATGTAGATGTATCCTTGTTTACATCTAACATTAAAAAATAAATATGTGTTGTTTAGATTGTATCCTTCAATTTTTAAGGAAATATGAATAGTAAAAAAATCATAACATATAATCTTGGATGTTGAACTTTAGTTTTAAGAGTTGGTCTCTTCTTTCATTGGTCATGAATAAAATGTAACTATTATTGAAGAATATGATAAGAAAATTTTATTATGATTATTGTTGAAATGCTAGCACATATTGCATCTTTTGGTAAATTTTGATTATTTGGTATAGATGAGGTGTAGTCAACCATTTGATGAAGATTTTGGTTTAAATATTTTCAAGATTACTATAATTGGCACAAGGAGCTTGTCAATATAAGGGAGTCATTTATTTTTAGATGATATCAATTGAATGTGAAGGATATGCAATGAATGATGGGGGAAACATGAGTTGATATATTCTATTGTTGGTTTTTTTGCAATAAAATCTTAGGCATTGTAGAATCATAAGTTGAAACAAAAGGGATCTTTTCTCTAGTTGGAATATTTACAAATTTAAGGAGATGTTGCACATAAACTAAATTTTTACAAAAATTGATGTGTGAACAAAAATTAAAATCTTGCACACAATTGTCTATTCACAAACACAAGTATTATGTCACCATGAACACAATGAATTATAGTTGTTCCACTAACCTTTTCATGTCCAATTACTTTGTTAATAATATTTAACATGTTTAAAATGAAATTGTAGCATGTGCATGTACAACTCCATGAAGGGTGTTCTATGTGTTTTTTGTTTATTGTTATGGTAAACAAAAAGTATATAATGTTTGTGTACACATAGTTAATAATGTCTTAACTTGATAATTATTTTAAACTTTTAACCTTGGAGCTTCAAGTGGTCACATGGTCTTATGGCTAATCTAGGAAATGCAAGGATGAAAAGGCACATGTGTTGAGGATGGGAGAACTAAAGTTGAACATGCCAAAGCATTAGATCTTATTGCATGTGGCAAATTTGTCACATTTCTACCCCACCTTTTGAAAGAATAAAATGGCAAAGTTGGTGAGAGATGCCATTCCAATCAATCAAGTTGCAAGGGCTTTAACTATTGAAACAAATGATATTTTCCAACTTTGAATTCCCACAACTTTCATAGCATTTAAATATGATTTAACATGAAGGTGTGTGGGAACCACTTCCAAATTAATAATGTCCAAAATTATTCAAATTGGTAACAAATGATTCTTGAATTTCAACAAGCCCAAGGGAACAAGGATGAAGCACTTGGAATCATTCAATCTTTTGGGACTATATGAAAGGGATATTATATATTACATGGTTAGAATATGGTTCCATCTCCTAATCAATTGTTTTATTTCCTTGTCCATGGGTGAAGAATGGGATTGACAATAGAAGCAACCCTACTTATAAACAAGATGATGTTGAAATTTTACAAGTCAACATAGTGCATGGTACCCATTTATGTTGTCATAAACATTGTTTCTCTAGATGTGGTGGTTTTGAACTTTACCATGTCAATATTAAAAGGAACTTTCACAGCATTTTTACATCTAATGGCAACTCAAGATCAATTGTTGAAGAAACTACATTTTTTGATTCCAAATTATGTGATGTTATAATATATTTTTGCATAAATGATACTTATAAGATTACATCGAAAAATATATATACTCCAAAAAAATTGAAATTATTTTTAACACTTATGAATGATATTTATTTCAAACCATGTTTCTGAACCATGTGAAGAGTTTGATAATTTTCATATCACAGATGAGGTCTTTTAAAGCATTGACCATAAGTGTGGTTAGTTGAATTTTTGACAAACAATCACTTCCAATTGGAAAGTGATAAAAAAATAAGAGTTTGACATTGTCATAAAATTCATTCAAATGTTTATTTGGATGATTATTTCAAACCAAATACTAGTGCAGTCTAAAATGAAAAATAAGCTTAATAATACATATATATCATAAATGTACACACGGTTCCTTGAATTTTAATTGTTCAGATTTATTATTTTCCCTAAAAAATATCAAATAAAAATAGCTTAATTATAAGGCCCAAACATTAGAAGTGAAACCAAAAATTAAATGCAACACATTTATTAATAGTTACATATATTATGTGTACTACAATACTAAACCTAGTTTTGACCAAATTGAGTCCCTTCTACTATGTGTTTTCACCCTTGGTTATTATCCATCATTGGATGTGACTAATTGCATGACATGAACTCATTTTGCATTCACATTTTCATCCAAATGTGCAACAATTGCAATAACTTGACACATTTGCAACTACAAATTGACAAGTTAATGTTCTATAAAAAGTATTAAGAAATAGTTACAAAAACAACTTGGTTATCATCTAAATTATTAATGACGTGAACTTACTTTTCATCAAATGTACAATAGTCAAAACATATAGTCACATCTACAACTACAATTTGACACATACGTTGATGTAATTACTTTTGCAACTAAAAGTACATGTGATTATGATGACATGTAAGATTGCAACAAAGTAGTTTTCAAATTGATTGATTTGTACACTATCCAATTTTCATGGATAATGCGTGGAGTTAAAAGGTTGTTCAAAAAGGTTCAAAGTCTCCATGGAAAAATTCTTGAGATAGGTCCCTAAAGAAGTATAAATAAAGGTAGTTGCCCCCTCCCTCCCCCCAATTTTCATTATATTCAACATGAATTTGAAAGGTACAATCTTATGTTTTAATTTTGTCCCTTTTGTTTCATGTTTTTAATCATTCCATGTTATGAATAAATTGATGTTTGAATTTTTTTCTTACATATTTTGTGGTTTTTTTTTTAGATTATTTTGTTGTGTGATTGGATTTAGATTTAAATGTAATTTTATTATCATTAGTTTGTCCTAATTATTGTGTGCCTTGGGAATATTTTGTTTATGGTAGCTTTTGTGTTCATGACACATGATATCTAAAGCCTTTGTAATGGTTGGTGTTATTGTGTTTAGACTTCCTTGTTTTGAATTTTAAAGTTTTTGTTTGATCCTAAATATTTTGAACATCATTGCAATTGAAAATCATGTCCAAACTGAATTTTTGAATGTCATTTGAAATAATTTTACTTACAATTGATAATTTGAATTTTTTGTTGAAAAGTGAATGTAAAATATAGTGGCTCACAAAACAACACATGAAAACATCACCCAAAGGAATATGTATTCCTTTGTAATTTTTTGGAGCCCTAGAAGGACAAAGTAATAAAACATCAACAATCCATCAATTCAAATATATATATATATATATATATTTATGGCCCTTTAAGGATATTTTTTAATAAAATTGTGCACAAACCCAACATAAAATGAGTGCTATGAACTTTTGAAAAGACCCATGTTTTTTACACTAACAAAAAATTCCAATAAGATTAACCTACAATTGACATGTTAAAAAATCTTTTAAACTTGATTTCATTGATATATTTTTTAATTAAAATGGAATCCATATATGAAACTTGATGTCAAGGTAGCAAGTCCACATGTTTCACTTTACAAGTCCATATATCTTTTAATTTTGCAAATTATGCATAACAAATATGTACATCATATGCATACTCAAGTTAATAACTTCAAACTAAGTCCCTATTAAAAAATTATGACAAATTAACCATTGCATTTACACTCGCATCACAAAAACTATCACTATCTAACTTGCACTCAACTTGAAAACAAAATTATTTAAAAAAAAAGGTCTAACACACCCAATTTGATTATGTCAAGACTTCAACAATCAAATATTTTTGTGCAAGGTCTCATTCATATTTTGAACTTAATTTGATAACCAAGTGGACTGGATTGTTTCATACATTTTATAAGCACAAGGTTCAATTCTTGGAAATTTGATAAGGTGAGGTCAGAATTTTTGTTTTTCTCAACTCACCCTCTTGATAAATATTTAACATTGAACATCAATCATAGGTACAAATTTTAATAGTAACTCTTTGATACTAAATTGGTATGACCAAATTTATGCATTTCACAATAGTCATGTGGAAGTTGACATCAAAAAATAAACCTTAGCATTCAAAAGCATATAATTTGGAAGGCAAATCTTAATTTGGTTAGATTTTTTGGAATTGAAATGGTTAGATAACAAAAATAGCCTTTTATGCCTTGATTAGTTAAATGACTTAAAAGTGGTGTCCCAATTTAGAGAGGAATTCAAGGTGTCTACAATTTGTCACTTTGATGTCATCACCAATACAACTTCCAATATCTACTACTCAAAGGGGATAATAATTCATATAAGGTTGAGTATGTGTTGAACCCTAATGGATGTGTCCTTATCCTTATGCTTGCAAGTGCTTGTCAAGTAGTAATTCTTTATTCAACAATAATGGAACTTTTTGCAAGTTGTGATGTGTTACTTAGCTCCTTGCAACTAGAAGTCAAGATAGTGAAGTCTTGAGATACTAGGAGATACTAGGAAGAAATGACATGCTTCACGTACACCCCTCAATCATCCTAACTACACAAATAGACACAAAAGACATTTAGTGCAATTTGAGACAAAAATGGATGCAAAATCTACTGAAACTCACATGGACTTACCACAACTTTTAGCCTTCTAAGAGGAACTTCTCCAATATGTAAAAGATTTTATAACTTCCCATGGACCATTTGTTTAAATGAAAAATTTGTAAAATGGGGCTGATGGCTTTGAAGCCACATAACTCCCAAAAATAATCAATGGTGCATCCAAGCATATTTCAACACCTCAAGGCTCAAAACATCAAAATTCATAGTTATTCTGCCTAAAATGAAAAAAGTTATAAGAAAGCTGAGTCTTTTATCAAACCTCAGTGTGTAGCTCAAAGCCCCACAGTAAGGGCATTCCCAAAACAAGGGTCTTGGAAGAGGTGTTGGCCAAGTCACATCCCACATTTGTGAACGCCTCCAACCTATGGGGCTTTACCCATCATAAAGCACATGATCAATATGAAGAACTTAAACAAATGGATCTCCAGTCATAGGAGGGGTAGGGTTCTTACAGCTACTTCTTAAGAGCATGAGGTATCTTACACCCATAAGTAGGCATAATTTCCTTTCAACTCTTAAGGAATAGGTGCAGTATCCTCATCTTTTCTATGCCTCAAAATGGACTAGGAAATACCTCAAAACGGCTTGTATAACCATTACATAGGTTGCTTTGTAGGTTGAGTTAAGGGTGAAGAGATGATTTGCCCTTACCATTTAATCTAAAACAAGTTAAGCCATTGGCTTGGTACAAAAGTAGCTCGTTTCAATTGTTTGGTTTCTAAAATCATTCCTTACTTCCATCAAATTCTAGAGCATTCAGTGTACTCGTACATGTCATCCTGTGTACTACTATAAAAATCCTGAGCATTGAATGGGGGAGGACACCAGGGCTTGCCAAGTTCAATACAGCCTGCCTTAGAATTCAAACCCTCTTTAAGAAACAGAAGCCTCATGAGCATCTGTCAGAAGTTCCAGTTGACACTGGGATACATATGGATCAGCGCTGTGTTGTAGACCTGTTCATGATTACAAGCAGCAAATATGCAATGAAGTTCCCTTGTGACTCCCAGGAGCAGCATTTTTGCCAGATGAGCCGTGCAGACATTGGGAGAGAATGATGCAGGTAAAGACACCCAACCGGAGGTCTGCACAACTATTGTAGTAGATGAGGCAGTGCAGTGCAGTGCAGTGCAGTTCCATGCTGTTCTAGGCAGAAACATCACCTCACAACACAGCAACAAGAGTAAAGCCTACATGAGATCTTCCCCCAACAGAAAAAGTACTATTCAGCAGCATCACCTAACTTTCCCATTCCATCCCTTCTGCTCCAGCAATGTACCACATTATTGATCAGCAAACATAACAATTCACAACATTATGGGACCATTTTCTGCATATGCAAACTTAGCTGGTAAAGAAAGGGTATGACAATTCACCTCCCTTGGCCTGACCCCGAGCTTTATCACAAGTAGTGGGCAGCAGCAGCTTCAGCAGGAAGTCTTTCTGCTGAAGTAGCCAGCAGATTCAATGGAGGAGAGAAGTCCAATGCTTTCTTTTATAAAGCCATAGCCCAGAGTTGGTGTAGCTACCACTTGAGTCACCCAATAACAGAAGCATGCCCACATCACTCAAACTGAGAAAAAAAAGTGGTTGACAATGGCAAGTTTAGGAAGGTGGGTAACAGCAACCCTTTGTTCTCCTGTGAACCAGAATTGCAACTCCTGAACAGTGAAGTTAACAGAAAGACATACTCATAACCAAAACTTCCATGAGCCTCTACAGCATACAATGGAAAGGACAGCCTTTCTTGCAAAGTTCAAGCAAGTTCTCTCAGTATTCTATATATAACAGAAGCATTCTTGAACATCTGGCAGAAGTTCCAGTAGCCTCTGAGAAATGGATAACATGGACAAACATAAAAATACTTGGCATGATCAGCTTTGAGTTGTTGGTAATTGTTGATGATTAAATGCAGCAAACACACAAAGATGTTTCAATTCTGACCCTCCCACAAGAAGCTCTTTTGCTGCATGAGCCCTTGAGACACTGGAAGAGAACAATGCAGCAAAGAAATGGAGGTGTCAAATCAGTCATAGAAGGCATGCTGTGCCATTCTATGCAGTAACATCACCTCACAACACAGCAAAAAGAGCAAAGCCCAAATAAGATCTTTTCTCTCTGAACAAAATACACCATCTAGCACCCTGACTTTCACAATTCATCATAGTATCTTCTGCTCTAGCAATGCAACATATGATTGATAAGCAAACATAACTAACCATCATGTTATAGACAAAACCTTTTCTGTCAAATGCAACTTAACTGGTAAAAGGAGGAGTCAACCAGGAAAGAAACTTATCACAAGAGTAGGCAGCCACCGCTTCTACTGAAGGAGCGAGCAGGTTCAATGGAGGAGAGAAGTCCAACGCTTTCTTTCATCAAGCCACAGCCTAGAGTTGTTGGAGTCACCACTTGGCCACCCAATAATAGAAGCATGCACACCTCACTTAAAACTGAGCTAACAAAGCTGTTGACATCCTGATGTGCTGAAGAATATGAAGACATACAACCTCATCATCCAAAACCTTCCACCACAGCTTCAAGAAAAGAAACAAATCCATGCAACCAGAACTTCCATGATTTGATGATTTGTGCCACATCAGTGACATTAAGGACTCCTACTCCAGCTGCGACGGCGATCAGGAACAGGGCTTCTGCACAATAAAGACAAGTGAATAAGATGCACAATAAGAATGGAAAGAGAAGAGTAAAAAAATCTGCAAAATTACAGGCAATAAGTCGGATGTACCAATCACTACAAGATTCTAATTCAAGATCACATGTGATTGCAGAATGTGATTATGATTAAGAACAATTCAGCTGCATTCTGGCTCAGCCAAATCCAGGTGAGGCTCTAATTCCAGACCATGTATGATTATGATGTGATGATAAAAAGACCAACACAATTGCATTTTGTAGAGATACTTAAGAGGAAAGAGGATACTGTACCCATTTGCAATTGGAGACACACGGCGTTCACGACGAGGAAGGGGTGACCTACTCAGACTCCTATCCTGGCGCACTACAGGTGAAACACTCCTGCGGCGAGGAGATCGACTCCTAACCCTTGGAGGGGGACTAGTCACAGAACCCACCAAAGGTGAATCAGCAACACCTTGAAGGCAGGTTGACACTCTCAATAGGCACATAAGCATGATATTTATACACAATATTGCCAAATCAAACAATGTTGGATCTATAAAGACAACAAACTGTCCTTACATGCACAAAAGCACAACTTGCATCTGTAGAAAATCAGTTCATGACACACTAAAAAAGATCTTCTGGCCTCTGAGAGGGTTCCCAACACCTTAGCAGTCATGTCACAAGCAAAATACCTGCGGGCACCATAACTTGGGCTACGACGGGATCGTGTGCTCAGGCGAGGACTCCTACCACGGCCTCCAGTACCCAAGCCAGCTGCTCCAATGCGAAGGCGGCATTCCCTAGCAAAGTGCCCAGGTTCCCCACATTCATAGCATTTCATCTCATCACCCCCCCGCCCACGAGGTCCACCTGCTCCACCTGAGCTTCGAGAAAGCTCCACTCGCCATCCATTCTTGCCTGCTAAGAGAATGTACCATTGCACAAAATCAGTATCCTGCACAAAACAAAGAGAGTTGTGCACCTAACAGATACAAACATCTCTTCAAGAGTATCGAGAACTTCTCCATACTTACAATTTAAATCCCCTTGAATAGAATGGACATATTACACAATAATAAACCTACAGAGACTTTCAAATCTGCCAAAAAATTAGTCATCAAGAAAAAGAGGAAACCCTAACCCAAAGAACAGAAGAGAGAAAACAACATGCAAACAACTGATGACATAGATCTTCATCAATCTAGAATCAGTGTGCCTCATGTGGAAAGATTAGGACCATACTTCCAAACCCTGAAGAACTGAAACACATGCAGAAAGAACCTATGCTCAGAAACAAAAGAGTTGGTTACCCTCTTACGGGAGGTACTCACCGTCCATAGCTCGAATTGCATCCTGTGCATCTCGCAGGTCGTCAAACTCCACAAATGCAAACCCTGGTGGCTTGCGGGCTACCCACACACTGAGTCCATAACATCGCATCATACCAATCAAAACCCTAATTCAACAATTCTACACCAATGAAAGAGAACACGACAAAGACGGCCTCGCATATTTGATTAGAATGTCAATGAAACCAGAGTCGAAAGGAAAGGCTTCTGGAACCGACAAGGGAAGTGATCACGATTTGGAACGGTAAAGACAGCGAGGGGTGTAGAAAGCCAACCTCCGCAGCACGCCGTAGACGCGGAACTCATCTTCAAGCTCCCTCTCGGTTGCTCTGGGGTCCAAGTTTCCCACATAAACACGCGACATGGCCTCCCTTTACTGATTCGACCCCGGGAAAAGGTCACATACACAAATAAAAATTAAAAAGCCCTATGCTCAGTCTATGGCGTAATCGAGCGAGCAAGAATTTTTAAAAACCGGATTCTCCAGTCGTCGTCAAGAATGCTCTCGCCCTTGAGCAACACCAGCAAAACGCAGAAAAAAAAACCCTACACAGCATGCAGTGTTTTGTGACTTGATTGCGGAGGGTAATAGAACGGACCGAGAAAGGGAGGAAGCGTGGGCTTCCCAAATGGGGCCCTGCGTACGCGGTCGACGGGAACCAGTACTCTCAAGCGCGAACGGATGGAATCGCGGTTCGCACAGAGCAAGGAACCCTTGGCCGGGTGGCGTGGAGGACGTTCAAAGAACCCCAGACGAACTTTGCTGGTTTCAGTGCTGCATCCTCCGGGCGATGATTAGTTTGTTTGGTGATCATTCTTCCATGCGCTGGGTCCCGCGTAGTCGATGGCTGTTCCACCGCTCTCTATTTCACCTGGCTAATTAGTTCCCGTGAAACACCGAACACCTGCTCCAGACGGGCCGAGTCCCACAACAAAAAGTAGATCTTGGAACACTGGAACCAGCCTTTTTTTTCTGGCGAACTGGTGCCAGATTTCGCCCTCCGTTGGGGAGGCGCAACCAGCATAACAAGAGATTTTATCTTCAACTAGTGGATGCCCGTGGCCGAAGGCCACTGTGAACTAACAAAAACACAGCACCAGAATCCTGAGTTTGGTCATACACAGGGTGAGATAAAATAAAAAAAAGCCTGCAAAAAAGTACATTAGCATTCAACAGGGGATGAAACTCAGAAAACCATCAATCAATTTTGGTGGTAAACTGAGTTTCATCCTTGTCTTTCCTTTTTCCTGAGCGCCT
>Ga0209208_10005080_pt1 | contig 18432 bp, 19 predicted proteins | sample S1TSphfallax_3_FD_187694 | JGI IMG/M metagenome (GOLD analysis project Ga0209208, IMG submission 187694) | Host-associated microbial communities from peat moss isolated from Minnesota, USA - S1T2_Fd - Sphagnum fallax MG (SPAdes) (version 2) | ecosystem: Host-associated > Plants > Peat moss >... | reverse complement strand
AAAGGCTATAGAATTGAGCCAATGAAAGAACCCAATGTGGTTCTTTGTGGTAACTAGTAGGTTGATATTGAATGGGAGGTTGAAGGTTATGGGTTGTAACTTACAACTTGATAGCCAATAAGAGCATCAAGATTTGAGAGATTCTCATGAGGGATGCTTATGGAATATGGAAGGCAACATGGGAAAAATAAACCCACTTTGCACTCAATTCCTCAAAATAGGAGTTCACTTTATTTCATTCCAAGGTTGTTTGAAATAAAAACATCCATTTTCAAGTTCATTTTCTAAAAATTATCTCTGAAAAATCAACAAAATATTGCTATTCACTTCCACTCTAGGTTGGCATTCTAAAGGTGCATTCACACTTGGTGTTAGGGACTCTAGTGTTGAGTCCCCTAACACCATGCTAGTCATCTAGGACTTACATTTACTTACAATGAATATTTTATGTTAAGCAAACATTCAATTAACATTAAGTTATTGTCCATTTAACATTGGGTGCCACCTAGGATGCCACCTAGATTTTCATTCAACATTGACTTAACATTAGGTGTGAATGCACCACAATAATGTCCAAAAAAAACTAAGGCTACCGTGATTGGCTAGAATCTTGTGCTGAAACAAATGCAATGTTGGTGGCTGGGTACCAGGGGTTTTGTTTTTTCAATTTTGTGATGTAGCTGAAGTGGCGATTGTTCATAAGATAATTTAGCCAGATTTTGCTACAGACTAAATATGAAAGTAGGAAAAAAAAAAACAGGATCCTTCTATATTTTTGGCTACCTACTGGAACTTATCATAAAAATCTGGCTGGAAACCTCTTTTTTTTCCAAAATCCTGGCAGAATTTGGGCCATTTTTTTCAATGGAAAATCCATTGTATAGGTTGAAATCAAAAATTTCAGGTCAAAATTAGAGGAAATTTCGCCCCCCCAAAAAAAACACTGCATATGATATCTTAAAAAATTAATTAGTCAAAGATAAAGATAAGACCAAGGTTTTGTTTTTGAAATTTTTGATATAAATGTTTTGGCAAAAAAAAAGAAGCAAAAATATTCGAATTTTAAGAGTATACCCAAAATGAATTTCCAAAAATTCCCCAATCTTTATGTTGAAAAAGAGACAAAATTTGTCCCCAAAAAATCATTGGATAGGACCTCACTCAATTATGACTTTGTGACTTACACCCCAAAAATAATAACAATAACAATAATAATAATAATAACGGTATTTCGTATGTTTTTTATATACAATTCATACAACAACAAAGACATACATACCATGTAGGAAAGATGGCTACATGAATACGCTTTGTATAATACATGCGTATTGCACCGCCCGTATGCGAATCGTTCCCTACATGTATGCGTGTTACAATGATGGAACTATTACCATAGGTGGCATGATGACTCATCATGGCCTGTGGGCCATATCCCATCCCCATGTTCAACAAATAGGCCGCAGCCCGCAGTTTGTAGCTTTCCTTTCCCCTTTCTTCCATCGCTCTTGCTGTCTCGTCGCTGGCGCTCGCTCTCTCTCTCTCGCTCTCTCGCTCGCTCTATCGCTGTGCTTCTCGCTGTGTCGCTATTCGTTCTGGTTGCTACTCTGGTGTTGGACGTGTGCATGCACGTGTTCTGCTGTGATCTTTGCTTTGGTTCCGAGTGTTCTGGGGTTTCGGAGTTCTGGTGTTTCTTGGTCGAAGCGGCCGTTCGGAGGGTTTTGAGAAGCAACTGGTTCGGTTCTGGGGTTCGCTTTAGTGTTTTTTTTTGTTTTGTGTTCTTCTTCTTTTGCAAAACTCGTACGGGTGATTCGAAGGAACCGTTGGACTCGTTGTTGCCGCTGCTGTTTCGTTCGATCGAGAGACTCGTTTGTTTGTTTGTTGGTTGCCAATACAAGGGACTTGTTTCTTGTTGCCGTCGTTTGTGTGACGAGATCTGTTGATTCTGGCAGTGTTCTGAGGTTTTCTTCTTGTCCGTTGTAGTTCTCGGTGGCCGCTGTTGCCGCCGCTGTTTCGAGTCGTTATTTCGTTGCCGATTCCAGGAACCTGTTTGGCCGCTGCTGCTGCTATTTCAAGGGAGGGAGGTACTCGTTGTTTTGCTGCCGATTCCAACGACTTTGTTTCTTCTTGCGGTTGTTTCCGCGACGAGATCTGCTGAGTCTGGCTCTATTTTCTTGAGGTTTTTTGTGAAAATTTCGCCGGCTCCCTTTCGTTGCGTTTCTTTGTGATCTTCTCGATCGTTCCTTGTCTCTTCGTTTTCGCTCCTTCCTCTTCTGTTTGCTCGTGAATTGGAGAGAGAAAGAAAGGAAAGAGAAAGAGTGTTCTTTCTGTTTCTGTCATTGTGTTGTCGTGTTTCCTTTTCCCTCTCTCTTCAGACAGAGAATGGTTGTGTCGCACGGTCCCATTGATTTCAGGTGAGAAGCAATCTTCACAGTCGAGAGCGGGTGTGCGCTCTGTCCCCCCCCCCCTTTCTGTTTCCTCATCTCTTTCGGAGGCGATGCTGCGTACACCTATCGATTCTCGTCGCCGCACTTGGTTGATCTTAGTAGAAGGGGTTGAAGATCTGTTTCGCTAACAGGGCGTGCAAACGGGGTGAGAACTCTACTCTTTTGTGTCGTCGTGCTGCCGCCGCAAAGTGAGAACGCGGAGCGGAGCTCTTCTGTTGTTGCAAAGAAGGGGAAGGGACACAAGGGGCAAGAAGGGGCAGACAGTTTGCCATAACTTTGGCTTGTGTTCCGGAACACACACGGCCGTTCTCCTTGGCAAACAAAGGGAAAAAGAAGTGAAGAATTCTTCTTTGGAGAATGGTGGCATATGAAGTCCCTGCAGCAACGCAGACAAAGTACAGCAGCAGGTCTGCAGGGACGGTGGTAACAGATCCCTCCCTGCTGGGCTGCTCTGGTGCAGTCTCAACGGCTGTACCTCCTGTACAGGAATGGCGAAGCCATGGTGGAGGAGGAGGAGGGTTTGTTGTTACTAATCAGTTTGTGGGTCGGCCCATCAGCAGGATGCAGGTTCTCCAAGTGCCATCATCTCTGGCAGCTCCCAAGCCAGAGCCGCACTTGTATGGAGATGGAGGAGACGAGGGTGAGGAGGAGTGTGACTTCTATCTACACGGTCGCAAGCGCTCCAAGCTCCATGACTCCCTCCCTGCTGCTGCAGTACAGGTAAGAAGAGGGCTCTTTCTTCCTGCATATTTTCCATTTTTCTGTCTCTTTGATTTGCGAGCTTTGGGGAGCTTGGGTTCTGTTTTGTTGTTCCAGTGCATTTGTCTCCTATTGTGTATATGCCTTTTACCATGATTTGACTGAAGATGTAGCTGTATTCTGTGTCGGGTGGAGTGTAAATTGATCTTGCCATTGGGTCTTCTTTTCTTTCTTTTTGTGCAGAGTCACATGCTGCCATCACCGGCCACATCTTTGTCCTCTGCAAACCTGCTTCAGGGAAGTGGAGGAGGAGAACAGCCCTCTCTGAATAAGTCTGATGATTCACAATACTCCCTCACGAGGAAAATGAATCGGGTTTTTCCACCTATGCCACTGTCTGTCCCCTCTGCCATCCCTGGTGACCCTTTGGAGGAGCCAAGCCCTCTGGGCTTGACCCTCAAGAAGACTCCTTCGTTATTGGATCTTATCACCTTGCAATTGGCACACGGCAGCAGGACTACTGCATCTGATGCTGCGAACTGTGAAATGATTGAGCAAGGACTTGGCAAAAGTGGGAAAATTGAAAAGTGTTCAGCTCCTGCTGGATCCACTGTACAAGACAAGCTTAAAGCATCAAATTTTCCAGCATCCACACTAAAGATTGGGACATGGGAGGTAGGACTTCTGATTCATCAAACATACATTGTCAGTATGTGAGGGTCATGTATGAATAGAGAAAAATCTTGCCACCTGATGCTATAGTCCTGTTGTGATAATCCTTCAGGCTTGGGAGTAGTCACAGTCTGTTATTGGCTCTTGTATGTCAAGTGCATGCAATTAGCATTAAATATCAGGTTGTTGACCATGGTGTTGGTGTGCAGCGTGTGTCAAGGTATGAGGGAGATCTTGTTGCAAAATGCTATTATGCAAAGCGCAAGCTTGTGTGGGAGGTGCTGGACAGTGGACTGAAAAGCAAGATCGAAATACAATGGTCCGATATCTCAGCAATGAAGGCAACCTGTCCAGAGAGCCTTCCGGGATCTCTTGAGATTCTAGTATGAACTCTTATCTCTCTGATCTGATCTTGAACTGATGTAATATGTATGTTGGTCTTTGATTTAATCTTGAACTGATACAAGATGCATGTAAGTATCAGATCTGATCTTGAACTGATGCAAGATGCATGTTGGACTTCACATCATGGGTGGTGTAATAATGTTGGTCTCCTGGTGAATGTTTGATTGAATATTGAGTTGGTATGTTTATTTTCAGGTATCTCGACCTCCTCTGTTTTTCAAAGAAACCAACCCCCAACCAAGAAAGCACACTCTGTGGCAGGCTACTTCTGACTTTACAGGGGGACAAGCAACTACCTGCAAGTGAGTAATCTTCTGGGGGTTTTAATTAATGAGATACTTGTAGTTGGCATACTCGTGCTGAACCAACTGTCTTCAAGATTCCACAATATTGTTATTTTTTCTTATGTCTACTCCATGTGCAGGCACATCTAACCATTGGCCTAGCTAGTACTATGTGTACGGCAGCTAGAACCTTGTAGACTTTCCTCACCACTTTTACAGAATCTCAAATCAGTCTCTGGAATTGCAACTAAAGACAAAAGGGTGGACAGACTATTCAAATCTTTGTTGCACAATTGCCAGACATCTTAATGTGCCTTTTCTTACTCTTTTTTTTTGCTGTGCAGTTAATCACCATTGGTTTGTTTCCATTGCAGGCGGCATTCCCTGCAGTTTCCAGAGGGTGTGCTCAACAAACACTATGAGAAGCTGGTCCAATGTGATCCTCGCCTGAAGGCCCTGGTGGAGGGAACACTTGGCATTGGGCCAAGCCCTCTCTATGACCAGAGTGATGCCATGTTTGCAGGACATTCTCCTCTGCATCTTTCAAAGACTTTCAGCCCTTTGACAAATGTGTTGGAAGGGTACTACCAACCCTTGTCTGCTTACTCATCTCTTCAAGGGATGTGTAATAGGACAGGGGTTTTTCCTGAGCAAGAAGCAGATATGGGAGCAATGGACGTTCACATGAGTGATATCTCTTCCCCAACTTCTGGTACCGTATCTTACCTTTGTGATGGTAGTTTGTGGGGTATCCTATCCACTTTTGGACATTGCTTCTGAAGGTTACCTTTTTTTTTCATGAAGTTGTGCCAGGTGGTGGTTGACTTCCCACTGCACATGTTTTGTTGATGAGATTTCATGTGTGCAATAATGTTGTATCCCAAATATTAGGAAGCTGAATGTGTATACTAAGCTGAACTTTTAATTCTATCTCTGTGGCAGTGGTGGAGATTCGGGGCAGTGACGAGGGTGGTAATAGTGACAGTGAGGAGTATTACACAAATGAGGAGTTCCCAACTTCTGCTCCCTTTGGCACTATGAATCCTACATACGTGTCACCCATGTGTTTTGATGAGCATGACCTGAAGCCATCCTTGGATGATTTATCTGATGGCAGCAATGTTTCTGCTTCGAATCGAAAGATTCTGGATGAGATTGCACAGGTCCTCCTTGGAGATTCTTCGGCTACTTTTTCTAGTGAACAGGCTATCTTACTTGCCGCAAAGATGGGCTCCATGCAAGCTGTCTTGGCCAGAGATTTTTCCACAGGGCCAGCCAGCTACCCTCAAACTGAGGGTTTTGCACCTGATGTACACTACGGATACTACACAGACAGTGGGACCAATTATGGTCAAGTTGACATTGGGATTGAGGATTTCATAGGTCTTACAAGGGAGCAGCAGACTAGTCCCCGGCTACCCAAGTGCAATGCCATTTTGGACTCTTCATTCAACTCAGTGATGCAATGCCTTAGCAAGAACAACTCCACAGGCGATTTGCTTATGAACCTCCCAAGGATTGCATCCCTGCCCCAACTGTTTTGACTCTGTTGTGCAAGTGTGAATCTTGACATCTGGGCCATTTGCAAAATAGTTATTAATTGGGGGAGGGAAAGTGGGAGGGGGGGAGTTGTGGGTGTTCAATGATAATGGAAGCAGTGTGAAATGGAATGAGGGTGCCAGCCAAATTTTCAGGGGATCTTCTCAACAATTATGAATCCAAGTTTTCTAGACAAAGAGAAAAAATTAGTTGCAGATAATATTTCTGAAGGTTTGGCCAAATGTTCAGACCCATATTTGAATTTTCTCTGGGTTTTCATCTTGTGGGGGATTATTATATTATGCTGTGATGCACACATATACCCATTTCTTTTGGTAGTGATGGGTGTGGTCTGTGATTGTGTGTGCAGAGTTGCATTAGCTAGCTTAGTGCCTCCTATATGATGATCTTGTTCAATATAATATAGGACCATCTAATGATGATACACACTTGGTGTTGACAGATTACAGATATGATGAAAAAACCCATTTTTGCCATTTGTAACTGTATCCATTTGAAAACAGGTCTGGTAAGGAAAACTCCAAAGTTCAGCAATGAACAATCTTCTGACTCTGGAGTCATGCATGCTCACTTTCTAAACGAATGGAAATCACACAGTTAAAGTTATGCTTAAGCAGCAAGCCACAACATCAACACTGATGAGAAGAGGAATCATATATTTCCAGATCCTTCATTCTCAGTTACATACTTACCCCTGCAAACCTACTCTGTCGCTCCCATGCCGGTTGGTGTAAAATGGAGTGGGTAGATAGATAGATAACCATCCCGAGATTTTGGGGTTGGTGGATGGGAAACACCCCCAACGAATTTTGTGCATGATGTCCTGCAAATGTCCTGCATGGTTGTGCATTTCAAGATCTTCATTATCGTCCTTATTCTTGAAAATGTCCTGCAACGTCCTGAAATGTCCTGCAATTGCTCACCAGTTCTTAACCCACAACCATTGAAGAGACGGCTCAGGTATTTACCAGCATCGTGGAGTCTGGTTCCATCTAGGTGGCTGCAGGTTTGGGGTTTCTAATTGATTTCGCCTTTTTATAGCACTTACATCATTCAAACCCTGCAGCAGAACATGTGGGTGTTGCAAAGGGTGTCACACTGACACCTGCAAAGAACCATGGGGTGTCAAAACGGGTATCACACTGACACCTGCTAAGAACCATTGGGTGGGAGGATCACAAAGGGCGTCACACTGACACCCGCTAAGAACCATTGGGGGGGAGGGTCACAAAGGGCGTCACACTGACACCCACAAAGAACCATTGGGAGTGTTTAGCAGATAACCTTTTTTCTGTCATAAACCCACAACTTAAGACAATGAGAGGCAACCATGAAACATGATTTTCAGTTGAGTCCAATTAGTGTTTGAAAAACCAAGTACTGTAACCTCCGGTCAATTTCCACATTGACAAAACAAAAAAGTTAATTCATCTTAAAATTTTGAAATTATTGAATTTTCCATGATCTATTATGATATTGTTACATGAGTAGTGAAACTATTTAGAGTGCAGCCTATGATAATTATGATGATTTTCAACATGTCACCTTCATATTTTCACAAAAAATCATTTCACTATTTTGAGGATTATTTAATGACAAAACTGATCTTAGGGTAAGGTATTTGGTAGTGTCCTGAAGGAGAATGTGACTGGATGGTGAGGGTTGGGTGGCTGGGAGCCTAGTCTGACCAATGGTCATTATCTGACATGACAAATGCTTGGGATAACATAGTGCCACATCTTTAGGAACTTTGTGGGAATTTAGTCCAACCAATGGTCATGTTATCTGACATAACCAGCACTCAGGAGATATTCTGCCACATCATTAGGAACTTTGTGGAAGCTGAGTCCAAGCAATGATCAAGTTGTGGGAGTTGAGGCGCACGTTAGAAAGGGTTCAAGGTCCAAATTCCTATGAACCAAGTTTGACTCATTTGAAGCAAATTGAATCAATCCATGAGTTGGACCCTACATTGCATCTTGGTTCTTCAAATCATGAACTCTCCTTTTTAGCTCCTTTTTTTTTTGGTCGGAACCAATTGATCTTCCCTCCAAAATTGTGCCATGTAAGTTTAGCCTTGATTTGCCATTTTTTGGTCTTGGACCCTCATCTAAAGGCCATGAGTCTCAACCAATGGTCATATTATTTGATGAAAGTTGCACTTGGGAGAGACTGTGTCGCACCACTAGGAACTATGTGGGAGCTAACTTTGACCAATGATCATTTGTTGGGCATAACTAGTATTTGGAAGAGATTGTGCCACATCATTGGGAACTTTGTACACAACTTGCTAGACTCATGATGTTCAATGTGCCAATGACAAGCATTTGAAAGAGCATTTGAACCTAAAAGAAAACTCAGGGTAAAATATGGAAATCTCTCTTGGGTGACAAATTATGGTTACATGGTGGATGAATCCATCTAGACATACAATGTGTTTTTTGGGGGCTCAATTTGTGATGTAGGAAAAAATATTAAGCCATTAACAATATGTGAAAATAATGAAAACTTAAGCATCCTATATTATTTTTTTCTTACCTCTTGAAACCAAATATAGAAATTTGGAAATTATTATTATTGTTCTTGGAATTCCAGAAATTACAAACCTGAATAGAGTTCATTTTTAATTTTTAATTTGTGATGTCACTTAATAGTGAAAATTTGCCAATATTAAGAATGTTATTGACACAAATGGCAAATGGAATCACATACAATAGACAAAATATCAAAAAATTAATGAATTCCTATCTCAAAGAAAATAATTCCATGCATGATATTGGTGAGCATGTGGAAAATCTGAAAAATCCCATTCTTCAAGGAAACATTATTCTTAAACTTTAGTCAAACAAAGAAGTAAAGTCAAAAATAGAAATTGCAATGTAATTATTTATGTTCAACTTAGAACCCTAATTGAGAGAACCTAACTTTCATCATTTGCCTTTGTTTTCACTTTTACTTGATGGTATGTAACTTTTGAAACCAGTGCCTCCACAGCTCTCACCCATCTACACCTTTGTGTCAATGCCATGACAGGTAAATTAATGTTATTTCATATGCTTCATTTTTTTCTCACCCTTGGAAATCAATATTTATTTAAAATTTATTTTTAAAAAACATATGACACATTGGGGCAACTATAAATATAATAAATAGTAAGCTTCAAAATATTTCATTTGAAGAAAATTTATGATTTTTAATTATTTTTTGACAAAAAGACCCCAAAAAGGATAATATTTTTAGATGCAAAGTAAACACATTGGATTGTTAAATGTTGTTTGGACCCACCAACATAATCATGGATAATTTCATTCATGAACATCCATTTTTCATTCAAAATGGATGAATTTCATCCACCACCAACTTATAATTAACTTGTCATTAATTTATAATTCATCTATGGTACACGTGTAATTTACTTGTAATTCAATCGTTTTTTTTAAAGGTTTTCAAGAATGTTTTTGGATAGTGCACATATGAAAACATCCATAGAAACTTCCTTGAACTAAGTCCTCAAAAGGGTATAAATAAAAGCAAGACCTCCCATTATCTTTAATATGTTCAATATTAGTTTAAAATATGATCTTGCACCATAATTTTGTTATGTTTTTCATGTTTATGTTTTCACACTTTGTCATAATAAAATTATGGTTGAACTTACATCTTGCACATTTTGTATTCTTGTTGAAAGTTTTCATGTTTTTATTTTTGGTTTTAGTGTTTCATGTTTGATTTAAAACCTTCTTTTTCTTTTTCTTTTTTCATAGCTTGTTTTAGTGTGTGCCCATAGGTAATCTCTTTGTTTGGGTATTTTTCATGTTTTTAACAAGTGCAATTGAAGCGTTAGAAAAGTTGATTTATGTTGTTTTACTTATTTATATATTAAAACATAAAAACATCTCATTGTATTATTATCCACAATTGGTCACATATATTATCTTCACTATGGGAAATCATATCCTTTACAACTTGTCCTATGCAACTAAAAAATGTCTTTTGCAACTAGACATTGCAAAAAACACTTTTCAATTGCATAAGACACAATTAGTTTTCAATCTCATAATGTTTATTTAGACAATTAGTTTTGTGATTAATTGCATTACACACATGCATCATTCAACGAAAGGGATGCCTATTTAGACTCCCTTATGATGTGATTTGGAGGTTGCATTTGATGTAATATTATAAATTTTTATGAATTTTTTGAATAATTTTCATGCTTTTAACATTAAATAATGGGTTGGATGTTGTCAATTTTGGTGGTTTGGTATTGTCAATTTAGATTTACAATATACCCTTGGCGTGAGTTCATGGATGCAATGGGTGTTAAAATTTGATGGCCAAACTTGGTAGTACCCATCCATCCCTTTACCTAGTACATTTTTAGATTGGTCCATGATAGCATCAACCTTTCAAAAAATTGTGGAGATACTAGAACAAGTTGAAGATACCTTTTTATGCCACATATTGATGATGGGGCTTGACTAGGCTTCAACTATGTGCACTAGTTGACATGGTGATGTGCAAGGTTTCAACCATTGTAGGGATTGTTAAACTAATGCACCATTATTCTTTAATGTAATTGGAGGACAACAAAATGTTACAATTTAAATGGCATGTGAAATATTCTTTCATGTAAGGCATTGTTAGAATTGGTGTCCTAAGATTTGATTTTAATTAACATCTTCATAAGAATGGATGGCACATGTAAATGTGAATCATTTTATTGTTGTATTCCTATCCCATAACTAACCATAGTGGTTAACTACATCCTAACCATTCACATGTATCTATCTGTGCAGTAGCCACCAAATGACTTATCTACATACTTATCTATGTAATAATTACTTACAATATCTACTTACTTACCTATGATGTTTACATCCTTATAATATTCTAATTACATGATGTGAGGTTTTAAGAAGGGTTTTGTTAAAAGTAGAATTGTGTTGTCATTATTTGACAAAATGGGATTAGATTAATTAGGTCGCCATAAGAGAGGGCAATTTGAATTGGCTTATGGTGGGAAACTAGGAATTAACTTTGGAGGAATTTTGATTTTGAATCTTAAATGTTGTAGTTTTTTTAAGACCTTTTGCTAGAGCTAGGAAAAGAGATATTTTTATGGGAAAACATATGATGATGTTTGTACTTGTTTTGGATTTCTATTTTCAATTCCAAATTGCTTTGAATTTTGTTTTCAATTCATCTAGCATAGATATGGATTTTTTATCATTTTGATAAATCTAATTTTTATTTTCTACAAATTTATTGTTACTGATGGTGATAGTCTCAATGACAATATGTTAGAGTACAAATATTAAAATTAAAATAGTAAAAGAAAAATATCATTTACTATTTGGCAACCATCCCTAAGATGAATTTGAGGTAAAAAATCAAGATTTTACTATTTTTTTGTTTTTTTGTTTTTGTTAAAAGTATAGAAAGGTTGTTGTATGGAATTTATTTTTCTAGTTTTACAATTTTAAAATTGGTTGAGAGGTTATTAAGATTGAAATATGAACAAAATAATTGTCATAAGGGTTTTGAATATATAACAATTTACTAACCAAGAAGAATAGTGGAACAAATATGAACATGAATTACATGGCAATCCAAAGTTTATAGAGACAATTAGATTAGGTTGCAATTCAACAAATTGAAACAAAAGCCATAGTAGATGCGAAATCACAATTGTTAAATGACATAGCATAGTTTCACACTATAAAAAAATAGTATATTGTGTCAAGAATACCCAAGACAGAGGAATGACTTGCAAGGTACAAAATGTCATTTATAATAGGGCAAAAGCATGGTAAAGCATGTCAAAAACATAATCACACACATGCAAAAATTGCAAATGCATGAAAACAAAGGTCGTTAAATATGTGGGTTAAATCTTTAAAAATTATATGAGTGCACTATATGATATATGAACATGTTTTCAAGAGATTAATATTTCATAATAATAATTTTTTTAATGTACTTCCAACATACTTTACAAAAACTACGCATTTGTCACATTTGTTGAAAGGTACACATTTTCTATTGTTTTCAATTATACATCTAAAAAATCATTACCATGATACATTTAAAAATAATTTGGGATATATTTGAACAAGTTCAAAAAATGAATTCCATTTTATTTTCCTACAAAAAAATATGTTTTAAACAAAGTATGTCAACAAAGGTTTAAAACATACTTTTTAAAGGCATCCCCCAATCAAAATCCAATTTTTTTTTGCAAAATATGCCCAACAAGTTTAGGGATGTCTATGGGGCATTGTTGTATAGTTTCAAGCTAGTTGGTTATGTCCATGCCTAGGTTGTCTTAGGTGTAAAAGTAAAGTACCAAGTAATTAATTAAGGGTAGCCAAGTATTTTCAAACTTGGTTACAATGACACCTAAGGCCATTTGATCAATTAAGGTTTAAACCAATAGCCATTGGATCTCTACCTTATTATCCCACTTGTGTAGAAATATCGATTGTTTTTTTTTCTCATGTCGCTACCCAACAAACCTTCCATCTCCTTGGCATCCTACAATTGAACTACTTGGAGTAGACCCATTGAAATACACTATTTGTTAGGAAATCATCTAACATGAAAGCAACAAGCTTGCAATGGGACTGCTTAAAATCATGTGCCTGATAAATTGTTGTTGGACCACATTTGGTTCATTATTTTGAAAATTTCTCCATGGTGGGATAGGGTTGCAATATTTTTTTGTTCTCGTCTCACAAACAAGGTCCTCATTATGAAAAGGTTCTAGGTCTTTTTTTAAACCTTTAGATGTAGCAATTTAGGATGTTGGGCATAATTTGCTTATGGAAGTGGTAGACCTTTTTCCTCACATTTGTGTATGGCTATTTTTTAACATGTGCATCAGATCAAAAGAGAAAGATTGTAAACAACACATTTTGTGCAAGGAGGGTTTGTGCTAGGGTTTTGGTCATTGTTAGTGGTTTCTTGTTATTTTTGGAGGGCTCGTTATGTAGTAGGTGCAAGCACAACCCTTATGATAAGCTTTTGGTTTTGACAACATTTTTTGGTAGTATTGGAGGTCATCCATGGCCTAATTAATGCCCAAAATAAACATTATCCATATTTCAAGTCTAGATTTTGTGGCTAAGATTTTAGTGTAGGACATTTATAGTGGTATAATAACCATCATGTCTAAACCTTGATTTGTTGGCCATCCTATTTGAGTAGTCAATTTTTCATAACGCTCCATGTTTTTTGTATTTTTTTGTCCAAATTTGTATTGCCATGTGAAAGTTACATTTCATTATGTGTCTTATTTTTTAAAACTTGGAATAGCTTATGTTCTAATCAAGCTTGCAAGGTGCTTGAATCCATGTTTTTTTTCCATCAAAAGCCAAAAAAAAGCCGCCCATTTTTGTTTGCAAAGAGAATCTTAATTGGTGAATCCCTTGCAAGATTGTCCATTGTGCAAATATATGTGAACTTGGAGGTATGTGGTAACTTTAGTCCATTTTCCTAGTTGGAGTCCTCCTTGGGTCATAGTTATGTGAAGGTTGATAATCGAACTACAACTATAATTAGGAACAAAGTATGTGGATATAGTTTAATGGGGATCCTTTGCATTATGATTTTATAGGTTATGAAGAATTATCATCTAAATTGGTGGCAATTAACCAATGGGAAATAAATGGAATGCAAGACCAACCAATGTTGAAAAGCTCCAAACTAAGGAGGCCCAACAAGTTGTAGCAATCAACACAACTACTATTATAGAAAACAAGGTACTAATGAAATTATCTTAATCATAGCTTGTAATTAGAAATGATTTTAAAGGTTTTATGGCCTTTTATTTTTTTAAAGCATTTTCCATTGGATTTTGAATGTGTTTTAGCTATCAAAATGGTCTATGACACACCCCCAAAACTCCTCAAGAAACCCAAATGTGGGTCTTAGAATGAAACAACATAAAAAGAAGAGAGTTAGGACACGCTCCTTAACTCACAACACTTCGGGGGTAAGAGGGCATGTTGGAGCTCTAGGATGGGACTAAGATGAATTCACAAGTGAGAATTCAAGATGAAATCAACCTACACAACCAAGAAAAGAGGGCAGTTAGTGCAAGTTGAATGGAAGTGGTGTAACAAACTTAATAGGGACAACCTCAAGGACAAGCTTTACACAACCCGCAACCTTTTAGAGGAGGCACCACTCCCCTCCCTATAATATATTTTCTGCCTATTTGCATGGACTACATCCAAATGTGATTTTTCCTTTATTCCCAAGTGGGATTCCCAAAATTGGGACTTTTGTTGTCCCAAAATTTTAGACGTTCATATCTTTTTCAAATCAAATCTTTTTTTGAAAATGCGATGGAATATCTTATAGCCTTTAAAAAGATCTTTCCAATGGTGTATAACACACCCCAATTAGAGCTCATTTGACCCTTACTTTCAAGGGGTTTATGATTGGGAGTCAAATTCCCAATTTGATTCCCACCCTTTCTTTTGATCAAAACTCATGAAAATCATGTATAAATGAATAATGTGAAGACAATTTAAACATTTACACTTTAAGACCTTTCTAATGGTGTCATGGGGGCCCAATTTGGTGTTTTTTGCCTTTCCAACCAAAACTCCGAACATTCATGACTCCTGCATTAGTGAAACTCCCAAAGTGGGAGTGCACTTGGGAGTCATTGGGCTCCATCCGTTGCACTTTCCCCCATGTGTGAGAATGTGTTTAGGTGGCCTCATGGGCCCTTGCACTCCACACTTAGTCACAAACCCAATGTTAAGGTTGTGATAGTTTATATACTACTATATTCATTTGGGTATTCATCTTGTTTCCAATAGTGAGGGTAAATTATGTCATGAACATAGACCATGTATAGTAATACGTTATGCATAAGAGAATTTGATGCACTACCTTACCACACATGTTCGTTGTATTCTATTACTATTTATTTTATGGTTATGTTGCAATAATCCAAAAGCCATTGAATTGATTAACTTTTTGTTTTGTCATTCTTCCATTGTGTGGCTACTTGTAGGCGTGCCAAGGAAACAACGTCAAAATGAATATGTTGCCACAACAGACTTCTTAACCTCCCAACACTTAATAGAAGGTGTAGTGTCTATTAAACAACATACAAAATGGATCCAAAGAAAATGGAATTCCATTACTAACAATCTTCATAATGTATTATATAACAATGAATACAATTTCACTGATGATGATAGGCAAAAAATGCTTAGGAGGTTCTTGGACAAAGTTGCTTTTAAACTTTATAAAAGATGTTAAAAACAATGAATGCAAGTTGGCCTTGCTTGAAAGCCTCAAAGTTTCATATATGTAGTTGACAACTTACAAACAAAGGAAAATTTGCCCTTCAAAAATGCATTTTAACTATAATTACTTCAAATGGTGTTGGCCCTTTTCAATGTTTCATATCTAGGACCATTGGTGGTATTAGGTACCTTTTGGGTAAGGTTGTAATGAGAAGGATGCATGTGGATGTCACCAGTGATAATACTTGGGGAGGGTTACCACGAAAAAGGATATAGGATGTTCTAGATGAAGGTGATCATCAGTTGATCTTACAGTTTTGAGATACGACCACCACCAACTCATCAATAAAGAAGGATGTGAAGTAATGAGGTACATGAGTGAAGACATTTGAAGAGCATCCCACTCATTATTTACAAGAAATACAAGTGCACACTGAAAATGATTTACATACCTTTCTCAAATTCGTTTATCATCTGCCTATTTGAATGCAAATCATTAATTTGTATTTACTAGTTCATTTTCATTCGTTATTGTTTAAATATGGGGTCATCAACACATGAATTATCATAAACTTTTAAATAGTCTTGTTGTATCATGACATGTTTTGTCAAGCAAGTCTACCCACTTCCCAACACATGTTTGGTTTTTTGTAACTAAAGTGAAAATCCTTTAAGGTGTACCACATAGGATGAAAAGGGCCTAGTCCTTACTACAAACCTTTTTTACCCTATATTTTGATCCCCATAAAAATAATGAGTCAAAAGTTGTCAAAAATTTTAGAAGCATTATATTTTAGACCATTACAATTTTAGATTCCAACATAATCATCCATAAATGTGTCCTTGCATGGTAAAAAAAACTAGGTAAAAAAGACAAAAAAGGGTGACATGACAAGATTTTGGTACACCTCAAAGAATTTACACCCACTATTCCTTTTATATTATTTTTATAAGTTTGTTAGTTTAATTAGTTGGTGGTCATTTCACTTGTTTTGCTAATTTGATTACTTGATGCCTACATTTGTTTTATTGGTCATATATACTGACCATTTATGTACAAGTGATGGCCAATATTAGGCATCATGGCTAGGGTATTTGGGTTAGTTTTTAACTATTATTGATCCAACTTGGGGGCTAGCCTATATACTTGTACTTGGTGGTCAACTATTTGTCATTGTGCCTTAATACTTGTCTTGTTACTATGGCTACTTGTATTGCATGTTTGAATACATGATGTGCCATGCCTTTTACTTATTAAGAGGGTGACAACCATGGTCCATGCTTGTAATTATGACTTTAGTACCTAGGTGACTCCTTTGTTAATTGGTATTGAATTCGGAATATTTTTTCCAAAAGTTGTGCTACTTGTGTTTGGGTTGTGTTACTTGTAGTTAGCATGTGCACTAGTTGTCCAAGTGGGCTTTGCTACTTGTCCTTAGGTTGTGTTACTTGTACACATGCTTTTATGCTTGTCCTTCCAAGATCTACTACTTGTACACATGGGTTCTCCTACTTGTCCTCAACTTGTCCTACTTATACATGGGTCTATTGCTTGTCATTGGGTTATGCTACTTATACTTGGTTTTCTCACTTGGACTAGAGAACTTTTGCTACTAGTAGAAATGGGCTTTAGTGGTCACCATCCTACCCTATGTGGCCTCATAATTTTTATTCACATATGTTGCCAACTTGTGTCATTTAAGTTTTATTCCTAGAGGGGCACATAGTTTAGTCATTATGAAAATTAAATACCAACAATTGGTAAGGTTAGTGCATTTGAATGATTATGTCATAATGATTTTGCTAGGGCCTTCCAAAATATTTTGATCATGTCGTTTTGTATGTTCAAGTTGTTTATGCAGGTATGTTAATTGTAGCATCATTGTAATTTGCAGTTGGACTTTTATGGTCACTTTATGAAGGCCCATGGCAACAAAGTAGGGTTGAGAGCCTTTGAAAACCTAAAACCATACTATGTCCATAGGTTATGGGAAAGAAACATGTGCATTTAAATACCATGTAAAGATGGTGGAACTAAAAGATGGTTTCAACAACATGTGAAGTGAAAACAAGGGTGTTCATGGGAAAGATTGTAGTTGTGATCGTGATGTTTGTACAGATAATTCCACCCCATCTATATGCAAGGCTGGTTGCACTACATTCCAAGGTTTAATTGACATGTGAATATTTGTTTTGTGTCCAGTTGAAAATGAAACTACATTCCATGATCTGAAATGCTTGAAAGGAGAATGTGACAATTGTGGAATTAACATGCTTCTGACATGCTTGACTGAACAAGAAAAGATGAATGAAAAAATCATGAGGTGGAAATTTTATGAAAAATTTGTGCATGGGAAAACACGAGGCCTTGACAACAAGGTCTTGAGGCTTCAATACAAGGGAACCACAACACCTTTGCCACATGACTATAAAATGGTTTGGTTTTATTTTGGTAGTGGCCATGGTAAAGGTGTCCACGATGGGGCAAGGGTACTACTGAAACAAGAGATAAAAAAACAACAATTGACCATGGACAATGAACGACTTTGATGTGTTGCATATGTGGTTTTTTTTGTGAACGAAAGTAGAGTGAGCAGCATGCAACTTATTTGCATGTTTGAAAAGATTGCATTCGTCACTCATATTGATGTGATGTTATTTCTTCAAAATAAAAACATTCATCTTAACTTGGACACATATATTGTTTTTCTAACACACCCATACATAACTAAACTATGACATAAAGAGGCACAACAAATGTGCTTGTTGGCATTGTAAAATTTTCTTACCCAAATGCAAATTGTGAAGTTGTAATGTGCAAAGCTTCATAATGCATGGACTCATCGATTCCAAATAAAATGATTATTACATTAAAACAATACTTCTTGTGCATGGGGAACTACAAAACTTGAAAAAATCATTCTACAAACATTTGTTTACATGTAGATATGTACATCTACCTTGAAATTAACATCATAAAAAATCAAATGTACAACAAAATAGAATGTTAGCAAAATTCTACACATTGTTGTATATTGTGCCCAAAATGCCACATATAATGTCTAATAGCTTTAGCTCAAAATGTAGAATTAGTTGTCC
>Ga0209208_10005078_pt1 | contig 18434 bp, 18 predicted proteins | sample S1TSphfallax_3_FD_187694 | JGI IMG/M metagenome (GOLD analysis project Ga0209208, IMG submission 187694) | Host-associated microbial communities from peat moss isolated from Minnesota, USA - S1T2_Fd - Sphagnum fallax MG (SPAdes) (version 2) | ecosystem: Host-associated > Plants > Peat moss >... | reverse complement strand
CAAGCGGGCTGCAAAGCTCCAGACCGAGACCGACCTCTTCTCCTCTCCCGGCACCTTCTAGTCTCCTCCTTCTCGCACCCGTTTTCATCCCCCGTTGCGCCGAACCCGCCGTGGGCCATTCACAAAATCGGCAGATTTTTTGCTGTCTGTAAGTGGTTGGCGGGGCGGGAGTTATTGGCCCAGCGCAAAAATGCGGTTGTGCTTTCGAACGGCAGCCTTCTAGCTTGAGAGCAAATGAACAAATACGAATTAGCGCAGCGCCTGGCGCGGCGGTCTCGCCAATCAAAAGGCAATGCCGCGGACCGGGTGGATGCGCTTGTCTATAAGCTGCTGAAGGGCCTGAAGCAGACGAAAACCGAAATCCCGGAGCGGTTGCGCAGGGATGGAACTGTGCCCGGATTATCAAAGGCGCCGGTGAAAGAATCGTGAAAGACGAAGCGTTTATCGGGTCGCTGCGGGACGTGATTGAGGATTGCCTGCGGGAAGGCGCGGTCATTGAAATTGACGGCCTTGGCACGCTGGAAGTGGACCACAAGGGCGAACTGACGTTCAAGAGAAACGGCAGGGCGCGTGTCTTTCTGGCCTATGCGCAGGAAGACCGCGCGGCGGTGAAACGGCTGTATTGGGCGCTTCACGAGGCGGGATTCGAGGCCTGGATGGACACCGAAAATCTGCTGCCCGGGCAGAACTGGCCGCGCGCGATTGAGCGGGCAATTGAAACTTCGGACTATTTTCTGGGCTGCTTTTCCTCGCGGTCGAGCAACAAGCGCGGGCATTTCCAGTCTGAATTGTCATATGCGCTGGGGATTGCTTCGCGGGTGCCAGTGGAGCATGCGTTTTTTGTGCCGGTGCGGCTGGATGAATGCAGGGTGCCGGAGCATATCGCCAAGCGGGTGCATTATTTGGATTTGTTTCCGAAGTGGGATGAGGGGGTGGGGCTGCTGGCGTCGGCGCTCTATGCGCATGAGAAGAGCCGGAAGAAAGATGATTAGATCTTGATGGTGGTTCTCAAATATGAAAACATGATGATTGAGAATTATTTCTCTGAAGAAAATTAAAGGCTTCATCAAAGACCATTCGGGGACGGTTTTCAATATTGCCAATAACAAATACCGGCTCATCGCGCGCGTGAACTATGAATCGCGAAACGTATTTGTGCTGCATATTCTTACGCATAAGAGCTACGACAAGATGGACTGCAACAAATGAGCACACAAACTCTTAACCCTGCCAAGTACGGCAAACTGCTGGCCAAGGCGCGGCCGAGTGTGATTCGAAACGATGGGGATTTGGAACGTCTCACGGCGCTGCTGCTGGAGCTGGATGAAGCGGAGCATCCTTCTAGAGAGGAAGAAGAGCTGTCTGAATTGCTGGCTGCTCTGATTGAACAATATGAGCGTGAACACCACGCGTTGCCGCAGTCGACGCCAACGGAACTCATACAGTTTTTGCTGGAGCAGCGTGGCCAGTCGGCGAAAGACCTGTGGCCGGTGATTGGCAGCAAGGGGAACACGTCAGAGATCTTGAGCGGCAAAAGGAAGATCGGCGTGTCCACGGCAGCTAAGCTTGGAGATTTTTTTCGCGTCCCCGCCGAGATCTTTATTGAATGGCCGAGGTAAGGGCTAAGACTTCTTCTCCAGCTTTTTCTGCGCTTCCTGGGCCAGCTTGGTGTTTGGCGCCAGACGCACCACCTTTTCAAATGCAGTCTTGGCGGCGTCGGTGTTTTTGAGCTTTTCTTCGGCTTCGCCCAGCTTGAAAAACGCGTCGGCGGAACTGGGGTTGTACTTCGTCGCCAGGGTGAATCGCTGGACGGCGGCGCGGTACTTGCCTTTGTGCATATAGAAGGTGCCGACCTTAACGCTGCGCTCGGCTTCCATGGGGTTGAGCGTCACTTTTTCGGGAATCAGCGATTCGTCTTCTTCCGGCGGGTTGCCTTCCTCCGGCGGGTTGACCGCGGGTTTTTGCGCTTGCTGGGCGCGCAAAGGCGGAAGGGGGGCGGAGGTGAGCAAAAAAGCAAGAAAAACCGGGGTTGCTAAATGCCGTGTCACAATTAAATTATAGCTGCCGAATGGAATTACGCGAGAAAGTAGCGCAGCTTCCCACCCAGCCCGGTGTTTACCTCTACAAAGATGCTGGCGGAACGGTTCTTTATGTTGGCAAAGCGAAGAACCTGCGCAGCCGCGTCCGCAGCTACTTCAATGAAGACCGCTTGGCGGAGGCGAAAACCGGCGGGCTGATTGCCGAAGCGCGCGACATTGATTTTATTGAGGTTGACAACAACAAGGAAGCGCTGGCTCTTGAGAACAACCTCATCAAGCAGTACAAGCCGCGCTTCAACGTGCTGCTGCGCGACGACAAAACGTATCCGTATGTGAAACTGACGAGCGAAAAATATCCGCGCGTCTATGTCACGCGGCGCATTTACAAGGACGGCGCCACTTACTTCGGGCCTTATTTTCCAGGCAATCTGGCGCACCGCCTGGTTCATTTCATTCACCGGCATTTCAAAGTGCCTTCCTGCAAGATCGATTTTTCGAAAAGACATACGCATCCGTGTTTGCAATTTCATATTCATCGGTGTTTGGGGCCTTGCGTGAGCGGCCTGACCAGCGATGAACAGTACGCGGCGGCGGTGAAAGATGTGCGGCTATTTTTGGAAGGGCGGCATCGAGATCTTGCCGACGATCTGGAAGCGCGCATGAATACGGCGGCTGATGACATGCGTTTTGAGGAAGCGGCGGGCTTGCGCAACCTGGTCACGACGGTTCGTGAAGTGGAACAGAAGCAGAAAATGGCCGCAGCCGAGGGCGACAACACCGATATTCTGGCGTACCATGCGGAAGCGCCGATGGTGGCCGTCAACCTGTTCCATTTGCGCAACGGGAAAATTGTGGACCGGCGCGAATTCTTCTGGGAAGACCAGGATGATTTTGATGCCGGCGAGTTTTTGGAAGCGCTGCTAAAGCAGATCTATTTGGACAACGCTTACATTCCGGCTTCCATTCACATTCCGGTGGATATTGAAGAGCGCGAAGAAATTGAAGATTTTCTTTCGGAAAAGCGCGGCAAGCGGGTGGAGATTTGCACGCCGCAGCGCGGAACCAAGAAAGCGCTGCTGGGTCTGGTGGAGACCAACGCCAAGCATAGCTTTGACCAGCGTTTCCGCGTGATGAAGCCGTCTTCGAAAGCGGTGCAGGTGGCGTTTCAGGAAGCGCTGAATCTGCCCGAAGCGCCGGACCGCATTGAGTGCTTCGATATTTCGCACATACAAGGCACCGACAAAGTGGCCAGCATGGTGGTCTGGGAAGACGGCAAGATGAAGAAGGCGGATTACCGCAAGTTCATCATTCGCACCGTTGAGGGCAATGACGATTTTGCGTCGATGCGCGAAGTGATCACGCGCCGGTATGCGCGCCTATTGGAAGAAAAGAAAAAGTTTCCCAGCCTGGTGCTGGTGGACGGCGGTCTGGGGCAGTTGCATGCGGCGGCGGACGCGCTGGAAGCGATTGGCGTGACGGATCAGCCGCTGGCTTCTTTGGCGAAGCGCGATGAATGGATTTACGTGCTCGGCCAGGAAGACGAGCCGATTATCTTGGATAAATTTTCGCCCATGCTGCACATGGTGCAGACCATCCGCGATGAGGCGCACCGTTTTGCCGTGACGTTTCACCGCACGCGCCGCAATGCGCAGCGCATGGTGTCCGAGCTTCACGACGTTCCCGGCGTGGGCGCGAAGACGGTGGAAAAACTGCTGCGAACGCTGGGCAGTTTGGAGCGCGTCAAGCAGGCGAGCAAAGAAGAACTGGCGGAAGTGGTGGGGATGGCGGCGGCGAACCGGCTGCTGGCTTTTTTTGCGGCTGATTTGACGCGTGATCCGCTGATTCAGATTACTTCAAAGCCCCTGCTGGAGGCGCAGGCCGAGGATCTCGGGTAAACCGGCCGCGCGAATATCTTCCGCAGTTTTGGCGGCTGGATACAAAACGCGGCGCAGCGTGACCAGGCGCTGATCCGTTTCGTAGAGCGCATAGGCGGCGCGCAGGTCGCCGTCGCGTGGCTGGCCCACGGAACCTGCATTCAGCATGTAGAGCGTGTCCACTTCCAACTGGAAAATGCTTTCGCGCTCCTTCTTCCTGACGGCGGGGATGGCGAGAACCTTGTTTCGGCGCTGCGCAAAGCCGCCCTGCAAATGGCTGTGGCCGAAGAAGAGCAGGTTCTCCGTGAGCGATGCGAAACAGGGCGCGGCTTCGTGCGCATTGGTCATGTACTCATCTTCGTCGCGCGGGGAGCCGTGGCAGATCTCGAAAGCGGCGGCCTGGGCCGGGCCCGGCGGAAGCGCGCGCAGGTATTCGATGTTGTGCGACTGCATGTGATGCATGGTCCAGCGCGCGGCCACTTGCGCCACTTCGTTGAACCAGTCCAGATGCTCCAGCCCCGCCACTACGCGGTCATGATTGCCGCGAATGACGAGATGGGCCTGGCTGCGAACCCATTCCGTGACGCGGTCGGGATGCGGGTTATAGCCGACTAAATCGCCGCAGCAGAGAATTTGATCGTATTGGCCTTCGGCATCGGCCAGCACAGTCTCCAGGGCGTACCAGTTGGCGTGAATATCGGCAAGAATCAGGAAGCGCACAAGCGTATCAGCGTGATTTCCGGCGGCGCTCCCAGGCGAACGGGAACGCCGATGGTGCCCAAGCCTGAAGTGACATAGAGAGACGATCCGGGCTTTTGATAAAGCCCTTTCGTGTAAGGTGTCACCAGGTCCACGATATTCAGGTTGGTGTGCGCGGCCTCAATGTTGATTTGGCCGCCATGCGTGTGGCCGGAAAGAGTAAGCTGGAAGCCTTGTTTGGCGGCGACGGGAAAGACGTCGGGGTTGTGCGAAAGCAGCAGGTTGAATTCATCGGGCTTGACGAATTTGTCCAGGCCCACCAGATAGCCTTCGTGCTTGAACTGATGATCGACACCGACCAGGTTGATGCGGCTGTTGCCGAACTTCAGCGTCTCGGCCTGGCGGCGCAGGAAAAACAGATTTTGCTTGCGGCCTTGCGCGGCGGCGTAGTCGGAAATTTTGGCGTACTTTTCATGGTTTCCCATGCAGCCCCACATTCCGGATGAGGACTTGAGGCGTTTCAATTCCAGCAGGCAATCGTCGAGTGGGTCGCGCATGGTGGTGATCATGTCGCCTGTGACAAAGCCCAGGTCGGCGCGCAAGTTGTTGCTGGCGTCGACCACGCGGCGCAGATCGTAGGCGGAAAAATATGCGCCCATGTGGATGTCGCTCAACTGCAGGAGGCGCAGGCCTTCCAGGTCTTTGGGAAGGCCGGGAAATTTAAGGTCGAATTCCTTGATGTGAAAATCCTTGCGGATGATGAACCCGGTGGTGAGCGCGACGGCGGGCGCGGCGCACAAGGCGGCGGCGGTGGTGTTCAGGAAGTGGCGCCGGGTGCGGGAAAAGCCAGACGGGATGAGGGAGCGCAGGAAGAGCACGGCAGCGGCGAAATCGGCCAGCCAGCCCCAGATGGTCAGGCTTGCGCCAGCCTCGTCGAGGTAATAATTAACGGGACGCGGCGGGTCTTTCACCACCTCGAATTGCAGAAAGAGGCACGCGAAAGTGTAGCCGGCGATGACAAGCCAAAGCGTGCGGGCTGGCAAGCGCATCCTTTTGCCAAGGTATATCTGGCAGAGAACGGCCGCCAGGATAAAAACGAGACCGGGGAGTTTGCGCAGGAACGCGCCTTCAATGCCCAAACTCCATTGTATCCATTGCGGCCATGGCGAATGCGGTTACAATGCAAGCGATGTCATTAGTTGTGATTGGTTCCGTGGCCTACGACGCCATTGAGACGCCGCATGGCAAGCGTGAGCGGACGCTGGGAGGTTCGTGTACCTACATTGCGCTGGCCGCGAGTTACTTCACCAAGACCGCAATTGTCGCCGTCGTCGGCGATGATTTCGCCGAAGAAGACAAGGCCCTGCTGGCCAGCAAAGATGTGGACTTGCAGGGTCTGGAACAGGTGACGGGCAAGACGTTTTTCTGGTCCGGCGTGTATTCGGAAGACATGAACGACCGCAAAACGCTGCGAACGGATTTGAATGTGTTTGCGGATTTCCAGCCCAAAGTTCCGGCCAGTTATGCGTCCATGCCCTACCTGTTTCTGGGCAACATTCAGCCGGCCTTGCAGCGCGATGTGCAAAAGCAACTGACGAATTTGCGCTTTGCCGGCGGCGACACCATGAACTTGTGGATGAATATTGCGATGCCGGAATTGCTGGAGACGATCAAGAACTGGGATTTTCTGCTGATCAACGATTCGGAAGCGCGCATGCTCTCGGGCGAGACCAATTTAAAGAAGGCCGCGCAGAAGATTATCGCGATGGGGCCGCGCACGCTGGTGATTAAGCGCGGCGAATATGGGGCGATGCTGTTCCGCGAGGATTCGCTGTTCATGGTGCCGGGCTATTTGCTGGAAAGCGTGTTTGATCCAACGGGCGCGGGCGATTGTTTTGCGGGCGGGTTTGTGGGTTATTTGGCCGAGCGCGGATTTGATTTGCGCAGCGGCCAGATTGATGTGACGGATCTGCATCGCGCGGTGATTTACGGGTCGGTGATGGGCAGCTATTGCTGTGAGGAATTCGGCGTGGAGCGATTTCGCTCTTTGACGCGCCAGGAGATTGACCAGCGCTTTGATGAATTCAAGCGATTCACGGCATTCTAGTTTTCTGGAAGTCTTCGGTGTGGCCGTCTTGCTGCTGGGGATTGTGACGGCAGCCGCGTGGTACTTCTATTCGTCGGGCTACCTGCTTTATTACGGCGATGCGCAGGCGCATCTGAATATCAGCCGCAGCTTGATTGACGGCCGGCAGACGGGTTACGACCAGCTTGGGACGGTTTGGCTGCCGGTGCTGCATTTGATTTGCCTGCCTTTCGCGGCGCGCGATTATCTTTGGGAAAGCGGGCTGGCGGGAACCATTCCGGTGGGCGCTTGTTTCGTTTTGGCGGGCCTGTGTCTTTATCTTTGCGGCAAGGATTCCTTCGGCAGTTCGCTGGCGGCGCTGACAGGCGTGTTGTGCTTTGCTTTGAACCCGAATGTGCTTTATCTGGCCAGCATTCCCATGACCGAGCTGGTTTTTGTGGCTGGGTTGATGGTTTGCCTGCTGTCTATTTTGTGGTTTCGCAGGACGCAGCACGCGCGCTGGATTGTGGTGGCAATTCTTGCCAGTTGGTGGATGAGTCTGACGCGCTATGACGGCTGGTTTCTGATACCGTTTATCGCGCTGTTTCTGATGGCGGCGGCGCAGGAAGGCAAGCTGCGGGTGCTGTTTGTTTCCGGCGCGCTGGCGTCTCTTGCGCCAATTTATTGGATGGCGCATAACTGGTGGGAAACGGGCAATGCGCTGGATTTTTACAACGGTCCCTATTCGGCTGCGGCGATTCAGGGCAATCGTCCTTATCCGGGCTTTCATGACTGGCCGGCGGCCATTCATTATTACTGGGAAGCCGGGCGTGTTTGCAGCGGCTATGGCTTGGTTGCGGTGGGCCTGCTGGGATTGCTGGCGGCGCTATTCAAGGGACGCTGGACGGGCATTTTGTTTCTGGCGCTGACGCCGCTGTTTTATGTGTGGAGCGTGCATAGCTCCAAGACGCCCATTCATTTGCCTTCGCTGTGGCCGCATGGCTATTACAACAGCCGTTATGGCATTGCGGTGGTGGTGCTGATGGCTTTTGCGGCGGGGGCGTTGGCGTCGGCTTTGCCCGCGCGGATTCGGATGCTGCCGTTGCTGGCGCTGCTGCCGTGGCTGCTTTGGCCGAGCCCGCAGAATTGGATTTGCTGGAAAGAATCGCAGGTGAATTCGGATGCGCGGCGCGCGTGGACGGCGCAGGCGGCAGCGTATCTGGATAGCTATTATCGGCGGGGTGACGGGGTTTTGGTGGAGTTTGGCGACCTGGCGGGAATTTTTGGCAAGGCGGGCATTCCGCTGAAAGAGGCTTTGCATGAAGGCAGCGGTCCGGCGTGGTTTGTGAATACCATGCCGAGTGGATTGGTGGCGCAGACGAAATGGGCGATTGCGCAGAAAGACGATTGGCTGGCGCGGCGGATGGCGGAAGCGAAAGCGTTTCATGTGGTGGATGTGATTCGGGTGGAGGGCGCGCCGGATTTGTTGATTTATGAGCGAAATTAGGATTCCTTTTACCAAGCTGCACGGCGATGAGAATGACTTTTTGATTAGCTGGGGCGATGATGTTCCCGCTGTCGATTTGCCGGCGCTGGCGCGCCGGATTTGTGCCCGAACCACCGGGGTGGGCGCGGATGGCTGGATGCTGGCTTGGCGCACGGAGGATGGGCTTCGCACGCGCCTGTTTAATGCGGATGGGAGTGAGCCGGAGATATCGGGGAACGGGACTCGGTGCGCGGCGGCGTTTGCTTATTGGCGGGGGCTGGTCACGCAAGGGGACGTGGTTGTGACGACCGTTGCCGGGCCGAAACGGCTGAAGCTGATGGAGAGGAATGGGCTGCGATTCTTATTTGAGATGGACATGGGGCTTCCGCGCGTGGAGGAACTCCGGACGGTGCTGAAGCTGGGTGGGCGTGACTGGGATGTGTCGATTTTGAATGTGGGAAATCCGCAGTGCGCGATTTTTGTGGATGAGTTTCCGGAAGACTGGCGCACCGTGGCGGCCGAGGCGGAGGGGTTGAAGCGTTTTCCGCAGCGAAGCAATGTTTCGCTGGTTCGAACCGTGTCCGAACACGCGATAGAGGCGGTGTTTTATGAGCGCGGGGCGGGGGAGACGAGGAGTTCGGGAACGGGTTCCACGGGGGCGGCGGTGTCGGCGATTTTGCGCGGGGAAGTGAAGAGTCCGGTGGAAGTGCGGACTCCGGCGGGTACGTTGCTCTTGCGGTGGGATGAGAGTGTTTTTTTGACGGGGCCGGCCGAAATGATTTGCGAAGGGGTTTATTGTGGGGGGGACCTCCCGGTCCGCTAGCCGAGGCTTCCGCTCGGCTGGCGGGAAGCCGGAGATCTGCCTTGCTTTGTACGTCTTGGGGCACGCGATCTTTGTCGGTTGGTGGTTTCAGGGAGGTATGCCTCGCCATGGCTATTTTTCAGATGGGTCGATGAGTTCGGGGAAAGCTATCGCTGGTCAAGCGCGTCGTCTTCGCTTTCCAGGCCCATTTGCGATAAACGGTAACGCAGGGCGTTGCGCGTGAGGCCCAGCATGCGCGCGGCCTGGCTCTTGTTGTTGCTGGCGCGGCGCATGGCTTCTTTGATAATCATCTGCTCCCAGTGATCCAGCGTTTCGCCTTCGGGCAATATGGGCAGTTGCTGGGCCGATGACGCTGCGGGCGCGGTGCGGGGCGCTTCGATGCGCATGTCGGCGGGCTGCAAAATCTCGCTGGCGGTCAGGACGATGCTGCGCTCAATGGTGTTTTCCAGTTCGCGCACGTTGCCGGGCCAGGAGTGCGACAGAAGCTTGTCCATGGCGGCGGGGCTGATGGAGCGCGGGTGGCCGCCTAATTCCTGGGAGATCTTTTTCACGAAGTGCATGGCCAGGAATGGGATGTCCTCTTTGCGCTCGCGCAGCGGCGGGACGCTGATGGGCACCACATTCAGCCGGTAGTAAAGATCTTCGCGGAAGCGGCCTTCTTCGAGCGCGGCGCGCAGGTCGACGTTGGTGGCGGCAATCACGCGCACGTCCACGTTGCGCGTCAAGTTCGAGCCCAGCCTTTCAAATTGCCGCTCCTGCAGAATGCGCAGCAGCTTCACCTGAATGTTGCCCGGAACGTCGCCAATTTCGTCCAGGAAAGCGGTGCCTTTGTCGGCCAGCTCAAATTTTCCAGGCTTGCTGACGCTGGCGCCGGTGAATGCGCCTTTTTCATAGCCGAACAGTTCGCTTTCCATCAGGTTTTCGGGCAGCGCGGTGCAGTTGATTTTGACGAAGGCGTGCGCGCGGCGGGGCGAGTGCTGGTGAATGGCGCGCGCGATCATGTCTTTGCCCACTCCGCTTTCGCCGGCGATGAGCACGGTGGTGCGGGTGGGGCCGACGCGCTCAATGGTCTGAAAAATTTCGCGCATGGCGGCGTTGCGTCCGATGATGTTGTCGAACTGGTAGCGCGTGTCCAGTTGATCTCGGAGACGCTGATTTTCCGACTTCAGCGACTGCACGGCCATCACTTTTTGCACGACGGTGGTGAGATGTTCCAGGGAAAAAGGCTTTTGCAGGAAGTCGGCCGCGCCCAGTTTCATGGCTTCAATGGCGTTGTCGACGGAGCCGTGCGCGGTCATGACAATCACGCCGGCCTGGATGCCTTGCTCGCGCAGATGCTCGATGAGGCGCAGTCCGTCCATGCCGGGCAGGCGCAGGTCTGTGAGGATTACTTGCGCGGCCTGGGCCAAGGGCAGAGCTTGTTCGGCGGTGGCCGCGCCGTCCACTTCAAAGCCGGAGGATTCCAGTTTGAGCTGGATGACGCGGCGCAGTTTTTCTTCGTCTTCGACTACCAGGATTCGTCCGGCGGGCATGATTTTATAGTAGGCTTCCGGTGTTTCTTAAGTGTTGCCTGCTGGCGGCAGCGTGATCCGAAACGTAGTTCCTTGGCCCACTGTGGATGAAGCCGTGATTTTGCCGTGATGCTCGTCAATGATTTTTGAGACAATCGCCAGGCCCAGACCAACGCCGTTGGATTTTGTCGTGAAAAACGGGTTGAAGATGTTTTCCAGATTTTGCGGGCTGATGCCTTCGCCCTGGTCTTCCACCGTGATTTCGATTTCGGCGTCTAATTTTTTGGCAGTGACGCGCACGGTGGTGCCGGGTGTGCTGGCTTGTATGGCGTTTTGAATCAGGTTCGACAGCGCGATGGATAAAGTCGCGGGGTCGAACAGGAAGTTGCGGGCATCGGGCGCGACGGATCCTTCGACGGCCACGCCCTTCGAGGCGGGCAGGCGGCGGATGACGTCGGCGACCACTTCCTGCAAATCCGCCATCACGGGGTGAATTTCCAGGGGTCGCGCGAAGTTTAGAAAGCTGGTGATGAGCGAGTTCATGCGGTCCACTTCGCTTTCGATGTAAGAGGCCATTTCCTTCATCACTTGCGGCGTTTCGAGCAGCGTTTCCTGGTTCAGCATTTCGGCCGAGGCTTTGATGGTGCCCAGCGGGTTGCGCAGTTCGTGCGCCAGGCCGGCGGTGAGTTGTCCCAGCGCGGCCAGCCGCTCTGACCGGCGCAGCGAAACTTGCGCCTGCTGCAGATTCTTGTTGGCTTCTTTGGTGCGCTCCATTTCGCGGCGTTTGGCGCGCGCCTGCTCAAAGACAACGAACGCGATGATGGCGAAGAAGGAAACGCGCAGGCTGAGGACGCTGTACAAATCCGGCGGCATCACGTAGGTGTTCGGGACCAGCAGCACGAAGGAAAAATAAGAAGCGCTGGCGATGAGCGTGACAATGACGACGGCGGTGAACTCAAAGAACGTCGCGGCCGCCACCAGCGGCACCAGAAAGATGGACCACAGCGGACTGTCGAAGGTGTGCGTGTAGCCGACCAGCAAATAGCTGAGAACCAGCTTGACGGCGACGGAGAAGAACTGGCCGCGGCGGGAGGCGAACAGATTCAGGCGCGGCTCAATCACCTGAAACGCGCCGATGACGATGATCAGGATGGTGGCGTTATAGTTTGTTTCGGGCAAGCCCCAGAGCAATGCGCCGACGAACAGCAGCCAGGCAAGGTCCTGTGCCCGAAAGATATGCGCGCGAAAAAGCCGGGAGAACGTCATGGCAGCCGCTCTGTGACAAAATGAAGCATAGTTTTCGCAGTCATGAGCAACGAGAAATCCCTTCCTATCGAACCCCCTACCTCCCCTGTCGAACCCGACGACGCCAGTTTCGCAGACATCCTCTCCAGTTTTGAACAGGAGCACGTGGAGGAAAGAGGCAAGCCGGTGGCGGGCACGGTGGTGTCGGTTGGTCCTGTATTCATTTTGGTGGACGTGGGGCGCAAGACGGAGGGTTCCCTTCTGCTTTCCAAGTGGAAAGAGACTGAAGAGACTGAGCCGAAGCCGGGCGCGAGCGTGATGGTGTCGGTGGGTCCGCGCAATGAAGAAGGGTATTACGAGCTTTCCACCATTCGCGTGGAGCGGCCGCGCGATTGGACGGCGCTGGAAGCCGCTTTTGCCGAAAAACAGGTGATTGCGGGCGTTGTGGCGGAGCAGGTGAAGGGCGGATTTCGCGTGGATATCGGCGTGCGAGCGTTTCTTCCCGCCTCGCGCAGCGGCGTGCGCGAAGCCGACGACATGCCCAAGCTGGTGGGGCAGGAAATTCAATGCCGCATCACCAAGCTGGACACCGAAAAAGAAGATGTGGTGGTGGACCGGCGCCAAGTGATGGAGGAAGAGCAGAACAAGAGGCGCGAAGAGGCGTTTCTGAGCCTGAAAGAGGGCGCGGTGGTGGAAGGCCGCGTGCGCAGCGTGATGGATTTCGGCGCCTTTGTGGAGCTTGCGCCGGGAGTGGATGGCTTGCTGCACGTCGTTGATATGTCGTATGCGCGCGTGGGCAAGGCGGCCGATGTGGTGAAAGTGGGCGATACGCTGGAAGTGAAAATTCTGAAGCTGGATCCGGGCGGGAAGAAGATTTCGCTGGGCCTGAAGCAGTTGCAGGATGATCCGTGGACGGTGGCGGCGAAAACTTTGAAGACGGGCGACCGGGTGTCGGGCACGGTTTCGCGGCTGGCCGATTTTGGCGCGTTTGTGGAGCTGTTTCCCGGCGTCGACGGGCTGATTCACATTTCTGAATTGTCGTGGGATAAGAAGGTCCGCAAGCCGGGCGATCTGCTGAAAATCGGCGACCGCGTGGATGCGGTGGTTTTGCAGGTGAATGCGGCGGATAAACGAATCGGGCTGGGATACAAGCAGGTTCTGGGTGATCCGTGGGAGGAAATTCCCAGCAAATATCCGGTGGGTGCCATTGTGGAAGGGACGGTGGGCAGCCTGACGCCGTTCGGCGCGTTTATTGAACTGGGCAACGGGCTGGAGGGGATGATTCACATCTCCGACATCACCAATGAAAAGCGGCTGGACCACCCGAAGGACAAGCTGGCGAAGGGCCAGGCGGTGAAGGCGGCCGTGATTGAAGTAGACCGGGAGCGGCGTCGGCTGAAGCTGAGCATGCGGCAACTGGAGCCGACCACGATTGACCACTATATTTCCGAGCATCAGGCGGGCGAAACGGTGAGCGGGCGGCTGGTGGAAGTCAGCGGCGACCGTTTGCGGGTGGAACTGGGCGAAGGCGTCATTGGAACGTGCAAGCTGAAGAAGGCAGAGTCCGGCAAGACCAAAGCGGTGGCGGAAAAAGCGGCCGATGTGGGGTCGCTGAGCGCGATGCTTTCGGCGCGCTGGAAGCAGGGCGCTAGCGACAGCGCGGAAAAAGAGCTGGCGCGGGCGGGGCAAATGAGAAGCTTCAAGATTGCCAGCCTGGACGCGGCTAAAAAGCTGATTGAATTGGAGTTGGCGTCTTAACCGCAGGTTCGCGTGACCTATTTGCAGTTGCCACGTCTAAAGAGTCGTGGAGACGGGAACTCAGGTTATTGACAATATAGCGGTGCGTGCAGTCCCAGACCGGGCGGGAGAACGATCGGGCGAAGTGGAACTCATCCGCGCGGCTCAGGGCGGGGATGGGCGCGCGTTTGAGCAACTGGTTCGCACGTATGACCAGCCGGTTTTGCGGATGGCGCTGAACCTGCTGCATTCGGAAGAAGACGCGCGCGACGTGTACCAGGAAGTGTTTCTGCGGGTTTACCGAAACCTGCCGAAATTCCGCTTCGATTGCGCCTTCAGCACCTGGCTTTACCGCATTGTCTCCAATTTGTGCCTGGACCAGATTCGCAAGCGCAAAGTGCGGCGCGAAGAGGCTCCGGCGCTGGGCGAGGATGGGGCCGAGGTGGACCGCTTCCAATATATTCCCGAAAAGCGCGCCGATGTGGACCCGCAGCGGCGGCTGATGAGCGCAGAAGTAAACGCGCGGCTGCAGGACAACCTGGAAAAGCTGACGCCACGCGAACGGCTGGTTTTTGAGATGCGGCATTTCCAGGGGATGCGGCTGAAGAGCATTGGGGAGTCGCTGGGCGTGACGGAAGAAGCGGCGAAAAATTGCCTGTTTCGCGCCACGCAGAAGATGCGCACGGCGCTGGGAGACCTGGTATGAGCTGCGCCGAGATTCAGGCCGATCTTTCGCTGTATTTGTATGGCGAACTTGATTTTGCGGCGGAAGAAAATTTGGAAACGCATGTTGCCGGTTGCGCGTTTTGCCAGCTTGCGCTGAACCGCGAGAAGGAATGGCATGCGGCGGTGAATCGCGGACAGCAGGATGTGCGGCCGGAGTTTTTAGGCGAATGCCGCGTGAATCTGCTGCGCCAAGTGGCGCAGGAACCGACCAGTGTGGCGCACGCCCGGCACAGGATTTCGGGCTGGCTGCAGCGGGTGTTTGATCTGCGGGTGACGGAACGGTCTTACCGTTTGGCGGCGGCTTCTTTTCTGGTGCTGCTGGGTTTCGGCGCGGGCCGGATTTATCATTCGTTTTCGCTGACACGCGGCGGGCAAGCTGGCTTAGACTCGGCTGGGTTTGTTCAGCCAGTTGTCACGCAGGTGCGCGGGATTGTTCCGGAGCCGGACGGGCGGGTGCGCATTATTTTTCAGCGCATGCAGGAGAGCGAGATTTTCGGCAAGCGCGGCGACGATGCGGTGCGCAGTTTGCTGGTGGCGGCGGCGCGGCAGTCGGTGGATCCGGGCGTGCGCATGGATTCGGTGGAGATGCTGGCTGGCCAGGGCGGCGATGAAATCCGCAACGCGCTGGTGAATTGCATTCGCACGGACCCGAATGCGGCGGTGCGGGTGAAGGCGATTGAGTCGCTGCGGCAGTTTCCGAGTGACGCGGCAACGCGCGACGTGCTGGAGTTTGCGCTGGCGCATGACGGCGATGCGGGTGTGCGCGCGGAAGCGATGGACGTTCTGGTTCCGGCGCAGGGACAGGTGGAAGTGACGCCGCAACTGATTGAAATCATGTCCAACGTGATGCATTCGGCCGAGACGGATGATTATGTGAGGTGGCGCTGCGCCCAGATTTTGAGCCAGCGAAGTTCTGCCACTGATTCGTATTAACGTGATGCGTATTAAGGTTTGGGCCGTAGTCGTCCTGGGTTTGCTGGGCGCGTCGCTGGCACTGGCGCAGGTGGGCAGTTATTTAGGCTTAAATCTGTCCGATATCGACGGCGAGCGCGCCAAGACCCTGAAGCTAAACGACCTGAGCGGCGTGGAAGTGATCGCGGTGCAGGAGGGCGCGGCCGCGTATCAGGCGGGCATCAAGCCGGGCGACGTTCTGCTTTCTTACAACGGCGAACGGCTGCTGGGCGTGCAGCAATTGATCCGGCTGGTTTCCGAGACTCCGCCGGGCCGCCGCGTGAAGGTGGTTTGCTGGCGGGCCGGTGAGCAGAAGCAGATCTGGCTGACCACGGGTTCCCTGCGCACTACGCAGGTAGACGATTCGACGCTAATTTACAACGTTCGCGTAACCGATGTGCCTTCGCCCATGCTGCTGTGGCGCAATGTGATGCTGGGCATTGAATCGGAATCGCTGAACGGGCAGATGGCGCAGGCGCTGGGCGTGAAGCAGGGGATTCTGATTTGGGCGGTGGAGGGCGGATCAGTGGCGCAGCATGCCGGGCTGCGTGCTGGGGATGTTTTGACGGATTTTTGCGGGCATGCCATTCGTTCGCCGCGCGAAGTGGGTTTGATTTTGCAACAGTTGCAGAACGGACAGAAGCCGATGCCGTTGAATGTGGTGCGGGACCACAAGGCGCTGTCGATATCGATTTCGCTGGACAGCGAGGACCGGTAGTCAGCTTCGCTGTTGCGGCCAGCGTTTTTGCATGTAGGTGCGGAGGCGCAGAATGGCCTGCGATTTCAACTGCGAGATGCGCGATTCGTGCAGTTCGACGATTCGGGCAATTTCGCGCAGCGTCATTTCTTCGTAATAGTAGAGGCCGAGCACGGTTTTTTCCAAGGCCGGCATTTTGGTGATGGCCTCGGCGAGAAGGCGCTCCAGTTCGGCGCGCTCAACAATTTGCGAAGGCCATTGCTCGTCGTTGTCGGCGAGATAGCGCAACAGGTCGCAGCCTTCTTCCTCGGTGCCGGCATTTTCCAGGCTGCCGAGGGTCAATCCGCGCACTTCCCCCAGCCATTCCTGGTAATCGGAGACCGACAGATGAAGAAAGGCGGCAATTTCTTCTTCGGTCGGCGTGCGCTGGTGCTTTTGTTCCAAAGTGGCAATGGCGGCTTCAATTTGTTTGGCGCGTTTTCGCTGCTGGCGCGGCGCCCAATCCAGGCCGCGCAGACTATCGAGGATTGCGCCGCGTATTTTGTACTCGGCATATGTCTTTAATTTGACATCGTGACTGGCATCGTAACGGTCGATGGCGGCTATGAGCCCGATCACCCCGGTAGATATAAGGTCGTCTAAGCTGACGGAGACGGGAAGGCGCTCGTGGATGCGGCGGGCAATCAGCTTGACCTGCGGCAAGTGTTCCAGAATGAGTTGTTCCCTCGTCGGGGGTTCCGCAGCAGGTTTTGCGGCAAGAGGGCTGGCGGAACTCTGGGTATCGGGGGCATTCATAGCGGACTCAGAATATTCCTCACTAATGTGCGCATGGCGAAAAGATGGCTTAAGCTCGGGTATGGCCCGGGTGCTTAGCCGGTTGGAACCCCGTCTGAATTTCTTTCGTCGCGAGGGTGGGAAAACTTCATGGCAAAGCGCAATAAAATGTGCGAATGTAGCCAGTAGCGATAAGAGGGTTAAGGTTCTGGAGCCAAAAGTGCAGGCAGACTTCTTGCGGGCAGGCTAAGCATGGCAGACGATAACGAAACTACGGCGGATTTAGCGGCATTGGCTGCGGCGGCGCAAGGCGAGGTGGCGCACTGGCGGATGCGGGGCGCGCCACGCGATGAGGCACGAGAACTCAAGATCGCGGAGCTCAAGGCGAAATATCTGGCGGGCGATTTGTCCATCGACGACAAGGCGCTGGCGGCGAAACTGATCGATTCGTTGTTTGACCCTCCACCCGACGTTACCCCGTGACTATCTACAACGACGGCGGCTTTGCGGCAGGATTAGAGCATTTCGCTCATCTTATTCGGCCAGCGGCAAAGTGAAGCGGAACGTGGACCCTTCGCCCGGTTTCGATTCCACCCAGATTCGCCCGCCGTAGCGGTCCGCCAGCTTCTTGCAAATGGCCAGACCCACGCCGGTTCCCGAATACTCGCTGGAACTATGCAGGCGCTTGAATAAGCCGAATATCTGTTCCTTATAAGCGGCATCGAGGCCAATGCCGTTGTCGGACACATGGAATGTCCAGTGGCCATCAGCGCCTTGCGTCGCGCCGACGTGCAGGCGCAGCTGACGGGCGGAACGATACTTGATGGCGTTGCTGATCAGGTTGTGAAAAATCTGCTGGGCATGAATGGCCTGCATGCGCAGAGACGGCATGGGATCGGTCGTTACGGTCGCGCCAGCTTCTTCCAGGCCCGGCTGAAGAATGCTCAGGACATGCTGGACAATGGAATCCATCCGCAATGGCGAGGGGTCCTCAATTGAATCGGCGGAAGCGCGGGTATATTCCAGCAGGTCCTTAATCAGGTGATCCAGCCGCATGGCGCCGTCTATGCAATGACGAAGAAGAACCTCAGATTCGGCGTCGAGTTTGCCTCCAAGCTTCCGTTGCAGCAACTGGCTGTAGACAGAGACCATGCGCAAGGGCTCCTTCAGGTCGTGGCTGGCAGAGAAGGCGAACTGCTCCAAATCCGCATTGGCCTGTTTTAGCGCGTGGTTGGTGGCCAGCAGCGCCTTGTCACCCTGGCTGCGCAGTTCTTCGCTCAAAACTCTTGCGGTGGTTTCGGTGATGACTGACAGCACGCCTTCCGGCTTGCCTTGGCTGCCGAGAACCGGGCTGTAGTGAATGTCGAACCAGGCTTGTTCGCGCACTTTGTTGCGGAACAGAATCATCTTCTGGTCGCGGTAACTGAGAGTCTTCCCGGCCAGGCAAACGCGCAGCACATTGCTGTTGAAGCCGGCAACTTCTGGCCAGCCTTCCAGCACTTTGGCGCCCAAGATGGAAGGGTGCCGTAGCCCTGAGATTTCCGCATAGCCATCGTTGTAAATCATGATGCCGTTTTCCCCCCAGAGCAATATCATGGGTACAGGCGAGAGCACGATGAGGTCTACGGCGTTCCTTAAATAATGCGGCCAGCGGTCGATGGGCCCAAGTTCCGTCGCGGCCCAGTCGTGCGCCTGAATCAGGCTGGCTAGTTTGCTGTCGACTGAATGCCGGTGACGAGGCAGGGCAGTGGCAAGCGAAATGGGGTTGTTGACTTTCGTGCTGGAAGCTGGCACGGCTAATGCAAAT
>Ga0209208_10005077_pt1 | contig 18435 bp, 11 predicted proteins | sample S1TSphfallax_3_FD_187694 | JGI IMG/M metagenome (GOLD analysis project Ga0209208, IMG submission 187694) | Host-associated microbial communities from peat moss isolated from Minnesota, USA - S1T2_Fd - Sphagnum fallax MG (SPAdes) (version 2) | ecosystem: Host-associated > Plants > Peat moss >... | reverse complement strand
AAATTCTGTGGTAGTCTATGCAGTAGTAGTGTATGCTTTGCTTTTGTGTACAAGATCTACACAAATCTCCTACCTGATAGCCCTCTTTCATTCTGCGAGTCTCTGCTCTCAGAAAGCGTACCAACCCCGAGTCCATGCTCCTCTCCTCCTTCGTCTTCTTGCTAGGGTTTGATTCCTCGGAAGTTGAAGCAGCAAGTGATGAAACCCTCCGAGCGAAAACGGAACAAGAGCCCAAGAGCCCATCGCCTCCTGCCACTCGTATGCTCATAAACCTTCGCATCAAACATGCCATCATAAGGCCTTGTTCTCTCTCACAACTTCTCTAGTTCCTCTCACTCAATGAAAGAAGCATTGTTCAAGAGTGCACAGTGAGAAGAGTTGAGAGCACAAAAGGATGGATCCACAATCTTGCCCTAAAACAGATCTTCTTGTTACTGCAGCAAGACTGATGATGATGCACCCACCACCTGCGAGGAGCATTGAAACTGAGGTTTCCAAAAAATTTAGGGTATGATGAGAAATGAGGAAGGAGCTGATGGGATTCTTATATCTTGGACTTCGTTTTTTTGGGGTTTTCTGATGCCGGAGGACAGGTCCACCACCTGCAGCAAGCACTATTGGATTCAGACTAGACCCACTGACTGTGGAATGTTCGACTTCTGCCTGGCAGACTCACAAGAGGATTGAGGGTTGGTAGTGTAGAAGTGGACACTTGGACAATTGTCTCGGATGGGCAGATAGGTCAAGACAACCATGGCTGATCTTCCTGGGCTATCATGTGCTCGGATATTCTACAGGTGCTGAATGTCAAGTCATGGTCTCCTTTGGAACCCATGGCTCATGATTCTTTGCAAAAGCTAATGGCAACTTCACAAAATGGATCTTGCTTCCTATGCCCATGTGCATACCTATGGAGCCTGAGTCCATGTGAACTTGGTCCATGTGCTTCAATCCTTTTCCATTTCTGATGCAATGAAGTTGGCATGATTTTTGTGCAGAACAATTGTATTGGCACAGAGACAGAACCCCTTCTCAGGGACATTTAATGCAACTATCCACATTGTGTCTGGTAATGGAGGCAGGGACTTGATTCACCAGGTCCCTTCAATGGCATGCAGGGTCTAGTTAGGGACTATGAAAATTATGGTTCTGTGATGAAGCCCACAGCAGTTGTTGACAATTAAAATCTTTGTTGTTTGTCTATAAGTTCAACAAACACAGCAGTGTGCTTGACAGTTTCATCATCTCAATAGAGTATAGAAGATGTTTTGGGCTGCAATAATACAAATACCTGAAACTGCACTGAGTCAACACTTCTCTGCCTCTTTTCACATACTTTGTCATGCAGTACTTTGTGCTAAGGAAACAGTGGAATTCACATCTTGTGGACTGTGATAAGAGATCCTTCAGTAGGTGAATATGTGCCAGTTAAAGACATTGCATTCAAGCTTCAAGAGGAGAGAGGTGATATCCCTCTTTAGTTTCACTTTGAATCTCTCAGTTTGAACATTCTGGTGTTCTTTAGACCACATTTGCTCCTTCGCTTGATTTGCCAGTTGCTTGAAGCTGCTTCCATCCCATCTGATCAATCGATTTGGCTATGTACTTGCTTCTTCCCTCCCATCTCATCAGTCAACTTGGGTATCTTCTTTGATCAACTACACAGCAAATGTTTCAAGGTTGGCTCAGTTTTAGGTCACTTTACAGTCAATAATATGCCTGACTGCTTTCTTTCTACGTCTCAAGACAGTCATTAAACTCAAGAATTTAGCAAGCAGATTGGGTTCAGTAGTCCTTGAGCACAGCAACATAAATGTGCTCAAGAATGTTGCTCTTGCTTGCACAGCTGAAGAATACCGGTGGCTCCTGTTTCTGTAACCTCTGTCTGATTCATGCAAACATGTTGGTCTGTAGCAAGTCCTCCAAGTACATTTCCCTTTCTGAATGATACATGTGTACCCAGCAGTAGGAATCTGAATTCTATGTGAAATGGTCACATCATAATAATATAATGTCATTTCATTTTCATCAGTTCTCTACATTTGTTTATAACCATGAGGTTTGCAATCTACATACAACCTGAAAGAGATATCACCTTCAGTTGTCAGCAGGATGTTTGTTTCATACAATTTCAATTGTCTGCAAATTGCATATTGATAGGCTTTGGGTTTGAATTCCTGTTGTCTTTTGGTCATATGTTTGGAACCAAGAGGATGCAGCAAACAAAAAGCAGGGGCAGATGCTTGCCAACCCAACCATAAGGGCTCATAGGTCACAAGATCTGGTTAACTCCAAGAACCTGCATTCCAATTTCAGTGGACTGCATGGTTCAATCTTCTGTATGCCCTGATAGCTTGTAGGTATGGAGATTAATGAGAGGTATAGATATATGGACTTCCCACTACTGTAGATTTAGATAGTATGTTTAGCACGGTACCATGGAGATTAGCACATTTAGCCTCTGAAGAAAGCACATAGCACTGAAGGCAACAGCTATCATTTAGGGATTGCAAACATTGTGCAACTTGATCCTTGTCCAACCTCTAAAAGTCACAGCCATGCAGAATGACTGACAAAAGATATTTGCATTATAACCACTAACTCACTCTTGCTGGAAAATGGGTGCTTCAAACATAAGGCACAACAGAAACAAAATGGGCAGCAGCATTCCAGCAAATCATAATAGAAGTTTATCCAAAATTTGTCCAAAAGAACTATTGACACTGCTTATTCCTCAGCAATAGTTCCCTTGTCACTCACATAGATACCATCCAGAAACTTCCGGATATCTTTCTTCTTAACGTGGCATTTCTGCAACAGAACAAAACAACCAACACAATAAGCAAGGAAAGACATGCAGGGCCTTCAATGACATACAAAAGCCAACCAATTGGAACCACTGACCAGATGAGCACACTTGTGACTTCATCAACAAATGTCACCAAGGGGATCTCATGCCAATGAAAACCCTGAAAACGATATTGAATTTGTCTTAAAACATAAGCATTCATGCATCTCACCTGGTTGATGAGTGCAGCAGACCGGGAGACAAGCTCAATATCATTCCCTTCTAGAATGAGCTCATCTTTAACTTTCTCTGATCGTGTCACTGTCACACCTCCCAACATGTCTACCTTGCGCACCTGTCCATCATCACATCAAATCAGAGATGATAGGAAAAAGTGTGACTGTAACCTTATGGACAGGAAAAAGGAACAGCAATCACATGACACCGATATACACTCTCATGGCCACAATAATGACAGCTATAATCAAAAGAATTCCAACAGTAGATTAAGCAGCATCAAACATGCAATACGCAGCTGATAACCCTAATAAACCATTCTTCGGGAAATTAGGGTTTCCAATCGATATGTATATCCAGTGCAAAAACTTTGAAAAAGACGAGAGACAGTTAACGCGCATGGAATCAACGAACTCACCCGCTTCTCGCCCAAGAAGTTTCGGATTTCAATGTTGTCATTCTCGGCTGTGATGCTAGCGTTGATGGGGAAATGGGCATAAACAAACCGCATCTTGTAGCGGTAGCCCTTGGAAACCCCGGTGATGAGATTGTTGATATGGCTGATGGCAGTGCGGATAGCGGCCATAGTTTTCCTGGTACCAAACCATGCCTCCACCTTCAACTTCCTACCTCCCTCCAGCATCTGAAAGTCGAGGTTGAGGTGCTTGAAGTTTCTAGTCAGCACCCCTCGCGGGCCGGTAACCCTAATCTGCTTCGCCTTGATCTCGATCTTCACCCCTTCCGGCAGATCCATGGTCTGCGACGCCAGGATGGTCTTCATGACGCCTGCCCCTTCTCCGACAGATCCACTGCAGTCTTGGAGCAACAAGACTTACGTCGTCCCCAGTGTGATCTGCAACACACCGCCTGCTCCACGGGACAAAGGCCGCCTGGGGTTTCTCAGGAAGAGAAAGATCTAACACAACCGCCACTAAACCCTAAAGCCTCTAAACCCTAATTCGCTTGGCTTCTTCTCGCGCTCGCTCTTTACTTGGATGCCTATAGTTGTTCATCGAAACTTCATCCAACATCTCTTTAGTCTACATTGGAAAAATGGGCGCTTGGGTTCCCTCTCCGTCGCTCTCTACTTGGATGCCTATCGTTGCTCATCGACATTCATCCGTCTTCTCGCTAGTCTACATTGGAGAAATGGGCGCTTGGGTTCTCTCTGTTGCTCTCTATTGAATGACTTGTTCGTCGCCATTCATCCGTCGTCTCTTGTAGTCTACATTGCAAAAAAGGGGTACGCCAAAACCCGGACAGTGATTTAGCAGCCCGGAAACCGGACATCGTACTTCTTCGTAAGTTTGGAAGGAGGTGCGTGACTCCACTGGCAGTGATTTTTTCTCAGACAAATCTTGCGGTTTTTTTGTGTTTTTCTAGTGTAAATTTTGACTATGTTCGCTATTTTTTTGGAAATATTCGCCAACTTTTCAATAGAGATATCCCTAAAGTCAGGAAAAAAGACAGGGTTAGTACCCCGAGTTTGGTCATACACAGGGTGAGATTCTTAAAAAACCTGCAAAAATGTACATTAGCATTCAAGGTGGGGTGAAACTCAGGAAACCATCAATGAGTTTCACCCTGTCTTTTTTTTTTTTCCTGAGCGCCTCCACTGCTGTGCTACATAGATTTTCACTGCTCCTACCTGTACAGCTACTATAATTCCTCTCGAACCTTGTACATTAAATGCTGAGACTCAGCATTTCGCACTGAGTTTCAGCATTTCATACTGAGATTTAATCAAATTTCCTTACTTTGCGGATACCACTAAAAGAGGGGTTAGGGGTGAAGACAAGGCGAAGACAGGTGACTTTACGGATATCTTTAATACCTCAAAAAACATTAAACCTTCGATTCCAGTGTTTTGTTTTTTTTTTTAATTGTGATGTAGCCCAGCTGAAGTGGAGATCGTCCATAAGACGATTTATCCAGATTTGACAATTATGAAAATGAAAGTTTTTTACAAATTCAGCATCCTTCCATATTTTTGGCTACCTTCTTGGAATTTAGTATAAAACCCAGTTATTTATTACAAATTAGTAATAATCTTTATCAAAAATTTGCTGACCAAAACTCCAGAAAATAGTCAATTTTTAACATTTTGAGAAAAAAAATTGTCATTAAAAGAACACACACACACACATACACACAATCTCCATGTGTCCAATACATATCAGTGTTTTCTTAACAAACCTTGTTCAAAAATTTGAAAAATGAGTATTGTTTTATGGGGATTTTGATCACCAAATTTTGAAAAAACATTGATTTAAAATAATGCCAGATTCTACATCAGGTTCCCATACATAGTCAATATGTATATATATAGAGAAGGATGGTTAAATTTTTTTATGTTTTTTCATAGCCCAATTTGGCTAAATAATTTTATGGATGATCACCATTTGATTTCAAAAAGATGGTAGTGATGGGGACGAGAGGAGGCACCTTATGCAGAGGAGGCAACCCATCCCAGTTGAGGTAGAAGTTTTGTTAAAGTGTAAGGTGCCCTCCACAAACAATTAAAAAAAGATTTACTGGGTTCATTACTCAACAGTACCTTCTCAAGTTTAGCTATAATTATCTTCTTTTTTTTAAATGTCAAATTTTTGAGAAATTTTCTGTTCAAAACGTTGAAAGTTAAGAAAATTATTTTCCCATAGATCTCAAAAAAAAATTAAACTTGAAACATATGTGTACCTTGTATTTAAGGTTTATTGCTTTCTTTGTTTTCATTGTATTCGTTATGTAATATTTAATAGATGGGTGATTTATGAACCAATTATGCATTGGCAATAGTTCCAATGTTTATTAGGATGCACTTTAAGTTGTTCGATTGAGTGCTCAATGGAGTCCATGTTGCTTGCAACTAAGAATTGAAATGTAATGAGGAGAGGAAATCATGGAGTACTTCTCTTCTCTTTTAATGAGATCTTTTCACATGGACATTTATTAAATGCAATAAGAAATCATCATTGTGGAATATTTGTATTTAGGTAGTATAATAATAATAATAATAATAAGATATCAGGCCAAGTATTCCTAATTTTACCATTTTTATATTGCTGAACTTCGAGTTTGGAAAATAAACTAAACATTCCACACTCGAGTGCCAAACCAAGTAAGGTACTACTTATATGGGTATATCATAATAGGAACTTGTCGTTTCATGCATGAGATACTCAAGTTTGCAACAATTTTCGGATTTCAGAAGACTCCTGTTATAGCCAACTTTTACCTACTTATTATGATTTGGTGGTGGCAAAATATTCATGCAATCCAGAAAGAATTTTGAAAACAAAGTCCTTTGTATTTTTGGAGTGTGCTACAATCCCATGAAACCTGTTTGAAGCAATTGTCAGTGCATGCATTCACAAAGTGTAACACACTGGCCAGGCCAGTAAAGCAAGATGGCAGAGTGAGGTCTGCTCTGTTAACATGTTTTTGTTTGATAATGTTTGACTTGTGTGTTTTGATGCAGATGAGGAACATTCCAAAAACGCAGGGCCAGCCTCAGTTACGGCATCAAGCCAGGCTCCCACTTTTAGGAAGGCATGTCCTTTGCTTAGGTTTTGCATAGATATTTTGCCTTGCACTTTGGAACAGTTTGGAAGAACGCTTGATATCCTCCAAACTCCAAATCGTTGTACCTTGTAACCAACCTTGAGATGCTAAGAATTAAGTGAGCCTTGGCTTTCTCCCTTACCCCTCGGTTGTGTCTATGAAATCCTTATTCATATGAAACACAACACGGAAACCAACAAAGTTTTCAATTGCACCTGAATTTTTCCCACTAATAATGCACTTCAAACAGTTGGTTAGCCTATAAACTTCGGGTTATGTGACAGAGCTGAGAGCACACACACAAGTGCACCATCCATCGAAAACCCATTATGACCCATTGTTGATGAACCACTGAACCACAACTTACCATGTTGGCAACCAATCGTGTAAACGTGTAAACCCTCTTCCTTTCCCATGGCACTACCTAGGTAGTAACTAGTAGTATCTAGGCCTGCACCTGGTATCAACAATGATAGTAAGGACCTTACCTACCTACAAGTCTAGTAGGTACTTGAGGTAGTACCAGCCTTCTACCAGTTTTATATTAATCTCAATATCAAGTATTTATATACTTTGCCTTGTACCAGTTGAGAATCAGTCTTGGACCCAATACCGGGACCAGACAGGTATGCAAGTTCTTAAAAGTACCCAATACCAGGACCAGACAGGTATGCAAGTTTTTTAAAGTACCCAATACCAGGACCAGACATGTATGCAAGTTTTTTAAAGTACCCAAGACCGGGACCAGACAGGTATGCATGTTTTTGAAAGTACCCAATACTAGGACCACCAAGGTATGGAAAAAAAAGAAAAAAAAAGGAAAGAAGCCCTAATACTAGGACCCAGCTGGTATGTTCAAAAGTTGATACCAGACCAAAGCCTATCTATGTAGCTAGTTTTTAGTTATTGACCTACCTAGTTTTAGGCAGGCCATGACATGTAACTGACCTGCTCATCAGAGCCAGTAAATAAATACCATAAGAATGGATGGAGTATATCAGTCGCCTTACCCTGCAAGTCAATTATGGGAATTGCTTTGATATTAGGGCTAGTCATATGAAGCACACTTTTTTTTGGGTGATGAGCTCTATCCAATCTCATTTGGATATGGGTGCTTTTGTTAATTGGGACCCACTTGCTATCTGAAAAGAGAAAATAAAAAATAAGGCCTATCAAGGGTCCACTGTTTTTGGCCTTGCCTACCAGCAAGGCAAGGATATTGTGTTTTGACTCATTATAGAGTATAGTAGCTTAAGGGATTTTGGCCCCTAGGTAATAATAATAGGTCTATTTGTATATGAGGATTTCTGAATGATGACATTTTGGGCTTGTTTTGAGACTCGAGATTAGTTATGGAGTTATAATAGCTTGAAGGATTTTGGTTTCTTTTAGAGGATTTTTGAAAGATGGTATTTTTGCATGGTGAAATATTTGAGTTTCCATAATTCTTCTTTTCCCTTAAGATACTTTTTAATGTAAATGGCAAGGCTACAGTGTAACACACCCCTTGTTTATTACGAGTACGATGAAGCCTGAGGGGTAGGGCTTTTACGGGCTTTTACGGGAATAAGGGCCCCACCAGGCTGAGCCAAGCATGGGCCCCATCCTCGTAAAGCTCAACCCTGAGGGTTTCACAGGGGTGAAGAAACCACTGTGGTTTTCCTTTTAAAACATTTCCATGGTACTTGGTCAGTACCCACTAGATATCAAGAGAAAAAATGACAATTTTTTTGAAAAATGAAATGCCTGTCTTCGTGAGCATTACGTGATTTTTCAAAATACCTATTACCCGTAGCCTAAGGTCAGTTTCCACATTGAGAAAATGAATAATTATTATTTTTCAAAAAATAAATTCTTTTTTCAATTTTGAAATTATATAATTTTCCATCATCTACTATAATATTGTGATAGGAGTAGTGAAATTTTTCAGAGTGTAGCCTGCGATAATTATGATGATTTTCAACATGTCAACTTCATATTTGCACAAAATTTCATTTCACTATTTTGAGAATTATATAATGATGAAACTGAGCTTAGGGTAAGGTACCATATTACACACTATGTAAGGCTACCTGCAACAACACTAAAAAGAACTGCGCAGGTGTTTTCAAGGTGTACAAAACTTTCCTTGTCATCTTTGTCTATGGTGCATTATTACTTTCATACCCAATGGTTATTGAATGAGTCATGTTGACAATGGATTGTGGTAAATAATAAGTAACTTGAAAGATACGGATGCTTTCTGTAATACATGAAAGTGTTTTGCACACTTGGATGCCTTTTTTAATACATGAAAGTGTTTTTCACATTTGTGAAATAAAGTGCATGATGGTTGAAATGTCCTTTGAGCATCTCTTCTTGACTAAGTCTTTTTGATTGAATCCATGCTAAAATACTTTTTTCCAAGGGCTCAAAATTGATTGACACCCAAGAATAAGTCCAACTATACAACATTTTCTAGTGAAAATACTCTAGAAAATATTCACTTCAGAAAAAAAAAAAATTAATATCAGACCCAGTCAAAGTTCTGAGAAAACTTTCAGCTGCTATAGCCCGTAGACTGGCTCCAGCCAGCTGACTAATATCTAGTTCACAGAAGGTATGAATGGAAGTTTGAAACTTAGTAAGTTCTGATTAATTAGTACCATTAAGAAGTTAGGGTAGAGTGGCCCATCACCGATCACTAGCCTATCACCGATCACTCAATGGCAAATCTTTCTCAATTCTTCTGCATTTTGAGTGATTTAAAATGTTACAGAAGTGCCTTCTCAAGCTCTACAAATCATATTTGAACTGCAAAGCCAAAGGAGCAGTAAAAAAAAATACGTTTTTTATAAGACACATTTTATTCATTTTTCTTCATTTTGACACACCCCCCCCCCCCCTCCACACTTCATCAGTGCATAACTTTCTCATTTTTTCTTCAAATTGAGTGATTTAAACTGCTTTGAAATCGTCATCTTAAGCTCTACAAATCAAGGCAACAAATTAATATTTCAAGATTTTTGAGGGGATCAAAAATAGGCTATGAACTGTGTGGTCGAGATTTTTTTATAAAAATGACCCCCCTTACTTTGGGGAGCTGTAACTTTCTGGTCTCTAGTTCATTTTTGCCGATTTTTAGTGTGATAGATGGACCAAGAGGAGGGCTCCATCTAGTCTTTGGACACCATAAACAAAAGGGCCCTCCTGCAAAAACAGCAAGCAAACCCCACCTTAAGTGATCGCTCATGGGCTGTTCTACCCTAAATGTATCCAAATATTCTTCCTAATCGGTAATTTCATCTTGTTCATGTTCACAAAATGTCCATGACCTTAAATGTTTTGAGAAACTTTCTTTGCAAAAAATTTATAATATGGCTTTTTCAAACTTCATTCAAAATGTTTTTTTCCCATAGAAAAATTCGTGTTAATATTAATACAATGGGTGATTCCCAACATTGTGTTTTCCCAACTTCTATCTAAAATGATTTCTTCAAACTTATTTTAAATTTCTTTTTCCCAAAGAAAAAATTTTGGATGTAAATAATACAATAATGGGTTTTTTTTCATGTTTCCCAACATTGGGTTTTGCCCCCTTAAGTTAGAAAACCTACCAATACAAAAATGATGTTCTTCTTTTGTTTTGATGAAGTTCATTCACAAAAGCCATATTCTTCTCCTAGAGTTACTTGGTTTTTGAACATGTATTTAGTTCAAGAGTTAAGTTGCAACAAAAGATAAAGCAACAGTACCAAGGTTCATAACCAAGATGAATTGAAGTCCAAGCAAGATTCAGTCCTGCTTAGTAGCCTGAATGGATGAGAGATTCAGCCCCTTTTCAGAAATTGCTTTATAGCATCTCCACCAACGCTCAGTATGTGACCCTGCAAAAATATTTCTGGCATCCACGTTCTAGTGACTATACTTGTTTTTAACCCCACCAATAAAACTGAAACTGGGATTGCAAATAGGTGGGAGATTACTAATAGCAACCCTCTACATAACAAAAAAAAAAAAAATTAAATGCTATCAAACTAAAATCAGAGTCCAATTGTAATGGAAATTTTTCGATTTCTCTTTCAAACTTTGCAACTTTATAAGGAAAAAATGATATTGTGACAGAATATTCTCTTTTATTTTTATTTTTCACAATTTGACAAAATTTTGCACCCAACAAAACACTGAGTAGTAGTAGTAGTAGTCCAGCTTGATTTGTATGGTTGTAAAAAGCACATATTATCTATTTGAGGAGTGTATGCTTGTATTATAACTCACTGAAATTGGGATTTACTTTTGCCTAACCAAGACCCTTAACTCACTAATCTGAAAAAAACCAATTTCCACATATGAGGCATTTTGGATAGTGTTGAATACTTAACCCAACCCAATCATACAAGACCCCCAGAAATATTCTATGTGTAGTTGGGAGGCCACATTATAAGCAGAATTTTCCCCCCATAAAAGGGAGGGCATTTCAAAAAATGCCCGACCTCTCTTTTTTCAGTTTTTGCCTCTGCATTACATTGGGTGACAAAACATTTGGATTAGTGTTGTGTAACTCCCGGACGAGTGTGGGAACCCGCCAAGGCAAGAGCCAAGGACTGCCTTACTTCAAAGGAGTCTCTCAACTTAGAGCAGGAAGGCCACCAAAGTTACAAAAACTTAGGTCATTAGCATTATTACAAAATGTGGGTGCAATTCATTAGTCTTTGTTTACACTAGATCAGTGAATTTATTGCATCCTCATTATATCTCATCCATTATAAATAATAGATTCACTCAAAATTCAGTGAAATCCCTTGATCACAGGGACACCTTGTGTTGTAGTGTAGGTTAACAAGATGGGGTGGCTACTGTCATGCAAGAGTGGTAGGGCGGTCTGGGCAAGAGGCTTGTGTTGAAATTGGGTTCATGTGATCGGATCACTAAGGTCATGGGAGTAAGGTCTGCAGTAGGTCGGGCAGCTGGATTGAGTTGAAATGCCTATCCAACGAGGCCCAACTTGCACCTCCTTGGTACACATGATCAACTCAATTATAACCCACTACATAACCAACCAACAGATGACAACCCATAACCCATCTGATGAGATTATGTAATTTTTGACAAATTCATAAAATCCGTGATGATTTAACAAAACTCCCTTTCACCTCCCAAGAGGGATATTATGTATTAGGTAACTGGCAAGAGGAGCCAGATTATCAAAATAGTCTCGGGCACATACATTTGTAGTCAAGGTGCAAAAGTGCCCAGACTATTTCAATAATCTGGCTCCTCTGGCCGGTTACCAGGGCATAACCGGTTTCTGGACCAATGAGAAAGAAGCAACTAAACACTTGAGAAGAGAAGAGAGAAAATTATGTGTTATATAAAACCCCCCTCCTCTAGACCAATGAGCAAGTGACACGTTGGACAATGCAGTCCAGAAACCAGTTACGGTTTATAAACCCAACTTACTAATCAAGACATTCTGGATTAGTGTCAAGACAGACATTCTGCATTAGTGTCAAGACAGACATTCTGGATTAGTGTGTTGAAGTATTTTCACTAATCAAGACAGACATTCTGGATTTAGTGTGTTGAAGTATTTTCACGTAATCAAGATATTTGGGTACCTACATGTATTAAGTACTGCGACTAAAAGATATCAAGACATGTGGGTTTGTGGCGAGTACTTGTGGTAATGTTGTAGCTAATCAAGAAAGACAGAGAGACCTTGTGGTAAAGTACTTGTTATTGCCTCAACTTTGAAGAGAGACAGGCTACTTTATTAGCCTGATCAAAGAGACTTTACATCCTGATGAGAGGTCTGTGATGTCAACTTTGTTGTTGGTTTGTGTTTCTGTTTTTGTTTGCACAGGGGATTTAGAGAATGGGTGCTTAATGATGATGATGATGCTGTGCAAAACAAAATATGTTCGGGAAGAAGAAGAAGGAGAGACAGATGAAAGTGAAGATGAAGGAGCAAGAACAAGAAGAGGAGATTAATGAAAAGATGGGTTTGTGCTAAGAAAGAAGATTTGATGGAAAGAGAGAGAAGAGATTTGGGTTCCATAAGAAAGGTTGGTTTTTGCACGGAATCTGAGAGTAGAGTACTGTTGCAAAACACGTGAGAGAGCAGACAACAGAGTGAGAAAGAAGCGAAGGCAAGAAAACATAGAGAGAGAGAGAGAGAGAGTTGGGGGAACTGGCTGCTGGAGAAGAAGATGGGAAGAAGAAAAAGCAGCTTGCATAGCCTGAGCTGCTGCTGCTGCTGCTGCTGGAGGAGCTTCAGCATTCTTACAAGCTGCAAACTGGGAAGAAGCGGCAGCAGCGGCAGTAGCAGCTCAAGTGCCACAGATAAAACTCCAACAAGTTTATAGAGAGTTCATAGTTGCAGAAGAAGAAGTAGAGAGAAACACATCGAGACAAAGAGACCCAAAGAAAGCAACAGAAGAAGACAGAGCTCTAGAGTTGGCAGATCAACAGTCGAGAGAAAGAAAGACTGGTGTCTGTCTTTGTAGGTGTGTGTTTTTTGTGTTTGAGAGGATTGTTGTTGAAGAAATGCCTCTAGTCAGGTACGAGGTGCGGTGCGAGCATAGTTTGGCGGACCCAGAGCTGTATCGAAAAGCTTTTGTGGAAGGAGGAGATGACTCCTCGCGTGCATTGTTGGAGGGTGTGGCCATGGCGGGTCTTGTTGGTATCATCAGGCAGCTGGGAGACCTTGCTGAGTATGTCTTTGTTTTCTTTTCTTCTTCTTCTTCTTCTTTTTCTCTCCAACATTGTTTTGTTGCCTTTTTTTTGTGTCTTTACAGAGAAGAAGAAGTAGCAGCTCAGTTCTGTTTTTTTTTTTTTTTTTTTTGGGTGGTTTTTTTTTTTTTTTTTTTTTTTTTTTTTTTCTTTTTTTTTTTTTTTTTTGGGGTGGGTTTCTTTTCTGGTCCTTACTTTGAACTTCACTTTCCAGTTTTTATCTTCTCCTCCTATTCTTCTCAGAATTCTTGAGTGCTTGCTCTGTTGAAGCTGGAAGAATGAAGAAGAAGAAGAAGCTCAGGAGGAGCTGGTATTGAAGAAGTTGTAACACAAGAAGCAGTTCCTGAAATTCTCTTGAACTTGTCTGCAATGGGTCCTTGAGCTCAAAATGCACACCAAAATACACACTTGGGTTTTCACAGCCTTAGCTCAAAGAAGATTGAATTCTTGGGTTTTGGTTACAAGGAACGCTAGAGTTGCCTATACACATGTCATGCTCATGAGAAAACTGGGAGCATGGCATGTGGAAGCCACAAAAAATCTTGAAAACTTCTCCTGAGCTTTCAAGAAGTTTTCAAGATTTCTGCAATGCCATTTTTGCTCTTGGAAAATAGTATCACAAAATCATGAGGTTTTCAGGATTAAAGTCATGTGGTTTTTTCAAAAGGAGATGGAAGAACACTGGGGCTAATGTCCTTGTGTGAAGGGTATAAGTGCAGTTTTGCCGCTGAGCTCTTTCAGGGGTTGCATGCGGAGATGAAGGAAGTACTGGGTCAAAGCCACAGATTGAAGGCACGGGTGTTGAGGTTAGAGGCAGAGCTTCCTATCATTGAGAAGGCATTACTGTCAGAAACCAATCAAACCCGTTTCGCATATTCTAAGGGTAGGTACCCTCACTCATCAGACCTTGACAAAATACTCACTGACCAATAAGATTCTTTTTTTGGTCAGTAGATTCTTTTGTTAAGGATCTTGCTTGCTTGATCACTCACTTGATTGCAACTCTTATGGGAAGATTGCTTTGTCTGCCGACACAGGTTCAAAGTGGCATAGCAGCTTGCCATATGACCCCAAGTCTTGCACACAAGGTGACTTACCGCTTTTTCTTTGCCACTTCTATGAAGAATGTCAACCGCCTCCCCGCCTGTCTCTCCTTGACAAGTATGCTCTCAACACCCATTTCCCCCCCTTTCCTTCCTTTGGAGAAACTGGGTTGTCTAACCTCCTGTTGTTGCAGCACACATGGTTGCAACAGATTTATGTATCTTATACCTTAACCTTAGGAAAGAAGCTTTATGGAGGAGGAGGACAATGGCAGCAGCTCGATTTATGCCATACTTTATATCCATTGATGAAGCTCTGAGCTGCTCTTTTCTGCAACACTTCTGTTATGATCACACCCATCTGTACCAAGTTTTGAGATTTGCTCTCTATTTTTGTTGTTGGGTACCATTTGTATTGATCAACTCAGGGTGGGGGCGGGGGGTGTGGACAACTCTTTCTAGGTTTGATGCTGGAGGGCAAGGTGCTTGTCTGAAGAAGTTTACAGATCCCTCCTTTTTCAAAGCAGCTTGGACAGAGTCTGAGCTGAAGAGATTAGAAGAAGAAGAATGGGAACTTGATGCTCTGCTTCAAGCACCAGAGGTTTGTGTCCTGTGCTCCTTGGTTGGAACCTTTGAGAGGTTTGAATGTTGTGTACCATTTTTGCACAATTTCTTCTTTCATGTATCTCAATGCGAGATTCATCATCATCATCCTGTTGCATTGGGATCCTTTCTTTGTGTGGCTTCAGATTGTCACATTAGTGGTGGCAGCATGCTTGCAGGATGAGAGAAGGGGGCGGTGTAACTCCAAGGATGATGTTGCTTACATAAACCCCAATTCCAGGTGCTTGTAATATATGCCTGTTCTTTGTCAGTGCAATGCTGCCCATGTTTTCATTCAATTCAATTCTGGTGTGTAAGAAGAAGGTACTTACTTGTCGTCCATTGAGGACTTTTGGCTCCATGTGGTGAATGAAGCTCTTAGTTTCTGGTCTTTCAATGTCATCTGACCATTTTAAAAGGAGAATTCGCATGCATGGCAGAGAACAGAGCAGCTTCTCCAATCACCGAGTGATGCTGGAAGATTTGCACCAGCAGCATCCAGAGCAAGTACCAGAGTCATCAACAAATGGCAACTCCCAGATCTTGTCACCGCCACCACCAGATCCCCAAGCTCCCTTAAAAATCAGTGCCAGAGACATAGAAACAGGAAGCATGTGTCAGAGATTCCAGGAGGAGAGGAGAGCTGAAGATATGTTCCTGGTTACAGAGTCTGAAGAAATGAAGGTCCACTCGGTCTACACCCAAGATCAGGGTGAAATGAATAGAAATAGTTCCACAGACAGATATAGAATGGGTACACTGCTCAACCATTCTGCACTGAAAGCACATGTGGAGTCCCAGGGACATGCACCCACTGCACTTGAGGAGCAGCCAAAGGATGAACTGGTGATTGAACCCCAGAAGTCCCCTTCCATTGTAATAATGGCTAAACGGCCCACACCTCTAGATGCTTCAGAAAGACTGCCGGAAAACAGTTACAGTGGAAGAAATGCCCAAGAAAATGGCTCTGTCAATCAAGGAATGGGTAATGGAGAGAATGCTTATGTAGAAATTGCTTGCAAGGTTGTTGGCACTGAGAAGAAAACAGACAAGCTTCATGAGAATCACACTGGACTGTCAATACCTCAAAGGATAGTGGTCACTGTGGAAGATGCTTCTGAGCCAGCACAAGCAACGATACCTCCACAAAGCATGTATGAGAACCATCTTGTGTTGTCAACTCCATCAAGCCCCTACACACAACTCTCCTCACCATATCGTGAGTCAATGGAGCCCCAATCATGGTCTGGTTCGGCAAGTTCATCTCCAAGAGCCATCTCCACCTTCAGCACACCCAACTCGCCTTCAGAATCTCCCGCAAGTATGTCTCTTGGATTCTTGCTTCCTTCATCATTCACAAATGGCCCTAGTTTGCAGCTGGAATCAGGTTTGCTTGGATCACCGCCATACATCCCAATCCTGTGTCCATCACCCACAAATTCAAGGCCGCCGTCACCTCCATCAATGCAGGATTCACCTTGGCAATCCTCAAATGCCGGCCCATCATCATTGTCAGCAGGAAAGTTACAGTGGGGTGGTCTTCAAGCTGCTCCAGAAGCCATTTGGGCACATCACAACCCAGTGGTACGCTAGAGTTTAGTTCTTTCTCAAAGTTATGGATTTATGGTTTCTTGGGTCCCTCATTTTTTAGTTCAATTATTCAACCCGGATATCATTATGGTGCAAGGTCAAGTATAGCACTCCATTATGAGATTCTGTTTGAAACTGAATTCTTGTTCATGGTCTTTTGGGTTCTTTTTTTAGGTCAATTGTTCAACCTGGTTATCTGTATGGGCAGTAAGGTCAAGTGTATGTGGTCCATCATCAGTTCTGTTTTTAAAACATAGTTAGCATGCTATAGGATGTTGTATCAGCAGCAGAGTTTTGTTGCAAATTGTTGGCTTGTGGTGATTTACATCTCTCCTCTGTATTCAGATGCGTGAATCAAGTTCAATCCACTCATCAAACTCTGAAAATGGAGGTGTGTCACTGGGACAAAGTGAAACACAGGTGTGCTACTTTCCAGTTGGAACTTTGGGGCACCTCACACAGACTGTGGATGTGACCAAATGAATGCACATAAGTTGCTGCAGTGGCTGCCACTCTCCCCCAATCTTCATTGATGAAAAGAGAAAGTTCATGGTTGATTACAAGACTGAGGAAGGGACCAATTATCAGGTTGGATCATAGAAATCTAGCTTATGATTTTAAAGGTTTGACACAGGGGATGTTGTTTCGAATTGCTGCTCTCCACATGTGGACTCCCCTCAGAGTTGGTGGCACCAAAAAGTGGAGGAAATACAAGAGACAATACAGATAGTCAGAAAAAAATCAGTGAAGCTTGGTGGAGCTGATGTAGGAGAGTGAGTGACATGCCCCCAAAAACGCATTAAGCGCCAACCATGACGAAAGCAGTTGAAATGTTTCATGTCAATATGCCCTGAATTTATTGTGCCCCCTGTTGCAAGTCTTGAGTTTCTCAAGAATCCAATAGGATGCACTCTAGAGATGATGGGGCTATAGCCTGCTGAAAGATTCAAGATAAACATAAAGGTTTTATGGATGAAATCCCACTGCTCAATTCTTTGTTCTTCATCAAATATGTTCATGAGACAGATGCATTTGCTTGCATGTTAAGATTCTACATGTCAAGAGTGAATTTGCCATTGTTCTCTAGCTTGGTGTCAACACCAGTGTAATGAATCCATGTCCCATATTGTAAGCATAATGATGTTCTGTATCTCCTGATTACAATACAGTAAAGAATCTGTGCATGGAAGCTTCTGTGAATCTTTTCTCCTGTATTGTAATTGAATGTTTTGTGTGCATTGCTTGAGCTATGTCAGCATGTGTTCATCAAGTGTCATGCCCTTGCTAGAGTGCCAGTGTGGGTTACGCTCCATTAACACAGCTTTTTTCAAAGTTGGGAATTCTTTATGAATGATAAGGGATGCATGCCTCACAAGTTCTTGGCATGCTAACTTGAGCTTACAGCATATTAATTATCCTACTTGTATGGACTATGTGCCTGCTGTTGTCACTCAATTCTTGTTACGGTGTCAATCTTACTTTGTGGTCACAAGTGCCAAAGAAATTACACAATATTGGTGTTTGTTTTTGAGTGCTAGAATTATTTGTGTCATGTGTTGTGTCATGTTCATTCAAAGTTAGGGTTACAAGTAGGTGATTGAAAGTACTTCATGTGCTGATTTGAGAGCTTTGAAAGAGATGGCTGAGTTTCATGAGGTGTACCATTTACACTAGCTAGAGACAACTCGTTTGTTGCTTGAGGCATGTATCTATGTATCCCTTAAAGTTGCGGAATGCAATGTAAGCCAAGTCAATGCTTGCTAGACACTCTTGTTCAGCTTGCAAAGAAGGAATGGTAGAGCGATTGGCAATTTGAGACTTTAGTTGCCTGACTGTTCATGCTAAGGTAAAGCATGTAGAATCATCAGACTATGCATTGTGAGTAAATTAGAGTTTTTTTTT
>Ga0209208_10005076_pt1 | contig 18436 bp, 10 predicted proteins | sample S1TSphfallax_3_FD_187694 | JGI IMG/M metagenome (GOLD analysis project Ga0209208, IMG submission 187694) | Host-associated microbial communities from peat moss isolated from Minnesota, USA - S1T2_Fd - Sphagnum fallax MG (SPAdes) (version 2) | ecosystem: Host-associated > Plants > Peat moss >... | reverse complement strand
TAAAGAATTTTATAGATCAACCAGTGTAATTTGGTAAACATTCGCGGGTAAAGAATGTTATGACAAGGTGCTAAATGAAGAATTTTAAAGAATTTTAATGTGCAAAATGAAGAATGTCATCACTAGGCAAATTGTTGTTTTTTAGGACAATGTTTATGTATGTGGTAAATTAACATTTTGACAAACAATCACTTTCAAATGAAAGTTTCAAATGAAAGATGATAAAATATGTGAAGTGGGTCATTTTAAATTTTCATTTCAAATATGTTTTGGCTGAGTAATTCAAATCCAAACTTAATATAGTCCAAAAAACAAACAAAATTTACTATATTGCATATACCATAAATATATTCCTTGAATTTAATCTTTTAATTTTTTTTTTCCAAATAATATTAGAAACATTAATTTTGTGAAAATAAAAATATCAAGCCTAAACACCAAAGTGAAACCCAAAATTAAATGCGACACATTTTGCAAGTGTATTAAAATAAGGGAGCTTATCTTGGTGTAGAAATGTGAGCCTTATGTGGTCTTATGAAAGGGGGGTTTGGAGATGGATCTCCTATCATTATTTCTTGCATGAAAGAATTTGGAGGAATGGAGGAAAGGAATGTGGTATGAAGGAATGTTGATGCATGTGGAGAGATTATAGAACTTGTGTGTATCATGTGGTTGCATTTTATTTTATTTTTCCTTGGTTTGTTTTCCCTCTAGTATGATATTAATTTATTATAATTTGATGTAATAGTGAAAACACATTATAGTGGCCAAAAAATATTGTCACAAATATTATATTTTGACACTATGTGACATTCAACTTCCACCAAGCCAATATTAAAAGAGGTTTTCATAAATTATGTTCAAAATAAGGTAGTTCAATTGCTAAATAATGTAAATTTGTCAAAAGAAATTACATTTTTAAATTAATATCAAATTATTAAACCATACATTTGTGAAAAAAATACATGTACCAATATATTGCAAAGTGCAAATATACTTTTAAATGATTAAAATAATTACAACACTTGATGAAGTATTTTGTCATATATTGCCAATGCTTGACGGGTTAAATGAACTAATCAAATTATCCCAATCTCAATTATGTTTTGTGTGTGATCTTTTTCTTTCTATGAATTTGTGCCAAACATAATTCTATTGTTGGTACAATGAGCCCCCTACTACTTAAATATGGGTTTTGGAACTTTTTGAATATAATGTCAAATGTAGTGGTGCATGAATCAACACCTATTCTAAACACAAGTTTGGAGGACTTGAACTTCCAAATTTTTGACATTTCATCATGTTGTATTGTCATTGTCCTCAAATGGTGTTTTAAGTGTTTGTGATTCAAGTTGCATTCCAATAAATTGTTGATGATGTTCAAAAGCAATGTTCAAAAGCAACAACTAAGGTTACTAAAAAGTTTGAGAAATGGGTTTTTGCATACGATGTGATAAATGTTTTAGGTTTAGTTTATCCACAATACTAGTTGAAACCAATGTGTAAAAACAACATTTTGACATGAAGTTTTTCATTTAAGCAAACATAATTATGTTGAAAAAAAATTATGTTGAAAAATTACTTTCATTTGAAATATGATAAAAATTATGTTGGAGGCCTTTGTATTATAATCAATTTTACATGTTTATTAAAATGTTAGATGAAATCAAAGAAAAATTGCCCCCAAAATAATAGAAAATGTATAAAAATAAGACAACATTTTCTTTCTTAAAGTGGACCCCCCATAGTGTGCTTTCACCCAAAATATATTATAGTTTTCATATTTATTATTCTATTTTGTTAATTTACATATAAAAATAGCTTTTTGGAATATGCAAGTTTGTTCAAAGGTAGTAGTGAAGGATGGTACAAGTAGTCTACAAGTAATTTGGTGAAAGGTAACAACTCACTACTAAGTCAAACCTTTATGGTAGTAGGTATAAATCATATTTGAAAATGGTTGTATGATATTTGTTGGAAATTAGACATCTATGAAATAGAGGTAAATGCACCCTTGAAGGTTGAAAAACCACTAAATCACACTTAATTATCTATTTATTTTCCCCAACATAAAAAACCTACAATCAAATAAACAAATTCAAACATACTAGATTGGTTGAAAAATTCCTAGTGTGGATATTTTCCAAGAAGCTATAATTCATGTGAATGGAGTTTGACTTTGTATACAAATTGGATATCCTTGAAATATAATAATCTAATGGATAAAATGTCATATGTGTACTTCTCAAGAAACTACATGTGAAAGGATGGTATTGGAATACACCTACAAAAATAAAAGTGGATATCCATGAAATATACTAAATACTTGCTAAGTCATAGATGTGCTTTTCACGCATAACACACGCATAACAAAAATAATGTGTTGAAAAAATGTTCACTAGTAGAAAAACCCCATTTTTTGACTTGTAATAGGTGACTAAAAGTGTTTTTTTGCAACTTTTTTGATTAAAAATAGTCGCAAAAGACACTTTATCAAAAATAGTCGCAAAAGACACTTTATCAAAAATAGTCGCAAAAAACACTTTTAGTTACCTAAGACAAGTTGAAAATGGGGTTTTTCTTCTAGTGGTCACATCAATCCACCTAGGAAAGTTCACATTTTTTCCTCACAACATTACATGTGAAATAATATTTAAATGCACCTACAAAATTAAAATTTGTATCCTTCAAAATGTGCAAAAAAATTCATAAATGCATTTCAAAATATAAAGTAGTAAATATAAATTTAAAAAAAATATTAACATCCATCAAGGTAAAATAAGCACATGTAATCTGAAGCCCACAAGTAGTAATGTTTAATGAATTGCTTGTGTATCCACATATATGTGAAAGATAATTAAATATAATTTAGGTTTTTTATTCACACTAACCTCCAAATTGGAAGTAATGGGCATGTATAAGGTGAAAAGGTAATAAATAATAACCATGCTTTTGTTTTCACAAAACTAAATGTTTCCCTTTATTTCACACCTATATTATTGTTTAGGGACACAATAGGGTCAAAGGTTGATTATTTTTCAATTATCTACTCACAATAATCAATTGTCTTGAATGTCCATTTGATTGCATATAAGTGGATTAATTATTGAATTTTCAATTATCCAAAATTTTGACCAAGAGTAAGGTTTTGAGTAATCAATGATTCAAAAGTCATTATTAATAACATTTTTTCACCCTTGAATATAAGGGATTTTATTAATGAATAGGAGGGAGGTTTTGGGCATTTACCTTTGATCACTTTAGATGTTCAAAGCACAACTTTTGAATGTCTAGAGTTGTGAAGGAAAGGTACATGCTTTCAAGGAGTTGACTATTTTGAGAGAGAAGGAAGGGTTGTTTTGTGAGCACTACTAGAATTGTTCCTTCAAAGTAAAATTGTTCCATAGATTCACCATAGGGATAATAATCAACAAAATAATTATGAAATAAGCAATAAAATCAAATTGAGATGTTCAAAACTTCACCTTCGATGATCACATAATTAACAACATAATCAAAATTTAAATAATTAAACTATTTGAACAACATAATCAAACTTTGAACCCCACTAGTGACTCTTCATTTTTTGAGTAGTTTAATTCAACCTAATCTTGAGAATGGGGAATATGGTTTTTGTTTCAAAATTTTCAAGTAGGTGGATTCGTGACAACGTTAATGAGCTAAATTTGGCTAGATGTTACGTAGGAAGGTAGAATTTTTTTAAATCCCTCTTTTTTCTAGTGACCTTTGTGACTTAGTATCTAAATGTGGCAACCTTAAGACTTTTTTCCTTCATACCATGGCAACTTGGGCCCATCTTTTCCACAAAAATACCTTTTGTACCTTTTGCAACCTCCTTTTGTTTCTTGCCAAGTTGCAAAATTTCTCCAAACAAAAAACCTTTGACATTGGGAAAAGTTGAATTTGTTTTTAATTCCTCTAAATAGAAAAATGGATAAATAAATAAATAGAAATTATGTTTTGAACATCATTTTAGTTAATTCTACCCTTTCCAACCCAATAAAAAAGAAGATTGTTTTTCAAAATGGTAAATGTACCCTATAAAGCTAGGCTTGGTGCAAGTGCTTTTGAATTAGGTAGGTGGTTGAAAGTTTTCTAAAAATAGTCACTTGGGAAAGTTTGTAAGCCAAACTACCTAGGTGACCTTTAGGGGTTTAAAAGGGTGGAATAATGAATACCAACAAGTTTGAAACTTTTAAGTATTTTATTTTTGTTTCTATGATATGCACTATTGGCTATTGGTGCAAATAAACTTTCTCCAATAGTTATTCCAATAACCCTTAAAATAAGGACAAACAACAATTTAAGATATAATATTTTCATTCAGATAATAATGCATGAAAAAGTGATGTACCATATGATTACTATCCTTTAGCCATTGAATATTGTAAAATGTGAATGTACTAATTGGTTGAAAGGGTAGAAATTTGATAATTTAAAAAATAGGTGATGGTTAACCCATCATAGACAAGGTAATTCTAGATCTTACTTTTCATTAAGCACATTGACCACAAATGATCCTATTGTTACTTGTATATTATTGTGGTCTTTACAATTGTAAATGTCATTTTGTGCATTTTCATGAATTGTTGCAATGCAACTATTTATTATTTAAATTATTTATCATTGAAATGTTAGTCATTAATATTCATGAATGAAGGCTTGAACATCATACATTTGTGTTGGTTCTTGCATGGACAATGAAGTAAGAATGTTTTCATTGGTTGTGTTTGTTTCATTAAAACATATGATTTCAAGCACACTAATATCTTGGCCCAAATGTGAATTCATTACCCAACTAATTTCTCCTTCCGAAACCATTTTTTGTAATATAATTGAATCTACAGTGACAAAAATTATTCCAAATTCAATGTTTTTCACACCTTAAATCTAACTTGCTTATGAATCACCTCCATAAAGTCCTACTAATTGAAGGTTTTCCAATAATATCAAGAGCACACTCAATACCCTTCAAATCTTTTTTTCCATTATATTTCATTTTTAATGAAAATGTGTTCAATATTTAATAACTTTTGCACCCAAGGTCTAAACATTGTGAAACTAGGACCTTGGTGCACTCATACTCATTGAGGGCTTTCTAACATTACCAAGAGCATAACAAGAAGCACTAGGGTTTGGGAGATCTCATATATGCAACAAACAAACAAAACAAACAACCTTCCTTCATAAACATATAACATTCATATTTTTCATGTACATTCAAGTAATACCTCCTAGCCTGAATACCTTTTCCTAATTCCTAGTACGATGCATTTAAATTAAAATGATAAACATGCAAAACAAAAATAAATTATGAAAATTTAAATATTTAATTAATCCATATCATGAATTTAATTAGTTCATGTCAATACATCAAACTTTATTTTCACTATAGGTAGTTTTTTCAACTTTTTCCCCAATTGACTTTGAGTCCTTTGAATTTTGCAACAATTCATTTTGCAAATGTGAAACAAATTGCAATGTTCTTTTCACCTCTTTGGTACATTACACTTTTATTAGCTTCTATATTCAAAGGGTTACTATTAATTTAAAACTTGAAATCATCATGTGACTTCCTAAAAGCCCAAAGCTTGATGCATTTCACCTTTGTTAAATACGCATCAATATCAAGCTTTTGTGAACTTAATCTTTCACCACACAACCCAATTTTTTTAAAAATAGTTGTAATACATTAATTAAAATTAATTCCATGCATCATAAGCTCCATAGGCCCTTCATGTTGGGTCAAAATAATTTTAACTATCAATGCACTACTAGGAAACATGGGTTTAGTTCACTAACCCATTTCACTAAGAGACCTTAAAAGTGAAATGGTTTCATTAGCTAGTGTTTTAGCCTAATGCAATGTCACCACGGGTGAAATCATATACACCTAATTCACTAAGGTTCATTTTTATTATTCAAATTATTTATAAATTAAATAGAAATATAATATTTATTGAATTAAGTATTTATTATTATTTTTAAAGATTTGGTACTCATATAATTTCTAAAACATGTTACAGTTTGTATTAAATTTATTTTCATGAATGAAAATACCTTTCCAAAAACCTAAATGAAAATATTTTTCAAAATAAACCTTAATAAAATTGACAATATTAAAAATATTATGTGTATAAACTATTAATTAAGAAGTTTGCATATATTATTATTACTTTATAAAACATTACAAAGTATTTTTTAAATAATATTTTTTGTTTATTAAATATTTAAAATTCAATTGTTAAATAATTACAATTAATATAATAATTATATATTTTTATATTGATTAAATATATGTTTAGAATGTGGGGAAATGTAATCTAATATTATATATCATTGTCAAAAAAAAATTGGGGAAAGAAATGTTTTAAAAATAAACTTATTCACAAAGTATGTTATTTGGAAAAAAAAATCTTAAAATCATATTGTCAAAATGTACTAAATAACAAAATTAAATGCATTTTCAGTCAATTTAATTGATTTTTATTTTCTTATAGTATTTTAATATGTGAAAATCTTGGATATATATATAATGAAATTTAGTCTTTTTCATTTGGACAAAGTATGAAAAAGATAATAATGATTAAAGAAAAGAAAAACTTAGAAAGACCATTGTTAAAAGGCATTAAATTGCAAGTTTCAAATGTGTTTTCAGTCAAATTAAGTAGTTTTTTTTTAAATTGTTAAAGATGTGTAAACTTTGAAAAAATCTTCTAAAATGAAGTTTAAAGTTTTTCATTTGGACAAAATATGCAAAAGATAATAATGGTTAAAAAAGGAAAAAATCTTCAAGACATCATTGTTGAGATGTATTAAATTGCAAGATTTAAATACATTTTCAATAAAATTAAACTATTTCATTCCTAAGAATATTAAGATGGTACATCTTGGAAAAATCTTCTAGATTGAACTTAATTTTTTTCATTTGGACATAGTATGGAAAATATAGTAATAGTGAAAGTTGACTTTTGCAAAACATTTGGAACAAACAATGTATTAAATATAATCATTGCCACATTTGTTCCAAATCAAACAAGGTGGTTGGATGGCAGAAGTAATGGCCTATTGCATTGAAGTACAAGGATCAAATCTTGGCGAAAACTTCCAATTGATTGCCTATGGGTCATTGTTGTAGGTTGATGTTTATCTATATAAATAGTATTTGTATGAAGAATATAAATTGAAAAATCCGAAATAGTATTAAATAAAAATATTTAAATTTTCAAAAAATAATTTAATTCAAATATTAAATGCTATGTTGTAATTTCTAATTTGATTAATTCTTAGTGAATTTGCTTGTCTATACCAACATGTTGCCAATCAGTAGGTGGTTTGGTGAATTCACTGGATTTCTAATCCAACAAATTAATGGTGATTTCACCTAAATGGTTAGTGAAACTTCAAGTAAATTAGGGACACATCCCTACTAGTGATGGTTTCATGATTAGAATTAAAATTGATACTAAAAACTAAAATAAAGATAATTAAAGAGACCTCAAAACTCAACCAAAAAATGTAGAACAAGCAATCCAACAACATTTGATGTATTACACACAACAAATTTGCAAATCAAAACTAACAAAATGCACCACACACAAAACCAATTAAAAGTTCCATTGGGAAGGAAAATTGAGATTCATCCCATGGTGGGCACATTTGGCACGTGGCAATGTGAATAAAGGAACTCACTCTTTGTATACTTTATGGAACACATGAAATAAAGGGGTATTTTTTGGCATGTTATGAAGTGGTTAAATATATGAAAATAATTTATTAAAATTAAAAATATTCTAAAAATTATTATCATAATCCAATTGTAACACCCTATAACACCCTATATTGTTTTGCACATCATTTGAAGAAAATGGAAATAATTCCTTTGGTAATGTGATTAATGACCCCTTAGTTTATGCTTTCATGAATGCCAATGCTTTATGTTCCAAATGATGGCAAAGGTTGAAACCAAGTATAAATTGCCTTGGGGCAGGGATTTTTTTTTAAAGACTTGAAATTAAAATTTTGGATCATTGGCAAAAGTTCAAATGATTGCACAACACAAAATGGTTGGGGGGGGGGTGAGGGTTTGGGGGTTGTTAGATCTAAAACATAAAATTTCATTTGTTGAACCACTTTCAAGATTTGACCTAAGGGGGGGGCATTCTTTTTTGAAAATTTCAAATATGTAAGGAAAAATATTGGTTTTCATATATTGGTTGTTGGGTAGATTTTATAATTTAATTTATTTATAGATAGAATTATGTTTGTTCTAAAAATCAAAACATAATTAACATAGGGTATGCATTGATCCCCAATATTATATATATGTACAAAAACATATATTGTATTAAATGTTTTTTGTATTAATTGTTAATAGGTTCAATTAATAGGTTAATAATGAAAAATAATTAATAAATGAACTAGTAATTGAATGTGGAGGAACATGAAATGAAAAATCCCCACACACCACTGATTGTTGAATCATTTTGAAAAAACTAACACTTTCAATGTGTACACTTTGCCCTACCACTTCCCGATTATTTAGCTGGAAAACATGTTACATACATATGGTATATCAAAAGATAATAGTCTTATCACATGATCTTACGATGTTTTGTTGCATACTTAACATTCCTCACAATTTCAAGGATTGAAATTCAAATTTTAAATACATGTAGGGTATCAAAATGTGATGCAAACAAAAATATATAATTAAATTTAAGGTGGCTTATATTTGTGCATATTAAAAAATTAGGTAATGAAATAGTGGAAAAAAGGTTCTTTCATATAATACCCCATAAATACCTTGTTTGATGTAAGTAATGTAAAAGTTTAACACTTAATGTCCCCCCTTGGGTTTGACCCATTGCACAATGTCTTTAATGGGAAGAAGAAAATTGAAGACACAAAATTCCATTATTTGGGCACATTTGCAATCATACTTTAATTAAAAGTGTTACCTTATCAATGGATTTACATGGGTTTTTAATCCCCGAAATCATTTTAAAATGGTATTTAGCATTTCTAAATGAAGTTTTTTGGAACTTGGCCTTTCTATTGTTAAGTTTTACCCCAATATTTCATTAGTTTTGTGAATTTCATTGGTGAATAAATATTGATTTTCAAAATGTACATATTTTGCAATGAATTTTTCAAATGGTCAAATCATACCAAAATACATGTATTATGTAATATTTTAATTTACTATATTATATATCACAAATATTCATTATACATCATGTACATTATATTCCATTTACACGTGAAAAAAATTTATTGAAAATTTTAAAAAACTGAAAACTTAGACCTCTTTAAGTAAAGTTGAATCTTTTCCCCCAATAATGTTGTTATTTAATATGATTAATATTTTCCTATTTCCCAAGAAATTTTCAATGTCAACAAATTTCTATCTAAGGAATTGAAGGTTTTTTTTGTGTTGATTAAAAATTATTTAACACAATAATTAATAAATTTCCAAAGTCCATAATGTATACATAAACTCAAAAGTGGCATAACATAGGTGTGTGAAAAAACAACTAGTAGGGTCAATGTCTTTTTGGCCTAATCTACTCTATATAGGAATTGCCAATTGTGTGTAAATTAAACGACATGATGATTATTGGTTCACAATCAATCAAGTGGATGAATGGATTTAAACAATATCATTAAATAAATCCTTTGGTATCCACATTATGAATAATAATTGTTGGCATTTTGTTTGATAAATATCAACCTTTTTTTCTTGAAAAAGAAATTAAAACCAAAATTTGAAACAAAAAATTAAATTGAAATTATTTTTGAAAGTTTCAATTGCCCAAAAAGGGGGGAATGAGTACAAATAACCAATTTTATACATTTGATTTACAATATAAAAGGATGATTAAGGATTTTTGCCAAGTCTATACCATCCACACATGGTAGTGCAATCAAGTTTTAAAATATGAAAGTTTTTTTCTATTGTTATATTAAAATCTAGCATTACTCCTGATATGCATTTAAGTTTTTTCATCTTTGTTGTAGATATTTATGAGAATTGTGAAGATGTTAATGAGTCTTCAAAAACCAAAAGAACCTCCTTTAAGTTCATATTTTCAAGACAACAATAGATCTACAACACCACCACAAACAAATGTCACCACCTCAAATTATGAGTTTGAATTCATGTAAGCCAATAACATCCCACATTTCTTAAGTCCATTTGAAAATAACAAGTACAACCAGAAGATGTACATTCATTATTTTTAAAAAAATTCATTACTATGTTGTTAAGATATGGTGATAATTTAAGTTGTTTTATATATGGAAGTTTAAATGAATCTAATGTTATTAAGTTATAACTTGTGACAAAATAGAAATGTTGATATTTACTCGCACACTTCATTCATGTGTAAAATCTAATTTTATCATTATTTTGTCAAATCCATGTTTGCCATCTTTGTGTCACATTTGTATGTACGAATGTGACATATGTGTATAACATGTAATGAACCTGTCAAAACATTTCTATTATTAAATTTTAGCTTGAATAACTATTCCTAATCACAATACATCTTAATAGAGCACAAAAAAAAATGTCACATTATGTTCAAAATTGATCAACTTATATATATACCACCTTAAGGTGACTACACACATGCAAAAGAAGAAGGTCAAAAAAACCTTTTTTCTAATGTGCAATGCAATGAACACCGGTCATGAATGGAACAAATTAGTGTTAGATTTTAAAATTAACATTTGTTTGGACTAAAAAGGAAATTTTCATCACTTTTCTAAGTTAATTGAAATTCTTCATGTTAATGGTTAATGACATTATCATCAATGATGTCATTGTTTAAATTATTGTTTATGATAATCAAATGATTTTTTTTCTAGGTGAAAATCCTTTAAGGTGTATCACATGGTCAAGATCAGTGTGGTCACAAAACTTTCAATCTAGAAAAAATTTAGAAAATTAGGATTGCATGCCTAAAATTTTAACTTATCACCCCCTTTCAATCTTAATCTTCCCAAGGAGATATTATTTTATTCTAAGCAACCAACTCCTTTCAATTGGTGGGAACTATTTAATTTTAAATATTATATAAACTTCTCATTCCTATTTGTTATTTGAGGTTTTGAAACATAAGTTTGTTCATTGATTTTACAAAGATGTTTAATGTTTTGTAATCATATGTAAATAAGACAAAAATACCTAGAGCCTACAAATGATGGTTCTGGAAGAGGCCCACATGGATTAAAATGAATTAATCCATTCATCTTGACCAATCTTGTGAAGTTCTCTTTAGGCACCTTCTCCTTGTGTTGTTTTCCAACCATGCAATTAACACAAATGTTAGGTGATGGGAATCCTTTGAATGTTTATGTTCTTCTTGGTTTGGAAAACATTTGAAGCCCTTGAAAGTTTAAATGTCCTAATTGCCTATGCCAAAAAGAAACTAAAGATCATTTTTTAAACAAAAGTAATGATGGTGCGTGTTGTTGATTTAAAATCATTTTGTATAGACCATTTGATCTATTTCGACGAACCTTGTTGCCAATTCTTTGTTAAAGTTTTTGTCAAGCACCCAACATTTTTCTAATCCAAAAATGATGTAGTAACTTTTGTTTGTTATGGAACCCACTAATAAATCATTAGGTTTTTTGTTACACATAGAACTAAATCACATCATCAACTTGCTTACAACCTTCATCATGTTGCAATAGTACACTTCTTATTTTCATAATAGAATTATTATGACCTTTAACATATATTATAATTGTTAATCCTATTTTTTTTATTATGCTAAGGTTCTTTGCAAATCTTATAACATGTCTTGATGTTCCCGACTTGGGGCATCGATTTGAGTCCACTTGTTATAGCCTTGATTTTGATGAATAATTCCTTGTTTTTTTAAGTCACCAAATATTGAGATGATTTTCCATTACTAAGTCCTAATGAATCAAGAACCATTACCATAACTTTAAACATTTGTGGGAGTTTGTTCTTAGCATGCTCTCAATCATCTATAGGTTGCTATTCTTTAACAAAGTTGGCACAATAGTTGTTTTTGCCATTTTGAATCATATTGGCATAGTAGTTGTTTTCACCATTTTGATTCAAATTGGCATAGTAGCTACCTTCATTAATTTGAATTTTTCTTGATGGAAATGGGCACTCTCTTGTCCAATGGCCTTGTTCATGACAATTATTTCATTTTACATGTTTCTTTTTTGAAGGCAATCCACAACCTTTGCATGTAATCTAAAAGTTTTAACCTTTTCCAAAATCTCCAAAGTTTATTGGAGTTCCAAGAAAACCTCCTTTCATGAAACAACTAGCATCTCTTTTTGGGTCACCATGTTCTCCTATGAAGCTCCCTAATTCTTGTTCCAAAACCACCATATCTTTTTATTTTCATCAATAAGGCTTCATGATTTTCTTAAATTCCATGAATTTTTTTTCGTTGTTCTTCAAGTAAAAGCTTCACCATCAATTTCTTTAGACTAGGAATGTCATGTTGAGCTATGATTGACTAAATGAAAGATTCAAAGCTACATGGAAAAAAAATTCAAGACCACTTGAACCACTTCCATGTCAACAATGATCTTCCTTGTTGACGTCAATTTCATAATCATGTCTTTCACAAATTTTATAATTTAGTCTATCACCTTGGCCCCTTCTTCCATTTTCATGGAATGCAATTTGTTTGTTAACAACAAAGTTTCAATGGCATTGTGTCTTTCAAACATGTTTTTCAACATGTTCCAAAGTTCTTGTAGTTCAATAATCTTTCTAGTTGTAAGGAGTAAGCTATCTTTGATAGCCATGATCAAAATGGTAATAGCCTCCTCCTTTTTGGTTTTTAATGTTACTTGGTCTTTTTCATTTTCTTATGATTCTTCAACTTTATTTTCTTTCTGAGCATTAGTGGTTAAAATTTTAGAACACAAGTTCCTTAGTCCTTCACACCTTAGTAATTGGTGAATTTTACCTTCCAGACTTTGTACTTGTTCATTTTTTCAAGCTTGTGAACCTTTACTTTGGATATATTGTCACTCATGATTATAGTGTGGGTGTTTTTCTCACCTATTTATTCACCTTCTCACAAAACACAAACTTCAATTAATGGGTCCAAACATGATCGGGTTACCCCATTTGAGTCCTAGGAAAGCATTCCAAGGACTCCTAAATTCACATTTTTCTTCACTTTTCCCATGACATGTCTAACATTTCACCTTTTTCCTCATGACAAATAAAATCATTTTGTTCCAAATTTTATATAAACCTTTAAAGTATCTATTGTTTTCACTTGTGAAAGTGAAAATAATAAAATTTATCCAATGTGGGCCATGTTCTATCAATGGTTCAAAATTCCCTGAAATTTGACTTTTTGAATTTTTTAACATTATAATAGGGCATTTGGTTCTTGTCACATTCATACATTTTATACACATTAACACATCAGGTGTTTGTGGTAAAAATTTTGGACCAAAAAAAGTTGTTTCGACATTCGTTAAGAGTCCTTAAATTGTTTTTTCTTCATGAAACAAAATCTTGGATTTTTTTAAAGGACTTGGTAGGAATTCTTAAACTTGTTCAAATTTAACATTCTATGCATAGAATAGTACTTTTATAATGTATCTATCCATGAATAAAATCAAACTCTCAATATGAATATGTCATTAAATTTTAACAATATATTTAAGTGGATTCTAATGAATATAAAATGAGATAGTCTTTTTGGGTAACCCAACCATGCTTTGACCCTAATGTATTAAATTCCAAAAAGAATGTAACTAGTTTAACAAACTATATTTCCTTTGTCCACTTTTTTGTGAAAACAAATTCATAGAAACAAATCTTCTTTCTTATAAAAAAATAGTTCTTTGATGTAAGCAAAATAAAAAATATGATCATATTAATTTAGAATAAAATAATACAAAGTGATAAGAACAAAGCAAACAAAGGATATAAAATGTTCTCCATCCATGCATTATTTATGCATCATCCATGCTTGTAACATGTGATAAAAAGTTTTAAACAACTTACAAAATAGAGTTATCCGTAAAGTAAGAAAAAATAACATTAGAACCCTGAGTTTGGTCATACATAAGGTGAGGTTAAAACAAAATAGTACATTAGCATTCAATAGGGGGGGTGAAATTTATAAAACAATAAGTTTTAGTGGAAAACTAAGTTTCATCCTATCTTTCCTTTTTCCTGAGTTCCTCCAATACTAGTACATATATTTTCACTACTCCTAACTATATAACTACTATAATTAGTCTTGAGGCTTGTGAATTAAATGCTAAATATCAAGATTTCATACTAAGATTTATTAAAATATTTTTACTTTGCAAATACCACTAAAAGAGGGGATAGGGGCTCAAAGGAGGACCAAAGACATGGTGAAAACATTGTTACTTTATGGATAACTCTAATATGTGTGACCTTTTACTCACTAGAAAATCACTCCTTACTTAATAGGAAGGTTTCTAATTAATTAGAAGACTAAGAGAAGGTGTGCCATGTGATCGTTGATTGATTAAAAATTTGGATTATGGACACGAATGATGACCATAAGGTATGAATATTCACAACAAAAATGGTTACAAATTTGATGAAATTATTGAGAATTGATTTATTTAAAAACCCTATGTAATATTCATTTCACTTGTTCATTTGTGCAAAATTGATAGTACCAAATGTTAAATATTCATGGTAAAGCTTTGCACATGAACAATGGTGTCAAATTCTTCTCATGATTAGCTTTATCTTTCAATAGCAAATATCACTTTCAAATCTTTCCAATCTATCAACTAACCTTTGAAGGCAATGAAAGATTGTAAAGGTGCCATTGGGATGATCCAAATACAATAATCTATAGTACCTTCCATTTGGAAGTCTCTCCACTTACTTTTCCCTCTTGTATTGTCTCATCATCTTGGTGCACTTGTTCTATAGAAAGGTCATCTAGCCTCATTCAAAATAAACGAATTATGTTTGGCCTTAATGCTAAAAAAATGGTGATCATCCCTAGGAAGATTTAATCAAAATTGGCTATAAACCAAATATGAAATAAAAATCTATAATCAACCTTTTATATTTATGATTACATACTAAAAAATATATATAAAAGCCTTGAGTATTTTATTTTATTTTTTCACTTTTGGTGATCGAAGGCCTCCAAAATCACTTCATTTAAATTTTTAAAATTTTCTTGTTGACGAATTTTGCTAGTAAAAGAAAGGTTAATGTAAAGGAGAAGTATTCCAAAATTTCAAAAATCAAGTTAAGAAAACAAGAAATGAATATTTGGTTAGATCCAACAATTTACACCTAAAATATAATGTGACAAAATTGCCAAAAATAATGTAAAATTGAATTAGTTCAAAAGTAAGTATTAACCAGTGTTGGGCGGTTATTTAATTTTTCTAAGAACCGCCAAGTCAAGGTAGTAAAATGTTTTTGAAAGACCCGGCTTGATTCTTTTTTTAAAACTTATTTTCATCTTTTAAAGACCCAAGCAAGGTTTTAAAAATTTGCAAAAAATAATTTCACCCAAGCTTCAAAGTGTCAATTCTCAAACATTTTATACCAATTGGTTTTCAAAGCCAATTTTCACGTATTGGTTATTATAAAATCTATTATTTCAAATAATGAGTTTTAATGTTTCAAAATAACAAAATTACACAAAAAAAATTCTTAAATTTCATTTCAACATTTTATATGTCCACTATTTCATCTTGTTCAAATAAGCTTTCAATTTTTTCTAACTTTTCTTCAAAACCTAAATTTGCCCAAATAAGATTATGTTAGGTCTGTTTGCAAATCAATTTACACATTTATAAACAATTGAAAAATAAATAAATAAAAATGCAATGTGCTGAAAAAATACACAATGCAATTGTGCAAATAAAATGAAATGTGTAAAATTAAATGCATAATGTCCAAATAATTCCTACACACAACAAACAAACACATTTTCAACCAAAATTTCCCAAAAACAACTATATGGATAATTTAAAAAATCATCAATAAACAAAGATTGAAAAAAAACATCTCATTTTTCAAGTGTAGCCTAAAAACTTGAATTTGGATAACTATTCTCATATTTGCAAAAAACTAAAAAGGTGGAATACAATTTTAAACATGAGGAGCATGAGAAGTAGGAGGAACAACATCATAGTGTAGTAAAAAGGTGCCTAAGCAAACAAAAGGAATAATAACATCAAGCAAAGAACAACAAGAGGAACAATAATGTTAATTAAGGAATAGCAAGAAAAGTAGCAACGTCAAGTGTGTCGAACAAGGAATAGCAAAAGAAACAACAATGTTAAACACGTTGAGTAAGGAACAACAAAAGGAGTAGTAAGAGGAGTTGTAGCGTTGATCAAGGAGAAGCAAGGTGTAGCAAGAAGAGTTGTAGCATCAACCAAGGAGAAGCAAGAGAAGCAGTAGTGTGGACCAAGGAGTAACAAAGAACAAGAAGAAGAATGATAACATCAAGTAAGGAGCAACAAGAGGAAAGAGGAGTAGCAAGAGGAACAAGGAGGAACAAGGAGTGTTGAGCAAAGACTACTAATTATTAACCAAAGCAACTAATCAACATAATTAAAACTAAGTATCAGACAACAAGTGTGAGAAAAAAAAGTTTGAAACACTTGATTTATATCAAGCAACAAGCGGGGCCACTTACTACCTAACCCTAAACCTAACTAACTACTAACTACTTACTAAACCCTATTGATTGTTAACTACCTAATTAATTATAAACCTTGAAACCCTAACCTTGATTTTTTTAAGACCTTGTCAAGGTTTCAATAAAATTTAAATATACATTTGATCAAGGTTTCAAAGGCCCGGTTTTCATATTACATAAACCTTGCAGCTGGGTTTTGTAAAGGGCATCACTAAATGTGATACCCTAAGGGTTTCAAACTGAGAACCAGCTTGAACATTGACCAGTTCTCACATTTTTTTTATACCCACCCAACACTGGTATCAACCATCAAGTTAAAACATGGACTTACCCAAACTTGTTCATAATTATCTTCTATTGATGGTTCAACTACTGTTACCTTAGGATTGTGATATTCTTCAATGATTTGTTGCAAACTATTTATGAAGAATATAGAAAATTTCTGTAGATGTTACAAATCGCCTAGTAAGTTATTTGAATTTTTCTAACATCCATGAGGTTTACATACAATGGAATCATCAAACCCCTGCCCATTATGTTGGGCAAGCCAAGCAACACACTCAACATAATGGGCAGGGCCAATTCCATGACATTAGGGTCTGGGGTGGGAGATTCAACAATTTTTAAAAAAGTCATCAGACACAGTTTGGTCATTACTATTAGAGTATGATCAGCACCACGAGATCATATCATATAATGTGGTCCAGGAAATGACATTATCTACAACCCCAGGCCTTAATGTCTTCTTTAGTGTACTATGGAATGGTCAAGCCCCTTACCATTATGTTGAGTAAGGAGCCAGGAGAGATAGGCAATGCAGTCAACATAACGGGCAAGGATGAGACCATTCCATGACAGTAAGGTCTAGGGTGGCAGATTTGCAATTAAAAAATAAATTCATGTTCAACACATACATTCTGGTCAGAAATTACGAGTGTTTGATCATCACTGGAAGATTATGCCATCTAATGTGGTCAAGAAAATGACATAATCTGCCACCCCGGAGCTTAATGGGTGAGAAAGTGAAAGAGATCTTAAATTGTATTCTTGTGTTTGTGGCTTTGACAGAGTTCGGTTGTTTTGATCAAGAAAAACTGGGAAGGAGTGTTTAGCAGGGAAGTAAATTAGGGTTTAGGGGAGGGAGAGGGAGGGAGAGAGAGAGAGAGAGAAACGTCAATGTCGGAGCTGAGCTGCCAAGGAGTGAGAGTCTGTTTGGTGGAGTTGAATTTCTTGGATTGCACTCTTCAGGTGTTGCAGGCAGGGAGGGAGAAAAAGACAAAGGGTTAGAGAGATAATGTGAGGGCGAGGTAAGAGTATGTGTTTCCGGGAGTGTACTGAAGTGGGGTGAGTACTCATTGAGGAGACGAGTAGATAGCAGCTGAAATTCTTTTTTAGCAATCCAAGACCTAAACTACCGCATATCCATATAGGGCTCCTTCTCTCATCAAAAGAGGGCCCTTGAGGCCCGAGTGGCTCGTTGTGTGTGGTTTTGTTCGACGAAACGATGAGCAAGGGAGTTGGGACAGGCGGAGGAGGTGGCGGGGGTGGAGGGTCCGGTAGCTTCGCAGGGGCCGCGGCAGTAGTGGCAGGCCCAACAGTATCGGCAGCTGCGCAGGCAGCACAGCGGCAGCGATCTTTATTGCAGCGTGCAGATGCGGATATCGGCAGCCTTCTTGACAACTTCTCTCACCTTCTCAAAGCAGCTCGTGTACTCATTTCCAAATCCCACCCCC